>Ga0326727_10007714_pt1 | contig 28080 bp, 23 predicted proteins | sample MB2enrmetagenome_FD_207643 | JGI IMG/M metagenome (GOLD analysis project Ga0326727, IMG submission 207643) | Lab enriched peat soil microbial communities from McLean, Ithaca, NY, United States - MB29MY | ecosystem: Environmental > Terrestrial > Soil > Wetlands > Peat | place: USA: New York...
GCGTCATGACCGCCATTTCGTTCCAGCAGAGTCCTTCGTCCCTGGCTAGACGTCGTAGTTCCCGCGCCACACCTTCCACTTCGGCTCGCCGATTGACGGCTGAAAAGATCTGAATTCCTTCCCCCAGGGGGCTCTCCGGATTAGCAGAGAATTCAGAGAGGTCGGCTGGCGAAGCGTGAGACTGAACGGCAGCATAGGGCACACTTGGATAAGCGAAAAAATGTTTTTCCAAATGCCCGAGCCAAGGATGTTTGTAGCGTTTGGCATTCTCAAGCAGAGTGGAAGGATGTAAAAGCGTACCGGTCTCAGCGACCAGGCGCTGTAAAGCCTGATAAGTTTGCCAAGGGCCTGCAAATAGTTCCTCTCCCATTTTAAAGGTTCCGGATTCCAGTTGGTGTTGATCGGAAAGTAAGGCCGGATCAAGTGGAGAGGTTAGAACTACTTCACTGGCTGTGGAGAGGATGATTTTTAGGACTTCTAATTCCTGAGGTGTAAATCCTATAAACCCGTCTACCCAGATTTGCGCCTCTTTAATCAGGTTGGCAGAGGGGATTCTTTCTGCCAAAATAGACAATTCGTCATCAGGGTCACGAACATCATGTCCTAAAGCTGCTTGAAACTCTTCATAAATCAGAGCCAGGTCTTGGAGTTTATTAAGTAATAATTCGTTGGTATTTTTAACTTTACGCAAATCGTCCGGGGCAATCCGGTAAGTTTTGAATTCTCCGATTGCTTGAGCCAGGAGATCAGCCATACCGGGTCGGGTAGCGGAACGGGCGAAAGCTTGTAAATGAAGACGATGTTTTAAAAGGATGCGGCGAAGGAGCATTCGTTTGCCAAGCGCGCCGATCAGGACTTTTTGCCCTCCCCCGGTTTCGGAAAATACCCGCCAGCCCAGTCGCCGAAAGCTTAAGACTTGGGCTCGCAAGCTGCCGCCCAAATCGGGTGTCTTGGCCAGGGCCACTTCCATCTGATAAGTTGCCTGCTCGGGTACGAGGAGGATCAGCGGCGCTCCCCAGGGCTTTAGCCGAAGTTCTCCGCGAATTTCTTCCAAGCATAGGGTGCTTTTGCCACTTCCGGCTCGGCCAAACACGAAGCGAAAACCCAAATAAATCCCTCCTTGTCAAGCCAATGTCAAAGCTTCTGCCTTTAATGCCAAGCGATTTAACTTTCGGCAACCTTTAGTATTTCTATTCCTGCGGCAGAATTCTTTTCAATAATTTTAATAACCTTATCGATTAGGGCAATCAATTCTTTTGATTGCTTTTCGGCTTGTAAGTAAAGATTATTGGCCTGTACCGAATCATTGCTATTAATTGCCTTGATTACCTTTAGACCTAGATTATGAAATTCATCGTGTATTCTATCAATACCTAACCACTCACTGGCCAGATCAGAATGCGTTACATTTAGAGAATGATAGAAATGCCCAAAGGCACATTTTCTGGAATTAGTTTGAATAGGGTAAATTTTCATTTCATCGACTATTCGTTTTAAATCTTTTATCCAATGGCTGTGAGCTTCCTTTGCCTTGGAAAGATTAGTATGCAGATCCTCATTGGAGATGGCGTTTTTTCCGCCATTTAAGGATGAAATCATATCCCGGACGATTTCACTCAGTGCATCATCAATTTTTGAGATTTCTTTAGCCTCTTCAGCACTTTGCGTTGCATCCGATTGAATAATCTGGGTCATGTAGTTTAGTTTTTCCGCATCTCTGGCTGATGACTCCATCGCCAGGTTTATTTGCTTCGCGGCTTCACTTATATCTTCCAGTGACTCAGTTATTTTATCTACGTCCATAATTGTTGTTTTTAACATAGAGACATTTTCTTTGATGGTATCAGATATACTGTCCAGCTTTAAATTCATGTTATTGGTGGAATTCATGGTGTGATTCATACTTTCTTGACCGCCAATGGCTGCTTGTTGGATGTTATTTACAAAGGTTCTCATATCTTGCAAATTGATTTTAGTATTGTCCGCCAGTTTTCTGACTTCATCGGCGACAACAGCGAATCCTCTGCCCGCTTCCCCGGCTCTGGCCGCTTCAATTGCCGCATTTAAGGCCAGCAAATTAGTTTGATCAGCGATTGATTCAACACCGTCTACGATATTATTTACTTTAACCGCCATTTCAACTAACAACTTAATTTGTTCGCTCATTATCGTGGCATCTTTAATTACATTCTCTTTCAACATATTAACTTCATTTAACTGAAAAATACTTTCATCATTCTTGGCTACTAAATCTTTGGAAGATGAATGGAGGCGATACATTACCTCAGATGTTTTACCGATAGTCCCATTGACTTCATTCATATTTGCGGTAATCTCTTCTACTATTGCCAGATTAGATTCACTGATATTTGACATATTATTGGCGAATTCAATTAATTGATAAGAAGAATGTGTCATCTCAACATCAAATTTACTTAACGAGGAGGTAATATCAATCATTTTTTTGGAATTCTTGGACATGATTTCTTCGCTTGTTAAAAGTCTATCAAATGTTTTGAACAAAGTTTTGTGAATAGGATAATCGACTTGAGGAGGTTCCACCCTTTTCCCCTCCAGTCTATCTTCAACATGCTTAATTATGCAAACCGCTTCGTGGCAAGGGGCTTCTTTTTTAAAAAGCTTCATAGAAATAAATTCCCTCCTATGTTTGTAAATCTCAATTACCCCAAATAAGTACTTTCAGAATTCTTAATCAATAGCTATGTTCAGTAAAAGTAATGAAATCACTCTCGCCCTCAACTATTCAGACACGGATTTCTCTGGGATTAGGGTACATAACCTTTGGTTTAAACTCATATAGTTAATATTCTAAATAAGATTCAAAAATCCTTTTTAGTACAAACAAATATCTTTGCTCAGACTCCCTCAAACACAAGCATTAACTCAAAATTAACGTATTGGCAAAAAAAATTTCAAACTTTTCAGCCAATACGTTAAATATGCCCATCAGGTCTTTTGTTTTTCAAATTATGAGAGTGTTGTTCCCGAGCCGCCATCTTTTTCCAGGCCCAAAAGGGTCGCCCCGTTACGATAGAAGATGGCATTCATTTCTGCTTGGGAAACACCCAGTTCAGTACACACCTGGGTTTGGAGATCGAAGTACTTCTTGGCCCAGCCACGGGGGAACCAGCTTGAATCTGTGCCGAAAATAAGGCGTTTCGGGCCAACGGTATCCAAGGCCCGAGCAAAGAGGTCTTTCAAAGATAAGGGATGAGGCATCCAGCGAGTCCAATCGTTTGAGCCGGACGAATCAATGTAGACATTAGGGCTCGACCAGGCCAAATGGAGAAGGTCTTGATAGTAGCCTGCTCCGAAGTGGGGAATGATGAAGGGAATATCGGTATATTCTTGGGCCACTTCTGCTAAAGTAAGCGGACTGATGCGGGGATGACGTATAACTCCTCCCGGGCCGCCGAGCACGCCAAAATGAATCAAGACGGGGACTTGGCGATCTGCTAATAAGCGCCAAAAAGGTTTTAACTCCGGAGACTCAAACGGGAGCTTGGTTAGAGGTCCGAACCATTTATACCCACTCAAGCCCAGATCATCCAAAGCGTGCTGCATTTCCTCCACGGCATTGGGGTCACAGAGATCATGGTGAGCAAAGCCCAGGAATTCTTGGGGATATTGGCGCACAATATCAGAGAGAACCTTGTTGCCTCCTCCGGTCATGAAAACAACTTTTTCCAAATGATGATTCCGAACTTCGGCAGCCCAACGTTCGCCTTGCGCTTGAATCCCGCGCTGTTTTTTCTCAGGTTCAGGAAAGTCGAATGCTTCTCGCCACTGTTCTTTTAAATCTTTGGCATAGGCCTTTACCAAGGGGTGGAGTTCTCGCCGGGCTATGCTGGTTTTGGCTGGAAAGTGGGCATGAAAGTCTAAAATGCGATCCGGCTTCATGGCGGACTCCTCCTTAAAATACGATGTGTCGAACTTGGTTGATCCTGCTCAAGAGAGCAGCTCCCACAGAAGGGGAATAGGATGGCGTAAGTATTTGCAAGGCAGGGAACTCGTCGAGAACGGTGGCCAGAAAAGATGGCTCCAGTAACTCCCATATATGACTGATTCCGCCGACGAGTCCTACCGCCGAACCTCTGGTTTTTCGCAGGAGAGCTTTGGTCAATAAGCCCAAATCATGACCAGACTCTTCGAGAAGCCGCAGAGAAACAAAATCCCCCAGCCGAGCTGTCTCAGCGATCGCCGGAACTAAGGCTGCCACTTCCTTGTTCGAACGTGTACTGCGGTAGAGCCAGTAGCTGAGATCGGGAACTTTAGCTAATCCTAAATGTTTCGGCAGTGTAATTTCTAATCGGCTCTTAGGGCCGTACCCATCGAAGGATGCCATGGCAGCCGCCAGGGCCTTACGTCCAATATCATAGCCGCTGCCTTGATCTCCAATGAGATGCCCCCAGCCACCCACGCGAAAAACTTCACCGTTGGGATTAACGCCTAAGGCCACAACCCCTGTTCCGGCTGCCAATACATTCCCGGAAAATTCCCCCCGAACAGACATTAGAGCCCCAAAGGCATCGTTTTCCAGAACTACAGGAACCTCTTGGCAAAGGACCTTTGTTTCTTGGGTTAAAACCGTTAACCCTCGCCTAAGGCCGTCAGCCATGATTTCCCAGTCCTCCGCTGTGTCAATACCCGCAAGACTGATTCCGATCCCTTCCAGGGTTTCTCCCTGCAAAATGTCGCGGATTCCTTCTATAATATATCGGACAGCTTGCTCCGCCCCGACCACATGATAATTGCTCGCCGGCTTGTGCAGGCAATGAAGTACTTGGTTTGCCTGATTTAGTGTGACAATCTCTGTTTTACTGCCTCCGCCATCTACCCCAATTTTTAAATACATTCCTGTCACTTCCCTATTCGTTGGCATACGATTATTGTCAATAGTTTTTCCACCGTCGAAAGTTGCTCTGTTGAAATTATAGCACGGATCGTCCAATAATTGCATTGGCGTCAATCGGTTCCGACAATAATCAGCATGCGGATCTTGATGATTTTGAGAATGCAAAACACTCTTTGTAAGATTAATTGGCATGGAACTTAGTGTAGATCAATAGTTATATAGAAACCAAATTGGAGGGGAATGAAGTGCGCATTTATATATTCAGGCGCCGTAAGCTAACCAGGGGCATTTTGTTGATAATTATCGCGGGAGGTTTACTGATCATCACTCAGCGTTCATTGACGACCCCATCTCTGGTTCGAGCTCCAGGCACGTATTATATGGCTCATACTCAGGAGAAAGTAGCAGCTCTGACCTTTGATGACGGGCCTGATCCGACGGACACGCCGGATATTCTGGATATCCTTAAAGCCAAGGGAGTTAAGGCCACCTTTTTTGTCTTAGGGCAAGCAGCTCAGGCAAACCCCAATTTGTTAAAGCGCCTGGTTAAAGAAGGCCATGAAATCGGCAACCATAGTTTTAACCATGATTATCAGCAGCGCCGTTTAGTTGAAGAAATGAATCAAACTGACCGAGAGGTCTTTGCCGCAACAGGTACCCACACCTATTTTTACCGTCCTCCGGGAGGATTCTTATCCCAAAATCAATTGGATACGATCAAAAAGAATGGGCAAGTAGTGGCACTTTGGAGTGTGGATAGCAAAGACTGGCGTAACCCCGGCGTCAAACAAATTGTAGATAATGTTATAAAAAACGTCTTTCCTGGTGCCATAATTCTCATGCATGATGGAGGTTATCATCGTAACCAAACTGTCAAAGCCCTGGCTCCTATCATTGATGCTCTTCGAGATTGCGGGTACCGCTTGGTTACTCTCAGTGAGCTTAAGACGATGGATTCTGAATTTAAGTAGACCGGTAAATCTATAAAAGCGATGAGAACAAGCGGGCAGTCGATTCCTTCCAACGTTCTGAAACAGGGCGGTATTGAAATAGCTCAAGGTCAAGTTCCCTACTCTCTATTAGGTCCTGCTCAAAATCAGAAGTTAAGCCTTCGGCTAGAGAATGATCATACACAAAGGCGCAAATCTCAAAATCAAGAAAAAAACTTCGATTATCCAAGTTGGCGGATCCTACCGACGCCAGCTGATTGTCGATAAGCAGGACTTTGGCATGGAGAATCCCTTTTAGGTATTGGAAAATATGCACACCGGCTTGAAGCAGTTCTTCAAAATAAGAATGCATTGCCCAATACGTTACTTTGTGCTCTGGGATTCCTTGAACAAGCAATCGCACGTCTAAGCCGCTAAGGGCAGCAGTTTTAAGGGCCATAATCAGGCACTCAGCAGGGACAAAATAAGGAGTTTCTATGTAGACGCTGTGTTTAGCCATTGTTATGGCACTAAAAATACCCTGTAAGATTGACGTTCGGTGAGAATCCGGACCACCGGCTAAGATTTGAACGGGTAGAATTGAGGAAATATGAATCTGGGGGAAATAAGGTGTCCGCTGAATCTTTTGATGGGTTACAAAATACCAATCGTTCAGAAAAATCGCTTGGAGGTCATGGACTGCTTCCCCTTCCAGTTTTAAATGCGTGTCTCGCCAAAACCCTAGTTTAGCGTCCCGGGACAAGTATTCATCCCCAATGTTTAACCCTCCCATAAAACCGATACGACCATCCACTACCACGATTTTGCGGTGATAACGCATGTTGAGTTTGGACGTTATAAAAGGAAACCGAATCGGAAAAAACCACTCGGCTTGAATTCCAGCTTGCCGCATACTTTTTATAAAACTGCCGGAAATCGAAAGACAGCCCATTCCGTCAAGCAAAACACGAATCTCCACACCGGTGGCGGCTTTACGGGACAAGATCTTTAAAACATCTGCGCCGATTTCATCGTCTTTAAAAATATAATAGCTGAGGTGGATATGATGGGTTGCACTTTCTAAGGCATTAAATAATTCTTGAAATTTCTGCTCCCCGTTTAAAAGAATGCTAACCTTATTATGGATCGTCATTGGAGCTAAGCCACTATTCTGAAGAAGAAAGACGAATTTTTTTTCTAAGTCGATATTTTGTGGAGGCAATAGATTGTCAGGCTGGCAGTTGGTTTGCTGTCGGCCTACCTTTCTGTCCAATCGATTATCCGGGACATGCTTATTTTGAAACAACGATTTTGGAGGTTTCCGGCCGAAGATCACATAAAAGATGAAACCTAAAATGGGCAGAAGACAGAGAATGCAGAGCCATGCAATTGTTTTCCCCGGGTCCCGATTTTCTAAAAGCACTGATCTTCCAATTAGCGTCACCTGAAGAAAGATTAAGAACAGCAGAATAAGCCAAAGCATAAGATCACCGCCCTTGTTATACAGATTTTCAGAATATGATCGCTGAATTAAAGGAAATTAACGTTTATAACACCGCTTGGAGGTTTTAGCTATTATGCACAGTTTCTGCCGATTTTAGATGATAATTATAGAGGAGTAAATATTAACTTATGCTAAAGTTCGCCAATCTGAGGAAACATATGAATGATATAGGATGAAATAAAATACTGGTATTTATTAAAAACATGGTATATAATATCAGATGATTAGCAAATATTGTCATATGGTATAGAATTTATGTTGTGTCGAAAATAGGAGTTAATCTGGTTGCAATATAAACTAACCAGAACCTATTTTTACATACAGGTTAGGAGGAAAAACTTACAGATGGTATAGAGTGCTTTTATTTGTGATTTTATTAATGAGGTAATTGTTGTTATTATTAACGAAATTAGGAGAATAAATTTGATATAGAGGTGAAATGATTTATGAAAATATTCAATAAGAAGCAATTTATTTTCTTACTTTTAACACTATTATTGGGATTAATGATGGTAGTACCGGCAACGAGTATGGCTGCTCAATCGACGGTGAACTTTGGAACGACGACATTCAACGGGAGTGTTGGCGGAGATGTGGGAATGCTTTCAGGTAATATGTTCAGTGGGCAGGCGGATCTAACAACGGATGCGCCGATAGCTGTCACAGCCTCAGTCCCGGCCATCCTTCATATTATTACGCATGTCATTAATGATAATGGTCGCAAAGCAGTTGCAGCCAGCTTCAGTCTGCACGTAAAGGCCTCCGGCAATGACGTTGCCGCGAGCCCAGCGCCCGGTGCTGAATCGCCCGGAACGGCCTACACCTTGCCAGCCGGTGCTTATGTAGTCAGTGAAGACGTTTATTATAACGAATATACGCAAAGTTTTAGCGGGGATTGTGATCTTAAGGGTAATATCACTTTAGCGCCCGGTGATAACAAAACTGTGACGGTTACTAATGATGATTTACCCTATCAGTCTCATGGTGGAAATGGTGGCGGGGGAGATCACTCAGTGGTGACTACACCGACAGTAGTCACGCCAACTCCGCCGGCAGTAGTCACGCCAACCCCGCCGACAGTAGTCACGCCAACTCCGCCGGCAGTAGTCACGCCAACCCCGCCGGCAGTAGTCACGCCAACTCCGTCGGCAGTAGTCACGCCAACTCCGCCGGCAGTAGTCACTCCAACCCCGCCGGCAGTAGTCACGCCAACTCCGCCGGCAGTAGTCACTCCAACCCCATCGACAATAGTCACGCCAACTCCATCGGCAGTAGTCACGCCAACTCCATCGGTAGTAGTTACCCCAACCCCGTCGGCAGTAGTTACTCTTCCGACAGCAGTAACCCCACCGACAGTAGTTACCAAGACTGTTACAGGTGGACAACTCCCGAAAACGTCTACCTCATCCTCTACCCCGTCTACACCTTTGTATGATTTACTTCTAATTGGCACTGCTTTAACGCTATTCGGAGCCACAGGCTGGAGAAACAGAAAGCGTTATGAATAAAGTAAAACCAGCATGGAGCAAGTTTTCCATCCTATCCTTGGGATTTATGATCCTGGGGATAGGATGTATCTCTTGGGCAATCTTTAGCCTGTTGGCACAGTCCGATTATTTTGTCAATACCAGCCGCAATCACTATTCCGTCCCTACCGCTATAACCACGAAGCAGAACAAGGTAACGGCAGATGATTCTGCTCCGTTGGAATCAGATCCTTCTCACGTCTTGTCTATACCGGGTAAATCCATTTACTCTGTGTATCCGTCGGAAGGTGACAATATCGGCAGTCTGACAATTCCTGCCTTAAAGCAGGAATTTCCCATTTTGCAGGGGACCGATGGGCCGGAGTTGCAGGATGGTGTTGGACACTTCGCCCAAAGCGTACTTCCCGGAGAAGAAGATAACTGTGTTCTTTCCGGACACCGCGAAACCGTCTTCAGACAGCTCGGTAATCTGAAGATTGGGGACCAACTGATCGTGCAAACATCGGCCGGAACCTTCACTTATGAGGTGAAGGGCACTCGTATTGTCCCGGCAGATGACAAAACAGTGATCGTACCTACAGACCATGCCGTTTTGACGCTGACCACCTGCTATCCTTTTGATACCCCTGGCTATTTCCCGGACCGCTATATCGTCTCCGCAGCTTTAGTGAAAAGCGAATATGCTGTGAAAGCAAAACAAAATATCGTATCTGTAAAATAGCCCCAACCTTTTTAAGGTTGGGGCTATTTTAATAGAATTCCTTCAATCCTTCTATAAGTCTCTGCATGACGGAGATATCTTTAATCGCCACTCGAATAAAATCACCGGGCAGACCGGTAAAGCTGGAACAATCTCGCACCAAAATCCCCAGACGTCCCAGATGTTCAATCAATTCCGGGGAAGTCTGGTTCAAGATCTCGATCAAGGCAAAATTAGCAGAGCTTGGCCATAGCCGCAACTCCGGAAAATTCGCTAACGCGAATTCCCGATAAAAATAGGCTCTGCTTTCGTTCAATTTTTTTCGAACGTCCTCCGCAAACTCCGAATCTTCAAGTGCAGCAATTCCGGCATATTGAGCCAGCGCATTCACAGACCAAGGATCGCGGTACTGCTCGAAGAGAGCAAGCAAAGACTGCTGGGCAAAGACAGTGCCCAACCGCAATCCCGGTAAGCTGTAAAACTTAGTTAAGGAGTATAAAACGATCAGGTGGTCGTTGCCCTCTAAATAAGCGCGAGTGGAGTTGCGTGACTCATCCGGCAGAAAATCAAGGAAAGACTCATCAAAGAGAATCCGACAGCCTAATTCTTTGGTTAGGCGCAGGATTCGTTCAAACGTCCCTTTATTAAGGATACTTCCCGTCGGATTATGGGGAGAACAAAGAAATAGTAAGTCGCACCCTTCCAAGTATTCTCGCCACTTCCGCTCTGTTCCCCACTCGCCTTCTTCGTCGGCGCTTTCACCGACAGGGAGATTGAATTTCTCCCAGCCTTCCGGACCCAGCGGGATATAGTTCACGTCAGCACCCACAGCCCGCGCAGCCCGTTCGTATTCACTGAACGTTGGAATCGGAATTACAACTTTTTTAGGTTTTAAGGTTTGAACGATTGTGAATATTAGTTCTCCTGCCCCGTTACCTACCATGATCATTTCGGCAGGCAGTTCCACACTGGCAGAAAGCGTCTTTCTTAAAGCCTGACTCTCAGGGTCAGGATAATGCACAATTTCCGGCATTCCCTGTTGCAAAGCCGCCCAAACTGCCGGCGGCGGCCCAAAAGGATTAATATTTGCAGAAAGGTCGATAAATGAAGCCAAGCCATATATTTCTTGGGCTCTGCGCAGATTTCCACCATGCATAGTTTCACCCCGCATTTTCAGATAAATTTTCTTTCGTTGCCGAGATTCCGCCTGAATGACTGTTAAAGAGATCGAGGTATACTGGGTTAAAGCGTTGATTTGCTTCCTGTCGCAAGCTTTGGCGGATCTCCCGACTGGAAAAGCTGTCCTGCGGAAATACCCCGGCGAGTAGTGTGCCACTATGAGCGGTGACAACGCCCAGTCCCCCTTTTTGACGAACCCAGGCCAAGAAAGGTTCAAAGAGTAATTTGGGGTTGATCTCCAGATTGCAGCGGGCACTGATTGTCCCGGCTGCGGCCAATTTTTCCAGATCAGCTTGCTCTATTCCTGCACAGGCCAAGCCATAGGCCCTCTCGATTTCAATTTCATGGTTTCGATAGTGTTCCGCTAAACCCGGTCGGGCATTGAAGATCCTTGTATCAATTGCGCCGCCCCAATCCAGAGCGAGAAACAAGGCAGGGACTGAGGTTCCCAGTACGCGATGGCTATGGCCCTGAACATGCTCCATTTCCGTGATTCCGGGGAACATCACGCTGTCGCTCGGTTCAATCCGTAAAGCAAACTGCGCTAAGCGTTCCGGAGCAGGATCTTCTCCGAGGGCAATCAGTGCGGCTGCCGCCACGGCAGTAATGTCAGCTGTTGAGCTCGCCATCCCTTTCCCTTCGGGAAGCTGCCGGATAAATTCCACCTTCCCACCCAAGGTCGGAAGACCTAAGCTTTCTTTGAGCAGTTGCAATACTTGGAGAGCTTTGGTTTTACCCGGAGGAAGATCCCAGTCTCTGGCGTGCCTTGCCAAGACTACCTTAACCTCCGAGAATCGGTCAATGGGACAATCCACCAGAAAAGGAACTCCTCGGCGAGCCCCTTGTACCCATTCCCCACATGTCCCCGGACAGCGAGCCAACCCAACCGCGAAATCCATTAATATTCAATCCCCCTACGACTGCTTACCCCTTTAGCAAAAGGATGTTTTAGTAAGTTTAAGTTCCACCAATTGTCCACCAAAGGCTCTAAAGCCTCGGGCATCCCACGACCCGTAAGAATCCAGTGTAAGGAAGAACTTGGAGCCAAAAGTTCTTTCAATTGCTCTAAGGCCAGGAAACTGCGGTTTAGAGCGTGGCTCACTTCATCTAAGATAATAACTTGATACGCGTTTGCCCTAACCTCACCGGATACGAATTCATAAGCCTGTTGAACCAACTCTATAGCGATCTCCGGTCGGCGATTTTCCCGAAAGCATTCCCCACACCCGGTACAGTGCCTCAGACCCGTACGGATCATCCCTGACCAACGACAGCCTACTCCAAATTGGATGAGCGGAATTCCCAAACGGCTAAGCCCTATCAGTTCACCGCTGTATGTACTCCCTTTTAGGAATTGGACTATCAGAACTCGATGTCCTCTGGAATAAGCTAGGACGGCTTCGCCGATTGCTGAAGTTGTTTTCCCTTTACCCTGCCCCGTATAAACAGTGATCATAACTTGATTTCCCGAGGCGGTGACTTAAACCAGTGTTCCAGTAAGCCTTGGTGTCCTGAAAAATGAAGGTGAAGGTAAGATGCGACAATATTATCCCGAGCATAACCCTCTATCCGATCGGCCTGACCCCCTTTGAACAAATCGTAAGCTGCAGAGAATTCCTTGGTATAGGTCACACGAGAATAATGAAATTCATGCCCCTGAACCGTTGTTCCACGAGGCCCTAAGAAATTATCCTCCCGGAAGACTCCTTGGCGATACCCTATGCCCTGTAAGCGTTTGGTCATTGCTGCTTTCATAGGAATGAGGCCTGCCAAGGGGATTTCTCTTCCTTCAAAATCCGTTATAGATTGGCCAAGGTACATGTATCCCCCACATTCGGCATAGATTGCTTTGCCGCTTGCCGCATAGGTCCGCAGAGAGTCTAAAAAGCTCAGGTTTTCACTCAAACGCTGAAGATGGAGCTCGGGAAAACCTCCGCCCAGGAAAATTCCGTCCAAGTCCTTTGGTAGGGCAGCGTCGTGTAAAGGGCTAAAGGGGACAATTATAAAATTCAAGCGTTCTGCTAAATCCAAGGCATCTTGGTAGTAAAAAAGGAAAGCCTCATCCAAGGCCAAGCCTAAACGAAACCCTTCCTTAGTTTGCGACCCGGCGGGAATAGGACTCGAAGCAGAATTAGGAACAGGATGTGGAGGTTCATCAAAATCAGGCGCGCCAAGCATAATACTTTCAACTTGTTCCAGATTGATGTGCTCAGTAATCAACTGAGCAAGCGTGTCGATAAAGCCTTCCAATAGTCCGTTCTCTCCCACAGGGACCAAGCCTAGGTGCCGTTCCGGAAGATGTAAGGTGCTTTCTTTGGGAAGAACTCCGAGAACCGGAATCTGGAGATCACTCAAGGCCTCTCTCAGGATTTTTTCTTGAGCTGTAGATTTTACTCGGTTAAGGATAACTCCTTGGAGCTTTACTTCAGGGTCAAAGGTATTAAATCCATGAACTAAAGCTGCCACACTGCGGGACATTGAAGAAGCATCGATAATCAGGGCAATGGGTGCATGCAGGAGTTTAGCCACATCGGCCGTACTTCCAAAACCGGCTGTTCCGCTCATTCCGTCAAATAAGCCCATAACTCCTTCAATCACCGCCCAACGCTCCTTCGAACTTTGCGCAAAGACGGAAGGAAGATGTTCACCCAACAGCCAGCGGTCAAGATTGCGGGAGGCTACTCCCGTAGCTGCCGCATGATAACTGGGATCGATGTAATCCGGTCCGACTTTGTACCCTTGGATTGGCCGCTCGCGTTTTTTCAAAGCCGCCATCAAACCGGTAGCCAGGGTTGTTTTTCCTACGCTGCTATGTGTTCCCGCTACGACAATCCGAGGAATTCTCATGCTATCTCTCCCCTCCCAATTATCTCAAAATATCTGAGATATAATCGTTTGTTAAAACTCTGATACGATTTGTTCAGATAAATAATGATCGAGTATTTTCGACGTGTCACACTTCTTTAGTTCTCGCCTAAAGCACAAATGAATCCGTTCCAGTGAAGGTAGAGTATCAGGAGAACATTCCGCTTAATGAACTTACCCCATAAGCTAACAAAAGTGTGGGTAAAAGGGATAACCAGGTTGCCATTCGAACCAGAAGTCGGCATTGAACAATGTCGGAGAAGTCTACGGGATGAAGGGCATCCCCCATTTCTGCCCGATGATGTGGTTTGCCGTGATAGATATTGATACCGCCCAGACGAATGCCAAGTAAGCCCGCAACGATACTTTCCGGATTCCCGCCGTTTGGACTCGGATGACCCGAGGCATCCCGTTTCCACATTCTGTAGGCATGGTATACGGGCAGCTTTCTCAGCCAGCCCGCCAGAAGTAAGATAGGAACGGCTAACCGTGCAGGCAGATAATTAGCCCAATCATCCGTTCGGGCAGAGAACCAGCCGAATTCTTCGTAGCGCTCATTTCGATAGCCAACCATCGAATCCAAAGTGCTGACCGCTTTGAAGGCCATCGCTAAAGGTGCGCCGCCAAGAGCCGCATAAAAGAGTGGAGACAAAATCCCATCGACGAAGTTTTCGGCGAGTGTTTCGACTGTTCCTCGGACGATCTCCCCAACGGGCAGATTGCTTGTATCACGGCTCACCAGCCAGGAAAGCCGTTGTCGAGCCTCGCTCAAATCATTAAGTTTTAAAGGCTCCATAACACTTCGACCGGCATCTAATAAAGATTTTCCGGCTAAAGTTGAGAAAATCAAATAGGCACTTACTCCCAAGCCCAATAAGGGATGAAGTGTCCTCGCTCCCCAAACTGCAGCCCACGTGAGCAGATAACTACCTCCGACAACTAAGATAGTGAGAAAGACTCCGCGTCGGCGGCGCGTCTCGGGAGCCCCACGATTAAGCCGGCGCTCTAAAAAGGCGATGACGTTGCCAATCCCTACAATCGGATGAGGCCAACTGCGAGGGTCCCCGATGAGTTGATCGAGAAGAAAGCCGATGAGGACAGCAACCGTGAGGAAGCTAATGGTGGGCATTGTCTTTACTCGCTGTGGTCTGATGAATTCCCCCGGCTTCTAAGCCCATAATAGTTCGAATCCGTTCCAGATCAACACTTTGCCGGACCAGATCGGCCAACTCATTAAAGGCCGATTCACGAAGTGCTGCTTGAGAAAGTGTCGCTGCAACCGATCTGCAGCGGCCTCTGCGCTGCCAAAGCCAGACCAAAAGTGAGGTCCGTAAACTGTCATTGTCAAAAATCCCATGTAAGTAGGTGCCATAGCAGTTTCCCGCTTGCAAACCATCCGTATAGGACACTCCCATCGAAGTCAAATTAAACAGAGGTGACTGTCCTTCGTCCAGCGTTGAGCGCCCCATATGAATCTCATAGCCGACAACTGTTTCCCCGGTACAAGCTTTAAAGAAGTCTCGCTTTGCGAGAATTGTCCCCGTACTCTGGACCGTATGTTTCTGCGGATAAAATTCCGTAACCATCGGAAGAATACCGAGTCCTGCAACCTCCTCAAGCTCAGACTCTGTATGCAGCGGATCCATCACAGTACGTCCCATCATCTGGTACCCACCGCAAATACCGATCAGTGGGCCATTAGCTTCGACAAGCGCAGAAATCTGCTGCCCTAAACCGCTCTCATGCAGAAAACGCAAATCAGCCAGGGTATTTTTGCTTCCCGGCAGAATAATCAGGTCTGGCTTTCCCAAATTCTCCACTTCGGTGACATAGCGCACCGAGACATCTTGTTCGTCCTGCAGCGCATCGAAATCCGTAAAATTAGAAATATAAGGAAAACGAATCACGGCAATGTCTAACTGCTCGGAGAGCGCGACCGGAGGTTTCTCGGCAGACTCGTTCAAAGCTACGGAATCCTCATCCGGAATCCGAATTTTAAAATAGGGGACAACCCCAACCACCGGGATGCCTGTTCGCTCTTCAATGAAATCCAGCGCAGGTTGCAGTAACGCCAATTCGCCGCGAAACTTATTGAAAATAATGCCTTTAACCATTGCTCGTTCGTGGGGTTCCACTAATTCTAAGGTCCCCACAACAGAAGCTAAGGCACCGCCGCGGTCAATGTCGGCCACCAGCAACACCGGTGCATCCGCTTCCAGGGCTACGCGCATATTTACAATATCATTGGATTTGAGATTAACTTCCGCAGGGCTTCCGGCTCCTTCAATCACCACGATCTCGTATTCGTCCAGGAGGGAGTGCAGCGCCTTTTGCACAGACGGCCAGGTCATTCTTTGATATTCTCCATGATAACGCAGGGCTGTCACATTCCCCTGAGACTGGCCCATGATAACTACTTGCGAACCGCTTGGTCCGCTGGGCTTGAGCAAAATCGGGTTCATGCGAACATCAGGCTCAACCCCTGCGGCTTGGGCTTGAACCACCTGTGCTCTCCCCATCTCTCCGCCGGCGGCTGTCACAAAGGAGTTAAGAGCCATATTCTGCGCTTTAAAAGGACTAACCGAAAACCCTTCCTGATAAAAAATCCGACAAAAAGCAGCGGCCAGTACGCTTTTCCCGACGCTGGAAGAGGTCCCTTGGATCATGAGTCTTGCTGACGATTTTCTTTCAGAAGACAAGAATGTCACCCTCTTTTTCCTGAAGTGATGCTTTTACGCGCACCTTAAGCGAATAAGTTCAGATCTGTATCAAGGTACATTACACAGTGTACGAGATTCAGATTTCGCACATCGAACTTTGAACTTGAATTTGAAACTCGTGCCTCGATATGGTCTTGCCTCTGAAAGGGTTAGAGGTTCATAGACCGCTGATTATTTAATTGCTTTAAAGCGGTATAAATCAAAGCATTAACGACCGTTGCCGCGAGCGGGCTTCCTCCCCGTGTCCCTAAAACCGTTATTGACGGAAGATCAGTCCGTTCCCAAAGCAGATCTTTGGACTCTTTTGCTCCGACAAACCCGACGGGTATGCCGATAATTAAGGCCGGACAGGTTTCAGGATTCTCCGCCAAACGCAAGACTTCCAGCAGTGCGGTCGGCGCGTTGCCGATCGCTACGACTGAGCCGCGCAGACGCTCGGGATGCATCCGAAAAGCCGTCATAGAGCGAGTGATTCCCCAGGCTTGAGCCTGTTCTAAAACCCCCGGGGCATTGAGATAGCTTTCCGCAGTCCCTCCCAAAGACTTAAGTTTTTCCTTAGCGATGCCCGCCCGGACCATCTCGACATCGGTAATGACATTGGCGCCGGACTTAAGGGCCTCAAGTCCGCAAGCAATTGCCTGCGGGTGGATCGCAATGGCTTGTTCTAAGGACGGGTCCCCACTCGTATGGATTAGGCGTTCCACAACCGGGTATTCATCCTCGGACCAGGAGCGCGTCAAACCGGCTCGTATGATGCGCATACTTTCCGTCTCAATTTGACCCGGATCTAAGATAAAAGCTGTCATGCACCCATAGCCTCCTTAATACGAACCCAGGCCAAATTGGCGATGCCGTCATCCGCTCCCAGTTCTTTGGTAAAGATAATTTCGACATTCGGATGTTGTTCTCTGATTTCCCGCAATTCCTCATGAATATCCACCGATACATGAACTCCACGGAAAAGAAAGAGTGGCATGATGACAATCTTTGACGCCCCGTCCTTAATTTTGGCCTCGACAGCTTCCGGCAGACTGGGTTGATCATGTGCCATATAAGCTGGGGTTACTGTTTGTCCCATTAACAGACTCACTTTCTGAGCGACAACTAATAGTCCTTGGTTTGCTTCGGCACGGCGACTGCCGTGTCCTAAAAGAATGATCTCCGATTTCATAAAATCTCCTCCAAATGTTTAATAAACTGAGCAAGCGAACAAGCTTGAGCTTCTGTTGCCGGACGTTTCAGCAGAATCAAAGGAATGTTTAAACCAATACAAGCCTGTACCTTTTCGAGGGTCCCTCCCACTTGGCCGCTCTCTTTGGCAATCACGATCTCGATTTTTAATTGCTTGAACATCGCTTCGTCCCACTCTTGGGAAAAGGGGCCTTGAGCTGCGATGATTTGATAGGGTTTGAACCCTAAGGCTTCGCAGCGTGCTAACACCTGAGCAGTAGGCAGAACGCGAACAAAGAGCAGTTTGTCTTGCAAAGCGGGCAGGGAAACCCATTCCGGCAAGGCGTTGCTGCCGGTAGTCAGGAGAATCCGTTGCCCGCCCAGCTCTGCAGCAATTTGGGCAGCCGCCGGAATATCCGCAGCCCAGTGCAGGAGGGGATGCTCCTCAAGCTCAAGTGAGGAGCGTTGCCAACGGAGGTAGGGCAGAGCTAGTTCTGCACAGACCGTTTTAGCCATTTCTTTTACTTGTACCGCGTAGGGATGGGTGGCATCCACAAGGGCCGCGAAGGCGCCACCCTTCAGAAGGTCAGTGAGCCGCTGAGCATCCATCGCTCCGGAGCGAGCTTGAAGTCCTTGGGCTAGTGCCAAGTCTGCGCCATAAGCGGTCAGCGTAGAAACTAAAATATCATGACCACGCTGTTTCAGGGCATCTGCCAGCTCACGCCCATCCTCTGTACCGGCTAAGACCAGTAGCCTCACAGCATATATCCTCGAGGGGTTAGCATATAAGGACCGACCATTCGGGTTTGAGAGTTTCCGATAATTACGGTTGTCAGCATATCAATAGGGTGATTTGTAAAATCACCCAGTGTGGTCATTTGTACACTGGATTCTTCGCCCCGTAAGGCCTCCCGGACAAGGCCGACAGGAGTTTCAGGACGACGGTAATGAAGAACAATCTCGCGCACAGTCTCAATATGCTGGGTACGACCTTTACTCTTGGGGTTATAAAGTGCAAAGATAAAATCCCCTTCAGCCGCTAAACGCACGCGTTTTTCAATGACTTCCCAGGGCGTCATCAGATCACTTAAGCTGATTACGGCAAAATCATGCATCAGCGGGGCTCCCAGCATAGATGCTGCTGCGGTGGCGGCTGTGATTCCGGGAACGATCTCCAGGGGAATGTCCAGCAGTCCCTCTTTCTCCAGTAACTCAATAACAATCCCGGCCATGCCGTAAATCCCGGCATCCCCACTACTAACTACAGCCACGCTGTGTCCCTCGGCTGCTAAACGAATCGCCTCCCGGCAGCGGTCAATTTCTTGTCGCATCCCGTTAGAGACAATTTGCTGATTGCTTATATACGGTCGAATAAGATCAATATAAGTTTTATAGCCGACAATATAGTCTGCCTCATGCCAAACCGTCTGAACCCGTTTGGTCATATGGTCAGGATCTCCGGGCCCGATGCCCACAACAAAGAGTCTTCCACGCTGATTGCTACGGTCACCCCCTGCCCCTTGATCTTTGGCAGAATCAGCCGTCCCATTTGAGTTCCCAGTAAGCTCGCTGCTTCGCATACCCCGTCCACTCCTATCGTTTCTGATACAAACTTTGATCGACTTAATTGTTCTTGTTCAATGACTGCTTGGAGTTCCTCTGCGCCAAAGGTTCGAAACGGAACCCGCAAGTGTTTGGCGGCTTCTATCAAACCAAGTTCGTCAGATTTAAGATCAATACTATAAATCCCTGCTATTGCCTGAAGGGAAGCCCCGATTTGCTTAACTGCTGAAGTGATCCCCGCTAAGACTGCTTCAGTGGAAATGCCCCGTCGGCAGCCAACCCCGACACTTAAGACCGGAGGAACTAAATATATGCAATCCTCCTTATGATGTGTGTTCGGAAAAACGTCTAAAATAACATTCGCCTTTTCTCGAGCGTTTTCCGACAGGAAATGATAATGCTCATCGTTTAACCAAGTGCTTTCAGGTTTCAAGGAGTAACTTGTCCAGACGTTGAGAAACCCTTGCTCCAAAAGCAGGCGATTGACAGCCGGTAAATGGTCTAGAGGCTCAACTTTCCAACGATACCTTCGGGCATATTCATCGGGGGCAACTAAACCCCGGCCATCAGTGGCTGTCGTAATAACGGCTAAAGCCCCGATCTGAGGAGCGAGATAGTTAGCCCAGGCGTTTGCGCCGCCTAAATGCCCGGAAAGTAAAGGAATGATGAACTTCCCTTCCTCATCTAAAACAAGTACAGCCGGATCGCGGTCTTTGCCTTCGAGCAAGGAAGCGATTTGGCGCACCACAATCCCTGTAGCCATGACAAAAATGAGCACAGAATACTCTTGCCAGAGACTGGGAACGATGTCACTTAAGCGTTGAAAAATTCGGCGGTCCTGATTTTCGCAGGGGCTTAAGGCCTTATCATGAAGATAAAAATCTCGCTCGACTGTGTTCGGGAGCCCTTCACTGACCCGCCGGGCGGTAGCCAGGCCCCGATCAGTTAAAGCCACCAGTGCTGCTCTCACGTTTCCGTGCCTTGGCGGTATTCATGCGTAAAGGTCGGATCATAAAGCTTAGAACGCGCATAGCCCTTTGAGGGATCTAAGAAATCGCCGACCAGGATTTGGGCTTGTTTGCGGATTCCCGCCGCTTTAACCTGTTCTTCAATAGTCTCCAAGGTACCCAACAGAATCTCCTCATCCGGCCAGCTCGCTTTCGAGACAATGGCGATCGGGGTTGAGGCAGGATAACCTTCCAGCAGTGCCTTAACAACAGATCCCATATCCTGGACACTCAGGAAAATTGCCATACTGGCTTGATGTTTCGCTAATTTGGCAAGCGCCTCACTTTCCGGTACCGGGGTTCGTCCGGCCAAACGGGTTAAAATCAAGGTTTGACTGATCTCTGGCAACGTGAATTCCTGTCGAACCGCCGCTGCCGCCGCAAATACCGAACTAACTCCCGGAATGACGGAATAAGGGATACTGTGCTTGTCTAAGTGGTCAAATTGTTCTTTAATTGCTCCGTACATACTGGGATCACCGGTATGAAGACGCACAATAGTTTCTCCACGCCCCGTCCCCTCCTCCATCAGAGTGACCACTTCTTCGAGGGTGAGATGAGCACTGTCATGAACTGGGGTTCCCGGGCGAGAAATTTCGAGTAACTTCGGGTTGACCAGTGAGCCAGCGTAGATCACGCGGTTCGCTCGCTCCAAGGCGCGGGACCCCTTGACCGTTATCAGCTCGGGATCCCCCGGTCCGGCTCCGACGAAGATAACTTCTCCGTTAGTTTGTTTCAGACTCACTATTTTTCCTCCCTAATAAATCTTTTTTCACCAGGAGTAGACTGAGATAATCGACTTTCTCCGAGGCAAAGTCCAGCGGTTTAGGTTCCCAGCGGATTCTTTCTCCGGGTTGTCCGAGTCGGGTTAACAAGACCGCTTTTCTCTCCCGCTCTTTGAGCAGAGTCAGCATTTCCGGAAGTCTTCTCGATACTTTCATCAAGACCAGGTTGGGAAAATCGAGATATTCTGCCACATCCTCCGTACTCGGCAAAATAAGCAGAGGTTCATCACCCGTGGCGAGAGGCAGGTTGATCTTCGCTGCTGCAGCAGCCATGGCCGTGATCCCCGGAATTGTTGCAATGCACTCCTGAGGAAGTTCTGCTTGGAGAAGATTGAGCAGGTAACTGTAAGTACTATAGAGCGAAGGATCACCCAAGGTGATAAAGGCAACGGACTTGCCTTGTTTCAGCTCGCCAAGGAGGGTTTGGGCCCCGGCTTGCCAAGCTTTTGCTAAAACCTCTTGATCCGAGGTCATGGGCAGTTCGAGTTCAATCAGGCGGACGTTCGGCGGACAGTGAACTTTGGCGATATCCCAAGCGACACTTTCGCGCTCCAGTTTGGATTTCGGGATGGCCACCATGTCAACCGTTTGTAAAACGTCGACGGCTAGTAAAGTCAAAAGCCGAGGATCACCGGGACCGACCCCGACTCCGTATAATTTTCCCCATGTTGTCTTCATGCATTTTCCCCTTTTCGTGCTGATAGGATAAAGACCGGATTCATTGCCTGGGCCATGTGGAGGGTTTGAACCGCCTTCCAGCGGACGGCTTGAATAGAAACGGTATCGATATCCTGATAGTTAAGTTCCGTAAGCAGTTTCAGTCCTTGAGCTACTGTTTCGATCGTCACTGCCGTGAGCACAACTCTCCCTCCGGCCACGAGCGGCACTTGTTTGAGGATTTCCGGCAACCGCCCATTGCTGCCGCCAATAATACAGACCTCAACCGGCGGCAGCTCCCCGAAAACATCGGGTGCAGCTCCGGAAATCAGCTGGAGATTAGAAACGCCAAATTTTTGTTGATTGGTAAGAATAAGTGCTTGAGCCTCCGGGTTATGTTCAATCGCATAAACAACCCCTTCAGCGGCGAGGGCTGCGGCTTCAATACTGATGCTGCCGGTACCGGCTCCAATGTCCACAACCCGGTCAGCTAACGAAATTTGAGCCTTGGCCAGCACTTGCACTCGAATTTCCGCTTTGGTCATCGGAACCTTGCCCCGGGTGAACTCTTCGTCGGGAATTCCAATCCTGCACCGGGCAGCGCGCTTAGCAGATTGCGGGTGATCGTGAAGCGTTGTTGGTTCTTGTTGATTATTGGGTATGTAATCAGTGGGGGCATTTTGTTCTGGAGCAGGATAGAGGATCACAAGAGCGTTCTTTAACAATGTTTTTTCCTCTGCCAAATGCTCGGCATCCGTCGTCAGCCATAATTCATCAGGATAGGCAAGGGCATTCCCGACCGCTATAGCGGGATTATAACCGCGCTCCAGATAAAACTGAGCGATTTTCTGAGGAGTATTTTCCCCACCGGTCAGAACCGCTGTCGGACGAGATACCATTTGCGGCAGTACGGATAATTCTCGGCCATGAACACTGGCAAAGGTTGCCTCCTGCCAAGGAAGCCCGGCTCTCGCAAAGGCGAATTGGAGTGAACTAATCCCGGGATAGACGTCTATTCTCTCCTGCGGAAATTCTTTTTTAAGTCTGGGTAAAAAACTGAAAAATCCAGGGTCGCCGGAGACTAAGACTCCTACCACCTTCTCTTCCAGAAGTGCCTTTCCGATCAGTTCAATACTGCCGGCTAGGTCACCGGATAGGGAATACCGGCGTCCCATGAAATCAGGAAAGAGTTCGAGCGCTCTGGAGCCTCCAACTAAAATTTGGCAGTTCTTTACAAGTTCAGTGATTGCCGGCGGCAACCATTCCGGCCGTCCGGGGCCAATGCCGATCACTTGTAACATCGAAAACCTTCTTCCATTGTTTAATGGTAATAATATTTAATGGGCATAAAAAACGAGCCTGAGCGGCTCGTATGGTTTACCCTAAATAAACACACACATCTCCTATCGCTCGTAGGTTTGTGATGCTTCTTAAGGCAGGTTTCCTGGCTTCAAATCATCATTCTCTACCTCTTCCCAGCAATATGATTGTAGGGTTTCTGCAGAGAACTCCTTGTTTACAGTGGCGGGACCGCGTCGGACTTTCGCCGACTTCCCCTTTTAGATCCTCTATCGCAAAGGAACCTTAAGCACAATGCTATTAAATTAGTGACTGATATTTTTGAAAAGACACTTATTTTATTCTGTAAGTATATACTAAATTCCTCTATTTAGAAAGAAGTTATCAATAAAAACAAATGATCAGGTCTCGACCGGCCACTCCCAACCTTGTTCTTCTACGAATTTATGAGCTTTCGCATCCCAGCCGATCGGTTGGCCGTTTAATAACGTCAGAACCGTACCAACTGCCAGGCGTCCATAGGTGAATACTTGAGCTCGTTCACTGGCTAAGTGCGCCAGATGATGAAGTAAGCTTTGCTCTCCAAGTCGCAAGAGCTCCAGGGCTGCTCCCTCCGTCGTTGGAAACTCGGCAAGCTGAGCCAAAGTGTCTCCCTTAATTCCAGCCAGCGCGGCGTGGGCCACTAAAATTTCCATGCGGGCATCTGCCACACGATTATGGGTGTGGAAAATCCCTCCGGCAACTTTAATCAGTTTCCCGATATGTCCCAGCAGAATAACCTGTTCAATGCCTCGATAGGCTGCTTCTTCCAAAAGAAAGCCGACAAAGTTACTCATCTGAATCACTGCTTCCGCAGGAATCTTGAAGCGTTCTGTCGCGACTCGATACCCATAATGCCCGGGGGTGAGCACGATGGTTTGATGTCCATAAGCCACCGCCTGATCTAGTTCCGGCAGGATGGAGGTTTTAAAGGCTTCCTCGGACATCGGACGGACAATCCCACTCGTCCCCAGGATAGAAATTCCTCCGACAATCCCCAACCGGGGATTAAGGGTGCGCAAGGCGGCCGCTTCTCCCGCCGGGACTTCAATGATAATCTCAAGTTCCGCTTGGGGGAAGACCTCCCGGGCCGCTGCCAGGATCATTTGGCGCGGTACCGGATTAATAGCGCTTTGGCCAACCTCTATCGCTAAACCTTTTTTGGTGACCGTCCCCACTCCCTGACCGCCCCGGATCCGGACGTCCCCTTGAGGGGAAATAAAACGCGCTGTGGCTTGGATCTCCAGCCCATGCGTGATATCGGCATCGTCGCCCCCGTTTTTGAGAATCGTCGCTTTAGCCAACGGATATCCCGCTTCTCCTTTGTAGACCGGCAGCGTTAAACGTGCGGAATTGGGAAGAGGAATATCGACCAGTGCAGAGAGCTTGTCCCCTCGAAGCAACTGGCAGGCTACTTTAGCAGCACCGGCGGCACAGCTTCCTGTTGTATACCCTTCGCGCCAAGTATGGCGATCCTTGTCTCGTGCCATAATGTTCTCTCCTGCCATCGAAAATTTTCACCATTATTATAATTATAGAAATAAGCTCCGTATGCTCAAACCTCAAAAGAATAGCAGTGTATTAACTATAATACACTGCTCTCCAAGACTCAATCTTTGATTCGTCAAAACAGAGGACAATTCTGCTATTTTAACCCTTTTTCGGTGAGATAGGCTTTGAATTTCTTTTGGATAGTATCATAGACTTGTTTATCGACGAACATTTTATCCCCTTCAGGTAGACTTAAGACAGCCTTCTTGTCGGCTTTATTGTAGCCGTCTGTATAAAGTACCTGAGAGCCAAGCGGATTCGAGCGGTTATTAGGGGAGTAAATTGAGGCATCCGAGCCTTGAGCGAGATATAAACCGCTGTATCCCGGTACAGCAGCGGATAACAGCTCAGTGGCCTGCTTAACTGTCTCAATCTTGATATCGAGATATTGCCCTAACTTTGCTAAGGTAGCAAAGACAGTGTTTTGCTTGGCCAGGCTGATGGCCGGATTAACCGCTTGAATTTTACGATCCGACCTGGTAAAGGTACCTTCAGCTTCGGCAAAGCTGCCGATCGGAATCACAATGTTGGACAGCGCGGTCGTAGCTGTCGCAAAGGTATCCAGAGTTACGACAAAGTCCAGCTTCTTCAAGGCTTCGGCGAGGGTTGGGTCGGTGCCTGCCGGGTCTTCACCAACAATTAAGACAGCCTTGATTTTTCCGGCGTTGATTTGTTCAATAATCTGCAGACCCGGAACCTTAATGCCCATATCGATAAAGCCTTGTGAATTACAGTTGGAGCGCATCAAAATAATTCCGCTGTGCGGCTTGCCAATCTTGCCTGTAATGACGGCAATATCAGCCAAGAGCTTGATAGCGTCTGCCGTGACGATATTGTCATCGATCACGAAGATTGCTTTCTTAGCTTCTCCATACATTTTGGCAAGCTTATTGGCATCCTCGGAAGCTGGGGCGTCCTTAACATAATCACTTAAATCAGCCAAATTCACGGCACTGGTTTCAATTTGGGTTTGATTCACATACCCGCCGTCCAAGAGCGCTTTGATCAGGGACTTGAGGAAAGCCAAGCTGTTATCAAGTTTCAAGGAAAGATCAGCACATTCGGTCATTCTGGTCGGGCCATTACTGATAGAGACCAGTTTAGCTTTTTTCTGGGCAGCCGTCTTAATCTTTACGCCCATAACCGGGTTGTTTTCAGTGATATTCCCGACGGAAATGATCAGATCCGTACTGTAGAGTTCCTCATAGCTGTTGGCAGAGGCGTTGCAGCCCAGCACGCTTTCGGTTCCTGAAATATCTTTTTCAGCCATTGAACCAATCAAGGTGGTTCCCAATTTATCGGCAACTTTTTTCAGGATAAAAGCTTCTTCATTCGTAAATCTTGGGGAAGCAAGAATCGCCACACTGTCAGGGCCGAATTGTCCCTTGACTAACTGGAGATTTTTGGAAGTCAGGGTTAAGGCTTCCGCGAGAGAAACCTCAAGAACATTGTCTTTTCTGCGCACCAGAGAGGTTTTAAGCCGACTTGGATCATTGACAAAGCCGATACCGAATCTGCCGTTCACGCATAATAGACCTTCGTCCTGGCTTCTGTCAGGGAGGGATTTAAACACAAGACTCCCTTTGGATTGGAGAATAATGTTGCAGCCAACTCCACAATAGTTGCAGACAGAATTGACATTATCGAACTCCACAGGAACTTGCTTTGGTACAGCAGCCCTTTCCAGTAATGCTCCCGTTGGGCAGACATCAATACACTGGCCGCAGGAGATACAGGCACTTTCTTGAAGAGGAAGATTAAACTCGGGAATTACCTGAGTATCAAAGCCTCTCTTTTCCAGTCCGATGGCTAGAATACCAAGTCTTTCTTCACAGGCTCTGACACACTGACCACATAAAATGCACTTATCCGGATTTCTGAGAATAAATGGATGGGTTTGGGCTTCTTCTCTTTTATGCATTTCGCCAACGATGGCCGTCGTATTGATATTATAGGTGCCGATATATTTAATCAGTTTACATTCGAAATAATCGTGACAGCCGCACTCCAGACATTTCGAAGCTTCTTTCCGGGCAGCCTCTTCAGTAAAGGTATCTGAAATTGCGCTAAAGCTCAGCTTGCGTTTTTGCTCATCGACGACAAAAGCATGTTGTCTGTCTTGTTTTTCGATGTGCACAAAGTCCGCTTCCGTTAAATCGGTTTGGGTAATGATCGAAGGTTCCGAAACCGGAATGATTTGACCATATAAATAGCTATCAATTACCTTGGCGGCATTATTCCCTTGAGCGATCGCGATAACAGCGATTTTGGGACCCGTTGCTGCTTCGCCCCCGGCAAAGACACCTTCCATATTGGTGACAAAGGTATTGGGGTCGACGGCAACCGTACCACGTTTGGTGACTTCAAGTTCTTTAATATTCCGGGCGTTCACTTGTTGGCCAATGGCCGAGATAATAAGATCTGCTTCAAGGGTGACTTCTTCGCCGGGAATAGGCTTAGGACTCCTTCTGCCGGAGGCATCAGGTTCTCCCAGACTCATTTTCTGACACCGGACAGCCTTTGCCCTTGTGCCATCGCCGATAATTTCCACAGGAGCGACAAGGAATGTAAATTCAACGCCTTCTTCTTCTGCCTCATCAATCTCAATCTTTTCGGCGGGCATTTCATCTCTGGTTCTGCGATAGATCACTTGAACGTGCTCGGCTCCCATGCGTACTGCAGTCCGCGCCACGTCCATGGCAGTATTTCCGCCACCCACGACGATAACCTTATTGCCCATATACAAAGGCTCCGAATTGGTAACTTTACCCAAAAACTCGATGCCGCCAAGAACCCCTTCCATGTCTTCTCCCTGACAGCCCATGCTGGTACTTTCCCAAGCTCCAATGGCTACGAAGACAGCATCATAAATTTTCTTGAGGTAGAGAATGCTAATATCTTCACCAAGTTTGACATTACATTTGATTTCAACGCCCATCTTTTTGAGAGTGTCGATTTCCGCATCCAGAATTTCTTTCGGCAGACGGTATTCCGGAATACCATATCTGAGCATTCCTCCGGGATAAGGCTGATTTTCATAAATAACGACCTGATGGCCAAAGCGGGCCAGAAAATAAGCGCAAGAAATGCCGGCCGGACCTGCTCCAATAATAGCAACCTTTTTGCCGCTGGATGGTTTCAGTTCAGGAACATAGGTTCCATTGCTGATATCAATGTCACCGAGGAACCTTTTCAGATCAGCGATGGCGACAGGACTTTCAACGTTTTTACGTCGGCATTCAGTCTCGCAAGGATGGGGGCAGATTCTGCCAATACTGGCAGGGAGGGCAAGAATGTCCTTGGTGACCTTGATGGCCTCTTCATACTGGCCATTGGCAATCAAGCCGACATACCCTTGACAATCGGTATGGGCTGGGCAAGCAACGACGCAGGGAGGGCGACAATCTCCTCTGTGGTCAGAGGCTAATAATTCAAAGGCTACTTTTCGAGCGGCTATCGTTCGATCGGTTTCGGTTTTTACGATCATGCCGTCAACAGCGAGCGTAGAACACGCTCTTACTAATTTTGGCATACCCTCTACTTCCACAACACAGACACCACAAGCGCCGTATATCTTCATCCGATCATCATAACAGAGGTTGGGGATTTCTATTCCATTAGCAAGAGCTATCGTTAAAATAGTCTCTCCTGCTTGAGCCGTCAATTCTCGAGAATTTATATTAACTCTTATCATATCCACCAATGTCACATCCCTTCTATTCTACAGCGATAGCCTTAGCTTTACATAC
>Ga0326727_10007715_pt1 | contig 28080 bp, 14 predicted proteins | sample MB2enrmetagenome_FD_207643 | JGI IMG/M metagenome (GOLD analysis project Ga0326727, IMG submission 207643) | Lab enriched peat soil microbial communities from McLean, Ithaca, NY, United States - MB29MY | ecosystem: Environmental > Terrestrial > Soil > Wetlands > Peat | place: USA: New York...
TGGCGTTGCTCGTAGGACCGGGGGGCCGTGTCGTTCATTGGGGGGGTTCCTTGGTTGCTTGGGACACAACTGTATCGGCTCCGGCCCGCGCGCAGCTTGTGGCTTCTCAGCGGCCCCGTGGCAGATTTTCCGGCCTTTCTCATTCTTTCGGGGGGGCTCCATTGGCCGCAAGGAAGGTATCTACCCCGGCAAGGTTGGGAGTGCTACGATCTCAAACGCCTTGGCGATGTCCGGGGGCACGCGGTGGGGCTGGCCCGTGGCGTAGTCGATGAACGCCCATTTGGTCTCGGCGGTAGCCAGCAGCGCGCCGTCGGTCTGACGGATGATGCGGTAGCGGCGTAGCGACGTGACCCGCTTGAAAGTCGCCACCCAGGTCTTGACCGTGATGCGTTCACGCGCCAATGCCGATTGGTGGTACTCGATTGCGTGCGACCGCACGACCCATCCCATGCCGAGCCGCTGGTAGGCCTCGGCGGGCCAGCCCTGGGCCGCGGAATGGGCCAGCGCGGCCTCCTGCATCCACGCCACGTAGCACACGTTGTTGGCGTGTCCTTGAGCGTCGATCTCGTCGTCGCGAACCGAATGATGATACTCGAAGATGGCGGGCATGGCCGGCCTCATCCGGAAAACCGCACTCGATAAATCCGCCCGTTGATCTCTTCGGTGAAGAGCAGGCTGCCGTCGGGCATCGCCAATAGCCCTACGGGCCGCCCCCAGGTAATCGGCCCCGCCGGGTCAAGCAGGAAGCCGGTCACAAAATCTTCATACCAGCCCTTGGGGCGGCCTGCGGCATCAAAGGGGATGAACACGATCTTATAGCCGGTGCCGCGGCTGCGGTTCCACGAGCCGCGGAAGGCGACAAAGGCCCCTTGCCGGTACTTCTCGGGAAAGACGCTGCCGGCATAAAACGCCAGCCCCAGGGAGGCGGAATGCGTCTGAAAGAGCACGTCGGGAGTCCTCGTCCGCGCGGCCAGGTCGGGACGCAAGCTGTGGCCGTCCTGCACCATGCGGGGATCGAGGTTCTGCGGCGCAAAGTAGACGTAAGGCCAGCCGTAGAACTCGCCGTCGCGGAGCCGCGTGAAGTAATCCGGCGGCAAGTCGTCCCCCAACCCGTCCCGCTCGTTGACCGTCGCGTAGAGTTCGGCGGTCTTTGGATGAAAGGCCAGCCCCACCGGGTTCCGCAGGCCGGAGGCAAACACCTTCCGCCCGGAGCCGTCGAGGTTCATTTGCAGGACCGACGCCCGCGGCGGCCCCTCGGGACTGCAGTTGGTCGCGGAGCCTACGGACACATAGAGCTTCTTCCCGTCCGGTGAAAGGACGACGTTCCGCGTCCAATGCTGGTTGTAGCCTTGTCCCGGCAGTGCCGTGATCTTCTCCGGTTTGCCCAGGCGGATCGGCGGGCCGGCGCCATTGGCGCTGGGCTCACAGGGATAGCGCAGGACGGCGTCGGTGTTGCCCAGGTAAAACGCGTCCTTGCTGAAAGTCATGCCGAACGGCTGGTTGGCGCCCGAGGACTTGTCCAGCAGCACGAACTGTCGCTCGGCCACACCGTCGCGGCCCCCGCCCTGGAGGAGAAGGACCTTCTCCTGCTGCGAGGCGGCGCAGAGCACGTCGCCGCCGGGCGTGAGCGCCAGCCAGCGGGCGCTGGGCACCTTGGCGAACAGGCTGACGCGGAAGCCCCGCGGGACTCGCAGCACGGCGTCGTCCGACGGCGGGAGCACCTGGGGCGGTCTTGTGGCGCTCGGGGTCCGGTACGGCGGCGGAAGGTCTTGGAGCGTGATGCGGATGGGAACCGGCTGGAAATGCTCGACGCGGATGTCCGCCGCCGCACATCGCGTGCCGCCGCCGCCCGCCAGCCAGGCCGCGACGGCGAGGACCTGCAAGAACGAAACGGTACGGGTGTGCATGGGACATTCTCCTGTTACTTGATTCGCACGACGGCCTCTCGGGTCACGTTGAAATCCTTGCCCGGCAGGCGGATTCGCCCGTCGCCGAAACCGTGATAAATCCGTACCTTGGAGGATTCGGCGACCGGCCTGCCGTCGAGACCACGGACGGTAAACAGCACAGGCTCGGCATAGTCGAGCCCATTGTACCGCGTGGCGCAAAACGCCGTATAGCCCGGGCTTTCCACGATGAAGCCGTAGGCGGGCACAGCGTTGTCGCCGATGCGGGCAGATTTCTCGTAGGCGACCGTGATCGCCACGTCGCCGAAGCGCGTGCGCTGGACCAGGCGGTCCGGGGTAAGGAACTCGTGGCTGGCGAGCGGCCGCTCGGCGACGAGCGCGCTGAGCGGGCTGAGCACCTCCCAGGTGTTCTTGATCACCCGGTCTTCGGCACAGAGCCGCTCCGGCCAACCGCCGTCGCCGCGGGACCACAATTCCTCCCGGTTGATGCGGTCCTCGGCCGCGTGCTTCCAATACAAATGAGGCCCGAATTGCGGCAGAGGCATCTGGGCGAAGAGGATGTGGTCGGCCACCTTCTTCTCATTCCCAGGGCCGATGCGATCGCTCTGATGGGTGAGGAGCTGCACGCAGTCGTGGTACACCAGGGGAAAGAGCGGGATCACGCTGCCCGGCGGCGAGTCGGCTTGGTGGCTGAAAATGCCTTCCAGGTAATCGGCGCAGGGCACGGCCCATTCCCGGCCCTCTTCGCTGCCGAACAGGCCGAAGTGCTGCTTGGCCAGCAGGCACAGCCGGGTCTTCCAACAGAGATCGTCCAGCCGGGTCATCGGATGAGCGGGATCTTCGCAGGTGACCAACCCCCAGGCAAAGACCGTGTCGATGAAGTAGATCGTCGGGCCGAACAACTCCGCGATCTTCGGCAGGTTGGTGTCCTTGCGTGCCGCCAGTTCCACCTGCTTGATTGCACAGACCTGCCAGGCCTGGCCGCCGTTCCAGTTGCCGCCCATCCTGGCCACGCCCTGGGAGTTCTTGTTGAGCCACTGCTGACCCCAGGAAGGGGCGTCCTCGTACATGTCCTGGTAGTTGTCGTGCAGCCCGAACAGATACCCGCAAGCCTTGATTCGCCGGGCCGCCGCGGCCAAGCCGTCGTTGCCGCCGCATTCCGGGGCGGCGGGCAGGACATCGGGGTGGCCCACGTCGTAGCCGCGATGGATCCACCCCGCCAGGACCACCATCGCCCGTTGGATGCCCAGGTCGTTGCGCCAGTGCTCGGCGCACTGCGCCACCTCGTCGAAGGTGTATCCCAAGTGGACGTGCTCCTTCTTGTCGGGGCTGAACCTCGAACCGGGCAGGACCCGGGAGAGGACGAAGGGCTTGAAATCAGCCGCGCCGAACATCCGGTCCACGCTTGGACAGCTCCTGCGCTTCTCGCTCCATGTTTGCAGCCAGCCCTTGGCTTTGGCCAGGTGCCGGTAGGCTTGTGCGATCTCGACGTAACCGCCCCGGCCGAGCGGATGGATGGTACACGCCCCTTGCGGCGATTCCATGTCCAGGCTGATGTTGCAAGACCGGCGGCCGGGCACCAACGGCAGGTCCGGCCAGTCGTTGTTGACCCGGAGCTGCGTGTCCACGCAATCCCAATTCACCAGCAAGGCCGACCCCTGCTTGACCAGCCCGCACATCGCCATCGACAGGCCGTCGTAGGTCCGCCACTGCTCGCTGCCCGGGAAGGCATTGCGGGCCGTGCGCTCCATCCCCAGCCGGTGCGGGATGTAGACGCGGCCATCGTCTTCTTCAGTTGCCGTGAAGGCGTTGTCCAGCAGGCGGACGCGGGCTACCCGCCACGGGCCGGAGGACCGCCCCGCGTAGGCCAGGCGCAGACCGTCCGGTGCCGTGACCGGCTCGATCGTGAAGACCACGCTCGCGCCGCTCGGTTTGCCGTCCACGAGCGGCCGGGCTGTCAATCGCAACTGCTCGGGCGAGGCGATTACTTCGTCGAATCGGCCGATGCGCCAGATGGCCGAGCGATTTCCGTTGCGCAAGAGGATCTCTCCGAAGCGCGGCCCGGCGGGGTCGGATGTCCAGAGCGTGCCGTTGGCCTTGTCGGTCAGCGCCCAGGCACCGCCGTTACGATCCAAGTCGAATCGCCAAGCGGGGGCGTCCAGCGTCGTTCGGGAATCGGCCGGGATGCGCGCCGCCAGGGCCACTCGTCGCTTGGCGGCCTCGCCGGCCGGAAGCCGGGGCGGTCCGAGCTGCTCCCGGGACGGCGCCAGGTGGCTGACCTTGAGCTTGCCGCCTGCATAGCTGTCCAGCAGCCGATCACCCTTGCCGCCCTGGTCGTAGACGCCCACGTGCAGGAAGTATTCGCCTTCGGGCAGGTCGGCGGGGGCCACGACCACCCGCGGTCCGTCCACGATGGTCTGTCCAGGCTGCCAGAGGGAGGTGGGCTCGGCCGGGGCATGATCGGCATGGATCACGATGTCCCGGCAGCCCTTGCCCCGCTCCACGTGGACAAACAGCGTGTAGTCCTCGCGCGCAGATTTCGTGCCCGCATTGCGGAGTTTCAAGGTCAGGGCAAACGGGTCGCCGGGACGCACCTCGCGCGAGGTCAGCTCCACGCCCACCAGCTCGGGCTTGAAGCCGGCGTCGATCCCCTGTCCGGCGAGCCGAGAGCAAAGGCATAGAGAAACGGCAAAGCATCCCAGCAGGCGTGCAAATCGTGACATCGTGAAAGCCTCGAACGATTTCCTCGGTCAATGGGGGCGTTTGAGTATTTATAGGCTCCAGCCCTGGCGGTATTGGCGGCGGACGTAGGAGTTGGCTTCGGCGTCATTGGTGACGGCCATTTTCTCGCCGTCCCAGAGCAGACGGCGGTTGGGAAAGCGGACGGCCATGTTGCCCATGAGCACCATCTCCGACAGCGGTCCGGAGTAATCGAAGTTCGAGCTGGCCGGCTTGCCTCCCTTGCACGCGCGGACCCAATCGCGCTCGTGTCCGCTTTGGCCCCCGGGAATGCGCTCGATGGATTTTGCCGGAAACTTGTAGTCCTTCATCCGCGATTCGGGGATCAACCTGGGGCTGCTGCCGTAGCAGCCGCACATCAGGCTGCCCTGGTCGCCGAGGAACAGCACGCCGCCGTCGTCGTCACCCATGCGGCGGCCTTCTTCCAGCGTTTCCGGGCGCGGCGGCATCATGCCGCCGTCCCACCAGGTGAGCTTGACTTCGGGCAGGCCTTCCCGCGCGGGGAACTTGAACCGCGCGATGGTCGAGCGCGGATACTGCTCGTTCTTCGGCTCGGTCTTCTGCCAAAGCCCGCGCCAGTAGGTCGAAATGCAGCCTTCCACGCTGGTCGCATACTTCAGTTTCAGGGCCCAGAAGGGCGCGTCGAGGATATGGCACCCCAGATCGCCGAGCGAGCCGGTGCCGAAATCCCACCACGCCCGCCAGGTGCCCGGGTGATACACAGGGTGATACGGGCGCATGGGGGCCGGCCCGATCCACAGGTCCCAATCGAGCGTGTCGGGCACGGGCGGGGTTTCTTTGGGCCTCTCGACCTCGACGCTTTGCGGCCAGACGGGCCGATTGGTCCAGGCGTGTACTTCGCGCACTGCGCCGATGGCCCCGTCGGCGATCCACTCGCAGAGCGCCCGTACCCCGTCGCAGGAATGCCCCTGGTTGCCCAACTGGGTCGCGACTTTGTGTTTGCGGGCGGCCTCCGTCAACAGCCGCGCTTCGTAAACGCTGTGGGCCAGCGGCTTCTGCACGTAAACGTGCTTGCCCCGCTGGATGGCCGCCATGGCAACCACGGCGTGCGTGTGGTCGGGCGTGGCCACAATCGCCGCGTCGATGTCCTTCTGCTGGTCGAGCATGACGCGGAAGTCCTTGTACCGCTTGGCCTGCGGATAGCGCTCGAAAATCTTGCCGGCCAGGGCGAAGTCCACGTCGCACAGGGCCACGATGTTCTCCGCGGCGCAGGCCGCGATGTTGTTCTGGCCCATGCCGCCCACGCCGATGCCCGCGATATTGAGCTTCTCGCTCGGCGGCGTGTTGCCCGGGCCGCCGAGCACGTGCCGCGGGACGATCGAGACCGCCGCGGCAGCGACGGCCGTGCGGCGGAGAAAGCTTCTGCGCGTGGTCGGAGTCTTGTGGTTCGTTGTATTCTTCATAAGCGACCTTTCTATTTGTGATTCTCCAGCGGAGTCGGTGGGTTGAATTGTGTGGCGACCCAAATTTCTTGGGAGGAGAAAGGCACCCAGGGGGTACCCGGTCCCCTTTTTCCGGCCTGGACCGCCCTGGCGACTAACCGGTAGCATGACGGCTATTCTACCTTCTGCGACGCCGTCTGCCAGCCCGGGGGCTGAAGGCCGGTGCGTCTTCCAACAGAGGCAAATTGGACGTTGCTCCGAACGGGTTCCCTTGCCCCCAAAACCTGGTCGTGCCGTCATTGCCGCCCGGCCGGATGGGGGCGACACAGCGGATCGCCGATTACGATGTCCTCCCACCCCACGAAGCGCGAGGCCGCATAAAAACTTTCCGCCAGGGTCCAACCCCGCGTGTAGCGGTCCAACAGGATGCTGGGCGACGCGACGGCCTGGAGCAATGGCTCGTCGGTGTAACCCTTCACTCCCGTGGCTCCCTGTGCAATTAGATCGGCGATGAGCGACTGGCCGCCCTTGGTCGGCAAGAACGTCCGCGCGCTGGTGGACACCGCCGTTTCGCAGATTGCCCCGGGCACGAAGCGCAGGGAATGGTAGGCGTCGGCGTCGTAATGCCGGTCGTTGCTCCCCCACGACACATATCCCAACAGGCCGTCGCGTTTTCCAGCGAAGGTCTCTATCCGGGTCAGCTCGACCGGCACGTTCCGCAAGCGGAGGATGTCGGCGGCGGATTGCATGTCGGCGTTGTACTCGTTGAAACTCAGCTCGCCGATCGTCGGCAGTTCACCGGCGGCCGGCGGGGAGTTGTAGAGTGGACGAGGTTGGCGCTTGCGGTCGGCGTAGCCGAAAGCGGGGCAGGTGTCCAGCAGCACTTTGCCCTCCGTCGGCTTTCCACCCTGCTTTTCGGCGGCGAGAGCCTGGGTGGTGAGCATCTTCGCATCGGCTTCCGTGTACCCGTCCAGCCGCGTGACGAGGTAGCCGCCGAACTTCGCGTGGCTGAACGGCTCGGATGCGTTCCAGAAGCGGTTGGCCCAGGCCGTGCCGGTGAACCCGCCGTCGCTGAGGCGCACGCTGACGGCGCCGGCGGTCTGCTCGTAGTCCATGGCAGCCAGGTAGCTGTCCAAGGAAGGGCGACTGTTGCCCAGGCCGCGGCCGGGCGCGCCCGCAATACGGATCGGTATCCCCTTGGTCAGCACGATGAAGTCGATGTTGTGACGAACGGCCAGCAAGCTGCGCAGAGGCTTTTCGATGGCCTCCCGGTAGGTCGCGTAGGAGATCGTCTCGTTTGCCGAGTTCGCGGCGCTGTCCTGGCAGCGGACTGAAAGAACGGCCTGTATGCCGCGCCGAATCGCGTAGTCCGCGGCGACCGCACGGGAAACCGGGCTGTTCTCGTTGCGAACGAGCAGCACGCGATCGGTGTTCCCGACCAGTACTGCCAGGTTGCTGCCCACCGCCCGAAGTGTCCCAGCGGAGGGTGCACTGGCGACACTTGCCGCGCCGCTGGTCGGATCGACCATGGCCAGCGTGGTCGATCCGCCGTCATCAAGGCAGATCGCATTGTAGACCCCGCGCCCGGTTGGCCATAGTCCCGCGGAATCGTCCAAGAGGAACCTGGCGGCCTCCTTGACCGTCATCCCCTGGCTCTCGCTCGCGGCATCCACCGTAAAGAGCGTGAGCGTCCGGTTGTCTTTCGTGAGGCCCGCCACAGTGCGGGGCTTGCGATTCTTGGGGCTGGTATACCAGTCGAGCTGCGGGGTGGTGTCCGCGCCATCGGTGATGATTTGCGCGCAGCCCGCAACCGCGTTGCACAGAACAGCTCCCTCCCGGGTCTTGTGGGCATTGAGGAACTGGAGCGTGGTTTCCGTCACCGTCGCCTTGCCGCCGCTGGGATTGTAGGGCGTGACCAGGAAGCGGATGCCCGGGGCGGCCAGATCGATCTGGACGATGTGCAGGTGTACCGGCCGCGGCTGGGCGGTTCGGTAATCTATGTACGTGACGCCCTGATACGGCCGCGTGATCGTCTTGCCCGCCGGCGGCAGAGCGGCGCTCGCGGTCCTCGTCAGCGTCGCGAGCAAGGCGACGGTTATCGACAGCACGGCCGGTACTCGTTTTGCACTCATCGTGCCTTCAGCTTTTTGACCAGGCCCGCGATGCGCTCTCCCAGGCGGCGGGCGCTATCGAGTTCCTGCTCGCTGACGCCGGGGTCCAACGGGCCGGTCATTGCCGACGATCCCGGCTCGCCCCACACGCTGCCGGTCTTCTCGTTTCGGTACAGGGGACCGGCGACGATCATGCGGTTGCTCAACATGAACAAGAGCAGGCTCGTCACCACGTGCTCCTTGCCGCCGACCTGGCCGCCGCCGGTCGAAAACGCCCCGCCGATCTTGTCCGTGAAGTCCACCTTCATCTTCCACGACCAATCGTCGATGACGACCTTCATCTTGCCGGGGATGTTGGCGTAATACGTAGGGCACCCCAAAATAATGCCGTCGGCCGCTTCCAGGTCCTGCTTGGTCACTTCGCCGGCCTGCTTGACGACCGCCGTCACGCCGGGGACGCGGCCGATTCCTTCGGCGACGCCCCGAGCCATCTGCTCCGTATTGCCCGTGAGCGAATAGTATGCGACGAGGATGCGCGGCGATGTTCGATTCCCGCTCCGCGGCACGGCCTCGGCGGCACGAGATGCCGGCAGCGGTGCCGCCAAGGTGAAGGGGAGCAGAATCCAGAGCACGTTCCACTTGCCGGGCCAAGAGGTCTTCATCGGAAGGCTCCTGTTTTGGGAGTCACGGGCGGGCTACGTAAGAAAGATGATGATGGCCGGCGTGCCGACGGGCGTGTATTGACCGGTGAAGGCCAGCGCGCCGCTCCGCTGGTCGCGGCGAAAGGCGGCGATCGCGTCGCTCCGCTGGTTGCAGGAAAACAAAAAGCTGCCGCTGGGATCGATGCCGAAGCTCCGCGGATAATCGCCGCGGGTCCACTGCTCGCCGAGCAGCGTCAGCATGCCCGTCTCGGCGATCGAAAACCACGCGATGCTGTCGTGCAGGCGGTTGGCGGCATACACGAACTTTCCGTCGGGCGTAACTGCGATCTCCGAGGTGAAATCGGTGCCGGCGAATCCTTGGGGAAGGCTGGAAATCGTCTGTTTCGCCGCAAGCCGCCCGCGCTGGCCGTCGTAGCCGAAGACGGCGACCGTCGAGGCTTCCTCCTGCAGCGAATAGAGCCAGCGGCCGCTTGTGTGGAAAGCGAAGTGCCGTGGCCCATCGCCCCCCGGCAACGCGACCAGCGGCGGGTCGTTGTCCACCAGCCGGCCTTTCTCGGCATCGAACTTCCAGATGAAGATCAGGTCCCGGCCGAGGTCGCTCGCCAGTACGAAGCGTCCGGCCGGGTCGGACTCGACCATGTGCGCGTGCGGGCTTTCATGGCCGCTGATGGCAAAACTTCCCGGAGGCGCACTGGCCGCGCGGGTCGGGCCCGTGGCTCCCCGGCCGCGCTTGACGTCGCTGGCGGCGCCGAGCTCGCCGTTGCCGCCCAGCGGCAGCACCGCCACCGTCCCGCCCGCGTAGTTGGCCACCAGCACGTGCTTGCCCGCGGGGTGAACGCTGAGATGGCAGGGCCCGGCGCCTGCGGAGCTGACCGTGTTGATCAGCGTCAAATGTCCGTTGGCGCGGTTGATCGAGTAGGCGCTCACGGAACCGGAGTTGGCGCCTTGATACGTGGCGGTCTCGTTGGCTGCGTACAGGCGGGTTCGCGCCGGGTTCAGCGCCAGCCAGGAGGGGTTCGCGTCGTTGGCGAACACCTCGCGCTCGACCAGGGCCCCGCTGGCCGGATCCATTTCGAACAGGTAGATGCCTTGTCCGCGGCCCTGGCTGCCTTCCGGCCCTTGCGGCGAGCTGTACGACCCCACGTAAGCCAGCAGGGGGCGAGCGGCGGGCGCCGCCGACTTCTGCGCGGCGGTCAGTGCGGCGCCGGCGGCGGCCAGAGTCGTGGCGGTCAAGAACCCGCGCCGCGAGACTCGGGCCTGGCGGTCCCGTCGCCTGTGTGCATCGCCGGGTAGCATCTGCATTCTCCTTTGAGCGGCAGGGACAGGGTGGCCTGGCCCTTGGGCAAGTCAAAGCACGCCAGCACGCCGCCCTTTTCCCGCAGCCACGTGCCGGCAGCGAGATCGCGGGCATGTGGAATCTCACGGAGCATGAGCGGCGCGCCCTTGCAGACGAGTTGCAAGTCCCCTGCCGCCATGCCGGGGATGCGCAACGTGAAACTCGGGCTGGCCAACGGGGCGCGGAGCGTCAGAGCGTTGCCGTTCCGCTCGATTCCGGTCAGTTCCTTGGCGGCCCAATAACGTGCGATTTCGCTCGACCTCATCCAGAGTGTCCGCTCGCGGAAGCGCTCTTCCAGCGCCGTGACGACCTTCTTCAGCTCCGCGAAACCCCGCCGGGTGCCGTTGGTATACATGCCCGGCCAATGGCAGAGCATCACCGCCGGCCCGCCACGCTCGATCAACTCGACCATCCGGCCGGTGGTCGCGTCCTGGTTGGCGTAGCGCTGGGCCTCGCAAGGACTGTCGCCGTCCCAGTTGCCGAACCAGTCGCCCGTGCCGGCCGGCAGGTTGACGGTCAGCTTCAGATGATCGCCGTCGGCCCCCTGGACGTGCTCCAGTTTGGGCTGGGTGCTGCCGCCGCCCTCGACGACGTACTTGAAGTAATACGGCACCTCGGCACGAAAGACGTCGCCGACGGCCTGCTGGACGGCCAGCGAGAGTTCCGCCTTCACCATGTTTCCGAAGCCGCCGGGCGTCGTAATGCCTGCGCACTCCAGGTCGCAGTTCTTGAGAATCCGCAGGGCGTAGGCAAGGTAGTCGGCCAACTCGTCGACGCTCTGCTTGCTCTGCGGATAGGCGTTCTCCATGCCGGCCGCGCCCGCGTCGGCCAGCGGCCGGCCGCTGCGCGTGTCGATCACGCGAGTGTGCGTGATCATCTCCGGCGTGATGTCCCAGCGCGGCGCCATCAATTCTCGTACCAGCTTCAGGCTCGCGCGGAGTTCCTGCCGCGACCAGCCGGGCAACTCGCGATCGAGCCAGCCCACGCAGCCCGGGCAAGGAATGACCGTAAACTTCCCCTTCACTCCGTGTTCGCCGCACCATTCGGCGAACTCCCGCAAGAACGCGTCCGGGATCTCGCGGGGCCAGCTCTTCCAGGGCTTGCGGTATGCCGCGCGGTCGGGCCACGCTTCGGCAAGCTGCGGCATGAAGAAGTGGGCCGTATTGACCAGGCAGGTCGAGTCGTCGATGAAGAACGACAGCGGCACGCGGTTCCGGGGGTTGACGACTTCGGCGCCCGCATCTCGGCGCGGCTGCCGGCCCGGGGGACCATCGCCCGCACTCCCGCCGGGGAGCAGCCCCAAGGCGGTTGTTGCCAGCGCCGTTCCGCTGCGCAGGAACTCGCGACGCGTTTCTTTCCACATGGCATCACTCCAACACTAGCAAGCGATCCGCGACGGGGCCGGAGACCTTGACCCGCATTCCGATCGCGGTGCGGTCCGCCTGCCACTTCCAATCGCCCTCTGGATACGACGCGGTAATGCGATGCGCCGGCACGTGATCGCCGCGAAGTTGCACGGTGTAATCGCCCTCGCTGATCAGATGCAGGACCCAGCGGCCTTGCCGCGGTTGGTGCGTGAGGATGACCTGTTTGCCGACTGGGCCTTCGACCGCAACCGGCGGCGGCCCGGCCAGCCAATCCATGACGTTCCGCGTCAGCTCGACCGAGTCCAGCGAGGCCAGGTAAACCACTTTCCCTTTCCCGTAGGCGTTCACGTGCAGCAGCGGATAAGAGGTGCCGCCACAAGCGACGGTCAGCAGGGTTTCACCCGCCGACGGCCGTGCCCGCACGAAAGTCCTGATTCGTGCCGGCCCCCGCAGGCCGCCCGCCGGGGGCTTGCCGGCGACCGCCAGGTCGTTTTGCGATGCGGCCGTGCCGAGATAGCAGACGCCCATCTCCCGGCTCAAGGCGAAGTCCTTTTGTTCCAGCCCGCGGGCGTCGTGCCGCAATGCGTCGCCGGCCACGAGCAGGTTGCCGCCCTCGGCGACGTACTGCCGCAGGCGCTGCAACTCGTCCGGCAACAGGCCGGAGGTGAGCGGCAGCACCAGCAGTTTGAGCCTGGCCCAGGTAGGCCCCGCCGGCCGCACAGAGCCCAGGTCAAGACAATTCACGAATTCCAGCGGCAGGCTCCGCTCGAGGCAAGCGTTGGTGATCGCCTCCAGAGCCGCGACGTACGGCTTGCGCTCGTAGCGGGGATAGCGAAACCGCGTCCGCTCGCAGTATATGATGCCGGCGTGCGAGACGGGCGCGGCGTCCTCCAGCCAGGGTTGAATGCGGCCCACCATCTCGTAAAAAGGCGCCAACTGCTCTCGATGCCAGGCCCGCAGCGTGGCGTTGGGAAGGACCGTTTTCGGATCGGTCTGCTTGTGGCCGTAGTAGGAGTAGCAGCGTCCGCCCAGCGCCAAGCAGACCCGCCATTGACAGCGGTCCAGCGCCAGGGGCGGCTCGGTGGGCGTGTCGTTCATCAATCCGTCGATCGCCGCGGCCTTGCCCGCCACGCCCCGAATGAAGAGCAGGCGGAACGGGTCGCCGTATTCGTTGTAAGCGATATCCATTTGCCGCGCGAGGTTCAGATCGTTGGCCGTGTAGCTCTGCAGGCCGTTCTGCCAGATCTCCACGGAAGGCTTGATCCGCTTGCAAAGCGCGTGCAGGCGATTGACCACGCGGCTGGTGGTCGCCAATTGGAAATCCGTTTGCCGCCGCTCGTCCACCGCGTCCCAACGGGTCAGCTCCTGGCCGTACAGCTCCCGGTAGAGTTGCTTGCAGCCGGCGCAGGTACAGCCTCTTGCCGAGGAAAGGATGTCCCAGCGCATGCCGTCCACGGGGTAGCCTTCGAGCACTTCGCGCGTGTAAGCTTCGATCAGCTCCAGGTAGCCCGGCGCGTTGAAGCAGATCAGCGCGGTTTGCGGGAAGAGGCCCTGCGCGTCGGGCCCGCCGTGAATGAACTCCCGCCCCAGGTTCTCGCGCATGAACTTCCAGTTCCAGTTGAGCGTCACGTAGCCGAACGCGGCGATCCGCCGCTGGTGGAGTTCCGCGACGGTCCGGCCGAACCAGTCGCCTTTCATGCCGGGGAACTTCCGGCCAACCCGCGTCTCGTAGGTGCAATAGCCGTGATGGGGCACGGCCATGACGACGGTGCCGTCGATGTTGCTCTGCCGGCAGAACTCGGCCAGGGCCGCCGGGTCGGCCTGGCTGAGGAACTCCGGAAGCTGTTCCGGCCGGCGGGCGATCCAACTCCAATCCACGTTGAACAGGCGAAAACAATGCGTGGGCCCCTTGGGCTTGTAGTCGGCCACACGATCGCAGGGCGCGAACCAGTCGTCGGCCCTCGCCGGCCCGGCCGCACAGAGAATCGTCAACAGCACGCACTGCCATCGGAACGCGCGTTTCATGGTGGGACCTGCAAAGCGAGCGTGCCGCTGGGCCAATGGAGCTGGTACAAGTCGCCGTAATGGCTGCGCAAGGCGCGGAGGCGCTTCTCACAGCCCCGCAAGTGTCCCGATGATATGCGCCCGCCGCGCGTCTGTCAACTGTGCGAAACGCGGGCCGTGCGTTGACTTTCCGCGGCGCAGAACGCGAGCTACCGCGGCGCAACGAACTGCCAGGTGCCCCAAAGCTGCGGCGTGAGCATCGCCTCGGAGGGCACGTCGCTGGTCAGGCCGGTGGCCTTGTTGCTCCAGTAGACGCGGTGCAAGGTCTGGAAGCCGTCGCCGCGCAGCACGCCCACGTCGCCCTTGATGGTCTGTCCCGGCCGCGGCTTCAGCCCCAGCACAGCCAGCGGAATGGAGAATTCGAAATTGCCATCCTCTCCGGCCAGTTGCACCTGGTCGCTGACGTTGTCCACGCGATCGATGGTGATCGTGCGCCACGGCGAGGAGAACGGCACGGGCTCGCGGGTGCCGGGCACCACGGCGCGGTACACCAGCGCCAGCGGCTTGTTCTTGACGATCGTCACCAGCAGGCGGAGATCGCCTTCGACCGGGCTGCTGCGCTTGGCATCCGCCAGCGGGTTGGCACCGATCATCAGGTCCAGGGCGCCGCCGGTCTTGAACGGCGCATTGGCCACCTCGCCCGAATTACGCAGCAGGTTGGGCTCCGTGGTCCGCAGCGCCACATAGAGCCGATCGCCGGCCACGGCCAGCGCCGCGGTGGTGTCGTAGGGCCGGCTGTTGCTGTCGAAGTAAGCGGCCACGCCGCGCCGGTCCACGGTGACCCACTCGGCCCCGCGCCAGTCGCCCAGCTTGCCGTCCACGACCGGGGCCTCGGCGCGGAGTTGCACCTTGAGGATCTCCTGCCCCTGCACTTTCTGCCGGGCGGCCTCCTGCTCGACGAGATAGGCCTGCGCAGCGTCCGCATCGGACTGGCTCAGCTTCAGCGGGGCGGCGGGCAGCCGGCGGATCGTGTCCAGGCCGTCGATCCGCACCAGGCTGGTGCGGCCCCCGTCGACCAGGTAAACGTTGCCGTCGGCGGTCTGATTGATCGAGGGCCAGAAGTTCTCGTCGTGGCAAGTCAGGTCGTTCAACAGCATCCCGCGCTGGGCGATCGGCATGGACCACGAGCGGCCCACGCGCATGTCGTTGAAGAGCGTGGCGACGAACAGGCCGTCGGCGGTGAGCAGGTACATGCAGCCGTGATTGGCGTTGATGGCCCAGAGCGGCCCGGCATCGCCCGAGAACGGCTGGACGAAACCGCCCAGCAGGCGCGTGGTGCCGATCAACTCGCCGGGACGATCCGGCGGCGGGGCTTCGTGCGAGGCGTGCAGGCCCGGCCAGAGGCTCGGATAGGACCAGCGGGCCACGCCGCGATAGGCCCCGCCCAGCGATTGCGGCGCAAACGGCTTGGGCGCAACGCTCAGCACGGTCCAGCCGTCGGCAGTCGCCAGGGCCTGGTCGCCGCCGCTGCTGGTAGGCGATTGCGCGCCAGCCACGAGCACTTCGCCGGCCTCCAGGCTGTAGACCGGCACACCTGCCGCCGTAAACTTCTGCGGGGCGTAGCGCATGGCGCGCTCCTCCACGCGCGATACGATCATGGCCAGGTCGGGCATCACGGTCACGCCCCCGCAAGAACCTTTCAGGAACGTCACTTCCTCCGGCTGGACCTGGCCGTCGCCGTTGAGGTCCGACCAGACAAACATCGCCTGGTTCTTCCAGTAGTCGCCCTTGAGGTCGGTTTGTTGCGGCCAACGCGGCTTGAAGGCGTCGCCCTTGAGCACATCCCACTGGTTCGCCTGGCCCAAGGCGGCCACCGGCACGGCAATGCCGCCGCGATCGATCAGCAGGAAGGCAATGGCCGTGCCGCTGGTCGGATTGCTGTTGTAGCAGTTGGTGAAGTAGCGCCGGCCGTCGCGGTAGATGGCCGTCTCGGGCTGGCCGCCCACGCCGAAGCCGCCGGGCATGCCCAGATCGCCCGGGCCCGGCCGGTAGAACACCGCGGTCAACCGGTCCGTGCCCTGCTGCCAGTCGAGCTTGAACTCCATGCCGTGATAATAGAAGCGGGTTTTGTCCCGCGGATCGAGCGCTCCGCCTCCGCCGTATTCCGACGGACCGTAAAACGCCTTGACCAGGCGCCCGTCGAGGGTCCACACGCTGACGCGCTTGGGCTGGTAGTCGGTCTCGGCCACCCAGAGGTGATCGCGCGCGTCGATGGCCAAACCGTTGGGGTTGTTCATGTGCAGCGGATCGTACGGCCCGGCCCGCGGCACGCCGGGCTTGCCGATCCTCGACAGCAGTTGCCCGGCCGGCGAGAACACCTTGACCTGGTGGCTGCCGCCGCGATCGGACACGTAGAAGTTGCCCTGGCGGTCGAGCGTGACGTGCTGGGGATCTTCCAGGCCTTGAGCCACCAGCACCTGCGGCGCGGACAGGGCCGCGGGATTGGCGCCGAGCGCGAGCTCATAGCGGCGGAGCTGTTTGCCGGCCAGCAGCAGGAGCCGCCCCCGGCCGTCGAAGGCCAGCCCGCGCGGATCGTCCACGGCCGGCTCGCCCAAGACCTTGCCGGCCTTGGCGTCGACCAAGAGCAAGCGTTCTTGTGCCGGCAGGCTGCACGCGAGGATGCCGTCGTGTACGGCCAGCCCCGTGAGCACGGAAGCCTCCTTGCTCGGGAAGCGATACTTGACCACCGGCCGGTCGGCTTGCTTGGTGAGCGCGGTCAGACGGAGTTCGCCTTCCCAGGCGGACCCGACGTAGGCGAACACGTCGCCGACGGCTTGGGCGCCGGCGTCGCAGGCCAGGTACGGCGCGGCGGTCCACGCGCCGCCGACCCAGCCGCGCCCGCCGACTTTCTTCCCCTCCAGGTCGACCCATGCCAGGCCGTGCCCGCCCTCGGAAACGTAACTGCCCAGGTAGACCAGCGGCTTGCCGCTAGGGCTTTTGGCGGCGGGCACGAACAGCGTGCTGCTGGGCGGCGTGTGGTTCGTGAGCCAGCCGCCCGTGTTGTCGGCCGTCATCCACGCCGGGCTGCCGCCATTGTAAATGGACATTTCGTAGCGCAAATCGATGCGTTTGCGCCACAGGCCGCGGACCTGGTACGTGCCGGGCGCAACGAACTGGCCGGGAACGTGATAGATGCCGTGGCGGGCCGCCTCCGTGTCGCGCCCCAGGTCGTCCATGCCGTCCCACCACGCGACATTCTCGCCGGCCGGAAAGGGCGTTTCGCTGATTAGATTGCGCACGCGCCGGCCGGCCGCATCGTCGATCACCAGCGTGACGAAGCCCGCCTCGGGGAGCGTGAAGCGCACGGGGATCGGCGGGTGGCCGGCGTCGGCCGCAGCCGGGGCGGGCAGGACGGCCGTTTCCAGCCCGGCGTCGTCCAGCGGCGACAGGGCGAGCAACTCGCCCAACCACACCCGCTTGCCGCCCTTGGTATTGCCGTTGAGATGCGGATGGCCTTCGCGGGTCACCTGCGTCATGCACAGCCGCAGGGCCCGCGTGGTCAGGGTCCGGCCCAGATCCATCCAGTTGACACCCAGGGCCCGCGGATATTGGCTGTCGATGCCGTCGAAGTGCTTGACCGTGCGCCAGTCGCGGTCCATGGCCTGGCGGGGATGGCGATCGGCAGGGCCGACGTAGACCTGCACGTCGGCCGCGGCAAAGCCGGCCCAGAGCGCGCCCAGGCCGCAGAGCTCGACCGGTTGCGGCCAGACGAGGGTGATGCACTCGGGGTGCTCGCGCGAGATCGGCCGCTCGGCGCCTTGCGGGCCGTTGTCCCAGGCGCCCCAGGTGCCGTCGTTCGTTTCATTGTTGATGCGGTCGGCGGCCTCATTCCGGGCCGTGGCCGCGGCAACCGCCTGAGGGGCCAGGTTGGCCACGCGCCCGCTCAGCACGCAGGCCCCGCCGAGCCAGCCGGCATACGATTTCTCGGTCGGCTCCGCCGTGTGGGTGAAGCGCACCGCCCGCGTCGCGACCCGCGGCGGCAGCACCCAGAGCACGTAGTCCTCTTCCCGGGCCTCGTCGCGCGTCACGCGCCGCGACTTGAGACGCTCGGCCGCGATCCACTGAGCGTCGTCGCCCAAATCGCCCGGGTAAGCCGCGTCGGGCTTCAGCACGCTGACTTGGCCGCCGCCGCGGACCAACACGCTGCCAACCTCCAGCGGCTTCTTCCAGCCGATGCGCAAGTGCCGCACGCCCGGCCGCTTGCTGTCACCGTAGTACACGCCGTCCCACTGCGGGGCCGACTCGCGGGTCCAGATCGCGTGCCGCGGGCCGTCGCTAACGTCCAGTGGACTGCTCGCGCCCTCGACCCATTGCGTAAAGGCCTGCGTATCCAGGTCCGCGGCAAGCAGCGGGGTGGCGAAAGTCGTGCCGACCTGGTCGGCAGCGACGAGCGTGCTCGCTTGCAGCACCAATCCTAGGCAAAGGTAGACGATTCTGTTCATCTTGCGGCTTCTGTGCATCGTTGTGGGAAGAGGGAACTGCGATGATTAGAACCGATCCGGCGAGAAATGCAAGCCGGGAACCGGCCGTCACCCGCCCTCGGAGGCGGCTTGCCTGCACAGCCCTGCAAGCTCGCACACGGCGGCCTGCACTCCCGGCAGATCGCCGCCGGCCCGCAAGCGATCGCAAATGGCGCCGGCAGCCGCACAGATCCCGTCAAAGCCGTAGATGCCGGCCGTTCCCTTGAGTTGGTGCGCCAATTCGAACAGCCGATCGCGATCGCCTTGTCGAAGGGCCGCGTCTAGCGTGTCTGCCCGCGCAGCCAACTCTCCGCGGAAGGCGGCCACCAGGGCTGTAACCCTGGTGGGATCGAGGAGGCCGCCGTCCAGGAGCCTTGCCGACTGGCGGGCAGCCTGCGGGGCGCTTGTGGCGCCTCCTCCCGCCGCTGTCGCCCGGCCTAGGTATGGCAACAGGAGGCTCCGCAAGGCCGTCGCAGCGACCGGCTTGGCGACGTAGTCGTCGCAGCCGGCGTGCAGGCATTTCTCGCGGTCGCCGAGCAAGGCATGGGCGGTCAGCGCCACGATCGGACCGCGCCAGCCCTGCCGGCGGAGCCATTGCGTGGCCTCGTAGCCGTCCATGCGCGGCATCTGGATGTCCATCAGGACAAGGTCGTAAGGCCTTCCCTCGGCCCGCGACTTCTCTGCCATTTCACATGCCGCGCGGCCGTCCTCGGCGATCTCGACTTCAAGGTCCATCTTCCGCAGGATCTGGGCGAGCGCGGCGTGGACCGCGGGGACGTCCTCTGCCAGCAGCACCCGGCCGTGCAGGGCTGCTTCTTGCAGCGGGGGCGGTGGTTCTTGTGCCGTGGCCGGCGGGGCAGGAAACGCTTGCAACATGCGGACGCCCTCCAGCGGGCCCGCATCAATCGTCAAGGTGAAGGTGCTGCCCTTGCCCGGCTCGCTGGCGACTTCCACCTTGCCGCCCAGTGCCGTTGCCAGTCGCTGCGATATGGCCAGGCCGAGGCCCGTGCCGCCGTAGCGCCGCGACGCGGACGCGTCGATCTGCGTGAACGGCTGGAAAAGCTCGTCGATCCGCTCGGCGGGGATACCGATACCCGTGTCGGAAACGGCAAATTGCAGCCGCGCGGGCCCGTCGGCTTCGCGGACCGTGCGGACGGTGATCCGCACCCCGCCGCGCTCTGTGAACTTGACCGCGTTTCCGACCAGGTTGACGAGAATCTGGCGGAGTCGCGCCGGATCGGTATGGATCGTCTCGGGAAGCGGAAACGCGTAGTCCACCTGCAAGGCCAGGCCCTTCTTCTCCGCTCGCACCTGCACCACCGACAGCACGTCGTCGCTGATCTGCCGCAGGTGGCAATCCACCTTCTCCAGCGTCAGCCGGTCGGCCTCGATCCGCGACAGGTCCAGAATGTCGCTGATCAGCTCCAGCAAGGCTTTCCCATTTCTCTGAATGCCCGCCAAGAACTCGCGCTGTTTCGCGGAGGGCAGGTTAGGAGACGCCAGCAGGTCGGAAAAACCCAAGATCGCCGTCATGGGGGTACGGATCTCGTGGCTCATGTTGGCCAGGAACTCGCCCTTTGCGCGGCTGGCCGCTTCGGCGGCCTCTTTGGCCCGTCGCTGCAGTTCCTCCGCCTGTTTGCGTTGCGTGATGTCTTCCACAAGCTCGACGAAGCCCCTCGCGGCGCCGTCCGGCCCGAACAGCGGGAAAGCCTTCGCCCTGGCGGCGAAACGGGTCCCATCCCGTCGGACTCCTTCCCTTTCGCGCTCCGCCGGCCGGCCGGTCGCCATCGCCTCGGCGCCGTGGCAATTCGGGCAAACCGCGTCGCGTTGCTCGAATTCACGGAAACACTTCTTACCCACCAAGTCGCCTGCGGCCTTGCCGAACATTCGCCCCTGCGCAGGGTTCACGGCAACCAGCGTATGATGCGAATCGATGAGCGTAATCCCCGCGTCGATGTTCTCCACAACCGAGCGGTAGAGTTCTTCGCTGTAGCGGAGGGCCTCCTCCGCCCGCTTGCGGTCGGTGATGTCGGTCGCGATCCCGCAGACCGCGTAAGGCCTGCCGTCCGGGCCGGAGAGGGGGAACTTGATGGACAGGTATTGATGAATCCCATCGTCCTGGGGCACCGCCTCGTCGACCTCGATGGGACGGCCGGATTCGAGGGCGCGGCGGTCCGCATCCTGGAATGCTGCGGCACATTCCGCCGGGAAGATGTCGTAGTCGGTCTTCCCGATCACGGCGTCCCGCTCGACGTGAAAGAGCACCTCGAAACGCCGGTTGATCAGCAGGTAGCGGCCCTGGAGGTCTTTGAGGAAGACCACGGTCGTGGAGTTGTCGAGAATGTCCCTAATCTGGGTTTCGCTGCGGTGCAGCGCCTCCTCGGCCCGCTTGCGCGGCGTGATATCGCGGCTCTCGGGAATCAGGTATTGCACCTTGCCGTCGTCGTTTACGACGGGCTTCAGCGAGAAGTCGAAGTAATGCAGGTTCCCGTCCTTGCCAACAATGGTAACCTCGCGCTGCAGCGTCTCTCCCTGCGCAGCCCTGGACACGGCCTCGCGGAGCCAGCTCCTCAACTCCGCGGAATGTGCCCACCAGGGCGTATCCCAGAAGGGCTTGCCGACAACGTCGGTTTCTCGCGCGCCGATGAACTCGACGGCCGTTTTGTTGGCAGCGGTCAATGTGCCGTCGAGGCTCACAATCCCCACCAACTGGAAAGTCTGGCTGAAGATGTTGCGAAAGCGCAACTCGCTTTCACGCACCGCTTCTTCCGCCTGCTTGCGCTCGGTGATGTCGGAAGTGCTGCCGAAGCCGACGACGTGCCCGTCCGGCTGGAGATAGGCCGAACCCCTGGAGCGCACCCACAGCATCGTGCCGTCCGGTCTGCGCAGACGGTATTCGGCAGTCACGTCTTGCCCAAGCCTGCGCAAACCTGCAGACAGCAGCTCCCGCAGCGCCGGCAACTCCTCGGGATAAATGTAGGAAAAGAACTCCTCGAAGCTGTTGCCGATGGTGCCTGCGGGCAAGCCCAGCAGCCGATCCGCAACCGGCGAGATATAGCTGTTGACGAAGTGGCCCTGGCCATCCAGCTCACAGCGCCAGACGACGTCGGAGATCATTGCGACCGTCTGTTCGTACTGCGCCTGGCTGGCTTCCGCGGCGTGCTTGGCTGCTTGCAGCGCCTCCTCCGCCCGCTTGCGCTCGGTGATGTCCAAAGCGAGGCACACGATCCCACGCAGCTCCCCGCCGTCTCGCATTATGGCCCCGGAGAGGAGCACGGGGATTCGGTCGCCGGTCTTGGCGCGGAGAAACTTCTCAACGTTACCGACCGAACCCTCTTTCACCAGGCGGCGGAGCACCGTCCGCTTGACAGGCAGCGGGTAGTGAGCCAAGATAGACTGGAGTGCGTCTTCTTCTTCTTCTTCTTCTTCTTCTTCTTCTTCTTCGAACAGCAGCGTTGCCGGTTTTCCGATCAGCTCTTGTTCCCGATAACCCAGGGATTGGCAGATTGCCTCGTTGACCGTGGCGATTGTGCCGTCCGGCGCCACGACCACGAGCATGTCGGCCATTGAGCGAACAATGCTCTGCGTGTAGTCTCTTTCCTCCCGCAGTGCCTGCTCCGACTGCTTCCGCTGCGCCTCGCGATCCAGGCTCTCCAAGGTGAAAGAAACCGCCGCCGCGGCTTCCTCGAGCAAGGCGACTTCCTTGTCTTGAAAGACATGCGGCTCACCGGCGTAAACCGTCAGCGCGCCGCAGACCGCTCCGTGGAACCGGATCGGCAGGGCCGTTACGGCCTGGATCCCGTGTGCGGCCGCGGCGGCATGCCACGGCGCCGCGAGTGGGTCATTGAAGAAATTGTTAAAGACGCACGTCTTGCCTTCACGGATGCACGTGCCGACCGGACCGCGACCTTCCGGGCGGTCGTCGGCATAGACTTCGATTTCGTCCAGATATCCCTCGTCGTCCCCGGCGCGGGCGACGGGATTGACCGCGTGCGTCTTGGGGTCAGCCAAGCCGACCCAGACGACCTTGAAGCCGGCCTTCTCGGCAACGATCCGGCAGACTTCGCGGAACAGTTCCTCGCGGGATTTGACGCCGACGATAGTTTGGTTCAGCACGCCCAGTGCCGAGTACAGCCGGTTCAGCCGTTCGATCTCCCGCTCGTGGGCCTTGCGCTCGGTGATCACGTCGAACATGGCCACGAAGTGCTCTTTGCCGGGGCTATATACGGAGACGGCAAACCACATCCCCAAGGCGCGCACGTAGGCCTCGAATCTCTCGGGGACGCCGGTCGTCGCAACCCGGCCATAAATCTCGATCAATTCCGGATCGGATTCGCATATGCCGGGAATGACCTCGGATACCCTTTTCCCAACGACGTTCCTCAACCCTGTCATGCTTTCAAAAGCGTTGTTGACGTCGAGGTAGATGAAGTCCTGCGGGCGACCCTGGTCGAACAACATGCGGCAGTAGGCATATCCGTTCAGCATGTTCTTGAACAATGAGCGATAGCGCCCCTCGCTGTTGCGTAAGGCATCTTCCGCCCGCTTGCGCTCAGTGACGTCCGATGCGTACACGTTGACGTATCCCGACTCCGGCATCGGCGCGAGCGTGAGGGCGAACACCTGACGGCCGCAATCGCACTCCGCCTGTTCAGTTCTTCCCGAACCGAGCGCGTCGAGCACGCACTGGTGCCACCGGCCGGAAACGGCTGCCCCCTCACGGCAACCCCACGCCGCCAACAACGGCGAACCGGCCTGGTTGCTGTAAAGGATCGTGCCGTCACGGCCAACACACAGCACGGGGTCGGGGTTCTCCCCGGGAAACCTCGCCAACCATTCGAGTTTCTCTTGCGTCCGCTCGTGTGTAGCGGCTTGGTTCGCCTGCTCCTGGATGAACGCGCGAACGTCCGCGTCCGGCATGCCCTGCGTGGGTTTGCTGCTGCGAAGCTGCCGCTCGGCCTTGCGGCGCAGCGCGTCGGCCTGAGGCGATCCAGGCTGGTTCTTCCCGGCTTTGCCCATGGCCCATACCCCTCGGATCATGCGCCCGCCGGGCACTCGCCCCTGACGGCCGCCACCAGCCCGACCAGCTCGGTCCGCGATCCGATGCCAAGCCTGTGCATCAACCGGGCTCGGTGGACTTCCACGGTGCGAATGCTGAGTAACAGCTCCCGGGCAATCATCTGGTTGGTCTTCCCGGCGGCGACGCGGTCGGCTACCTTGCGCTGGGCGGGCGTGAGCTGCGCCAGCCGCGCGGCGGCGCCGGCTTGTTCCTCCCGCCGCCGCCAGGCCTCGCTGTCCAGCCTGACTGCGGCGGCGATCTTCTCGCAGAGTTCCGGAGGCCGGAAAGGCTTTTCCAGAAAACCGAATGCGCCCCGTTCCATCGCCTCGACCGCCATGCGGACGTCGGCGTGGCCCGTGATGAAAATAATCGGCAGCGTGCTCCCGGCGGCAGCCAATCGCTTCTGGAGTTCCAGCCCGCTCATGCCGGGAACCATGACATCGAGCACCAGGCACCCCGGCCCCGCCGGCTGGCGGGCCTCCAGGAATTCCTCGGCGGAGCGGTAGGCCGCCGCATTCAGTCCGATCGCCTGGACCAGATCGGCCAACAACCTGAGGATGGCCGGATCGTCGTCCACGACATAAACCAGCGGTTGGGCGCTCAAAGGGCTATTCCTGCAGCAGGCGGTAGAGGGTCCGCCGATGAACTCTGAGGGCCCGCGCGGCCGCGGCCTTGTTGCCCCGGCAGCGGCGGATCACCTCGTGTACCAGAGCCAACTCCATTTCCTTGAGGCCGCCGGCCAGCGACACCGAGATCGTTTCGGCATTGGGGTGCCGGCGGACTCTGTCCAGCAGCCCGGCGACACGGGCCTGCCCGATTTCCGGGCCGTCTGCGAGCATTGCCGCATGGGTAACCACCGCGGCCAGTTGCAGGACGTTGCCCGGCCATGCGTACTGCAACAGGGTCTGCCACGCTCCCTCGGAGAAATGCCGCGGAAGGCCGTGCCCGGCCGAGCCGAGTGTCGCGCCGGCCGCGGCCAGGAAATGCTCCGCCAGCGCGCGGATGTCTTCCTGGCGGTGCCGCAGCGCCGGCACGTCGATCCGCACGGCATCCAGGTGGTAGTACAGCCCCGAATAGAAGCGGTTCTCCGCCATGGCCGTCTCCAGATCATCCCTGCTGGAGGCGATCACGCGGGCATCGCACGCCGGTTCGCCGCCGTTTCTCGGGCGGTAGTCGCCGCCGGGCTGAAGAGCGTCCAGTAGCTTTACCTGAGCCCAGAAGGGCAACTCGACCACGCCGTCGAGGAATAGCGTGCCGCCTTGACTGGATGCCAACAGGCCCGGCCGCCGGCCCTCGGCTGCTTGAAAAGCACTGCACGGCGGCCCGAACAGCCGCTCTTCCAACTCCGGCTCGCGCAGCGCCCCGCAGGCCACGCGCACGAAGGGCCCGGCAGCCCGCCGGCTGCGGCGGTGAATCTCGCGAGCGACGGCTTGCTTCCCTGCGCCCATCTCGCCCTGGATCAGCACGGGCACGTCGCTGCCGGCGATCTTGCGGACAAGATCGAGGATCTCGCGCATAGCCGCACTGGCGGGAATGAACCGACCAGCCGACCGGATCCCGTCGCGCGCGGCAACAGGTTGCTCCTCAAGAAGCGAGACTTCGCTGTGTTGCATGGCACCGGTTCCCCCCCGTGAAAATCGCGTGTTGCGGTAGAACGATTCGCCGGAAAGTCGGACACGCCGGTCGAGCCCCTTCTCGACAGGCAGAACAGGCACCGTTTTGCTGTGATAACCCAATGGTATGGTAGGATTGACACTCATTGTGGTAGGTAGGAAACCGAAATCGACTAAGTGTACAGTACGTATCATGTAGGGTCTTAACATTCTTGGCAAGACCAGAATTCCCCCGTCTGGCAAGAGGCCCCACCGCGGAGATGGCCGGTGGTCGGTTGCGTACTTGAGGCACCTTGGGCTGTGCCCAAACAATGGGCACTTAAGGATAGATCGGCAATGCGATACGGCGCCGGTCGTCGCCCGCGCGCGACCTATTGGCACACATCGCTGTCTCACCTGTGACGCCCGGCCACGGGAATCGCCCGGTTCTCAGGCGATTCTCATCAGAATGCGCGGGCATCAGAAGCGGAAATCAAAGCCCCCCATTACGCCGTGATAGAAGGCCATGCCGCCCGTGGCCACACTTGGTTTGCCGAAGTCCGTGGGATCATGGGCCGGGTCGAGCCGCGGTTCCTGCTGCGACGCCAAGGCCACCCCGTCCAGCCACGTCACCTGGTAGCCGGCCCGGGCGGTTAGCCTGGGGGTGATTTGATAGGTGGCAGCCACACCGATCTCGCCCAGAAATGCCGCATGCCCGGTCGAGGCCGAATCCACGTAACCGGGGCGTTGTCCCGCGTCATCCGCCCGATTGCAGGCCCAGTTGCCGTAAATGCCCGCCTTGCCGGTCGCCAGCAGGCGAAACGGTCCGCCGCGGTCCCAAACCGTGATGTCCGAGCCGAGTTGAAAACCGTAAAGGTCGTTGAAACTCCGCACGAACAACGGCGGAACAGCGGTGCCACCTACCGTCGCATAAAAGGCCATGGTCTCATCGAAATCCACGAAGCGGAAGCCGGCAAACAGGGTTATCCGGTCGGTGAGCGGCCGCTTAAGATCCAACTCGAAACTGGAGAGGCTGGAAAGGTACTGGGCGGAAATGTCCGTGCCGTCGCCCGCCACCCCGAGAAGGTAGCGAAACGGCAGGCCGAATCCAAGGCTATCGTGCGCGGCCGGCGTTTGTGCCATCGAGTCCCGAACTTGAAACCAGCGGAACTCGACATCCCCCCAGTCGCCGTGGCGAAGGATCGTCAGGTCGGGGCCGCCGTGGAAGTTGAAGCCGAGCTGATCGGCGTCGACCACGTGGAACGGCGGACCATCCTTGAGGGCCTCTGCAAGGTGCTGCGAGGGCAAGCCGCCCCGTTCGAGCAACACGAAGCCCGACTTCACCTCCCAAGGGGAAACCGTGTATGGGCAAGACTCGCCAGCGTCGGCGCAGCCGGCCGCAAGCGGCGGCCCGTCGCTGGACTCGGCCGATTCCTCGGCGCGCGCAACCGGAAGCGATCCCGCAAGGAGAAGACCGGCGATGAGCCAGCCGTAGAGTTGCCTGAACATACACGACTCCCTTCGTGTGTATGACCGTTCCTTCACCAACCTTTCACTAGTTCTCGGCTGACTCTCGACGCAAACTTGTAGCGGGATTCCCCAGCCGACACAAGTACCGCAAATAATCGCAAACGGGCGAGCGGTGCGTTAGGCGACATGGAACCGGCCGTCCGTGCGCGACGCGCCGATGCGCGTCGCTGTCTCACCTGTGACGCCCGGCCACAGGAATCGTTGCGGCCCGCGTGCCATCGGCGGTGCGGATCTTCCGCCAAGTGTGACACGAGGCCGCGAACTTCAGCACGTCGGCCGACTGCCCCCATTTTCGAGCCGAGTGCGACCTAGAGTTTGGCAGCGAAAACAGCGGTTGATTCCCGGTTCAAGGCTGGTTCTATGAAGACCTGCGGCACGCATCTTCGCGTTCTGCTCAGTATCGCGATCCTGGCCTCTTTCTACGCTCTCAGCCAGCACAACTACCTGTTGTTCCACAGCATTGTGGAAATACTTGCGGTGGTCGTGGCCTGCGCGGTTTTCGTGCTCTTCTGGAATACCCGCCGCTATCTGGACAACGGTTTCTTCTTGTTCATAGGAATCGCGTGCCTGTTTGCCGGGATCCTCGACCTGATGCACGTCTTGACGTACCGGGGAATGTCGGTCATCCCCGGCGCCGGAGGAGAAGAGTCAATCCAGTTCAAGACCGCGGGGCGATGGCTTGCCGGGCTGTCTTTCCTGGCTGCCCCCCTGTTCCTGCGACACAAGCTCAGACTGACTCCCACGCTGGCTGCCTACAGCATCGTTCTTGGCCTGGTATTGTGGCTGGTTCTCGGGCACGTTCTCCCGGACTATTACACCGAGCAGGGCGGGATGACTTCTTTCGAACACAGCAGCCGCGGACTGACCTGCACGGTCTTTCTCGCCGCCGCCGCCGTATTGGCTACCCGGCGAAAAGACCTCGATGCCCGGGTGTTCAGGCTCTTCCTCGCGTCGTTGATCGCAGGCGCCGCGTCGGAGCTTGCCTCGGCCCTCTCGGCGGATTTCGAGGGTTCCCCCAAGGTCCTTGCCCACTTGTGCGAGGTCCTGTCGCTGTATCTCGTGTATACGGCATTCATCGAAGTGGGATTGACCAGACCCGTGGAGGTTCTTTTCAGGAACCTGAAACAGAATGAAGAAGCCTTGCAACGCCAGATTGCCGAGCGCCGGCGGGCCGAACAGGAGGTGCAGGAATATGCCGCCGAGCTGCAGTCGGCCTATTGCAAGTTGGAGGGCCTCTATCGCGCGGCCCAGGTGGCCAATGTCGCCAAAAGCGAATTCCTGGCCAACACGAGCCACGAGATCCGCACCCCCATGACCTCGATCCTGGGATACACGGACCTGCTGATGGACGATTCGCTCAGCGCCGCCGACCGCAAGACCTTCTTGACGACCGTGCGACGCAACGGCAAGCACCTGCTGCAATTGATCAACGACATCCTGGACCTCTCGAAGATCGAGGCGGGCAAGATGGTGATGGATCTCGGGCCGTGCCGCCTCCCCTCCACCATTGCCGACGTGGCCAGCATGATGCGGCCGCGCGCCGAGCAGCGCGGGAACACCCTGGAGGTCCGCTACGCGGGCCAGTTGCCCCAGACCGTCCACACCGACGGCAAGCGGCTGCGGCAGGTGCTGGTCAACCTGGTGGGCAACGCCGTCAAGTTCACCGAGCACGGCAGCATTCGGATCGGCGTGTCGTTCTTGCCCCAATGGCGAGCGGAGCAGTCCGCAGTGCGCGTGGAAGTGACGGACACCGGCATCGGCATCCGCCCGGAAGCGCTGCCGCGCCTGTTCCAGCCGTTCACGCAAGCCGAGAGCTCGACCACCCGCAAGTACGGCGGCAGCGGCCTGGG
>Ga0326727_10007718_pt1 | contig 28070 bp, 25 predicted proteins | sample MB2enrmetagenome_FD_207643 | JGI IMG/M metagenome (GOLD analysis project Ga0326727, IMG submission 207643) | Lab enriched peat soil microbial communities from McLean, Ithaca, NY, United States - MB29MY | ecosystem: Environmental > Terrestrial > Soil > Wetlands > Peat | place: USA: New York...
GAAGATGATGCTGAGGCAAGAAGCCGCCCTGGACCACTCCATTGACCGCAAGGTGAGGATATTGCTGAGGCTGCGGAAGGATGCTGCCGACCGCCCGGTCGCCCCTGCCGGACAGGATGATGGTGCGAGGATGGACAACACAGAGGAGATGATCGAAAGCGACATTTCTGCCCAAACCCCGCAAGCTGTGGAAGCGGTGGAAGAGTTAAAACTGAACGATCAATGCGGGAATGTCATTGAAAACAAAGGGCCGTTGTGGAAGACGGGGGGAAAGGCGGGAATGTTGTTGAAAACAAACATAGTTACGCGAGAGGTCCAGGAATGTTATTGATAACAAAGGAGACAGACGGTATGTCGTAGCTCCTAGGTTGGGGGCCGCCCCGCTTACCACCTGCAACCTACCACATACGGGTAGGTGGTCGGCGGGGGGAGAGCGGATTCCGTGGGGATTTCGGCTTAAGGGGATTGGGTTCTTACTGAGCGATGCAGCCGATGCTCCTTTGCACTGCCTGAAGGCCTCTCCGAGATCTGTCCACAGTTTAGAAGCAAATCCCTTCCTCCTTAGCTGCCCTTCCTGGAGCTTAGCATCCTCTTCGGCCTTTCGCTCCTTTCCCGCCTTGAACTCCTGGGCCATTCTCTTGGCCCATTCTGATTCTGCCATCTAAATCCTCCGCCTAAATCCTCCGCTCGGGAATGCGTGTCCCTGGCGGCGTGCCATGGAGATCCGGGTCTATGGCGAGGTTCAATCTCATCATGGTCGGTCCCTTTTTGAGGAGAAACCAGGACGGCGTTTCGTTGGCCAGACCGGGCCAGCGCGGCTAACAAGGCTAGCCGTACGAGTAGGCTACAGCTCGTTGTTGGCCGGGCAGTGAACGAAGTTCGGGGTTCAGGCCCCGGCGTTGTCTTGCCCTACGCTGGGGAAAAAACACGGAGTGCCTTAACAATTTCACCGCCAGGGGAAGAATTCGTCCTCTTATGGCTAATGTGCCCCCCCCGTCCAGCCGAAGATAGGGATAAAGGCCGGTGGGGCTTGCAAGGTATTCTCCTGTAAGTCACAGGGCGGAGCCAAGTCCTGCTTTGCAACCCCATCTCCTGGCAAGCGGAACGAAAGGATGAAACAACTCCTGCAAGCTCTTTGCTCCGACGAAGTGCCGGTCTACGAAGTGTGACCCCCTTGCGGCTTGCCGGAAGGGATTTTGGCCAGGAATATGGAAGTTGTCCTATAGAGTGAGAATCATGGCATGGGGAGCAAGGGATTCGGCTTTGAGAGTTACGTCGCTTGGCGGGGATGGCGGCAGGGGAGGTGGCCGTTTACTTTGCGGCGCGGGGCGCAAAGGTGGGACAGCTGAGTTGGGTGTAGTGTTGGCTGTGGTTGGCTTAATCTGCCTGAGTGGACTCGCATGGGCGCAGAATCCAGTTCCGCCTACGACTGTGGCCCCGATCTCGCCGCAGAGGCCGGCAGCCTCCAGCGCCTCTCCGAGCAACCGGGTGGGCGCGCGGTATGTGGTCGCCAAGGACGATCTTCTGGAAGTCTACGTCGTGGATGCACAAGAGCTTTCGCGCGAGTATCGGGTGGACGAGGATGGGATGATAACTCTTCCGATGCTATCGCGACCGCTCATGGCGGCAGGCCTGACGCTCGGCCAGCTTTCAGAAGCCATTCGCAAGGATCTTCTTGACGGCGGGCTGCTAACGGATCCCCAAGTTACTGTTACGGTGAAATCTTCGTCGTTGAACACGGTGGTGCTTTCGGGCGCGGCGAAGAAACCGGGGGTTTATCCGGTTTACGGGCACACGACGTTGCTCGAACTCTTAACCGAGAGCGAAGGTCTTAGCGACGATGCGGGCGGCACGGCGATTGTCACCCGCGCCGAGAATGCTCCGGTGGGGCCAGGGCCTAATGCTGACCGGGCCGCGCAGGATGCCAATCCAGCCATCTCACGGACGGTGAAGCTTGACGTCTGGCGACTCTGGCAGAACGGCGACGCAAGCCTGAACGTAGATTTGTACCCTGGGGACCGGGTTATGGTTGAACGGGCAGGAATTGTCTACGTGCTGGGCGGTGTGAATCGGGCTGGGGGCTTTGTCCTCTCCAACGAGCAGGAGCAAATGACGGTGCTGAAGGCTATTGCCTTGGCGGGCAACATCACGCACGAGGCAAAGCCAGCCAACGCCGTAATCATCCGCAAGGCGCCAAGTGCTCCAGGCGGAAGACAGGAAGTCCGGATAGACCTCAAGAAGGTCCTGTCGAACCGGGCTCCGGATCAACAACTGTTGGCTAGCGACATCCTTTACGTGCCCGAGAGCGGGGTCAAGAGAACCCTCGACACAGTTCTCAACAGCGTGGTCTATGCTTCGATTTGGCGTATCCCATTTTAGAGACTGACCACGGCGGGTGAAGGCGTAATCGGCATATTGGGGTGTGTCGTGCCGGGTGACCCTTCAGGGGCGCGAGCAAGAAGCGCAGCTAGGGATGGGGCGGGAGAGATGGCAGAAAATGACAAGCTAATGCCCAGGAACGGGATTCTACCCGACCACCCGACGTATCCGGTTTACCCCGTCTCGGACCTTGAGCCTTCAGGACCTGACGAATACTCGTTCCGCACATACTGGGAGATTCTTAGAAAGCGCCGGGGCACCGTTTTCACGGTTGCCTTCATTATTACAGTTTTGGTGACGCTGGTTGTCTTCCGAATGAAGCCGGTCTACCGCGCCACGGCCCGCATGGAGGTCCAGGCGGAGACGCCCCAACTGCAGACCCTCAACGAGCTTGACCCGAGTGTGGCCACTGACGCAGCATTCCTCCAAACTCAAGTGGATCTCTTGCAGAACAACAACCTGGCCTGGGAAACGATACAGCAGTTGGGGCTTGCGGCTGGGAACCCGGAGCTCAGGGATGTCGGGAAGACCTGGCCAGCGAGCACCGACAGGTCTCCCGCCGCAACTCAGTCCAGTCTGATCCGGGCTTTTAGGAAGCATCTTCATGTTGAATTGCTGAATGAAAGCCGGTTGGTGGAGGTCAGCTTCGAGAGTGTTGACCCCAGCCTGGCGGCGCGTGTAGCCAACAGCCTTGTCAAGAATTACGTGGAGTCCAATTTTCGTTCCAAATACGATACGACCCGGCAAGCCTCGGCGTGGATGGAACAGCAACTCGACGAGCTCAAAGCCAAGGTGGAGAAATCTCAGCAAGCGCTAGTTGACTACGAGCGCCAGAAGTCGATTGCCGATATCGGAAACAAAGAGAACGTGGTGGGACAACGGCTTGCGGATTTGAGCAAGGACCTCACCGGGGCGCAGACTGACCGCGCCAACAAGCAATCAGTGTACGATTCGGTGCGGACCAACAAAGCCGAGGCGGACATCATTGGCAGCGATGCACTGCTGGAGCAGTTGAACTCGAAATACGCTGAACTCAACACCGAGTATGCCGCGACGACTTCTCATTATGGTCCGAACTTCTATAAAGTGAAGGAACTGCGCAATCAGATCAATGAGGTGGAGTCGCTCATCGAGCGCGAGCGCAAGCGGATAGCGGAGCGGATCGGGAGCGATTACCGCACCGCCCTACGCCGGGAGTGGCTTCTCTCCCGCGAGGTGGCTGAGCAAAGGGCCGAGGTCGAGAAGCTGAATCAGGATCTTATTCAATACAACCTGCTGAAGAACGAATACGAGACCAACCAGCAGCTTTACAACGAGCTGCTGAAACGTCTCAAAGATGCCACGGTCTCAGTAAGCTTGCGCGCCACCAACGTCCGCCTGGCCGACGAGGCGTTGGTTCCCAGTAACCCCATCCGCCCGGACAAGCCCGTCGATATTACCGTCGGGCTACTGGTGGGCATGATTCTCGGAGTCACGCTGGCGTTTATTCGGGAAAGCCTGGATCGCACCATCAAGACAGCGGAGGACATCGAGAGAGAGATAGTTGTTCCCGCATTGGCCGTGATTCCGCTCGGGACGACCTCGCGCGGACGGTATGGGCGGTACTTCGCACGCGAGGCCCGGAAAGCAGAGGGAAATGGGAACCTGGCGTTGGCCGTTCTCAATGCGCCCGGGTCGGAAATGGCGGAATCTTTCCGGGTCTTGCGAACCTCGATTCTGCTCTCCAGCATGCCGCAGCCGCCTCAAGTGCTGTTGGTCACGAGTGCACATCCCAGTGAAGGGAAGACATTCGCTTCTGTCAACCTCGCCTTGGCGCTGGCCCAGCGTGGCAGCCGCGTCCTGCTGGTTGATGCGGATCTGCGGAAGCCAAGTGTCTTAAAGGTCCTCGGTCTGTCGGATGGCGTGGAGCCCGGGCTGAGCAGCTATCTCACGGGCGGGCATGACATCGGCCAGGCACTCCAGGCCTACACCCCCGTCCCCAACTTGTGGCTGCTTCCACCCGGACCGATTCCACCGAACCCCGCCGAACTGGTTTCGTCACCCGCTATGGAGGGGCTGGTCCGGGACCTCCGCCAGCGCTTCCAACACATTGTGTTCGACTCACCGCCCTTGTTGCTGGTGACGGATGGAATCCTTCTTTCAACCTTCGCGGATGGCGTGATTCTGGTTGTGGAGAGCGGAACCACTTCGCGTGGCGCCTTGCATCGGGTGCGTCGAATCCTGGACCGGGCCGGCGCAAATACTCTAGGTGCTGTCCTCAACAAGCTGGAGGATCGAGTCGACGGGTACTATAGTTCGAGTTATCGGTATTATAACTATTACTACTCCAGGGATCGCTCAAATTCGAAAGCAGCTGAAACGGCTTCTGCCAACGATGAGCCATCCACTCTCACACGCGGGTAAGATGGCTCTTGTTCTGAAATCTCCAGGCCCGAGGTGACACGACGGTGATGCGAGATATTGCAGTGATCGGGGCGGGTCCGGCTGGGTTGTATGCGGCTTATCAACTCGCTTCGGCGGGCCTCGATGTCACGGTGCTGGATGCCCAGGAGAGGATCGGAGAAAACGCCGTCTGTTCCGGGGTCATCGGGGAAGAGGCGTTTGTGCGTTTTGGTTTGTCCATCCGGCCGGTCTTGAACCGCATTTGCCGCATCCAGGTGGTCTCGCCCGCTGGAAGAACATTGGAGTATCGCTCCGCGACGCCGCTGGCTCGCGTGGTCGATAAGGCAGAATTCAACCGCGACCTTGCGAACCTGGCTCGTTCCGCCGGGGCTGAGTTGTGTTTAAGCCGGTTTGTTGACGCTATCGACCGCGAAAAGGAAGGAGTTCTTTTGCATTTCTGCTCGCGCCAGCGGGCGGTGGGGAAATTGAGGGCGCGGGTCGCCGTGATTGCATGCGGAGTGAACGGTTCCCTCAACGGGGCCCTGGGGCTGGTGAAACCTCGCGAACTCTTGCGGGCTATCCAAGCTGATATCCCGCTCGGGAAGGATGGGGCCTCGAACCCGACCGAGGTTTATGTGGGGCGGTCCGTGGCGCCCGGGGCCTTCGGCTGGAAGATTCCTTTGGGACACGGCCGCGTGCGCGTCGGTCTTATGTGCGTGGAAGATCCCCGGCCATACTTCAGCGCACTTTTGCAGAGGGTGACGCCCGGACCGGATGGGGGTGCGACGACGGTCCGGCAGAAGGCCATAGGACAGATGCCGGTGGGAAATTGCGTTGGGGAACGCATTGTGGCAATAGGGGAGGCCGCAGCTCACGTCAAGACTTCAACGGGAGGTGGGATCTTCTTCGGCCTTCTTTCAGCGGAAATGGCCGCCGACGTCATGCTTCGTGCCTTTCGAAAGGGCGACTTCAGCCTTCAAACCTTGGGCGAGTTTGAGCGCTTCTGGCGCGCCGCTTTCGGCCTCGAGCTGTGGACAGGTTACCTCGCCCGAAAGTTTGCGGCGAGCCTTCCCGACAGCCTCATCGAAAGGGCCTTTGATAGGGCAAAGGGAATTGATCTGCTGTCCAGGCTGAATGGGAACCTGAGCTTTGACTGGCATCATAAAGCCATACTGGCGTCCATTCATAGCTTGTTCGCTGCGGCGGCAGGCGCCTGATTCCTTCCTTACACTACTTTCGTGCCTGTCATCCTGGGCCCGCCGTGCTTTCGGGCGGGCGAAGGTTCTCTGCAGTTGACTTTTGCGCTCAGCATCCGGCCACAAACTGCGGAGATTCTTCGCTTCGCTCAGATTGACAGATGGCGGTGGCGCGTGCTCAAACGGGGTTTTGACATTCTACTGTCCGGGGCCGGGCTTATCGTATCCCTGCCGTTGTGGGGGATTATCGCCCTGGCGGTGAAGCTCAACGACGGCGGCCCCGTCTTCTATCGGCAAGAGCGCGTGGGGAAAGATGGGCGGGTCTTTACGGGCCTGAAATTCCGCTCCATGGTTTCGGACTCCGACAAGAAGTGGGGCGTAGTACCCGCCGCTGCCAACGATCCCAGGATAACGAAGGTTGGAAGAATCCTGCGGGCTACGGCTATGGACGAGCTCCCGCAACTCTGGACTATCTTCCGGGGTGACATGAGCTTTGTAGGCCCACGGCCCGAGTGGGTGGAGCTGGTGAAAAAGTTCCGGGCCGAGATTCCTTGCTTCGATTTGCGCCACCAGGTTCGGCCTGGCCTGACCGGACTGGCCCAGGTCTACGGCCACAGCGAAATGTCCCGGCGGCGTAAGCTTCGCTATGACCTGCTCTACGCGCGGCGGCGAAGTTTCTGGTTGGACATTCGGCTGGTCCTCATATCGTTTGCGGTTACCTTCACCGGCCGGTGGGAGCGCCGGGAAGGGAAGATCATGCGCCGCGCTCCACGCCGATACCGAAAGCCGGCCCCTGCGGGGATCGCCCGGCTGGCCAAAGCCCTGCTTTCAACAGGTTCCTCGCAATCACCGCCCTCCTTATGAGCCTATCCGTGGAGCGAGCATGACGGCTGAAAATCACCTCGCGAGTGACGGAAGTGTTCCCAGTGTGCGCGTCCTGGGCGTACCCGTGCACGTCCTGGACATGGGGGAGGTTCTTCAGGTCATGGAACAGTGGCTCTGCCTGCGGGACAGGACCCACTGGGTCGCGGTGACTAGCTCACATGGGGTGGTTGAGGGGGAGAAGGACCCTGCGTTCAGAGCGATTCTCGAATCGGCGGACCTCTCGCTTCCTGACGGGAAGTGGACAGCGCGCGTGGCGGCCAAGAAAGCTGCCTGTCCCCCAAGACAAGTTCGTGGCGCTGACTTCCTGCGGGCTTTCTGCCGGTTATCGAACGAGAAGGGCTATACGAATTTCTTCTACGGCGACACCGAGGAAGTTCTTGCCCTGTGCACTACCAGACTCTCGGAACAATTCTCGCGCCTGCGCATTGTCGGCACATATTCCCCGCCTTTTCGTGAACTTACCCCAGAAGAAGACGCGCAAGTCGTCAAGATGATTAACCAAACGACACCGGATGTCCTGTGGGTAGGACTGGGCTTGCCAAAACAGGAACAATGGATTTTCTCGCATCGGGAAAAACTCAACGTGCCGGTGATGGTCGCCGTGGGGGCGGCGTTCAAGTTCGTCAGCGGCAAAGTCAAAAGCGCTCCACCCTGGATTCGGGACTCGGGTTTCGAATGGCTTTGGCGCTTCTTCCATGAACCGCTGAGGACGTGGCGCCGGGCGTTCGTCTACGGCCCGCAGTTTGCCGCCCGCTCGATTCTGGAACTCAGTGGGTGGTCATTCCCCCGAAAGCGGGAATCCACTGGACCCCCGCCTGCGCAAGGCTGACACGCAGGGGCGGTTGGCGGCATACCGGCGGTTCGCCGTGAAGCCAAAATGGGAATCTTAACTGAAACCGTAACCGAGGGTTCTAGTGCGCTCGCCCTCAAAATGGGGGGCAAGGTGCTGGCCCGCAACACCTTGCTGAACGCTGCCGGGCAGGTAATCCCACTCCTCGTCGGGGTTGCCAGCATGCCCTACGTAATCCGCCGCCTCGGCCCGGACCACTTTGGCCTCCTGTCGCTTGCCTGGATTGTGGTCGGCTATTTCGCCCTTTTCGATTTGGGCATCGGTCCCGCTACCACCAAGTTCGTCGCCGAACTCTTAGGCAAGGGCGAAACCGGGAAGCTTCCCGCCCTGGTCTGGACCGCGCTGACCACTCAATCGGGCATGGGTCTGCTAGCCGGCCTTCTGCTCGCCGCAGCCTCGCCAGCCCTTGCTGATCGCCTCCTCAAGCTTCCTCCCCAACTCCAGACCGACGCCCAATGGGTCTTTTTGATTCTGGCCGTTTCCCTGCCCATTGGCTTCGCCACCGGCTCGGTCCGAGGCGTCCTCGCGGCGTCTCAGCGCTTCGATTTGCTGAGCGCGGTCGGCATCCCCGCCAGTGCGCTTTCTTACCTCATACCCGCCGGGGCTTTGGCGCTGGGACTCGGCCTTCGCGGAATTGTCCTGGTTCTGGTCATAAGCCGGATAGCGGGGTTGGGGGCTTATTCCGTTCTCTGCCTGCGTCTCCATCCATCTCTTAGGCGCGCCTGCGCGTTCCACCGCTCCCTCGTCCGACCTCTGCTCGGCTTTGGCGGCTGGGTTACGGTTTCAGGCGCCGTCGCCCCAGTCCTGGCTTATTTTGATCGATTCCTCATCGGTGCCCTCGTATCCGTCGCGGCAGTCGGCTTTTATACCCCGCCTTTTATGATCTCGACCCAGTTGGGGATTCTTCCCGGTAGCCTCACAGCCACTCTATTCCCAGCCTTCAGCACCTCTGCCGGGCGCGGAGACAGCGAGTGGATCAAGAACGCGCTTGTCCGTTCCCTTAAGTACCTGGTTGTTCTGGTTGGGCCGCCGGCGCTGGTCCTGGTCTTTTTCGCCCGCCCGATCCTGATCCTCTGGCTCGGCGCCAATTTTGCCCGCGAGGGCGCGCCCGTCCTTCAAGTTTTGGCAGTGGGGGCACTGATTAACTCCCTTGCCTTGGTCCCTTACAATCTTCTGCAAGGGATCGGGCGCCCTGACTTGACGGCCAAGTTTCACCTTCTCGAGGTCCCGCTCCACATCGGCCTCGTGTGGTTCCTGGTCACCCGGTTCGGGCTCCCCGGCGCGGCCCTGGCCTGGACCTTGCGTGTCAGTCTCGATTTCCTTCTCCTCATCGTTGCCGCCTGTTGGGTTACCCGCACTTCGCCCCGCTTGCTCGCGACCAGAGACATCCTGATAAGCGTGGCGACGCTCGCGGCCCTGGCCGTGGCCTTTGCTTGGCTCCGGGTTTCAAGCCAGGCACTGCTCACCGATGCTCTCCTCAGCGTTCCTCTGGCGGCAGGATTCCTCCTGGGCACCTGGTATTACGTTCTGGACGTCGAGGAAAAATGGCACATCAGACTCTGGCTGAAGGTGGCGCGCTCATGAGGCCCTTGGCGGAAATGCCCAAAAGGCGGTATGCGCCGTGCGCACCGATCGTTCCAAAGGGGCCGATCGAGTTGCGGGAAACGATGAGAATCTGTGCGGTCGTGCCAACTTATAACCGTAAAGGCCCTCTGGCGCAGTGTCTGGAAGCGCTTCTGCGCCAGACTCGACGGCTCGACGAAATCCTGGTCATCGACAATGCCTCCACCGATGGCACCGGCCAGATGATTGCGGAGAAGTTTCCGAACAAAGTCACATACGTACGGCTAGCGGAGAATACGGGCAGCGCCGGGGGCTTTACCACAGGCATGAGCCTTGCTTACCGCCACGGACATGGTTGGATTTGGTGTATGGACGACGATGCCATACCCGTTGAAGACACCCTGCAGAAATTGCTCGAGGCAGACTCAAGATCTGATGTGCCGACGGTTGCTAAGGTCTGTTCTCGGTGCGATCCAATAACGGGTCAGCGTTTCGCACAAGGAGACATCTTAGATTTCAAGTCGCGCATGAACGTGATGATTGAATACACCGATTGGGCGGGAAAGATCGTAGCGATAGATTGCGCGCCCTGGGCCGGGCTTTTGGTTAATGCCGAAGCCGCACACAAAGTTGGATATGCCAGGACAGGCCTCTTCGCATGGTGTGACGACTATGTGTTCACGTCAGAGCTTAGGAGGTTTGGTAGGATTCTCCATGTGGACAACACGATAATCTTCCATCCCCTCGCCTGCAAGACTTTTCCGGGTATAGAAAAACACGGCAGCCGGCGAATGATCGTCGACCATTATTGGAAGACATATTACACGTTCAGGAATATGTTCATTTGGCGGAGTTTTTGTTTCGGGAAGAACAGGGCTATAGCGAGACATGCGACTTTGTACCTTCGTTATCTCGCTGGCATCCTAATCTACGACGATTTCAAGTGGTATCGGATGCGAATCTTAACTAAGGCTTTTATTGACGCGCTAACGGGGAGATTGGGAAGACGCGTGGAGCCCGGCGACTTCTGTAAGAGGTTTAGCATAGCGAATGCGCCGAGTCCTCCACCGCAATAAAGTTCAACCTTCCCATCACGGCACGTCGATCTTCCGAGAGGTGAGTGGTTGACAGTGGATCTTAAGATTGCGGGAAAGAGCGTTTCCACTCCTGGAAGGGAGTCTGCGTTCCATCTGGTTGTAGGGAGGGGTAGCGTCCGCTCAAGCAATCAATAGGTGCTGGGATCAACTGACAGTCCGGCGATAAGCGGAGAGCAATTTGAAGTGAAAAGCCTGCTCCTGAGCGAAGCCTCGCCCCGGGTGGTTATCTCAATCCTCAACTGGAACGGCTGGCGGGATACGCTGCAGTGCCTGGAATCCGTCCGGCAGCTCGATTATCCCGACTACCTAACCGTCGTGGTCGATAATTGCTCCTGGGACGACTCAGCGGAAAGGGTTAAGGCCTGGGCACATGAAAACCTCGGCGCTGGCCACGTCCTTGCTGACTACACACAGGAAATCGCCCTGCAAGGCGGTGAGCCGCGGACCGAAGAAGCGCTGCGTCGTACTCGGTCCTCCGCCCGTCTGGTCCTGATCCGCAACGAGGAAAACCTGGGCTTCACCGGGGGCCATAACGTCGTGATTCATTACGGCCTTCAACGACCGGTCCCAGGAGACTACGTGTTTCTTCTCAACAACGATGCGGTATTGGATAAAGAGTGCCTGAGGGTGCTTGTTTCCGTCGATCGGGCGGCGGACGCAGGAGTCGTAGGCGCTGTCATAACAGACCACACGGGCAAAATCCAGTTTGCAGGCAGTGGTCCGACCTTCAGGCATTTCTTCCGTGTGGTGATGGGTCAGCCTATGCCTCATACTCAGGCAGGGTTCTGGGAATCGCCAGTTGTGGATGGGGTGGCCATGCTCATCGGGAGCCGTGTGCTCCGTTCCATCCGTCAGCGGCGGGGCACGTACCTTAATGACGCCCTCTTCATGTATAGCGATGAGCTTGATTTCTGCGCTGCTGCTCATCGGGAAGGATACAAAACGGTCGTCGCAAGGAACGCCATTGCCTGCCATCGCGCGGAAGTGAGGCAGCAAGCATCCGACAACTCGGTGTATTTCTTTTATTACTTTACGCGCAATAGCGTGATCCTGGCGAGAACTCTGCTCTCCCCCGGTAGGAGACTCTTGTTTCATCTGGTTTACCCGCCTCTGTGTGCCAGGCGGATCGTTAAACGCCTGCTCGCTCGGCAGCCGCGTTTGGCTGGGGCGATTCTCTGCGGCTTGCTCGACGGCTACCGGGGGATTGCAGGGAAATGGAAATACCACGACAAGGGAGCGCCGCCCCATCAGTCATGCTACAGCCGCCATCATCCATCCCCGGCTCGGAAGCCGTGAAGAAATAAACAATCTCATCCCGCAAGGCGGGACCAAGGCGCAAAGACTCGCAAGGAACAAACGCTTTGCTTGCGCCTTCGACGAGTTTGTCCCGCCTCGCGGGATGAAGTGCTTTTGCTCATCCAGGGATTATTTCACAGCTTCACAGGTGCAGGGGTTTGGGCACCGGGGCTTTGTGGGGCCTCCGGGCGCTGAAGCGCGACCACCACGTAACGCTGATCACAAGCGGGAGGGTCGATTTACCGCGGCTGAGGACATAAATCAAATGGCGGTAATTCCGGTTAGGTCACCACTGGTGGTGGGCAGCATCCTTAACTGGAACGGCGGGCGGGATACAATCGAATGTCTCGAGTCAGTCCGCCAACTCGACTACCCCAACTATCTTACGGTCGTGGTAGACAACGGGTCCTGGGATGATTCGGTGGAGAGGATTCGTGCCTGGGCCGCACCGAGTCCCGGAAGCTCCTCGGCTTTCGTAGAGTATACCCGCGAGGCTGCGCTGCGAGGAGGCGGGGAAGCCCAAGAGGCCTCGCTCGACGCCACTAAGTCGAAAAAACGGCTCGTCCTCATCCGGAATGAGGAGAACCTGGGTTTCACGGCCGGCAACAACGTTTCAATCCATTACGCCCTCAAACGCCCCCGGGCTGCAGAATACGTCTTTCTCCTGAACAACGACACTGTGCTGGAAGAGGATTGCCTCACTCATCTAGTTGGCGCGGCAGAGAAGAGCGGAGCCGGAATTGTCGGAGCGGTGGTGCTCGATGAATCAGGTCGACACCCCATCTTTAACGGGCGTACCACGCTTGTTCGACAATTCTTCCACCCGTTTGTGAACTGGCAGTTGGCTCCGCCCCAAAGCGACGGGGAGTTCTGGGACTCCGATTCTGTGCACGGTGGGGCGATGATGATCCGCAGTGACGTCCTCGGGAGCGTTTATTCACTCCAACACCATTATCTCCGTGACGAGTTATTCATGTACCTGGACGAGGCGGAGTTCCACTACCACGTGCGAAAGCTGGGATATCGGAGCGTGGTTGCTAGAGATGCGGTTGTCCATCACAAGGGCGCGCATAGCTCTGGAGGCGTTGAAAATCCGATGGCGTACTACTACATAGAACGCAACCGCATTCTAGTGGCAAGCGTTGTGCTGCCTTTTGGTTGGAAACTGGTGTTCCACCTCATTAACACGCCGCTAGGTCTGGCACGGATTCTTAAGAATGCCACGCGCCGGCGGCCCAGGGCGGCAGGAGCAATTCTTCACGGGTTGTTCGATGGTTACCGGGGCGTGAGCGGAAAGTGGAGACTTCACGACCGGGAGGCACGGAGGGATGCCGATGCGTAAGGTGGCAATTGTCCACCCCCAGCCAGGTTTTGGCGGCTAAGAGACCACCGTGCTCTCGACCGCCGAGGCGCGCGTCGGCGACCGTCCCTCGCGCATCGGCGGCAGGGATGCGCATTTGTCCGGAGAGTTGGAGATTCTGCAAGATCAGAAGAGCCGGAAAAGTCGCGTTGCCGCGTTTTCTCCTGCCCCGGATGATCCCCGGGGAGAGCCAATTCCGTTTTTTCCTCTTCTATTCGGGGCTTCGGGGGCAAACCCTTCGGCCACCTTAGCAGTTGCCCCATGAGTATTGTGCCTGTTCAAAACAGTTCCACCGATCGGATGGGAGAACGTGCAGGCGACGCTGCCGCGAAAATGGCGGAGCCTTTTACACAACCTTATCGTGTGGCAGTTGTCTTTCCACGCACGCAACCCTATTTTTCCAAGTTCTTCCAGCGGCTTGCGGCCCACCCGGAGATTGATCTGACGATTTACTTTTACTCCGACGTGGGCATGGGCAAGGAATTTGACCCCGGTTACCAGCTTCCGGTGAAATGGGACGGCGATGTTTGGAGGGGTTACGAGTATCGCTTCCCGCGCAATTTTTCGCCTCGGCCCAACTTGGCACGGTTTGCCGGCACGTTCCACCCTAGCCTCCTGTGGGAGCTGAGCAGGCGCCGGTACGATATCGTGGTAATGCAGGGATGGTGGGGGATGACCACCATGCTAACTCTGGCGGCGCTTTTCCTGCGCCGGATGCCCGTCTTGATGTACTCAGACAAGAGCACTTTTGATTGGTCAGCGGGTTGGCGGAGACGCCTGCGCAACCACATGCTGCGCGTCATTTTCGGACGTGTTCGCGCCTTTCTTACGATCGGGCGGCGAAACTCTGCGTTTTATCGCAGCCTGGGCGTTCCTGACGGCAAGATGTTCATGACGCCTCTGGCGGTGGATAACGACTTCTTTCTAGTCGAAAGACGCCGCCTGTCACCGCAGCGTGCTGCCCTGCGCAAACAATATGGTATTCCGGAAGACGCCGTAATTTTTCTCTTCGCTGGCCGCCTGGTTCCATGGAAGGGCATCGCGCACCTGATCTTGGCGTTCGCCACGTTGCGCGAAGAGTCCGCGCATTTGGTGATTGCGGGCGATGGACCTTCTCGTCATGAGTTGGAGGGTCTTGTCAAATCCAGGAACATCCCTCGCGTCCATTTCCTCGGGTTCCAGAATTACACGCAAGTTCCAGCATGTTACGTCGCCTCGGACGTTTTCGTTCTACCTTCCTACCGGGAGTCCTGGGGGTGCGTTATCAGCGAAGCAATGAATTTCTCCCTCCCGATCGTGGCATCCCGGGATGGCGGGGCTGTGGGTGACTTGGTCGAGGATGGCGGGAATGGGCTGCTGTTCGATTACGGGAATGTCGAGCAACTCGCAGAGCGTTTGAGCTATCTGGCGGCCAGCCCTGAGGCACGGCGAAAGATGGGAGAGAAATCAGCGACCATGGTCGCAGACTGGAACTTCGACAAAGGAGTTGAGGGGTTTGTGGCGGCGCTTCACTTTGTCCAAAGCCAACATCACTCTAGTTTCCCTGGTGCGCCCGCGAGGGGACCATTGCCGGTGATTTCGGGCAGGCGGCGACTGCCGATGGACATTCTCAAAAACATATCTTACAGCCCGCTTGTCATCCGCAGCGCGAGAACTCTGGGCCTTAGCAGCCTCCTCCGAAAGGTTTACTACGTTTGGGCGCGACCCCGCGACGGCATCATGCCAGTAAAGCTGGGCGAATTTGATTGCCGGTTCCAAGTGCGCACGCCGGAGCACTTACGCATTATTGGCAAAGCGGGCTCAGGCCGTTGGCGGCTTGAAGTCACCGAGTTTCTCGGTCGGGAGTTGCGCGACGGTGACGTGGTTTACGACGTCGGCAGCAACATCGGCGTGTTCAGCGTCTTTGCGGCCAGAAGAGTCGGCCCCCGTGGGCGGGTAATTGCCTTCGAGCCGGAGCCTAAGACCTACGAATATCTCAATGACAATTTCCGTCTCAACGGCGTGGCCAATGCGCGAGCCTTTCAGGTGGCCTTGGGAGACTACAAGGGGGAAGGCAGCCTGCACACAGGAGATGAGCTGTTGTTTTCCAGCCTTGTCGCGGCTCGCCACGGACAGAACAGAACGGAAGCCGTCCGAGTCGTAGAAGGGGACCGCTTTCGTGAAGAGGAAAGCCTTCCAACGCCCAACGTCGTTCTCATTGACGTTGAGGGTTTCGAATACGCTGCCCTGTCGGGGCTGCCTCGGACCCTGTCGGACCCTGCCTGCCGCGCGGTTATTGCCGAGATACATCCCACCTTGCTTCCTCCGGGCGTCACGGGCGACCAAGTCATGGAGCTCCTGCGGTCGTGCGGGCTCGGGAAGATCAACACTTTTCGGTGGCGAGGCCTCCCTGAGTTCTACGCGATCGCCGTGAGGGAAGCAGCATGATTGCTGCATCGGTCGAGACCGTAGTGTTCGAGGAGCAAGTCGTGGGTCCTGCCGCTCCACCTTCGCCCTCTCGAAAGGCCACGCATCTACCGGAGTTGGACGGGATTCGGGGGATCGCCATCTTACTCGTGCTGGCGTTCCATGGGTTTGCATGGTCGATGCAATATGAGACATGGACGGGCTTCCCTCGCGTCATCGCACTCGTCACGCTGCCCGGGGAGAGGGGTGTGGACCTGTTCTTTGTTCTTTCCGGTTTTCTCATCACCGGTATTCTGTTGGATTCCGTGGGGAGGCCGCGCTATTTCCGAAACTTCTACGCCCGCCGAGCTCTGAGAATCCTGCCCTTGTATTATTTGATGCTGTTTCTCATTGGGATTTCGTACAGCGGGTCGCGCGGGTTCGTTGCGCTCGGCATCTTCTATCTCTCGAATATGGCGCCCCTCTTTAGAGTGGCCGTCGTCTATGGTCCGCTCTGGTCGCTCTCGGTGGAAGAGCACTTCTATCTGCTCTGGCCTTGGCTCATTTCGCGCCTGAAACCAGATCGCGTAGGGCTGCTTGCGGGCGGCATATTTCTCGCGGAGCCTGTCTTCCGCGGGTTTGCATTTTTCCATGGATGGGACGTCGCCACCTATTCCTGGTTCCGCTTAGATGGGCTGGCGGCCGGCGCGCTCCTTGCTTCGTTTGTGAGGTCTGACTGGTACTCAGAGAAGCGCCTTTTGCGATTGGGATCGGGCTGCATCGTGGGTGCTGCGATCCTGGCGGGGATAGGGCTTCCATTTGGCCTTTACACGCGTAAGACCCTCACCGGCGCTGCCTTGCTCTTCACCTTCTTCAGCCTGTTGTTCGCGGGCGTGATATCTGTTGTTCTCAGTGGAGGCTTCCGCTGCCTCAGCGGCCTCATGCGATCTCGATCATTGGGATGGTGCGGGGATCTAAGCTACTGCCTCTACATTTTGCACTGGCTGATCTTTTACGGCTGGGACTCGATCATAGGAAAGCATCCTCCTCGAGTCGTCGCTGGCTTGGGCCGATTCGGCGCAATCTGCATTCGAGCGCTGGCTGTCTACGTGATTTGTTTCACACTTGCTGAGGTCTCACGGCGTTATTTCGAGGGTCCATTGTTACGGCTGAAGCGCTTCTTCGCGTATGCCTGAACCGGCGTCAATCGCCCATAGATGGGTCGGCGTGCCCGGTTTTTGAGGAAAAGCAAGATGAACCCACTCCGACGAATGACCTATCACCCAAGTGTCATCAAGCTTGCGCGCCGGCTTGGGCTGCGTCGTCTGCTACGCAAGGGCTACTACTGGTGGGCGCGGCCACGCCATGGGATCCTCAGACTTCGAATCGCCGGCATCCCGCTGCAATTTCGGGTGCACACGTCCGAGGAGCTCCGCGTGCTTGAGTCTGAAGGGGGCGCGGGAGGCGAAGGGCGCGTGCTCGATCTGCTGGTTTCGTTCCTTAGGCCTGGCGATGTGGTCTACGACATCGGCAGCAACGTAGGACTTTACGCAGTCCTGCTGGCGAAGAGGGTGGGGGCCCAGGGTCTGGTCGTCGCTTTCGAACCCCAGAAGCAGAACTATGTTCACTTGCAGGAGAACTTGAAGCTTAATGGCCTCGAGAACGTGCACAGTTATCGCAAGGCTCTCGGCGAGCGCGGGGGCAGGGCGAAGCTTTATCCTAGCGAGGTAATCGGGAGCTACAGCCTGGTACAGCAACAACCTCGCGACGCCGTCGCTGAGGTGGTTGATGTGTCCACCGGGGACGATCTTGTAGCTGCGGAGCGCTTGCCTGTCCCCCGAGCGGTCAAGATCGACGTCGAGGGGTACGAATATGCTGTCATCTGTGGGCTCCGAGAAACGCTCTCCCAGCCTGGCTGCGAGCTGGTAAGCTGTGAGGTTCACCCTTCTCTCCTTCCTGCCGGCGTAACACCGGGCGCCGCGTCTTCATTGCTGAAGCAGCTAGGCTTTGTACGGTTTGACAGCTACCCCCGCTGGGATGGAACTTTTCATCTCGCAGCATACAAAGGGGGGCAACTCCCGTCTGATCGAACCTGAAAATGCGCCCACGCGTGCTGATCGCCGCCTACGCCTGCCTGGGCAATGCCGGGCATCCTTTCCCCGGTGGTGGGGACCTCATGGCCTGGAATGTGATCAAGCGGCTGGCTCGGTCCTGTAGCCTCTGGGTGCTTACCTGCGAGAAGAACCGCGGGGCAATTGAAAAGGCCCTCGCTGTGGAAGCAATTCCGGGAGTGGAGTTCCACTTTGCAGAGCTCCCAGGCTGGATGACTCCTTTGCTACGTTTTCCGGGAAGCCTCCACCTCCACGCCTACCTCTGGCAGTGGAGCGCCTATTTTGCAGCCTGCCGACTGCAGCGTCACGTCCGGTTTGACCTCGCCCACCACCTAACCTATACGAACGACTGGATGGCCAGCATCATCGGAGCCTTGCTGCCCGTCCCCTACGTGCGCGGCCCCGGCGGGGGCGCTCACCGGATTCCCAAGCCGTTCCTTAAGGGTCTTCGCTTGGGAAGCCGACTGACGGAGATCGGGCGTTCATTGGGACAGTGGGTCTTCCGGCATGATCCTCTTTTTGCATTGAGCCAGCACCGCGCTCGCGTGATCCTGGCTTGCAACCGCGAGGCCATCGAAGGGGTGCCGGCCCGGTGGCGCCATAAAGTGCAACTGCTCTCTGTAAACGGCATTTCAGGTCATGAACTTACCCCCCCGCGGCAGCAGGCGCGAAGTGAGAAGTTTGCCGTACTATCCGCAGGCCGTTTGCTTCCGCTCAAGGGATTCGACCTCGCCTTGCGCGCCTTCGCGATTTTTGCGGCGAGGCATCCTGAGGCGGAGTTTACGATTGTGGGAAAGGGCCCGGAGCTGAACCGCCTGGAAGGCCTGATCCACGAGTTGGGTATCGAAAAGCAGGCGTGCATTGTAAGCTGGATGCCGCGCGAGCATCTGCTGGCCGTCATGCGCTCCTGTGACGTTTTTCTCTTCGCCAGCCTACGTGATGGGGGCGGATTGGTGGTGGTGGAGGCGATGGCCTCTGGCAAGCCCGTGGTCTGCCTTGACTTGGGCGGCCCGGGGCTGCACGTCAATGGGGAGTGCGGATTCAAAGTTCCGGCCCACGATCCCGACCAGGCCGTGCGCGACATGGCCGCGGCGCTCGAAAAACTCGCCAGCGATCGCAACTTGTGTGCACGAATGGGTCGGGCCGCCCTTGAGCGCGCCCGCCAGGTTTACGACTGGGACCGCGTCAGCGAGCGTATCATCGAGGCCTATGAACAGGCCCCCGGGGTCTCTGTTTCAGAATGAGCAGTTCACCTCAAAATCCCGCCGCAGCCCGGCGAAACTTTCGCCAACCCCGCGCCCTCTCCTTTCTGAGTCGGCGCCTCCGCACTGCATTGCCTGCTATGCGGAAGCAGGAAGCTCAGGGACTGATGCTGACCTCGATGCTCTGTCTCTCGGTTTGGTCCGGGTACAATAGCACAATTCTCTACTTGTTGGACCCGCTCTTTCCGAGGAACTTTGTCAATTTCGTTCACGGCGTGCGGGCTTTCTTTCCCATCCTCGCTGGCGTGATCGCTGTGTGCCAACTCGCCCAGCGCCGGTCCCTCCCCAAGTGGTTGACGGTCGGCCCTCTTACCCTGCTGTTGCTTTACGCGGGGATCGGGTTGGCCTCTTCCGTTTTTGTTTCAGTCGAGCCAATCGGGGCCGTTTATTGGGCGCTCCAGTACATCTCCGTGATCCTAGTAGTGATCGCGGTTGCCTCTGGCTCCGAGCCCGAGGCGCACTTGACGCGCTTCATTTCAGTTAACTGGGGGTGCTGCGCGGCCGTTTGCCTAGTCTTGCTTGCCGGGATTCCCCTGTTGGGCGGGGGCACGGTCGGTCACACTGCCAGCAGCCCCTTGGGCGTGATGGCCTATGCCAAAGTCAGAGAAGATGTGATGGGGATGGCAGGGACGAGGAACACGGGGTTTGGGCGGTTTGCGGGAATCGTTATTCTCGTGGGCCTGGCGAAACTCCTGCACGACCGAAGGGACAAGAAAACACTGTTCATTTGGGTGCCCCTCACGCTGGCCGCAGCAGTGGCTCTACTGCTGTCACAGGCTCGAACGTCTTGGGTATCGGCCGTTGTCGCTGCCGTAGTGCTCCTGGCGCGTGCCCCCACGCGCTGGAGGGTTCCGATCATTATGCTCGCGCTCCTCGCCCTCCCTCTGGTCTGGCTCACCGGTTTTGGTCACGCCTCGATGATCTACCTCACCCGTGGGAGGGGGATTGACCCGACCCTTACAGGGCGTACAGTAACGTGGGCGAACGGTTGGCAGGCCGTGCACCAGTCGCCTTGGGTCGGACTCGGGTTTTGGGGAGATCGCTACTTTCTTAATGGCCAGAACATGCAGAGTACCCTCCTCGACGCCCTGATCCAGAGCGGTTTCCTGGGCCTAATCCCGTTTGTGATTGCCATCGTATGGGTGTGGATCGGCGTCCTGCGCTTCTATTCGACCAAAACCACTGGAGAAACCAGTTCGCTGCCGGGCGAACTCCTGGGCGTCATGACCTTCTTCACCGTATACTCCGTAACAGAGATTACCTATAGTTTTTACTCGGTCGGCTGGATGGCGATGGCCCCCCTCTTCGCCCACGTCCAACTTCGCGTTTATCAGAACGCCAATAAGCGCCAATCTATGCGCTTATCACCAGCCCCCGTCCGCGGCCCGGCTGTGCGCGCCGCGCGGCGCATCGGTCTCACTCCCGGAGGAGATTTGGCATCGCGTTAGCAGTGGAGAGGAGCCGTCAGAGGTTTCCATGAACAAGTCAGAGTTTTCTTACGACAGTAACACTCGACTTGCGCGCCGCGCCCTTCAAACCGCTCGTTTTTAGAAAGCACGTAACGACGCCCCTGATCTTCCACCTCCGCCGGCGTCTCGGCAAACAAGCTCATCTGCAACACCGGTTCGGCCAAAACCTTGCGCATTCAGCGCCTCCTGCTCCGGGGCCTTCACCATGCCTCGATCCCCACAAACGCTAACTCCCCCACCCCAAACTGTTCCTTCACCACCCGGATTTGCTCCGGCATCCCGTCCTGCGGGACCGGATCAGCCGTGTTCCCCTTGAACACCCGCACCGCCAGCGGCTCGCCCTCCCCATCCGCCAGCAGCCCGATCTCGATCTGCAGCTTGCCTGGGTTAGTGCACGGAACATAGTGACACCGCAGGAGTAGCCCAGGCACCCGCCCCGGCAGGCTGGGAGGAAGCACGCGCAGTGCAGGGAGGGGGTTGCAAGTTGAGCTCACGTGGCGACCGAGGGTGGTGGCATTGAAATGACACGTTATCCGGGCGTAGCATCTAAATGGACGAAGGTCGAACCAGGAGAGCGAATATGCGATGGCTGCTCGTGGTGGTCATGGTACTGGCCTGCGCGACGTGGGAATCCCGGGCGGTCTGGGCCAGCCAGAAGCTTTTCCTGAAAGATGGGACTTACCAGCTTGTTTCCAGCTACGAGGTGCATGGGGACAGAGTGCGATATTACAGCGTTGAGCGCTCAGCGTGGGAGGAAATCCCCTCCTCCCTCGTGGACTTCGAGGCGACGAAACGAGCCCAGGAAGAAGAAAAAGCGGTCCAGAAGAAAGAACTTGAGGAAAGCCGTGAGATTGAGCAGCAACGTTTCGATAAGCCCGTCGAGAACGGATTCGAGATTGCTCCTGGCATCCACCTGCCGCAGGAAGAGGGTGTTTATGCCTACGATGGAGCGCGGGTGATCCGCCTGATTCAATCTTCCGCGGAGGTGGTCACCGACAAGAAGCGGGCGGCGCTCGTCCTAGCCATACCAGCGCCCTTATTGAAAAGCCGCTCGATCGCGGTGCTGACTGGCGCGAGAGCTGCGGTGCGGCTTCAGGAGGCGCAGCCGGCCTTCTACGTTCAGTCTGCGGATGGGCTGGGCGCCAGGCTCGAGCTGATTTCAGTGAAGGTCGTGAAGGAGACGCGGGTGGTGGAAAGGGTCGAGGCAGGCCGGGCTGCCACTGGGAAGCCGTCGGAGCTTCGCGCTGCCGTGCAGTTGGAGCGCACACAACTGGCGCCGGGGCTTTACCGTCTGAGGCCTCTCCACCCGCTCGACCCCGGAGAATACGCTCTGGGTGAACTGGTCCAGCAGAAACTCAATTTGGAGCTTTGGGACTTCGGACTCTTCGAGACCCCTGCAAGTAAAGGGAAGGGCTAATTCCGCGCGGGGCCGGAGCTGAATTCGCAACCTGCGCGCAGCCCAGCGCGGCCTTGGAGATTTGTTGCCCGCGACCTCCGCCCCGATGAGACCGAAGCGGCCACGGTCGCTCCCCCCTGCACGCGGCCGGCGGGCAAGAGCCTGCAGGCGGCGCAAGCCGCTGTTCCGCCCGCTATCTGCTTCACCAATATGCGGCGCGTAGGCCTTGTAGCCCTTCTTGGCATTACACAGTTGAATATTTCTTGTTGAGTGCCTTGATCTTAGCGAGGAGTTTGGGTACGCCCGTCTTCGAGTCTTCATCGCCCTCGTATTCGGCGGATGTAAAACCCTTGTATCCGCCCTGCGCGAACAACTTCCACACCCGCTCGAGATCGAGAGGCTTCTTGGCGGCGCCGTAGAAATCGCGGATATGCGCGTGGGTGGCGTAGGGAATGCAGGCCTCGATCTGGGTGTAAGGATCGTCTTGAAAATTGCTGATGTCCAGGTTGCACCCCGCGTAAGGTGAATCCACGCGACGCAGGATTTCGATAATGTTCGCAGCTTTAGAGGTAATCCCGCCGTGGCTTTCGATGCCGAGCGTGATTCCTTTCGTCGCCGCGTAATCGCAGGCGGGCTTCATGGTCTCCACCACCCACTGGATGCCCTGTTCGCCGCTCGCGCCCTTGGGAACTTCGCCGCCAAACACGCGCAGGTGGGATGCGCCCAGCAGGTCAGTGACCTCGAGCCATTTTTTGATCTTCTCGATTTCCTCGGCGCGCTCGGTTGGGTCGGGCTGGCACATGTCGGTGCGGATCGCCGCCCCCGAAAACGGCACGCCGTTGCGGAAGGCCAGGCGCCGTAGTTCAAGAAGGTAAGAAGGCTGGGTGGACTTCAAATAGTACGTGGTCATGTCTACGCCGTCGATCTCCAACTCCACGGCCTCGAGGATGAAGTCTTCCATGGTCATGGGGCCGTTCTCGAGATATTTGCGGTACGAGTAAGCGCAGCAGCCCGAGAGGAGCCTGGGGTGCCCGAGAGTATTCCTGATGAGCTCCGGGGCTCGACCCTGAAGCGTGGTTGCGCCAAGGGATAAAGAAGCCGCGGTGAGGCCTGCGGCCTTTAGAAAACCTCGACGATGAATGGCATTGGTCATGGGTCCTCCTCGGGTTATAGCGGGGATTTCTATCACGCACTCCCCAGCAGTTGGGAGTATACGCCCGGCCAGTTCCCTTTGCCCTAGCAGGGAGAGAAGGAGGTGGAAGTGGCCAAAATCGACCAACAGTGGTGGATTACGGCCAGGCAGTACGGCTCGTGATGGGCAGCGAATCTAATCAATCCCTTTCTTTTCACCGCGATATAGGCTGTGCGGGGTTTGGAAAGGAAGATGCCTTACCATGTAACGAGACATGGAGAGGAGTTTGTATATGAGCTGCATACCAACCAAACCGATTCGGTCTGTTGCTTACTGCATCGCGTTGGGTTTGCTGGCCACGTCGATTGTAGCGTTTGCGCAAGATTCGGCCACTACCCCGCCGCCCGGTGCAGCGCCCAATCCTGGATGGCACAGTTTCTCCAACCCGCCGACCGATGACCCCGATGGCCAGACGCAACCGTCGGGCCCGCCGGCCAACTACCCGCCTCCCAACTACCCGCCGACTACCGACCCGTCGACCAACTACCCGCAGGGCCAAGCGGTACCGTCGCGTTTGAGGCTTCAAGCGGGCACATTTGTGACGGTGCGGGTAGACCAGATGCTGTCTTCGGACAAGAACCAGGCAGGCGACAGCTTCTCCGCGACTCTGACCCGACCCTTGGTGGCTGACGGCGTGGTGGTAGCGCAGCGGGGCCAACTCATCGGCGGTCGCGTAGCCGAAGCGCAGAAAGCAGGCCGCGTAACGGGCGTTTCCCGGCTGGCAGTCCAATTAACGGACTTGACGCTGGTAGACGGCCAACAGGTGCCCATAGAAACGGAATTGACTAGCCTGACTGGCCCCACCTCGAAGGCCCGGGATGCGGGAGCGATTGTCGGATCTACCGCCGTGGGCGCGGGGGTAGGCGCTGCCGCGGGGTTAGGTGTGGGCGCCGCCATTGGCGCTGGGGCTGGCGCAATAGTGGGAACGGTGGGCGTGCTCGTGACGCGCGGCCACCCGACGGTGATCTATCCAGAGTCGATGTTAACATTCCGACTTTCGGAGCCTGTAACCATTTCCACCGACCGTGCGCCACAAGCCTTCCGCTATGTGGGTACAACAAACGAATACAACCGCGCTTCTAATGCACAGGGCCCACCACCGGCTGGTCCTGGCTGGAACTGCAAAGGGTACGGGTACGGCTGGCCCCTCCCGGCTCCACCACCCTACTCTTATTATCCTTACTACCCTTATTACCCTTACACTTGGGGAGCAAACTTGCGGATTTGGTACGGGCCGGGTTTCTTTTACGGCCGTGGATTCTACGGCCGGGGCTTCGGGTATCGACGCTAGCCGAGTTTTGACGTAGCGGCGGCTTTACGCCGCCACGTGACGGAGTGAACTCGCCGCTACAACCGCAAACTGACCCCTCACCCGTCCCGCTCCGGCTGGTGAAAACGCCGGCAGCGGGACACCCTCTCCCCTCGGGAGAGGGCGATTCTTCTAACTTCACCCCCTGTAGCGGAATTGGGGGTCAAAGTCCCAAGCCAAGCGCCAGGCCTAACGCCAGTGCGCCCGCAACGCTGGTGCCGGCGAAGTTCACAATGCCATTGGTGACCAGACCTCGGCGCTGAATAGTGGCGCCTAACAAGCTATCGAACAAGTTGCCTACGCAGGCGGCGCCCAGTGCGATGGCGGGGCCTGCGAACCTGTACGGCCCACACAACCCTAATCCAAGACCCAGCCCCGTTATGATTGCTGAAGCCGCAAATCCTGCTGCGGTCCCACCCAGAGAAATTCCTCCGTCTTCGCCGGCCGGAACAGCCTCGAATGTCGTAATCAGGTAAGCGCGGTCCGAAGCCCACTGGCCGACTTCACTCGAGACCGTGTCGCCCGCCGCCTCTGCCAGCGCCGCCACCAAGGCAATCAGGAAGGCAGCTTCGTGATGGGTTGTAATCACCAGGACGGCGAAAAATGCCGGCGCGAGCAGATTGGCCAGCGCCTCGCGCCAGCTTCGCGCCCCTCCCCTGCGCTCTGCAACACCACGAGCCGCTTTCTTCGAAAAGCCGAGGCGCGTGGCAATCGAACCCAACAAAACAAACGCGCAAAGGAGAAGAAAGCTCTTGTAGCCGTATCCGAGATAGATCGCCGTTCCGAGGAAAAAGCCGCAGACTGCGCCGGAGCGCGATGCCGCTTTCAGCGCGCAGGCTAACAACGCGAATGCCAGATTCACCGCAATGGCCAGGAATATGCGGCGGCCGAGGTAGGGCAGGTTGCTATCGAGCGCGGAACGTTCTATCAGGAAAGCGCAAAACATGAAGGCCCCCACAACCAGCGGCACCGTGAGGTTGTCGTCCAGAGGAATCGGAATACTCTCAACCACGGCCCCCAGCAATGAGGCGGCAGCGCAAACCATCAGGGTCCTATGGGGAGGAATTTCAGGAGCAATCCAGCGTGTAAGAATGTACGCGCCCACCGTCCCCGCAACTGCGAAACTAACAAAGCCGGACCAAGTCTTCTGCCGGTTCCAGGGAAGCGCAGGGCCACGCAGAGCCTCTCCGACTACAGTCGCCATGCCGTCGCCAAGCGCCATGATGGCCCATGCGGCTGCGGCAATGTGAAGGTGGTTACGGTAAAGGACAATCAGCACCAGAACGGAAACGGGGTAGAGAACAATCCCGGTTCGCGCCCTGTCCCCAGGTGAGCGAGAAGAAATTGAGTTCTCGCCCTCTCCCAAGGGGGAGAGGGCTGTTTCTTCAATCACATCCAGATCCAGCCAGGGCAGAATTAGTGTGTTGAACAGCAGGAGCAGGAGGGCGCAGCCTGCCGCTTGTTTCCAGGTGAGACAAGGGAACAGAAAAGCGAACAGGAGTGAGGCCATGAATAACCGCTTCCGCGCGGAGAAAAGCGGTGGATGCCTCCTCGAATTATCGAGTGCCTGCATCGCCAAATCGGTGGCTCGGCTCATAGCAGAGCGGTGAAAAAAGACATTCGCATGTCATTCGAAGCGAAGCAGTCAGTTGTCCCGTTAGCCAAGGCCCCTATCGGAAGGTTTTTCCCGCGAGGATTTTCACGCCAGCCCGTTGTGCTGCTTTCTGCAATTTCGCGTCGAGCGTGGCGAGCGGAACCCCGTGGCGGATCGAGAGTTCCAGATACGCTGCATCGTATGCCGAAAGATCATAATGGCGCGCCAGCGGCAGAACATTGCTGACGTTCTCGCTGACTGCCTGCCCATCCTGGACGATTGGAAGTCCCTCGAGTAAAGCAAGGAAGCGCAGGATTTCCGGCTGCTTCAAGCGCTTGCGGCGCTCACCTGCCAGCAGGGCGTTAGCAATTTCAAGACCCCATACAGCCGGAACGACTATGGCCTGTCCTTTCAGGGCAACTAAAACTGCGTCAGCATACTCGCTAGTCTCATCCGGGAAGCACCAAGCGAGCGCCACCGACGCATCCACAACCACGCCGCTCAAAATCGCCGCCCTTCATTTACCATTTCGCGCACGCTGATTGTGTCGGGCTTCACGCGCTTGCGCAATGCCCGCATGCCCTCGACAATCTCCTCGTGCGTCAGCCTTGGACCCGCCTCCCCGACAGGCACCAGCATCGCCGCCGGAACGCCGTGCCTTGTGATTGTGACCCTTTCGCCTCTCGCCACCCGATCGAGCAGGGCCGACAGGTGTGTCTTGGCGTCAAATGCGCCGATCGTTTCCATGTGTCACCGTAAGACCAGTTTCAACTAGTTGATCCTAACCCGAAGCCGCCTTTTCGTCAAGATTTCTGTCCGTCCTCAATGGCGCAGACACAGTGTCGCTTGACAGTGTGCAACCAGTGTGCTAACGATACCCCGAGTTTACACCATCCCACTTTTTTGGAGGTACGTATGCCTCGACCCGGATTTTCTTTCTTGGGGCTCATGATCCTTTTCGGAGCTTTCCTTGCCCTCATGCTTGCCGTATTTTTGCCTGCCCGAGCACGCGCACAAGCCGCAGTTCCCCTAACCAACGACGATGTGATCAAGATGGTGCAGGCGAAGCTACCGGACGGGGTTGTAGTTGCCAAGATTAAATCTTCACCATGCAAATTTGATACGAGCACCGACACGCTGATCAAGCTGAGACAGGCGGGCATCAGCGACGCAGTTATGCAAGCCATGGCGGAGGCGGGGGTGCCACCGGCATCTACCACCGCAGCACCGGCTGTCAAGCAGCCTCCTCCGGATCCCAACGATCCGCTTGCCGAACACGATCCCGGCATCTACTACGTCCGGCAGAACGCAGGGGGACGGCAGATGAGTCAATTAGAGCCGACAGCATATTCGGGGGCGAAAACCGGAGGGGTGTTCACCTCCGGGCTGACTTACGGCATCAAGAAAGCAAAATGGAAAGCTATTGTCCGAGGAGGACGGGCGAACATTCGCATCACCGAGCACGCTCCGACATTCTATTTCTACTTCGAACAGAAGCACGGCACCCTCAGCTATTCAGGTGTGCCGGCGAGTGCGTATATGTTTGGGGGACTTTCCACCCCGAGTCAGTTCACGCTGGTCCGGCTTGACCCAAAGAAGGACCATCGCGAGCTGATTGTAGGCCAGTGGAGCATGTATGGGGCTTCCTCTGGGACTCGGGAAAAAGACGTTGTGGAATTCGACCTCAAGAAAGTTGCGCCGGGGATCTACGAGGTGACTCCGCGCAACAATCTTGAGCCTGGAGAATACTGTTTCTTCAACACTGGCCAGGGCGCACCAGGGGCCACAGTGGGCATGCAGGGACCCGTCGGTGGCGGTGGTGGTGGCGGCATGTTGTTCGACTTCGGTGTTAACCCGGCGGAGTAGGCGCGGGGGAGTATGGCTTCTTGCCTCCCCAAGCGGTGATGTCAGGACACGCCTCTGCAACGCTTGGGAGATGTACACATTTGACCTGCCAGAGTGACTGCGCGGCCCTTAGCCGCAACCCAAAGACCAAGTTCTCATTGCCGATTGCTGACGGCTGAAAGCTGAGGGCTGAAAGCCAACGACGCAATGACAATGGGGGAGCAGGAGACAGAAGGACAGGTGAAAGGTTACAATCCAGATGTCACGCGATTCGGATGCATCGTTAAGGGCGCGATGTATGCTCGACGAAAAGTTTCAGGTGTTAGGGAGACTGAGAGGATATGAGGAGGTAATTTCATGGCCGGATTCTGCACTAATGAGCGTTACATAATATAGTGACACCTAGAACAATTCGGCCTGTTTCCAGAACGCAGCGACAAGAGTGGGTCGGCGGCGCATCCGCCGCAAGGCCCCGCGGGCAGCGGCACCCAGTAGCCAC
>Ga0326727_10007719_pt1 | contig 28066 bp, 23 predicted proteins | sample MB2enrmetagenome_FD_207643 | JGI IMG/M metagenome (GOLD analysis project Ga0326727, IMG submission 207643) | Lab enriched peat soil microbial communities from McLean, Ithaca, NY, United States - MB29MY | ecosystem: Environmental > Terrestrial > Soil > Wetlands > Peat | place: USA: New York...
GCCTCGCCGATCGCAGCCAGTGGGCCAACACCAGCTTCGCCTTCGCGCGGCAGTTGAAAAACATGCTGGAGCTGGCGCGGGTGATTGTGCAGGGAGCGGCACTGCGCGACGAATCGCGCGGCGCACACTACAAGCCCGACTTTCCCGAGCGCGACGATGAGCGGTTCCTGAAAACCACCAAGGCCAGCTTCACGGATGCAGGCCCGCGCTTCGAGTACGAAGAGGTCGATACACAATACATCCAGCCGCGGCGGCGCAGCTACGACGCGGCAAATTAAGGGAGACTGACAATGGCAAACAAAACTGTGCAATTCGAAATCAAGCGCCAGGCCAGCCCCGATGCACCAGCTGTGTGGGAGAGCTTTGAGCTTGAGTGGCGTCCTGGCATGAACGTGACAAGCGCCATGATGGACATCGCCGCCAATCCGGTCACCGCCGGCGGCAACCCGACAACCCCGGTCACCTACGATTCAAATTGCCTGGAAGAAATTTGCGGCTCCTGCGCGATGCGCATCAATGGAAGGGCGCGCATGGCGTGTTCCGCGCTGGTGGATAATCTGGAGCAGCCCATCCGCGTCGAGCCGCTCTCGAAGTTTCCGCTGGTTCGCGACTTGCAAGTGGATCGTGGCGTTCTGTTCGAGAATCTCAAGGCGGTCAAGGCATGGATTCCCATCGACGGAACTTATGATCTGGGTCCCGGCCCGCGCGTCACGCCGCAGCAGCAGGAGATCAACTACCCGCTCTCGAATTGCATCAGTTGCACTTGCTGCATGGAAGTCTGCCCGCAGTTCAACGAGGAGACGGGATTTGTTGGTGCTGCCACCATCGCCCAGGTCAAGCTCTTCAACAATCACCCCACCGGCAAGGTTCTCGCCGAAGAGCGCCTGCGCGCGCTGGCCGGCGATGGTGGCATCCAGGAGTGCGGCTTCGCGCAAAACTGCGTCGAAGTCTGCCCCAAGAAACTTCCACTTACCGACACCATCTCCGATGTCGGTCGCGATGTTCTGCTACAGAAAGCCCGGGATTTCTTCGGCAGTTGACGAGTCAGTTCAATCGATGCAGAAGAGATGAAATTAATGTTTGATCAGAGTTATCGTCCATCCTCCCGTACTCATGGGAATGGTAACAGCCGTGCCCGCAGGAGATGACTCAAAACGCGTTGCATATTCCGCAAAATGCATATCCCGAAAGGCGGGATGCCGCCAGCGGAGAACAACTCCGAAGCACATGATGCACAAAAGGATAACTGATACGGCCTGGAGAATGGCAATGCGGCTCCTATAGCACCATAGGATCGACCATGCGAAGGCGAGTGTGGGGAAAAACCAATAACGCGCGCCCGCACCTCTCGCAATATCCTGCCACGCTGACATACCAGCGGGCGGACTAAGTGTAGGAGAAATCAGCGAGGCGGCAAGAGCCAAGGCGCAAAAAACAAGGAACAGCTTCATCGCCAAGGATGACCTGAGGAAACAGACGGCAACAAGGATAGTGCCTCCAACAGCTATGCCAGTAAGCACGATCGAATATCCAAGACCCAGATGTGCCGCCAGTACGTTGTCGCCGAGCAATGTTCCAAGATAGGCACGGCTGGCAAGTATCCGAGCAAAGAGCGCGGGGCTGGCGCCCAGGATGTAATGCGGTCGATTGGAGAATCCTCCGTTGAACAGACTCCACGCCTGGACAAAACAGGCCGTGGCAAGCACGATGGCCTCTACCCACCGCCAGCGATCACGCTCTCTCCACGCGAGAAAGATTGCAATAGGCAGCAAGAAAATACAAAACGGCCCAGTCAAGCCGCAGAGCAACAGAATGGAAGAATTGAACAAACGGCCCGCGGCGCTCCGCGGCCTGGATGCTACGAGCAGAAGAAAGGCGCTCAAAGCCAATAGCCATTGCGAATTCGAAATGATCGCACATAATTCCCAACAATTCGGCAAGGCCAGATATGCAACCGCCATGGCGGAACGGTATCCGATGGAGCCCCACACCGAAGACCGGGAAGAAAGCAAAAGATTAACTGGAAGCGCCTGCAGGCTGATGGCGAGGAGATTCATCACCAAAGGCGCGTAACACAATGGCACGAGCAGGGCGAGGGACGCTCCAAGACGAGGGAACACGTGAATATATCCCTCATACGTACGGAACAACGCGGCCCACCAATCGAAGTTATAGGCATCCGCAAAAAAGACATGCCCATCCTCATTCCAGAATTGCGCGTTGAATAACGCATCTGACCGGCGGGAAACAATCACCGCGCACGCGAAGAGGAAAATTACAATGTGCATCCATGGCTGAAATTTCGCCTGCGTGAATTCTTGATTTTCTGTCTCGCTCATATTCTTCTTTTCAAACATATCATTTTCTATGCGGACCCGCTTTGTATCGGAATGGCCTTGCCCAGCCCTTTCTCTGTATCGGGATTCCATCGCAGATACACCCACAGATAGAAAATACTCATCGCCAGCAGGATGAGCGACGCTGGCCGTATCATCACAAGGGTCAGCAATTGTCCGAAGATTCCCGCTGTATCCAAGTGCAGTTGTTTCCAGTGAATATTGAGAAGCGCCAGCGTAACATCCGCGGTCAACAGCAACCCCAGGGAATTCACCAGCAGCGCAATCCTGGCAATCCGGCCACCCCCGGCCCACAACATCGCGCAAGCCGGAACGGTGAGCATCAAGAGCTTGGCATCCCATGGCCGATGATAAGTAATCAGCATGGAAAGAGGCACGATAGCCGCCAACGCAATCCAGGCTCTGGCCGGTGAAAAGCTCGCTCGGAGAGTGCGCACGGCCCATGCGAGCAGTAGCGCTCCGCAGATGATATAGCTGACCGGATTATAGAAGCGCGGATCGTCCCGGAAGATACTGATGGCTGCCTGCAGATCAATGACCATGAAGGCGCTGCGTCCTGTAAGCGAAGCAGGACCCGGTTCATTGATGCCGCCGGGAGCCGCGATGGCTGCTAGATTGGCTTGCCATTCCTGCATCCAATGCGGCGCAACATGCGAAAGCCAGAGAAATGCCGCGAGAGCCAGGACAGCAGTAATGACGAGGGTATGCAGCGCGCGTTTGCGAAGGACTCCGCCCGCCAATAGAAAATACAACCAGACCAGACCTGCATCATGGGGCTTGATGGCGAGGCTGAGAGCGAGACACAGGACGCCTGCCGGCACAAATCGCCCCTGAAGGAAGCACCAGGCGGCCACCACGCAAAGACCTACGGCGATTCCCGCCGTATTGCCGGCACAGAAGATCGACTCGCAATTGGCAAGCAGGATGCAAATCAAAAAAAGAGAGACGCTGGGCGCATAGTTCGCTCCAAGGTTCCACATCAGGAGGGCTGCAAGAAGGAAAACTCCGGCGGTGAGCGTCACCCACAGCACGTGCGCAGGCCCCCACGGCAGCATGGCAAAGGGAGCTACAACGATGAACGAGGTCGGCACATTAACATACAACACCACAGCCTGATGCGCGTTAACAGTCTCCGACGGGCGTTCCCCGCCCTCGGCCCGATAAACTCCCTCCAGCTCGCTCACCTTATATGGATTGTGGTGTTGAAGCAGGCAGCGCGTGCCGTAGTAGACTGCCCTGAAATCCACCCATCCGTTTGCGCTCTGCCCAACCGAAAAACCCCACCAGATGGAAATCCCGCTGGCCAGCAGCATCCAAGTCAGCGCAATGCGGCGCTCCTTTGTCATGGCAGGCCTCTCTCCGCATCACGCCGCATATAAATCCATAGATAGAAAATGCTCATGGCAAGTAAGATGAGTGGGACGGGCCGCATCAACACAACCGTTAGTATCTGCCCCGGCAACCCCGCAATGGGGATTCGCATATTATTGGTTAGTATCACAAAAATAGTCAACGGGAGATCTCCGGTCATTACAATCCCCGCGCCAGTTAACAGGAGCGCAATCCGGCCAGTTTTGCCGCCCTCGGCCCAGAGCATGGCGCAAGCCGGAATGGCGAGGATCAAGAGCTTTGCATCGTAGGGACGATGATACGTCACCAGCATGGTAAGAGGCACAACAGCCGCGAGCGCAATCCATGCTCTCCGCGTTGAGAAGCGCACCCTGAGAGTGTGAATCGACCAGATCACCAGAAGCACGCCGCAAATCAGATAGCTGACCGGATTGTAGATGCGCGGATCGTCCCGAAAGACGCATACGGCTGATTGCAGATCTATGACCATCCCCCCGGTGCGGCCGGAGACGGAATACGGGCTGGGGTCATTGAGGCTGCCGTGCGCCGAAATAGTCTCCAAATTGGAGTGCCAGTCCGCCATCCAATGCGGCGCGACATGCGAAACCCACAGGAAGGCAGACAGTCCCAGGACAGCGGTAAAGAGAAGGGATTGCAGTGCGCGTTTGCGATAGACGCCACCCGCCAGAAGGAAATAGAGCCAGACCAAACCCGCATCATGGGGTTTAATAGCCAGGCTGACCATGAGGCAAAGGATGCCGGCGGGCACAAATCGCTCTTGAAGAAAACACCAGACGGCCACTACGCAAAGGCAAACCACGATTCCGGCCGTATTGCCGGTGGCAAAAAATACCTCGCAGTTGGCGAGCAAGATGCACAACAGGAAGATGGAGACATCTGGCGCTATGCTTGCACACACATTCCACATCAGCAAGGCGACAAGGACAAAAGCTCCGGCTGTGAGGGTCATCCACAGTACATGTGCAACCCCCCAGGACAGCAACGCAAAGGGAAAGATGATGATGAATGTGGTGGGTAAGTTCACATACAACGTTACGCCCACGTGGTCGCGGAGAGACGCCAGGGGAGATTCCCTGCCCTCGGACCGAAACACGCCTTCCAATTCACTTTGACTGTAGGGGTTGTGGTGTTCAAGCAGGCATCGCGTGCCGTAATAAACTGCTTTGAAATCTACCCACCGAGTCTCTGCTGGCCCTAAAGATGAGCCCCATAAGATGGAAATCCCGCTGGCCAGTAGTATCCAGGCAAGACCAATCAGTTTTGTCCTATTCATGTTCATTTTCATTCTCAGAACTCTTGGCCTCCAGGGACTGGAATGATGGCCGAAAGGGGAATGATTGAAATTATATACACGCTCAAAAGGAAAGGGAGAAACAGCATCGGCAATGAATTAAAGCGGTTCCACAATACATGTGCCCTTTCTGGCATCGACCAAGGTGGCTTTTTCTTATGGAAAAAGCCACTCAGCGCAGTGGTTTCGGGGTAATGCAATTGTGGAACCGCTGTAGCCCAGCGTGTCTCTCCCTGGCAGCAACAGAAGGTAGTCAAATGTATGCCAGACCCATCCTTGACGGGATGTGGTGAATGCCGGTCCCAGGCATCGCACCGCACAACGAAGACAATATATTCGTAATATCCTGACCGTCCGCCTATACCGCAATCAAACGGCGAGCCTTGGATATCCGATCCGCATGGGGTCCGAATTTGGCTGACTCGTTGCGGGTTCGGTGAAGTGCTGCCTTGACCTGCCGGGGTACGCCTTCCCACTTAACTCTGGCGAAGACACCTCTCCCGCAAAGGCGTCAGGCGCAACTCTCCCGATAGCGCATTATTTGGAGTTAGACAGAGGTTGCGAAAGTCGCTTCAACTACGGAGAGCTCGGTGCTGACAGCATGCGCCATACCCTTCATGCTGGTGACAGCGCCAAGAGTGATCAGGGCAACAACAAGAACATATTCAACCAGATCCTGACCATCCTCTTGGTTCACCAAATTCTCTAACTTCAAGCACAACCTGAGAAACATGGTATTCATTTGCCTTCTCTCAGTAGCTAGAGTCTTTCAGCCTGAGGATACACTTCTCCGCTGAAGGCGTATGCTCGTCTGTCCTGACAGTGAATCAGGGTTTAGACAGAGGCCGCAAAAACCGATACAACTACTGAGAACTCGGTACTGACAGTAGTCGCCATAGCCTTCATACTGGCAACAGCGGCAAGGGAGATCAGAGCAACAACTAGTGTGTATTCAACCAGATCCTGACCTTCCTCGCGGTACCCCAGATTCCGGAATTTTACATACAACTTGAGCAGCATGGTATTCATGTGCGTTCTCTCAGTAGTTTGAGTTTTCAAGCCTGAGGACACACGCCTCCCATGAAGGCGTGTGCTCGGCTTTCCTGAAAGTGCATCTTCAGGGGTTAGACTGAGGAAGCGAAGGTCGCTTCAACAACTGAGAACTCGGTGCTTACAGCGGTGGCCATGCCCTTCATGGCAGCGACAGCGCCCAGGGCGATCAGAGCAACAACAAGAGTGTATTCAACCAGATCCTGACCTTCCTCGCGGTTCATCAGATCCTGGAACTTCACATAAAGCTGGAGCAGCATGGTATTCATCGTGTCCTCTCAGAAAAGTGATTCTCCCAGCTCGAGGCCGAGGTACTCTTTACCTTGCATGTAGCGTACCATTCATGCCGCGAATCATTATCTCTTATTAATCAATTACCTACAAACATCGAAGCCAGGCAATCTGCACAGCCCTGTGTATACATCTGTATACAGGGCGAACCAGGCAGACTGGCTTTGTATACAGAGCACAAAACGGTAGTAACCGAAAGTAACATGATTCGGAGTGGGAGGGCACCGGTTGACCGGGTGAACGGCGGCCCTGCGCAAGAATCCGGCGCCACGGAAGAAGTAGAATAGCGTTCATGGCCAGCAAGACGCTTACGCCAAAAAGCCAGGATCGTGGTGTTCTCATGCACTCCCCGGAGCAACTCATGCAGATCCCCAGCGGCGTCGAGGAACTCTCGCCGCCAGAGAGGTCTCCCGCCGAAGGGCCTGGCACTCGACAGAAAATTTTTCGCCTAATCTTAACATTGTCCGTCGTAACGGTCTGTGCTCTGGCGGTAGGCTTCACGGCCGGGGTCTACTGCAACTTACTTCTGGCGCCAAACGCTCCCGGCACGCGCGATTTCATCATCTTTTGGGCAACCGGACAGCAGCTCGCGCACCACGACAATCCCTATGACAGGGAAGCCTTGTCGCGGGTGGAACGCGCCGCGGGGCTACCACTCCAGTACAAAGTCGGCTTCATGCGGAACCTGCCCTGGACTCTTCCGCTGGTGTTTCCTCTGGGGTTCATGAACCCGCGGGTTGCATGGCTGCTATGGTCCTTGCTCATGCTCACGTGCCTGGCTGTTTCTGTTTACTTGCTTTGGATCATGTACGGCCGGCCCAGGAATCGCCGATACTTGCTGGGGCTTTCCTTCGGTCCGGCGCTGCTCTGCCTGCTTTACGGACAAACCTCGCTCTTCGCGCTTCTGGGGCTGGTGCTGTTTCTGCGCCTGCACCACACGCGCCCCTTTCTGGCGGGAATCTCTCTCTGGCTTTGCGCGCTCAAACCTCACCTCTTTCTGCCTTTCGGCGTTGTCCTGCTGGCGTGGGTGGTGGTTACCAGAAGCTACAAGCTCCTGGCCGGCGCGGCGGTTGCCATGGCCGCAAGCTGCGCAATCACGTATGCCATCGACCCCCTGGCGTGGACCCAGTACTTCGAGATGGCGCGCTCGTATGGAATCGAGCAGGGTTTTGTACCGTGCCTGAGCTACCTGCTGCGCATTTGGCTCAGCCCGCACGCCATATGGCTGCAATACCTGCCGGCTGCCCTGGGCTGCGCCTGGGCGCTGGGCTATTTCTGGCATCGCCGCCAAGCCTGGGAATGGATGAAAGACGGCAGCCCGCTGATGCTGGTTTCCATCCTCACGGCGCCCTATGCCCTGATTTATGATCAGGGCCTGTTGATACCCGCCCTGTTGCAAGGTGCATTTCTTACCCGATCCCGGAACCTTTTAATCGCTCTCGCGTTCCTGAGCGCTTTAGTTGAAGTCGCGCTGTACCGCAGCCTTTCGCACCCTCCGGATCTCTTTCTTTGGACTTATTGGACGGCGCCCGCCTGGCTTGCCTGGTATCTTTATGCGATCGGAGCCTGGAATAGGCGCGCGAAGCAACTTGCAGCTTAGGGCCTGCGAAGCCTGAATATGAGAATTGGAGCTAGCGGGCGGAACTTTCCCCGGCCGCGGGAACAGGAGAAAAATCCAGCGCGTCGCCGGGTTGCGTCCGCGTCTCGCGGATTGTGCCGGAGGGAAGTTCGATTACAGAGTGCGCCAGGAGACATGCCGATAGCCGCCATGGAGGCACCGCGCTCACCAGCTTCCTGATTCGATTCTTGCGGTCCAGATAGACGAGGTCGATGGGGAAACGCATCCAGAACGTATGCACGGCTTCACAGGGTCGAATCCACAGGCCCTCTCCCGATGCGAGGGATTCACGCCCCAGCAGGCCCTTGTTGCGCTTTGCGGCGCTATCGGCTACTTCCATGCAGGTGGCGAGCACGGTATTGCGCGTCATGTTCGAAACCCGCAGACGGGTATCCCGGGGGGCCTGACGGCGTGCAGCGATGCGGTCTCGCAGCCCCAACGCGATCCAGCGGAACGGATTCATCCGGTTGCCTAAGTTCCTTTCGCCTGCCAGCCGCCGAGCTTTGCGCGCACTCTTTCGAAGCCAGCCGGCTGCCTGAATGGGGCAGCCGGAAAGTTTATGGAGTAGTAGGCGCAGGTGTGGCGCTGGCGCCCGTTGCGGAGGATGCGCCGCCAAATGTTCCCGTGGCGCCTTCAATTACCAGAGGCGTCTCCGGCCTCATGCTGTCGATCAATTTCTCCACCGGCATGGTGGGCGGCGCTGGAGTTGGGGTGTTGGCAGCGGTCTTGGCATCCGGAGTATTCATAGGTATGCCGGAGTTAGGCGGCAGGAATTTGGCTGGGAACTTCAGCTCAGGCAACGGCCCTCCAGCCGGAATGGGCGCCACAATTTCCGGCGTCACAATCACAATCAGTTCGGTGTTCGCCTTGGTCTTCGACATAGACTGGAAGAACTTGCCGAGAACGGGAATGTCTCCCAGGAATGGTATCTTGGAAAAGGTTTCCGACTCGGTGTTGTTCAGCAGGCCGCCGATGACGAAGCTTTGTCCGTCGGCCAGCTCCACCTCGGTCTTCACTTTCCTGGTGGTAATAGCAGGCACTTCAAATCCAGAGATTTCGACGGCATCGGAGAAGTCCAGTGCGCTCACCTCCGGGGCCACCTGAAGACGTATCGTTCCGCGGGGTGTAACGGTAGGAATAAAGTTCAGGCGTACTCCGTACTCCTTGAACATGATGGTAACCGACGCACCCGCGCCACCCGAGCCGCCCTGCACGACAGGATAGGGATATTCTCCGCCGGCCAGGAAGCTTGCCTGTTTGCCGTTGGCGGCGAGCAGGTTGGGCTCGGCCAGAACCTGTCCACCGGTTTTGGTTGCCAAGGCCTGGATATCGACTCCCAATCCAAGGCCGGGATAAAAGCCAAGCAAGTTCAGCTCATTCGTAAAAGTAGCCTGAGTCCCCTGTGAGGCTACCGCACCCGTGCCTCCACTGCCGCTCGATATGACCGGCGGAGTGAACTGCCCAGTGGTAAGCCCTGAGATGAAGTTACCCGCGCCCAGATTGAATATGTTGATTCCAAATGATGACGCCTTGGTGCGATCAACGCTGATAAAGCGCACCTTGAGGAGAATCTGCGGATCGGAAGCCGGCACAGAGACATTGAGCAGGTTGACCACTTTGCCGCCCGTGGAGGCGATCTTGACCGCGCGATCGGAGCTGTTGAGATCCTTGACCGAGCCGCGAAGGAAGATTGCGCCGTTCTCGTAACTGACCCGCAGGGAGTCGCCGGGGAGCTCTGTCTTGAGTTCTCTGCGGATGGCATCCAGGTTGTCGTGCATAATGGTCGCGCCGGGGCGCACTGTCACGTTGAAGAACTGACGGCCGCCATGGGTGTCCCAGATAATCAGGCTGGTTTCTCCAACGGCTTTGCCCTCCACCATGACCTCTGTTGGGCTTGTGGCGCTGACCTCGGCGACGTCACCCTGACCAATGGCAACCCGCATGATAGGTAATGCAGTGTCGACCAGAACAGACTTGCCTACAGCGACGGAGAGCTCATTTGCCGAGTCCTGCGAGTAGGAGCCGGCGGATTGAACCGGGGGCGGCGCCGCTTGTGCCTGCAAGCCCGGCCAGGCGCAGAAAACAAGAGACCATGCAGTGCAACACGCGATGGAAATGACGGTCTTCGCTCTCATTGGTGTCCCCCGGGAGAAGCAAATTTTTCTGTGGATACCTTCGAACCGTTCAACACCACGACGGTAATATACCTGGGCGCGGGCTTTTTGGCGCCCAACAGCTTTGGCGTCTTCACAGTCTCGCCCGAAAAGAGGCTGCTGGTCGCCGTGCCGGGAACCACAGCAACCTTTGTGTCAAGCGGATTGCGCAGTACAAGCTGGATTTTCACCTGATTGCTGGCCAGGCTAAGAATCTCTGCCTGTTCCGGGGTGACCAGCAGGTTGACCACCTGTACCGTCTTCGCCTTGCCTTCAGCGTCCTTTTGAAAATCGGCTCCCGCGGACAGTACCTGAATGTTCTGCAGCAGCGTTCGCGACACCGTGCCTTGTGTGGAGTTTCGCTCGCCAGGAGGAATCCCGGAGATAAGCACGTCTACGCGCATTCCGGGGGTAACGAACCCTGATACGTTCACCACCTCATCAACTCTGACGGCGCAGGCTCTCATACCCGGGGGGATGGTGGCTGCCAGTCCGCCGCCGGAGCCGATAGCAGCCAAGCGGTTCTCGATGATGGGTTCACCTTCATAAAGATCCGAGAGGACACCCCGCCCCACTGCTTTGCTCTTATCTTTATCGAGAATGGCGCCCTTGGGAGGCGTACCCGCGATCTCGATGGTCGTCAGGTTGTCAGCGGTAAGAATGGACCCAAGTTTAATGTTCGACTTAGCCGCAACCACCTGCGTAGAGGCCGGCGGCTTCGTCGCTGTCGCCTGTTTGCTCATCATGCGGATAATCACAAGTGTGAATCCAAGGGCAACGACGAAAGCCACGCCAAGGATCATCAGTACTCTTCGGTTCATTTTGGAGGCCTGTTTGAACTGGCTAACCGGCCAGCTCCGCCTTTCTGTCTCTTGTGGCAATTGCCGCGCCAAGAAGCCTGTTTCAATTTCTGCCGAAACAGGTGTAGGCCGGGCAGATCGCCAGGCAAGTTTAACCGTGTGATTAGTGTATTCCTTTCAAACCTGATAGTAACGTCGGATGCAATATTGGAGTCAAGGGAGGTATCAAAAGAGTTATAGGTTAAAGCCCCTCAATAAGCGATTCTGTAAGAGATTATAATTGAAGTCTTGACGGGGGACGACAGGTCCTTTCTCAGTGCTCAACCAGGCTGAGAGTGCCTGAAACGCGACCTCCGATGCAAGAAGGGCAAGGCAGCGCAAGGGAGGAGATTCATCCGGTCATGAGGTCTTCCCCAACGATTACGCTTTTTTCAGAGCGACCGGAGCCGAGCCAGTGGCCCTATTCCTTTCTGGTTTCCATCGTGGTGCATGGCGCAGTGATTGGGCTGGTGACGTTGGGGCTTATGTCCGCGCCCCAGGTCAAGACCCCGCCTCTCGCCCAACGATATGAAGTTCGGCATATTAACCTCCACACTCTTGAGTCTGAAACGCAACGCGCCGCCAATAGTATCGAGTATCCCCGTCCGCATCCCGTCAGGCACAAGCTTCCGCCGGCCAGGGACGTAGCAGCGCAGCCGCCTGCGATGCGGCAGGTTGTGCAAGCCCCGCCGGGACCTCAGACGCTGCTGCAGCCGGATATCCCCAAGACCGTGGCGCTTACCCAGGAAATCCCGGTGCCGTCAGTTTTAATCTGGGCCGGGAAAAAGACCTCCGCCAAGGCGCTGGTTCCGCCTCTGCCGGAAAAGCCGGCTGTTTCCGACATACAGCCATCGGTCCAGTTGCCTAACGATGAACAGAAACTGGATGTCATCGCCTTGGCGGCCATTGATCTTAATACCCAGCCCCAGCCGTTTGTCCCCAGCACCACGTCGCCCGTGGTGGTACGCGGGCCGGAACCGGCTCCGCCCACCCCGGTAACCACCGCGGAAGGGTCTTCGCAGCCGACTCCCGCCACCGTAATGTCGCTTTCAGATCTTCAAATGAAGAGCGGAGATGTCACGCTGCCGCCCATCAACGAGTCAGCCTCCTCAAATTCACCAGGGGCGCTGACGGCGGGACAGGCTCAGGATTCCACGCAGGCAGGGCAGGGCAACCCGGCCGGCAAGCAGGGTGAGACGGTTGCGGGACAGGGTACTACGAACGCCACAGAAATGAAAGATTCCGGCACAGCCGCCCCGGGAGATGAAACGCCTGCTTCTGGGCAACCGGGCGCCCCTCAGACTGATTCCGGGCGTGGCAATCAGCTCTCTGCCGCCCATATTTCGCTGCCCCATGACGGCCAATTCGGAGCTGTCGTGGTGGGCTCCTCGATGGAAGAAAAGTATCCGGAGGCGGCTCCGGTCTGGAGCGGCAGGATGGCATATACCGTTTTTCTGCACGTTGGCCTGTCGAAGAGCTGGATCCTCCAATATTCTCTTTCCCGGGCCGACAACGCGGCTGCCGCCGGAAACATCACACATATCGAAGCGCCCTGGCCGTATAACATCATACGGCCCAACATCCCGCCCGGCGCAATCGATGCCGATGCCCTCATGGTTCATGGATACATCAGTCCGGCCGGCCGCTTCGAGGCGCTGACTATCCTCTTTCCACCCCAATTTGAGCAGACGCAGTTTGTGCTGGACGCGCTCGCCCAGTGGCAGTTCCGCCCGGCCACGCAGAATGGACAAAATGTCATGGTGGAAATGCTGCTGATTATCCCCGATGAGCCTCAATAAAAAAGCATCCCGGCGGGTCCAATGAGCGGACCGGCCGGGACGCGGAATTTAGATTGCTTCAGGCGCCTACGTGGCGTTGCTGGGAACCAAACGCGCATTCTTGAAAGTAGCCGAGATTGCGCCGAATATGGACTGCAAATTCAGGGTCGTATGCCCAGCATCCGAGCAGCCTTTGGCATTGCTGGAGCCGTCGGTGTAGAAATACCACAGGCCCGAGACACTGTTCACAGGTGAGGCCATGTCTTCCATCGTCGTGCATGGATTGAGATTCTGGGCATTTGTGATAGGGACGTTCAGAGTACCGGTAACAACCGTGGTGCTATCCGTACCACCAGGATTGTAACTCCAACCACTACCACTAGAAGCATTAGAACCGCATCCGTTAGACTCCGATCCGTAGGCGACCGCGTAGAACCTGGTTCCCAGATTCCTGGCGGCTTGGGCCGCGGCAATAGCCTGTTGGCATTGATCATTGTAGTCCGGGTAGATTCCGAAGGAGTTGGCAGCCCCAGTCATATTTGTTGTTGAACTCCCGTTGCTGGTAACCGAATACCCGTCGGAAGTATTGCTAGCCGTGCTGACGACTGGCGGGAACGCGCCTGGATATGCGCCCGCCTGACCATCACTGACGAAGATGATGGCGTTCTTCGATTTGATCCCCAGGGCGGTCACCGCATTCTGTTCGGCGAGGAGCGCCGTTTGTGCCGCATAGATGGCGCCTGCAAAGTAGGTTTCACCACCAGCACTACTACCACTACCGGTGACAAAAGAATTACTAGGAACCGCCATGCAACCAGCGGTGCTGCCATTCCCAATGATCTTCACCAGGATGGAATTGGGGTTCAACGAGCCGCCAGAATAATAATCGCTCAGGAAACCATTTGCATCCGCATTGCCGACATTGGGCTGTGTGACCTGATATGTCGCTGTCCATGTCGTCGTTGTCGTTTGATACTGTTTGGTGCGATTGTTATACGTTGTTGTCGTATTACTGTAGGAGAACGGCTCGTAACCATCCGTTGTCGAAGCGGTGGGAATCACGGGGAGAGTATACTGCGCTGACGCAGGAGTACCCCCGCAGTTGTAGTCATCCGCGACCGTAGCCGTTGTCACGTTTGGAAATGTGAAGAAACTTACGCGGAAAATCGCGTTCGCGTTGTTGGCTTCGCACGATGTGCTCCCATAGCAAGGATTAATGCCTTTCAGCATCGTCTGAATGCCATTCATTGCACACTGCTCCGCAGTGGTGTTGCTCGTGGAGCAGTAGGGATCATTGCTGTTCATCGATCCAGTCGCGTCGAGGATGATGGCCACGTTCCACGGTTGAGTTGAGGCCATAGCCGCGATCGCGGTTGCCCCCACCTGTATCGAACTGACGCCGAAGACTTTCATGAAAAACATAGGAACGTTGGCCGTGTTATGGACTCGGACGGCGTTTGCGGGAACGCTGCCAGTGGCGTTTCCGGATGAGTCGTTGGTGCACCCGGTATTATTCTCCATCAGAAGGTTAATGCACGGCGTCGACACGGCAGCAGTACCGGCCCCCTGGACGGGATACTGCGCCGCGTATGTTTGAGCTATGTTTGCCGCAGAGTTTGCTCCTGTGTTGTACAATCCTGCTGCTGACGCTCCTGACAACGCCGCTGCATTGACTGAAGCCTGGAGTTGACTACGCACGACGTATGCATGGCCTAGGTCGAGTGTCAGCCCGGCCATCCCCATCAAGGCTGTCAATGAGACAGCCACCCACACTGCTGACTGCCCGCGCTGATCGCTGAACATCCTACGAAAAAATGACACACAATTGTTTTTCATCAGATTTGCTCCCATTCGGTTAAACTCAACAGGCCATTCGGTGTTAGGGTGAATCCTAAGAATGTAGAGGGATAGGTAACGGTCAATGTTACGGGCTCGCCCTGCACGACATATGATGACCCTCCCCCGCATGAGTACCCTGTGGGGGATGTCGTACCGCTCGATGGGTAAGAAGCGGATGATGTTCCCGTGCCAAATGTTATTGACACCTGGAGACCATTCGTTCCTGTCGTTCTTAGATTCCCCGCGGCTCCAATGATAGCTGCGGAAACCGCAGCGCAGGGATCAGCCGCATTAGCGGTATCAGGGAGTTGCTCAAGCGTTACCAAGCCCTGGTTCTCGACATTTGTCAGTTGCTGATAGTCCTGCATGACAGTCCCGACCGCAAATATCCCCACCAAGACCATCATCAGCACAGGGACCACAAAGGCGAACTCAACCATGGATTGCCCCTCGTCGCCTGAAAATATGAAAGCGCGCAGCCGGCTACGGATAGACCGGGCTTGCGCGCATACACTGCCTGATGCCTTGGCACGGCAAATACCGTGCCTAAGCGCCATTACCTGCCCGCACAGATTGCTCAGCCTCTTCATTTTTGCCCCCAATTATTGTCCACCAAAACGTGCAATTTTACAACTTTTTTTTGTGAAGGTACCCGGATACTTTGGTTACTTGGGTAACTTGCTGTATGCAACCCACCCGCGCCTAGACATTGCCCTTTCGGAGCCGTTCCAGAAACTGCTCGAGATCCCTGCTGTTCGCGCCTTCCACCAGCGGGTTCAGTCCACTGTGCGCCGCCGGAGCATCCTGGGGGATAAACTGGAGGCCGACGCCGTCGTTGCCCCAGCGGACAGCCCGGGAATGCACGGAGATTGAATGTTCAACGCTTTCTTGCTCATCGACACCGGCTTGCAGCGTCATCAGGATCAAGGTGCCAGGGTACCAACGTTCCTCCGTCACCACGTACAACCCAGTCGAACTTATGTCCTTAATGCTGTGCGCCTTAGGTGCGGCGCCAGTCCAGTAATAGGCAGCCAGGCCAGGCAGTGACTCCCGTGGGGCTACTCTCAGATCCGGAGCTGTTCTTGGATCAGGGGACCACCAGCGCTTCAACCAACTCTTCGGCGGCTTGACGTACTTCGTCCCCGGCTCAATAAGGTCCATCTCGTAGGGCTGCTTGGATTTGGGGCGCTCCCTCGCTAAGCCAACTATTCCAGAGCGATCCTCCAACTCCACCACGCCCGGACCGCCGCTCCAAAGCGGCTTCCCCCGCACGAGCACTGCGCTCTGCACTCCGCCGGCAACGCCGCTTGATTTGGAAATCAACTCCAGGCGTCCCTCCATCTCCTCCGCCACGCAGAGCACCAACTGATCGCCCGATTGAGTCTGCGACGAAAAGATAGAGTGTATTGGCAGCGCCAGAACGGTTGCCGCCCGTGGGCTCGAAGGAGAGATGCGAAATGTAGGGTATGACTCGACCACGTCAATGACCCGGCAATCCTCATCCAAATAAATCAAATCGAGAGGGGCGCGCAAATCCGTCTCAGGTATTCCCCGGAAGGGATTCATCCAAAGGCCTTCACCGGACTTTAACGAAAGCTTTCTAATCAGACTTTTGAGTTCAGCGGACGCAAGATTGGCGGATGCTACCTCCAGGCCGAGAAAGCATTCACGAGTCTGGTTGTATGCGCAAAGCCTGCGTAATTCCATCGAACCTCCGGTCCTCGACCAGGACCCGGAAACCGCGTGCTGTCTTTGAGTCCCTATCGCACACTCCGCAACTTGCGTCAGAACTGTTCTTGCAAGACCTTGCTTATCAAACGCTGGCTAATCGCGAGCCAATTTCACCCGGCGCGGAAGATACACTTGCATCAGCCCGAGAGCTGAGCAAAGACGCGACACCCCGCACCCGCAGACGGGGTGAAAACAAAGACACATCGCCAAAATGGCAGTGCCCCCTCAGCGGGATGATTGCGTAGGCCAGCTAAATACGCGCAGCCGCGTCACAAGGCTGGCCCACCCGTGAAACCCGTGCTACTTGGTCCGTGTGCGGCGGCGCTGGATCAAAATGATCAGAACGACGACAGCCAGTACGCCGCAAACAATCTGAATCGTGGTAGTACTCATTTACAATCCTCTTTCTTTCAGAAAAATACTGGTTGTGCTCCCCGGTTTGAGCAAACACGAGCGACACCGGGCGCCATAATGGCGAATCCTCCAGTCCGCAAAACTGCGGGCCGGCCAGCTAAGCACACGCTCTTACGGCGCCGCCGGAACATGACTATGCGCTACTTGGTCCGTGTGCGGCGGCGTTGGATCAAAATGATCAATACGATTACAGCCAACACACCACAAACGATCTGAATCGTGGTAGTACTCATTTACAATCCTCCTTCCCTTAATGATTAAGATTCCCAAGCGTTTCCATCATAGAGATGACCGCAGGACCCATTGTAACCACAAAAAGCGAGGGAAAAATAAACAGCGCAAGCGGAAAGATCAGCTTGATAGTAGTCTTTGCCGCCGCCGTCTCCACTGCCTGTACACGCTGGGTTCTGAGTGTATCGCTGTGAACGCGCAAGGTCTTGGCGATGCTGGTTCCAAACTGCTCGGCCTGAATCAGCATGGATACAAGATTGCGCACACAATCTACGCCGGTGCGTTCCGCCATATGTTTCCAGGCATCGCCGCGAGGGCGTCCGGCTCGTTGCTCCAGCACCACGATGCCTAGTTCATCGCATAGTTCCGGCTGTGCTGATTTCAACTCTATGGCGGTGCGCGACGTCCCCTGGTCGAGGCTCAGTCCCGCCTCGATGCAGATCACCAGAAGATCAAGCACATCCGGCAAACCGCGCCGAATCTTCTTTTGGCGGCTCTTGATCGTCTGATCGAGCCAGAAATCAGGCGCCAAAAAACCGAGGCCAAGAGCTATGATGTACATAAAAAATCCGCCATATGCCCCCAGCCCGGTGACTAAAACAAGCAGGCAAAGCAGGAGTGGAGTCAGCACTTTCGAGCCATAAAATATTTTGTCAGCTGACTCGTCGCGGAATCCTGCGCTCTGCAGCCGCTGCCGGGCAGCGGAAACCTCGGCCTGGCTTCTGGGCAGCACGTTCTCGAAGTGCCCGACCACGCCGCCGATCGACAGGCCTGTCTGCTGGATGGTGTTCAACAGGGATTTCGGTTTGGGCTGTGGGTTGATGGCATCGGCAATCCGCTGAAACATTTCTTCGCGGTAGAACAGAAGCAGTCCTCCGCTCACGATCAGCAGAAATACGACAGCAAATGTAAAAATCGCAAAACCCATAAAACACCTCAAACATCCATGTTGACAATCTTGTTAATGACAAAACCGCCAATTATGATCATCACCCCGGACGCCCAGAGCATTTTGATGCCCGTTGGATTCGTCCATAAGACGCTCATCATCTCCGGATTAATGAAATACATAATGGCTCCGAGCACGATCGGAAGGAAGGTGAGCACCCACCCTGTCATGCGCCCCTGAGCGGTGTGTACTCCCACCTGCCTCTTCAGGCGAAACCTCTCCCGGATGACATGCCCGGTCTTGTCGAGAACCTCGGCAAGATTTCCCCCGCTCTCCTTCTGAATCATAATTGCCGTTGCGAAAATGCGGAGGTCCTGAAGGGGAACGCGTTTGATCAGGTTTTCCAGAGCACTCTTCAGCTCCAGGCCGTAATTCTGCTCCTCGAAACAAGTCTTGAATTCGCAGCCCACCGGATCGGCGCATTCACGAGCCACCGAGCCGAGTGCGGCGATGAGACTGTGTCCTGCGCGCAATGCGCTCACCATCAGATCCAGCGCTTCCGGCAACCCCTGTTGAAACGCGTCAAGGCGCTTGCTGCGTTTATGAAGAACATAGGCAAATGGCGCGGCTCCAAGCAGCAATCCGACCGGCAAAGCAAAGAGGATGGAATCAAAACGCAAGTAGGTCAAATAAGCCGGGAGCGCAAAGCACAGCCCGCAACCGGCCACCAGGGACCCCACATTCCAATTGAGATCGGCCTGATAGAGCAGGGAATGAAGAAGCGGCGCTATATTGAGCTCATTCAGCTTGCGATTGAGCCAGGGAATGCTGCTGATCATGTCGCTCTTGCGAAAATTGACGTCCTTGCCGTGCTCGTCCCTGCTGCTCCCGTCTGAGCCGCCGTCAGTGGCCAGAGCCGAGTCGAGAGCGGCGTGAACCTGTTGGGCCTGCTGAGAGGCCCCGCTCCCGAAGGCGTACAGCAGCAGGGCAACAACCGCGAACACGCCTATGAAGCTAACAACAATGATTGATTCCATATCTGTTGCCCTCCCTTCCCCTCAGTTGACCTGCGTTTCGCGCTCGAACAGCACCGGAGGCAGTACGATTCCGGAGATGCGAAGCCGTTCGAGGAACCGGGGTCGAATATGAGTTGGCTGGAATATGCCGATGACCTTGCCATCGGGCCCGATCCCTTTCTTGTTGAAAGTAAAAATTTCCTGCATGCTGATGACGTTTTCTTCCATGCCGGTAATTTCGGAGACGCTGGTAACTTTGCGCGTGCCATCGCTCAAACGAGTGACCTGAACGATGATCGTGATGGCCGATGATATCTGCTGGCGAACAGATTTTTCCGGCATATTCATATTTCCCATCGCTACCATCGATTCCAACCTGGAGATGGCATCGCGGGAAGTATTGGCGTGAATGGTGGTCATGGAGCCTTCGTGACCAGTATTCATGGCCTGGAGCATATCGAAGGCTTCTTCTCCACGCACCTCGCCCATGATGATGCGGTCGGGGCGCATGCGCAGGCAGTTGATGAGCAGTTGACGCTGTTTGATTGCACCCTGCCCTTCAATGTTGGGCGGACGGGTTTCGAGTCGCACGATATTTTCCTGCGCCAGGCGGAGTTCGGCCGCGTCTTCGATGGTGACGATGCGTTCGGTGCGTGGAATGTACTGAGAGAGAATATTCAGAAGCGTGGTTTTACCGGTGCCGGTGCCGCCGGAGATGAGAATGCTGATCCTGGATTTTACCGCGGAGGAAAGCACCTCCATCATTTCCGGGGAGACGCTCTTCAACTGCACCAGCTGATTGGCTGCCAGGGGGCCTGTCCCGAAGCGGCGGATGGACAAGGACGGACCGTCCAGCGCCAGGGGCGGAATGATGGCATTCACGCGGGATCCGTCGGGCAACCGGGCATCGACCATGGGTGAGGACTCATCCACCCTGCGGCCCACGCGCGACACAATGCGGTCGATGATCTGCAGCAGGTGCCGATCATCGCGAAAGGTTGTGTCTACCCTCTGCAGAAGTCCGTTTTTCTCAATGAAAACATGGTCCTTATCGTTGACCAGGATGTCTGATATCTTGGCATCTCGCAGCAGAGGTTCCAGCGGACCAAGACCAAAAACCTCGTCGAGCAGGTCGGCCTGTATCCTTTCCTGCTCGTCGTAGTTCAGGGGCACGCGCTGGTCGGAGATAATCTCCTTTACGATGCCGGCCACCGCCTGTCGCGCCTGGCTGGAATTGACGCGCGACAGCTTCTCCAGATCCAGCTTGGAGATCAGGGTCTTGTGAATCTCCGCTTTGTATTTCTCCAGATTCAGCAGTTCCATGTTCTACCTTCCATCAGAACATGTTAATCGTCCGCCATTCCAGCTTTTCAAAATAGAAGCTCCCGCCAAAAAGGAGGCAAAGAGCCGGGGACTCGTCACCCGCCCAAAGAGAAGTTCACGCTCACCGTGGTGTCCACCTCTACCGGCTCGCCGTCGAGCAGATAGGGCTTGTAGCGCCAGGTTTGCACGGCATCCAGCGCGGGCTGCCGCAACATGGCCGGACCGCTGACAACACGGGGATTTTCAATCGCTCCCGTCTTGGAAATGGTGGCTTGAATCACCACCGTGCCCGAGACGCGGGCTGCCCTGGCCAGTTGGGGATAAATTGGCGCGGTCTTCTGAATCAGCAATCCGCCCGCGACGCCAGCCGAAATGGTTATCTTCGAGGGAGCCGCGACCTTCACTTTGGGCGCGTTCGCTCCGCTAAAGACGTTGCCTGCCGCGCCGTTACCACCCATGCCATCCATTCCGGACGAAGCAAAGCCAGAAGAGGGCGGAGGCTCCTTCCCGGCCAGCATCTTAAGGTCATTCGGAATCCGGGACGGCGCATTCAACTGATGGCTCATCATGGTCGATTGAGTGCGATCGCGATCTGACTCGGTGCTCTCCGGCGTCTGCGTTGGATTCGGCTTTTGCGCGGGCGCCGTCCCATTCGTGGCCACCGGCTGCGGCGTGATCGCCGCTGTTTGCTGCGGAGCAACCGTTGGCTTCGGCGCAGCCCTCCATTGCGGCATGCGGAAATAAACCAGCGTACCGGCGGCAAGCACAATGGCAAGTGAACCGACGCTGATAAGCGCCACCAACCCCTTCTTCTTGCCCTTGCTCGCGACCTTGATCTTCTCGCTTTTGGGCTGAGGTGGCCTGAACATCTGCTCAGTTTCCGCATAGGCCGCCGTTGATGCTCGTGGAACGGCTTTCGGTAACCGATCCATCACGGGCGACACGGCATCTCGCGCTGCCGCTGCTTTGGCAGGCTGTGCCACGGTAGATTCCCCGCTATCCCATTCGTTAAAATCCGCGGGAAGCGTTGTGGGTTGCGCAATTTCTATTTCTTCTGGAGGTACCATTGACCATCGGCTCCCTTCACATAAGTCGCGCCTTTGTAATTGCGCGTTTCAAGTTTGCTTTGTTGGTCGAGGGCAGTGTCGTTGTGTTGCGCCCTCTGCTTTGTGCCGCCCTGGTCTCCGCGGTGTAAATCAGCATCGGCCATGGCCGGCATAAGCATCGAGATGTTCGGCAACCCTTCCACTACAAGCGACACCGTGGCATGCGCCGTGGTGTAGTCGGCAGTGTCCGTGGGGGTGAAAGTTGCCGAAAGTGTCTGTGTTCCCGCTGCAAGCACGTTGCCCGCGGCGGGAGTATATACGAAGGCGCCCGGAATCAATGCCGAGGCATTCAGCTGCTCGGCGCTGAGCGCGGTGCCGTAGGAAATGGCTGGGGGAGCCGGCCATGTAATGATGGGCGTTGCCTTGGTGACAGTGAGCTGAACTGTGGCTTGCGCCGATGCATCGTCCGAGCTGTCCTTGGGAGTAAAAGTTACCGCGAGCGTATGCGTTCCCGCCGGCAGTATTTCACCTGCCGCGGGATGGTAAACGAAAGTGCCTGGAACCGAGGCCGTGGCATTCAGCTGAGCTGGTCCGAGCACGGTGCCGAAGGAGATGGCGGCAGGCGCCGGCCAGGTAATGACGGGCATTGTCTTGGTGACAGTGAGCTGTACCGTGGCCTGCACCTCGAGATAGTTGGCATCTGCCGGCGTAAAGATTGCCGTGAGCGTATGCGTTCCCTTGGCGAGCACCTCGCCGGCGGCAGGCATGTAGACGAAGGTGCCCGGAACCGAGGCTGTGGCGTTGAGCTGAGCAGCGCTCAGTGGTGTGCCCTGTGAAATGGCGGCCGGCGTTGGCCACGTGATGGTGGCTGGCTTTGCCTTGGCGACTATGAGCGTAACGGTGGACTGTACTGTGACATAGTCCGAGAGATCGGCCGGAGTAAAGGTCGCCGAGAGCGTATGTGTCCCCACCGCCAATATCTCGCCTGCCCCAGGATTGTAATCGAATCTTCCCGGGACCGATGCGGTGGCGCAGAGCTGAGTGGAACTAAGCGCGGTGCCGTATGCAACAGCTGCCGGCGCAGGCCATGTCACGGATGGCGTTGCCTTGACGACTGTAAGTGATACGGCGGCCTGCGAAGAGTTGTAGTTCACGGTGTCTGCCGGGGTAAAGGTTACCGAAGGCGTATGTGTCCCAGCCGTGAGCACGGCGCCGGCAGATGGAATATAGACGAATTTTCCGAGAACTGATGCCGTGGCATTGAGTTGAGCGATGCCCAGAGCGGTTCCATAGACAATGGGATCCGGCGTCGGCCATGTAATTGCCGGCGTCGCTTTGCTGACAGCCAGCGGCACCTCGCTTTGGACCGAGCTGTAGTCCGAAGCGTCCGCCGGCGTGAAGGTCGCCGATAGCGAATGTAGTCCTGTTGTCAGAATGGCGCCCGCGGCTGGCGTGTAGACGAAATTTCCGGGAACGGATGCCGTGGCATTCAGCTGAGCGTCGCCCAGCGCGGTGCCATAGGTAATTGGAGCCGGCGCATGCCATGTGGTGATGGGCTTGGCCTTGGCGACTGTGAACGACACAGCGGCCTGCGCCGTGGTGTAGTTCGCGGCGTCTGACGGAGTAAAGCTTGCCGTCAGCGTCTGTACTCCTGCTGGAAGCACGGCGCCCTCCGCCGGGGTGTAAACGAATTTTCCCGGAACCGATGCCGTGGCATTCAGCTGAGCAGAGCTGAGCGAGGCGCCATATACAATCGGCGCCGGCGTCGGCCATGCGATGGCCGGTGTCGCCTTGGTGATGGTGAGTGACACGGTGGCCTGCGCCGTGGTGTAGCCCGTGGCATCCGCTGGGGTGAAGGCGACCGAAAGCGTATGCGTTCCCGCCGCCAGCAACTCGCCCGCGGCAGGAGTGTAGGTGAATCTTCCTGGAACCGATGCCTTGGCATTGAGCTCCGCGGCGCCAAGAACTGTTCCATAGGCAATCGGAGCCGGAATCGGCCAGGTAATGACCGGCTTATCCGCAGTCGCTAGTCCGGCCGGACTCGCGTTGACGGCTGGACTCGCGTTTACGGCTGGACTCGCTTTTACGGCCGGACTTGCGTTTACGGCCGGCGTCTGTTGCAGGTGCCATTCGCCATCCGCACCCTTAATATAGACGGCGCCTTTGTACGTACGCGTTTCTGGTCCGCTCTGCTGAATGGGCGCGCTGGCGACCGGAGTTTTCATCAGGTGCCATTCGCCATCCGAGCCCTTAATATAGACGGCGCCTTTGTAGGTACGCGTTTCTGGTTCAGTCTGTTGGCTGGCAGGCTTGGCGCTGGGTTGAGCCGCCTGCTTCGCGCTCCCCGGGTCCACGCGATCCTCTTTGGGCGGCGTGACCGGTTTCTGCGGCACTGCTGCCGGTTTGGCGCTTACGGGCGGAGTTTGGGCGGGCGCGGGCCTGCTGGCGATCTTCGCCGCGGCTTCCGGCTTAGCGGCTGCGCCGTCCACGCCGGACCCCAAACCTAGCTGCGTCAGTGCCCGCGTATCCACGCTGGCCGGAGCCTTCGAGGAAAAGCCCCGGCTGAAACTCTTCAGACTAAAGCCGCCCTTCTTCTCCGTGGTTGCGGGCAGGCCACAAGCGGTTCGGGCCATCTGCCGGATGAGCCGGGAAATCGGCGAATCTTCAAGCGCCAGAGGAATCGCCGTGGTCTGCATGCGCTTCACGGCGTTGTAATCGTTGGGAATCTTCCACTGCGCCGGCCGGGTGAGAGCCTTCGTAATCTGATCTTCGGAAACGCCCATGGAGCGGGAATCAAACCGGTTAAGTACGATCTCCAGCTTGGGAACCGGGGTCGAGAAATACTGTAAGATCAGGCGATTTGAGTTGCGCAAGCCAGCGATGCCGGCCTCCAGGACCAGATAGACCGTGGAGCCATCCTTGAACAGGCTGGTGCTCATCAAATCGAGTCTGGATCCCATGTCGATGACGACATTGTCGAAGTCCTGCCGCGCCACTGCGATCAGCCTGTCAATCGCATCGTTGGAGGCGTCGTACTGGGGAAACTTGCCGGGAGCCGCCAGCACGGAGACTCCCGAGCTGTGCTTGACCAGTAGCCTGGAAAGAAAACTCGAATCCAGCCGGTTGGCATTCTGAAGAGCGTTGATGGTCGAGTATTCGGCGACCACTCCGAGGTTGAGCGCGGCGTCTCCGAGCGGGAGATCGAGATCGATCAACAACGTGCTTTGGCCTGTCTCCTGGGCCAGGGATACCGCAAAATTGCAGGCCAGCGTGGTGACGCCGTCGCCCCCCTTGGCCCCCAGAAACACCAGAAGCCTGCCGCCCGTCTTCTTGGGAATATGGGCGGCCGGACGCCGGGCTGAAGCCCTTACCAGAGCCTCAGCCATGGTGCTTTGCGCAAAGGGCAAGGTGAGAAACTCGCGAGCCCCGGCGCGCATGCAGCGAACCAGCAGTTCGGAATCCGCTTTCACCGAATACACCATCACCGTCGCCGTGCCGTTGGCGCAGATGCTCTCCACCAGCTCCAGGGCGTATTCCGGGTGGCTGTCCAGGTCAATGATGATGACGTCATAATGCTGCTCCAGCAGCCGGGGCACATCGTCAAGGCTGGGAGGGTAGGTGGAAAACTCGCGGATTTCACCCCCCTGGCATCCGGACAGCGCGGTGGACGCCGCCTTGCGGCGTTCCTCGTCCGGGCCGATCAGCGCAATCGACAGCATATTACCGCCAAGCGAATCCGGATACTGATCATCGAGATAAGAAGAAGACTCTGAATTCACGGGATTACTGCCCCCTGCATGTGACTTGCCTTGCGGGTTGTCCGAGAATCGATAGGATGATTGCCAGTTGGACATGATACCTAGCTCCAAATTCTCATCGAGCGAAGAAAGACATCAGCGTTCCCATGGCGATAGCCGGCTCATAAGGCATCTTACGCTTTAATAATTCAGCGAGTGAAGCCTCCGGCTGGCCATTCATTCCATTCTGCTTTCTACCAAAAACCAAACTGCCCGCCTTCAGTAACAGCTTTCTGAAAATCTTGCGATAGGCGATCCAGCACAACACCATGAGCCCCCCGGCCAGGCTGGAGAAAACCATTGCCCAAAACATTTGCACCGGGCCAACCCATGCCCCGATCGCGGCACACAGCTTCACGTCTCCGGCGCCCATGCCCCCCAGCCAGAAGAGAAAACCGTAGATCAACAAGCTAAGCCCCATACCGGCGATGCTTTGCTCCAAACCATGCCAGTTGAAATTGTTCAAAGTCCCAGGCCAAAAGCCCTGGCGGTAAATGGACCAATCCACAGGCCTCCAAAAGCTCCGGCTGATGCCATCCCAGTCGTGACGCCAGGGTGAAACCACGATCCCCTCCCCAAGGAAAGGAAACACGAGCCAGTTGGGGACGCGGCGGGTGCGCAGATCCGTGAATGTCGCCACGGTGATCACCAGTAGCGTTGGCCACCAGGCAAACGAGTGCTGCATACCCCATATTCCTTCCACCCAACATTCCGGGAAAAACATCATTATTACAACAGCTCACCTGTTGTTGCAATTGCATAACCAAACTGTAAATGCCTGAAACTACCCAAAATCAATTACTTGACGGCGTTCTACCCCGCATGTGTACACGGATGTTTACGGAAAAGCGCAGCAGAGTGAAGCGAGGCGTATACACACTTCATACCCGTATCCGTGGCTGCTTGAGCAGCTTACGGGAACAGCAGGACCAGTTGAGCAGTGGGACCAGGAACAATGCAAGAATTCTCTATAGGAGGTTTCCACTTGATTAGTACCTAGAATATCACTTACTGTAGTAACCTAATAAGTACACCATAGTCAGTAGATCTTGGGTTCCAGCAAGTCGGCAACCAAGGGTGCTCATCCTCAGTCATGCAATCGCTTTCAGAGATATCCTATTGAATATAAAGAGTTATTTCACGCACTAATCTGGAGGATGAATCTATACTCCCTGACAGACCCTTCCGTCACTCGTATTCCTGACCGATATCTTTAACAAATGAATCGCCGGCAAAAGTACCAAAGTTATCTCGACACAAACCTTACCTACCGTTACCATAGATGTCTAGAGTTGCACAGTGTCTCATGATACCTTTGGACTTTGTTGCCAAGGGGGTGGTGTTGTCTCGATGACGCCATCTGGCGCAAATTGTCATTGGCATCATGGCCCATTAGGCAGGGTAATGATGACTTTTACCGCTTCTCCCCTGGGAAGCGGTTGGGTCAGTTTTGGCTAGGAGCGAGCCCAGCAATGATCAAAGTCGGTTTATATTCCGAAGATCGTACGCTCCACACGCTGCTTTCCTCGGCCCTGGGAAAGGACTTCGAGATCCTTCTGGAGGCGGATGAGGATGGCATGAATCTGATCCGGGCTGCCGGTGATTGCGATGTCATGATTCTGGATCTGACTTGGCAGCATGATTCGTTGCAGCAGCGGATCGGGTGTACCCAACGGCTGATTGCAACTGAGGTTCCAGCGGTGGTCATGGCCGATGACGCGCTGCGCTCCACGGCGTTTGAGCTGGTTCGGTCTGGCGCCTTCGGCTACTGCCGCAGACCGCCCTCCATTCGGGACCTCAAGACCATGCTCAGCCGGGCGTTTGAAAACTCCACGCTCAGGCAGCAACTCCAGACCGTGCAGCAGCAACTGGAGGTGCCCGGAAATTGCGACCGGTTGATCGGATCGAGTCCGCAGATGCAGCGGGTATATCAACTGGTGCATCGCGTTACCAACCTCAACGCCGCCGTGCTGGTGACCGGCGAAAGCGGCACCGGCAAGGAGCTGATCGCCCGCGCCATCCACAATCTGGGCACTCGCGCCAGCCGGCCGTTTGTGGCCGTCTCCTGCGGCGCCATCCCGGAAACCCTGATTGAGGCCGAGTTGTTCGGCCATGAAAAAGGCGCCTTTACCGGCACGGTTGGGGCGCGCGAAGGCTACTTTGAGCAGGCTGCCGACGGCACTCTCTTCCTGGATGAAATCGGCGACCTGAGCCTGTATACCCAGGTCAAGCTGTTGCGCGTATTGCAGCAAATGGAATTCAGCCGCCTGGGCAGCAGTAAGCTCATCCCCCTGCGGGCGCGCCTGATCTTTGCCACTCACCAGAATCTGGACAAATTGGTGGCCGAAGGAAAATTCCGCCAGGACCTTTACTACCGCATTAACGTCATGCGCATAGAATCGCCGCCGCTCCAGGAACATCCCGAAGACATCCCCCGGCTTGCCCGGCATTTCCTGCGCCAGTACGGGCAAGTATTTCAAAAGCCGATGGACGATATTGAGCGCGATGCCATGACCCTGCTGCAGAGTTACTCCTGGCCCGGTAATGTTCGCGAGCTGGAAAACGTGATGCAGAGGGCCATCATCCTCGCCCCTGGAAAGATCGTTCGCGCCGAAGATTTGAATTTGAACATCGAGGATGCCGATGTGGACCTCGGCGACATTGGCGACGTCGTCGATATCGGCGATTACAATCCCGCCGGCTCCTTTGAACGCCAGCTTCGCGACTATAAGGTCAAGCTGGCTGTAGCCGCCGTGCGTGAACACAATGGGAATAAGACGCTGGCCGCCAGAAGCCTGTGCATCTCCCGGGCTTATTTACATCGCTTGATCAGGCTTGCCGAGCCTGGCGCCGACTTCGATCAGGATATCCGCGACATCGCCAATGGCTGAGCGCAGCGTTAACGGTTGAACAGGCGCTTTCTTAATGGACCCGAGAACAATCCTCTTTGGCGGCCATCGCGTGGCCATGCTGCCCACGGGCGGCGCGCCCATCTATTACGCTGAAGACATGCTGGGCAGCTCGCGGGTGAT
>Ga0326727_10007720_pt1 | contig 28061 bp, 20 predicted proteins | sample MB2enrmetagenome_FD_207643 | JGI IMG/M metagenome (GOLD analysis project Ga0326727, IMG submission 207643) | Lab enriched peat soil microbial communities from McLean, Ithaca, NY, United States - MB29MY | ecosystem: Environmental > Terrestrial > Soil > Wetlands > Peat | place: USA: New York...
CTCCACCTGACCGACAAAAACATTGAAGCGGGCATGGCAGCACTGGGTTCCAAGGTTGGAATGACGCAGCAGGAGCTTGCCAAGCGGACGGCTGACTTGAAGGCGCAACAGGAGCGCGCAGCGGCCAAGCTAGCGGCCGAGCAGCAGGCCACGAACCGGGAAGTTGCCAACGTGAACACGGCGGTAAGCGGAGTGAAGACCGATCTCGGCGGGGCGCAGAGCGATATTGCCAGCACCCGCAGCGACCTTGCGGCCACCAAGGCAAAGCTCGAAAGCGCGATCGGCGATTTGAATGTGCATAGCGGATTGATTGCGAAAAATCACGATGAGCTGGAGTTTCTAAAACACAAAGGCGACCGCAACTACTTTGAGTTCAAGTTGCGGAAAAAACAGCGCAGCCCGATTTCGACCGTGAGCCTGGAGTTGAGGAAGACGGATCCGAAGAAGTCGCGCTTCACGCTCAATGTTTATGCGGATGATCACACCATCGAAAAGAAAGACCGCACCCTGGGCGAGCCCTTACAGTTCTACACCGGGCGCGACCGGCAGCTTTACGAGGTCGTGGTGTTCAACGTGAGCAAGGACGAAATCTCCGGATACCTGGCAACTCCGAAATAAGAGAAAGGCTGCAATTTGCAAAGGCCCGGCGGAGCCGGGCCTTTGCTGTGCCGGATCGATGGTTACTACCTGGACGGTATCCCTGGGAATCGTTGCGCGCAGTGGCCATGGGCTTTCCGGTGCGGTATCGCATGCGGCTCTTGAAGAAAAACCGAGAAGCTGTGGCGAGAAAGTGCATCTCTGGGGAAAGGCAACGATTACTCGGAAGGTTAATGGTTGGAGGGGTGGTGTGTGACTGAGTAGTACATGGTTGCGTCAAGTTGGGAACCATGTACTCGTGAGATAACACATTTCGTTCGGTGTTGAAGGAAGAGTACATCGATCGCGCGCGCCTATGGGGCGCGATTGTTTTGTCTGGAGGAAGAGAAAATCGATTGCTGGTTGAAAAGCTTGGAACGGCACGGACGATTTGAGCTGCGCTGGGGTCCTTCGCTTCGCTCGGGATGACATCTAAAGAGCAAAGGCAAAGGCAAAGGCAAGAGCAAAGGCAAAGGCAAGAGCAAGAGCAAAGGCAAAGGCAAGAGCAAGAGCAAAGGCAAGAGCAAGAGCAAAGGCAAGAGTGCGGGCGCGAGCGGGGGCACGGTTGGGAGTGGAGGCGGCGATGTTCGAGCGGCGGTAGAGGGATCAGGTTTTGAGTTTGTCGGGGATGGGAGGGCGAGCAAGAAGGTTGCGGATGATGGCGACCAGTTGCGGACTGGAAAATGGTTTCTGGAGGTAAGCGATGTGGTTGTGCGGGAGATTTTGCATGACGCTGATCTCCTCGCTATAGCCGGAAATGAGTATGACTGGGACGTCAGAGTGATGCTGGCGGAGGTGCTTGGTCAATTCGATTCCACCGAGCTTTGGCATGACGATGTCCGTGACGACGGCCTGGTATGGCTGGCGGGCAAAGGCGGCGAGAGCCTCCTCGCCATTGCCGACCGAGTCGACGGAGAATCCAGCCTTGCGGAGGGCGTGGGTGAGGTGCTTGTTGACGATTGGATCGTCTTCGGCCAGGAGGATGCGGCATCCGTTGTTGTCCCCCGTGAAGGCGGCGGCAGCGGCGACGGGATGTTCGGTGGCAAGGGGCAGGTAGATGCGGAAGGTTGCGCCCTGTCCTGGAGTGGATTGACATTCGATGCGGCCCTTGCTCTGGGAGACGATGCCGTGGACGGTGGAGAGCCCGAGGCCGGTGGTGAGGGTGGTGTCCTTGGTGGAGAAGAATGGTTCGAAAACGCGCCGCAGGGTCGCCTCGTCCATGCCGACGCCGTTATCGGCGACGGTGAGCACGGCGCAGGGCTGGGGGTTTATGCCCCGGATGGGCGCCGCACAGGCGGGACAAGAGGCGGTGGAGATTTGCAGGCGGCCACCCTGGGGCATGGCGGTACGGGCATTGTCGGCCAGTTGCATGAGGACGAGGGTGAGCTGTTCGGGATCGATGAGGATGTGATCGATGGTTTCATCGAGCTTCAGCTCGATGCCGACATCGACACCGACGGCGCGGGTAAGCATGGGGAGTGCATTGCGAACTGTGTCATTGAGGTTGACGACGCGGGGCTGGAGCACCTGGCGGCGGCTGAAGGCGAGGAGCTGGCGGGTGATTTCGGCGGCGCGGGCGGCCTGCTGCATGATGTCGAGGAGCTTGGATTCGATGGATGGGTCGAGCTGGTTGCGCAGGGCGAGTTCGCAGGAGAGGTTGATGGATTGGGTGATGTTGTTGAAGTCGTGAGCGACGCCACCGGCGAGGCGGCCGACGGATTCCATGCGATTGGTATGGCTGAGTTGCTCCTCGATCTCGCGCTGGCGGGTGATGTCGCGGACATATCCCTGGACGTACTGGTGGCCGGTCCCGGCGTCGGTGTAGAGATAACCGGCGAGGCAGACGCGGATGATGTCGCCATTCTTCTTGCGCCAGCGGGTGGTTGCGGAACCGCGGACATTGGCGGAGGCGAGCAATATTGTCAGCAGGCGGTCGCGCTCGCGCAGATCGGGATAGATGTCGGCGGCCTCCAGGGCGCGGAACTCCTCCAAGGTATAGCCGAGAAGCTGCAAGACGGCGCGATTGGCCAGTTCATAGCGCGAGGTGGTGAGGTTGAAGCGATAGACTCCGTAGGGGCACTCGCGGACGAGCGAGCGATGGATTTCCTCGGAGCGCACGAGCTTGAGGCGGGCATCGCTCCAGTCGGAGGAGTCCGCCGCGGACATGAGGCAGAAGTGGCGCTGGCGGTGGAGAAATGGAGCCAGGCGAATCTCGACGGCAAGAAGCTTTCCATCCCTGGTGGAGTGGGTCGACAGGGATGGGGCGGGAGTTCCATGACCGGCGGCGGGAGCTGGATCGACGGCGTGATCCTGGCCGCGAGGGCTGAGGTCAGGGATGGTCATGCGACGAAATTCCCGGCCGGTGTAACCGTACCTGGCGAGCGCGGCGTCGTTGGCTGCGAGAATACGCAGCGAATCACGGTCGTACAGAAACATGGGAACGGGGTTGCCGCGAAAGAAGAAACTTCGAAAATCGGGGGTGAAGTTTATGTTTGCCATGTTGTTACCCAAAAGGGTGAACGGGGGATTGGGGACGAAGCTGAAGGCTGGAGAAAAACGAATTTGTTGGATATGGGAAGAACCGGTTCGATTTCAAATCGGGCGAAGGCTGGTTACTAAAGGCGGGCTGCGATCGGCCCAAATGGACAGCCGCGGTTGCCCGTTGGTGTTGAGCCTGCGTCCGTCCTGGGACTGGCGGGGTTCAGGAGCGGGCGCTGGGTTGGCGAAGCTGCTGGAGCAGGGCTGGGAGTTGCGCGGCGGCGGCCGTGGAACCGCCGAAGCGGGCGCGCTCGTAGGCCGCAGTGAAGCGGAGCACGGACTGGCGCAGGCCGGGATCGGTGATGGAGGCGGCGAACTCGGCGGGAGTTTGCGTGGGTGAGCGGCGATATCCCCTGCGGGCGAGGCGGCGAACCATGCGGAGATAGAAGATGGAGGCGGCCGAGTGCGGCGAGATGAGCGGGGATGCGGCTCGCCAGCGGTTGCGCAGACGGATGACGGCCAAAGGCACGGCAATGGCCATCAGGATGACGACGAGGATGAGCGCGGGACGCAACAGGCGGACGGGATCGTCGGTGGCGGCGCGGTGGACGCGGCGTGCGCAACGCAACATGCGCTGGTAGATGCTGGCAGCCCAGAGACGGAAGGCGGTGATGCCGTGACGTCCCTGGCGAACGCTGGCGACGGAGAGAGCCTGCTGGTGACCGGCATCGTAGTTGATGATCCACTCGCGCCAGAACTCGCGCGCAGCGTCCATGTAGAGCTGGGAGCGGGTCCACAGGTTGGTGACCGGAGCGTCGCCGGCGGGAGTGGGATCGAAGGCGGTCCAGCCAGCGCCTGGGATGTAGGCCTCGACCCAGGAGTGGGCGTCGCCGGCACGGACGATGTAGCTGGAATTGATCTGATTGAACTGCGCGCCACGAAAGCCGGTGATGACCCGCGAGGCGATGCCGACGGTGCGCAGAAGCACGGCCATGGATGAGGCGAAGTACTCGCAGTGACCGCGGCGGCGGTGGAAAAGGAAGTCGGCGAGGGGATCCGCCGGAGGTTGCGAGGGAAGCTGGAGGGTGTAGCCGTAGTTGGTTTTGAGGTAGCGCTCGATGGCAACGGCGCGGCGATAGGGGGATGGTTGCGGGTCCGCGAGCTGGTGGGCGAGCTTCGGGATGCGCGGATCGAGTTGCTCGGGGAGCTGGAGGTAACGGCCGGGCATGGCGGGCGGGACGGCGTCCTTGAGGCGGTCGAGCACGGGTGGCAGCGGGACGGAGATGTCGGAGACGCCCTCGTAGAGGGTGACGTTGCGCTCGCGGTCGAGGTTGTGGAAGGTCTGGTCGTCGTCTACGGTGATCTCGCGAAAGGCTCCGAAAAGAGCTTGAGCGGTGGGGATGGTGAAGATGACGGTGGTGCCGATCGGCTCCATGAGAACGCGATAGTGGAGAAGATCGATTTGCGGGCCGCGGGCTAGACGAAGGTCGTCGCCACGGTTGAACGGAGCGCTGCGGGCGGAGAGCTGGAAGACACGGCCATAGCCCTGGGCGAGGACATCGGGATCGCGATGGGGATTGGTCCAGCGCTTTCCGTCAAAGGAGGTGAGGACGGAGCCACGGAGGCGGATCTGGTGGTCGCCGGTGGTGTCACCCTCGATGCGGATGTGGGCGACGACCTCGGAGGATTGCTGGATGCGTCCGATTTCGCCGAGGTTGACGGAGTCGGAAAAGCCGGCGGAGATGGTGTCACTCTGAGCATAGCGGGAGAGATAGCCGCCACTGATGCGGGGCATGGCGAAAAACAGAACGACGGCGGCGGCAAGAATGGCAACCACCATGACAGCGGTGGTCTGGGCGAGCGAAGCCGAGAGCCGGTGCAAGGGAGAGATGGTGCGGCGGCGGGTGCGCAGGCCGGGAATGGCAAGGGACGCGGCATTGGAGGCAGCCAGCGCGGAGCGTCGCATTTCCATGGCCATGAAGCAGAAGACAGCCAGCACGAGGAACAAAGCGAAGGCGGCGAGGAAAGCGGAATCGACGGTGAGGATGGCCGCCGACAAGACCATGAGAAACGAGAGTACGGCCAGGTAAATGTAGTCGCGATCCCTCTCCACGTTGAACAGTTTGACGCACATCCCGAACAGGACGAGGTGGACGGCGGGAGTTACCAGGTCGCGCCCGGAGAAAAAGAAGAAATCGACGAAAAAGATGAGGAAGTAGACGACCGCAAGCCAGGAGGTGATGCGGCGGGGAATGAAACACGGACGGTCACGCAGGAGGAAATAGGCTCGGAGAACCAGGGCGGTGAGGACGAACAGGACGCTGAAAAGATCGAGCTTGCCGGTGGAGGCCAGGGTTGCGAAACCGGTGACGAGGAGCAGAAACAGCGAGGTCTGGAAAAGGCGCTCGATTTCCGGGGGCGCGACGGACGGGACCGGGCGGGATGGAGCGGCCGCTGACATGAGGTATTAAGTATAGAGTAACGGCGAGCTTAGAGCAGAGGCGAGGATGGAGTTTTCCGGGGCGCGGGGATGATGGAGAAAAAGTAACGTGGTAGTATCAAAACTGGTCGGACATCGGTCTTACGCGACGAAACCCCGCCAATCCCGCCAGGTCCGGAAGGAAGCAACGGTAACGGGCCGTTTTGTGCGCAGTGAGCTTCCGGTGTCCGGCTTTTGCTGTTGGCTGCTGTGCTCCGTATTTCTCCCGATTTGATACCTGCCCTGTTTAGGGACTGATTTCCTTGGCAAGTGAGGGGAATCACTGCGCCCGTGAGCCGAGTTGAGTGAAGCTGTTCACACGGGGCAGACGGCAATGCAGACGGAAAACTTTGAGGCGGCGGGACGGAATCTGGCGGCGGAGGCGATGGCGGCAGAAGCCGCACTGCAAGAGATTGCACGGCAGGAAAGGCGCGTCTGCCCGGGATTCGATGACGATGTACTGGTGGAGGGTAGCATGCTCCGCGGACTGGCCGTGGCAATTCCGCTGTCGCTGGCGATGTGGGCGGTGATCGGCGGATCGGTCTGGGTGCTGATGCGCTGAGAGCCAGGCCGGGAAAAGAGATTTTGAGGACAGGAGTAAAAGAGCCTCCATCGGCCCGAAGCAGGGCGGCCGATGGAGGCTTTGACGTGTCGCCGGAAGCGCCGGCGAAGGCCGCTAGACTGCGGTCGCGGCGCCGACCGCAGTCCGGCTGGAAAGGGAATCGCGAAAGTCCGGGTGGGCGATTGCGATGAGAGCTTCGGCCCTCTGTGGTATGGTCTTGCCGCGCAGGTTGGCGATCCCGTATTCGGTGACGACATAGTGCACGTCGTTGCGCGAGGTAGTGACGGCGGCGCCCGGGTCCAAACGCGGGCAGATTCGGGAGATGGCGCCCCTGGCGGCGGTGGATGGCAGGGCGATGATGGACTTTCCGCCATGCGAGCGGCCGGCGCCGCGCACGAAATCCACCTGCCCGCCGACGCCGCTGAACTGGAGGCTGCCGATCATCTCGGCGTTGACCTGGCCGGTGAGATCCACCTGCAGGGCGGAGTTGATGGAAATCATGTTGTCATTTCTGCCGATGACGCAGGGATCGTTGGTGTAGTCGACGGGATGCAATTCGACGTCGGGATTGTTATGGACGAACTTGTAGAGCTTATCGGTGCCCATGAGAAAGGTGACGACGAACTTGCCGGGGTGGAGCGTTTTCTTGCGGTTGGTGATGACGCCGGCCTGGGCGAGATCGACAACGCCGTCGGAAAACATCTCGGTGTGGATGCCGAGATCGCGCTTATGTTTGAGAGCGATAAGCGCAGCATCTGGAATGGAGCCGATGCCGAGCTGGAGGGTTGCGCCATCGGGCACAAGGGCGGCGATGTGCTCGCCGATTTGACGCTCGACATGGCCACACGGGGGCGGGTTGAGCTGGACGATGGGAGACTCCTTTTCCACGATCCAGGTGAGGGCGTCGAGATGAATCCGGATGCCGGCGGTTCGAGGGTAAGCGGGGTTTATCTGGGCAATGACAATACGGGCGGCTTCGGTTGCGGCCTGGGTGTAGTCGCCCGCGAGTCCGTAGCTGCAGAAGCCCTGGTCATCGGGCGGGGTGACCTGCAGGAGCATGACATCGACGGGGAGGATGTGGTGCTTGAACAGGCGCGGCACCTCGGAGAAAAAGCATGGCCGGTAGCTGCCGCGATTTTCCTCGACAGCCTTGCGGGTTGGCGCCCCGATAAAGAATCCGTTGTATTGAAAGCTGCGTTCCATGCCGGGCCGGGTAAAGTCGGCCGGTCCCACGTTGACCAGGTTCACGATTTCGACATTGGACAGCTCGGGGGCGCGGGCGACCAGCGCCTGGACGAGGGCGGGCGGTTCTCCGCAGGCGTGACCGAGAACCACGCGGTCTCCGGATCGAACCGATTGCAGGGCTTGGTGGGCGGAAACAAGTTTGTACCTGTAGGTGCTGCGCCAATCCTTCATAAGAATGCCTCGGGATGAAAAGGTGATGGATATGGATTTAAGGGCGAACCAATGCAAAGCGGCGAAAGTGCCTGCACTTGCAACGTCCTGGATGAGGGTAACGTACGAATATTGGCTACAGATGTGATGGGAGGCACGTTGAAACGTGATATGAAGGGCTTTGAGACAGGACAGAGGAGAAACCGGAGGGGAGTGGTTTTGCGGCCCTGCGAAGGTTCACAACTCCACGCCAGCCGGGCGCGGGGGAACGCGGTGGCGGCAGGCGGGCAGCAGAGGTTGCGAGACGAGTGGTTTACATTCATGCCGGGGTGGGCGACAATTGGCTGATTGCTACTACCGGAGACAGGGAAGTTGAAGAATAAGATTCGGGCCAAGATAACGGCTCTCGGCGCGTTTGTACCTCCCCGCATTCTCTCCAACGACGACCTTGAAAAAATGGTCGCTACCACCAATGAATGGATTCTGGAGCGGACGGGGATTCGCGAGCGGCATATTGTCGATGCGGGCGTGGCCAGCAGCGACTTGGCGGTTGGGGCGGCCCAGGACCTGGCGGCGCGTCACAACGTGGATTTGAGCAGCGTGGAGGCGATCATCGTGGGAACGGTGACGCCGGACATGATGTATCCGTCGACAGCCTGCCTGGTGCAGAAGAAGCTGGCGATTCCGCAGGCGTGGGGATTTGATATTTCAGCCGGGTGCTCGGGGTTTGTGTATTCGCTGACGGTGGGCGCGAAGCTGGTGGAAAGCGGAGCGCACAAAAAGGTGCTGGTGATCGGCGCGGATGCGAATTCGACGATGATCGATTACACCGACCGGGCGACCTGCATCCTGTTTGGCGACGGCGCGGGAGCGGTGCTGCTGGAGCCGACGGAAGAGGGCGAAGACCTTGGCTTTATCGATTTTGTGCACCAGATTGAGGGCTTCGGCGGGGATTATCTGTACCAGCCGGGAGGCGGGAGCCTGCATCCCTCGAGCCATGAGACGGTGGACCAGAAAATGCATTATGTCCACCAGGATGGGCAGCAGGTGTTCAAGTACGCGGTGAAGAAAATGGCGGAAGTGACGGAACGCGTGCTGGCCAAGACGGGGCTGACCGGGGCGGACGTGGATTGCTTTATCTCTCACCAGGCGAACAAGCGGATTATTACGGCGACGGCGGACCGGCTGAAGATGCCGCGGGAAAAAGTGATCATCAACATTGAGGACTTTGGCAACACCACGGCGGGAACGATTCCGCTGGCGATGCGGACGGCGGTGGAGACGGGACGGCTGCACAAGGGAGATACGTTGCTGATTGCGTCGGTGGGAGCCGGGTTTACCAGCGGCGCGTCCGTGCTGAAGTGGGCCTTCTAGGGAGCGGAGCGAAGGTGTAAATCCGAGCGCTTGTGGGCGGAAGGCCGTGGTTCCGAAGTGAGCGCGGGGATAGCAGAGGAGTCGCTGGTTGGGCGAAAGGCTTGAAGCTGCGCCGGGGAATTGAACTGCGCTGGGGTCCTTCGCTTTGCTCAGGATGACACTCAAGGTTGTGCCTGCCGATGGCAGGCATTTTTTATTGGGGGAGGGAAGCACTGGGCGGAACAATCTTATTGTGCTTCGCGAGCCGGACGGCGACGGAACATGGCGGGTGAGGCGGGGTTCTAAAATGAATGGACGGCGGCGGTGCCGTGCCGGAATGATTGTGAGGTGGAAAAAGATGAGGCTCACCCGGATTCTGTTTTGGGTGTGGATTGGCTGCGCGCTGGGGCTGAGCGCACGGGCACAGGATCAAGCGCCGGCAGCGGCCGCGCCGAGCGCGGCCTTGCCCGCAACTGCGGCTGCGCCGGCGGAGGAAACGCGGGAATGGGTTCCGGAGGGAATTGCGGCGCTGGGGCAGAATGCGGCGTCGCGGACCGAGTTCAGGCTGGACCACTCCATGCTGGTGCTGGCCTCGAAACTGGATAAGAACAACGAAGACCTGCGGCGGGTGATTGCGGGAGTCAACGGTGTTTCGGTGCGCAGCTACCGTTTTGCGGGCGAGGTTGTCTACGATCCGGCGCTGGTGGAGTCAATCAGCCAGCAGTATCGCGAGGCGGGATGGCTGCACCTGGTGAGCAATCACAAGAACGCGAGCGGGATGCACAGCGATTTGTGGATTCACCTGGACGAGGCGGCGGTGCGCGACATCGCAGTGCTGCTGGTGGGAGCAAGGCAGGTGAATTTTGTGGCGGCGTCGGGATCGGTTACGCCGCTGGACCTGCTGCACTTGAGCGGACACTTTGGGATTCCGAAGATGGACGGAGCGGTGGCAGTGCCGGTTCCGCGGCCGGGGCGGTGAGGCCAGGGCCGGGCAGGGGTGGCGATCCGGCGGGGCCGCGGTGCGTCTATTTGTTCTCCATGTTGGACTCGCACAGGACGTTCTTGGCGGGCTTGAGAAGATATTTTGTCTCGGCGGTGTAGAACTTGTGGTGCTCGATGTGCTGGATGGCGGGAATGAGCTGATTCTGGGCCCACTGGCCGCCCACGGGAGGCGTGGGGAATTCGACGCCCTGGGCTGAGAAGACGAAGTTTGCGCTGTTCTCAACGCTGAAGACGCGGTGATGGTCCTCCTGCTTGAGGCGGATATCGAAAATCTTTCCGTGGCTGCGGTTCGGGTTGGTGAAGACGACGACGTAGAGATACTTGTCGCCGAGCACGGTTTTGTTGTCGGTGAGGAATCCGAGATTCAGTTCGGGTGCGCTCAAGGTTTGCTTGTCGAGCCAATTGTGGGGATCGGTGACCAGGCAGTGAGCTGCATCGTGCAGAAGCGCGGGAGGTTGATTCTGGGCGTACAAGGCGGTGCCGGCGAGCAGGAGAAAAAGCGCAAGGAATCGATTCATCATTTGCGTCCGTGGCCTGGAATGGTCAAACCATTGTTGCACGATTGCAGGGATGGCGGAAATCGCCGGGGTGGATGGGGGAGCTTTGGCAGTGGAGGGCGCGGCATCCCACGTGAGGCGCCCCAAGGCAGCGGGCCGAACATGGGGCGCCCGGTGGTCTATTCGGCGGCGCCGGCCATGGCGCGATACCAGAGGAGAGTGCGGCGCAGACCTTCATGGAAGTTGACTTTGGGTTCGTAGGCGAGGGCGGCGCGAGCCAGTGAAATGTCGGCCAGTGAGTGGGCGATGTCACCGGCGCGGGCAGGAGCGTATTCGACGGGACCGGTGTAGCCGGTGAGTTCACGAAGGCTGCGGACGGCATCGTTGAGGGTGATGCGCTGCGCGGTGGCGATGTTGAAGACGCCGCCGGAAACTCTTGCAGCCGGAGCCTGGATGGCGCGGAGATTGGCGTCCACGACGTTTTCAATGTAGGTAAAGTCGCGGCTCTGGGTGCCGTCTCCGTAAATAACGGGGGTGTGGCCCTGGAGCATGGCGAGGGAAAATTTGGCGAGCACGCCGGAATATTGCGAGGATGGATCCTGGTGGGGACCAAAGACGTTGAAATAGCGGACGGTGACGGTTTCCAGGCCGTAGACCTGGGTGAAGCAGCGCATGTAGTGCTCGCCGGCGAGTTTGCTGACGGCGTATGGGGAGATGGGATCGGGCACCATGTCCTCGCGCTTGGGGAGGGTGGGCTGGTCTCCGTAGCAGGAGGATGAGCCGGCATAGACGACGCGGCGGACCGAGGCGTTGCGGGCGGCAATGAGAAGGTTGAGGGTTCCGGTGACGTTGGCGGAGTTGGTTGGGGCGGGATCCGCAACAGAGCGGGGAACGCTGGCCAGGGCCGCCTCATGGAAGATGAAATCGACGCCGTGACAGAGGCGGGCGCAGGTTTCGGGATCTTCGATGGTGCCCTCGACGAAATCGACGGCGGCGAGATCCTCGAGATTGGCGCGCTTGCCGGTGATGAAGTTATCGACGCCACGGACCGAGGCGCCCTGGGCGAGGAGCGCGCGGGCGATGTTGGAGCCGATGAAGCCCGCGATTCCGGTAATCAGGTAAGTCGTCATGAAGAACTGCGATTCCTAGGAGCTTTCCGCTTCCCACATTTGCCAACCACCGCAAATGTGGGGCATCCGGCGATTCAATTCTAGCAGTGGACGATATTGGGAGCGGTGATGCCCTTGGTGGCGTTGCGCGTGTCGACAACGATCTGCGCATCGGCGACAATGCGGCGGTAGTCGTAAGCGCTGTGGTCGGTGACGATGAGGACGGCGTCATACTGGCCAAGGTCGTCGAGGGGCGTGCAGGTCATGTTGAGGTCGTAATGGCGGCCGTGGCCGACGGAAGGGAAGAACGGGTCGTTGTAGGCGACCTGGACGCCGGCCTTGCGGAGCAGTTCGATGATGGTGAGCGACGGGGACTCGCGCAGATCGTCGATGTCGCGCTTGTAGGCGAGACCGAGGACGAGGATGTGCGATCCGTTGAGACATTTCTTGTGCCGGTTGAGAGCCAGCGCAGTCTTCTCAATGACGTAGTAAGGCATGGCGCCGTTGACCTCGCCGGCCAGCTCGATGAAGCGGGTGCGGAAGTCGAACTGCTTGGCCTTCCAGGAGAGATAAAAGGGATCGATGGGGATGCAGTGGCCTCCCAGACCGGGACCGGGATAAAAGGCCTGGAAGCCGAAGGGCTTGGTTTTGGCGGCGTCGATGACTTCGAAAATGCTGATGCCCATGCGGTCACAGAGCTGCTTGAGTTCGTTGACGAGGGCGATGTTGACGCAGCGGTAGATGTTTTCCAGCAGCTTGGTCATCTCGGCGGCGGCGGGCGAGGAAACGGGAACGGTGCGATTGAAAATGGTGCCGTAAAGATCCGAGGCGAGGGCGGTAGCGGTGGGCTCAAGGCCGCCGATCACCTTGGCAATATCACGGCGGGCAACACTGTCATTGCCGGGATCTTCGCGTTCGGGCGAGAAGGCTGCATAGAAGCCGGACTCGCCGGGATTGCGGATGGCGCGCAGACCAGCGGGATTGCCGGATTCGAGGATGGGGATGAGGACTTCCTCGGTGGTACCTGGGTAGGTGGTGCTTTCAAGAATGATGAGCTGGCCCTGGCGGAGGTTGGGCGCGATGGCGCGAGCGGTCTGCTCGATGTAGGTGAGATCGGGCTGCTGATACTCGTCGAGGGGAGTGGGGACGCAGATGATGACGGCGTCCATCTCGGCGATTTCCGAGTAGGCGCTGGTGGCGCGGAATCCGGCGGCGTGGGCGCGGACGATCTCAGCGGCGGGAATGCGGACGATGTAGGAACCGCCGGAGTTGAGGGCCGCGACCTTGCCGGCATCAACGTCAAAGCCGGTGACGCGAAAGCACTGCTCGCTGAACAGGAGGGTGAGAGGAAGTCCCACGTATCCCATGCCAATGATGCCGATACGGGCTTGGCGGGAGGCGATGAGGGCTTGGAGATCGGACGAGGGCGAGGCGGATAGCGACATTCGAAAACACTCCTGGCGAAGCGAGATGTCAAGGCATCATGGTAGCAAAAAAGCTGGAGGTGGAGGTTTCGCTCCCATGAATGAGATGGGGCAGGAGGATTGAAAGTTTCACGGCTTTGAAGTTGAGAGCAAAGGCAAGGGCGCATTGGCGCGAACGGCGTTGCTTGCCACGTCATCCGCGCAAAGACGGCGCGGCGAACGTGGGGCACCCGGCTTGGCAACTCCCCACAATCGCCAACTGCGGGCGGATGTGGGCCACCGGGCGGATTGCGATGAAATCACGGCTACTGGATTCCGCAGCCGCAGCCGGGTGAGGGAACGCGGACACGGAGGAAGTCGGCGACGCGCTGATAGGCGTCGATCTGGTTTTCAACGCGGGCGAAGCCGTGGCCCTCGTTCTCGTAGATTTTGAGGATGGCCGTGCCACCCTGTTTCTTGATGGCTTCGGCAACCTGCTGGGCCTCGGTTTGGGGACAGCGGGGATCGTTGGCGCCAGCCAGGATGAGCAACGGCGCCTTGACTTGGCCGATGAAATGGATGGGCGAGCGATCCTCCCAGAGAGCTTTGTCTTTGACCGGGTCTCCCATGAAGAGGCGGTCGGATTCCTGGAGTTGCGGGTCCTCGTTTTCAAACTCGGTGAACCAGTTGACGAAAGGTACGATGGGAACTCCGGCAGCCCAGAGCTCGGGATGGCGGGTGACGGCCATCATGGTGAGATATCCGCCGTAGCTGCCGCCTATGACGATGAGCTTGGCGGGATCGACAAAGCCGGTGCGGCGGATGAATTCGGCTGCGCCGAGAACGTCGTTGAGCTCCTCGCCCCCGGCGTCGTAACGGTTGGCTTCCTGAAAGTCGCGCCCGTATCCGGTACCTCCACGATAGTTCGGTGCGATCACGAGATAGCCTTGATTACTCATGTATTGGATGAAGCGGTTGAAACTGTCCACGGATTGCGAGGCGGGACCGCCGTGGATGTAGACGATGGCGGGATACGTGCCATTGCGGATGATGTTGTTGGGAACGTAAGCCCAGGCTGAGATGGTGAATTTGCCGTCCTTGCTGGGATAGTGGACAAGGGTGGGCGTGACCATGCTGGAGGGATTGAGTCCGGCGACCAGGGAGTTGGTGAGCTGGGTGGACTTGCCGGACTTGAGATCGAAGACATGGAGATCGTTGGGGGCTGACGCGCCGCCGTGGTAGTAAAGCAGGCGCTGGCCATCGCGGCTCCAGGGCGAAGGATTGCCGGCGAAGTCGTTGACGCCGTCGGGAAGCGGAAGGCGCTGGAGCTGGCCGCCAGCGACGGGGCGGGAAAAAAGCGCCTCGCGGCCATCGACATTGGCGGACCAGACGATCTGAAGGCCGTCGGGGGAAAAGGCGCCGGCGTGCATCTCCCAGTGATCGGCGGTGACCCAGGAGATTTCTTTGGAGGCGATGTTGAGCAGGGCTACGTTGTCATAGCCGTTGCCAGCGTTGCTGGTGACGAGGAGTGACTTGCCGTCAGGGGAAAAGGCGGCGGCCGTGAAGGTCTGGTCTCCGGCGTGGGGGGTGAGATTGATGGCCGTTTTGGCGGCGAGGTCGTAGAGAAAGATATTGGAATCCTTGCCGCTGGCGTTCTCCTGGGTATAGGCGATGCGATGGCCGTCGGGCGACCAGAGGGGCGAGATGTTGCCGAGCTGCGGCGGCGAATTGCGGGTGACATGAGTGGTAAGGCGCGAGGCGATGTCGATGATTTCGATTTCGAAGCTGGGCGAGGTTTTGGCCTTGGTCATGTAGACGACCAGGCGGGAGTCAGGCGACCAGGCGGGCGCTTCGCTGGCGGCGTCGGGCGAGGCGGTAAGGTTTGTGACCTCGCCGCTGAGCGGACTGACGAGGAAAACATCCCAGAGCTCGTTGCCGTTCTTGTCGCTGATGTAGGCGATCCATTTGCCGTCGGGCGACCAGACGGGCGACGCCTGGCGCTGGTCGCTGATGGTGAGCTGGGTGGGCCAGCCTCCGGTGGCGGGGATGGTCCAGAGGTTGTTGCGTCCGCTGATGTTGGAGATGAAGGCGACGGCGGCGCCGTCGGGCGACCAGGCGGAACCGCCGATCTGGCGGGTGCTGTAGAGCGCGGGGATGGAAAACTTCTGGAGGTTCTCGACGGTGGCGGACTGGAGCTGGGCGGGATCGGTGACAGCCAGCGGAACAGGGAGGGACTGGGCAGCAGCGAAAGTACTCATGCTGACGACGATAGCAAATGCGAGGCGCGGAAGCATGGGGGAAGTGTAGCAAAGGCCGGGGCAGGGAGCAGGTCAAAGGCAACCGCAGGAGGGTTCGGAGGGGGAGCGTGTTGCTTTTCACCCTGGCGCCGCAGGAAAGACGCGGCACGAACGTGTGGCACCCGGCTGGGATTCGATGGGCAAAAAGCGGGGGATGCGATTCTGTAGCGCCATGGGCGGCTCTCGGCTAGGATGGGGGCATGAATTTACAAGCATTGCCGGGCGTGGGACTGGTGGCGGTTATCGTGGCGGCGGGCGTGTTGTACCTGCTTGCATTGCTCTGGGTCATCAGCCGGATGAGCGGCTGGGCCCTGCTGGGGCGGCGCTTCGCGACGACGGAAGAATTCCAGGGCGAAGCGTGGAACTGGCGGAGCGCTCGCTTTCGCGGATGGTGCAGCTACAACAACTGCCTGAAGGTGGGTGCGAGCCCGGAGGGACTTTCCTTGGCAGTGATGCCGGTGATGTTTCCGCTGCGGGCCTGCCATCCGGCGCTGCTGATTCCCTGGCGGGAAATTGAGGTGGAAACGGGCAAGGCGTTTTTCGGCATCTACGATATGGCGCGCTTCCGGGTCGGGACGGAAGAGCGGGTTACGGTGACCATTTACGGCAAACTGGTGAAGCGGGTGCGGGAGGCGGCGGGAGAGAGTTGGCCGCTGTACAACATCGAGCAGATGGAAGCGCGGAGATGGTAGCAGGCGGGGTGAATCGATTGGCGGCTGAAAAGCCTGGGAGCGGCACCGGAAATTTGCGCTGTGCAGGGGTTCTTCGCTGCGCTCAGAATGACACTTCTCAAGGAAGGAATGACACTCCGTAAGGAAGGAGCGACACTCCTTAGGGGATGGCACTTCTCAGAAAAATCATGTCCTATTCGTAGCGGAGGGACTCGGTGGGTTGAAGCTTGGATGCCCGGCTGGCGGGTAGATAACCGAAGAGCACTCCGGTGGCGCAGGAAACGACGAAGGCGGCGATGACGGAGTAGATCGAGATAGGAATTTTCAATCCAACTTCGGGGGGAATCAGGGGCTCGACGACGACCTTGATGCCGACGGCGATGGCGATTCCGGCGATTGCGCCGAGGCCGCTGATGACGAGCGCCTCGATGAGGAACTGATAGAGAATTTCGTCGCGGCGCGCGCCGACGGCCTTACGCAAGCCGATCTCGTGGGTTCGTTCGGTGACCGTGACCAGCATGATATTCATGATTCCCACGCCGCTGATGATCAGGGCGATCATTCCAACCAGGAGCAGGACGATGGTGAGGGCCATGGAGATTTTGCGCGCTGCGTCGAGGATGGAAGCGAGGTTCTGCACGGCGTAGACGGCGCCGGGAGTATGGCGGTTCTTGAGCAGGGACTGCACGGCGACGGTGGTCTCGGCGACGCTGTCGCTGGCATCGGTCTGAGCGTAGAGGGTGCGGACGGTGTCGTTGCCGGCGTAGTACTTGATGAGACGGAAGGGGATGAGTACGGATTGGGCGCCGATTTCGGATTGCCCGAAAGTGGCGACGCGCTCACGGAAAACGGCGATGACGGTGAAGGTTTGCTCCCCGACGCGGAGCTGGCGTCCGATCATGGGTCCGGGAGGAAGCTGGCGGGCAAGATCCTGGGTGATGAGGCATCCTTTGGCCCCGGTGGCCTGGTCGAGGTCGTCAAAAAAGCGGCCCTCGAGGATGAGGAGATTGCGAATTTTCTGGAAGCCCTCGGTGACTCCGATGAGTGTAACGGGCTTCTCCTGGCCGTTGACGACGATGCTGTTGGCCAGGTCGAAGGTTCCCGCGACCTCGACGACGTGGGGAAGATGGTGAACGGCTTCCAGGTCATCGAGAGTGATCTCATCGGTCTGGGAGCGGGCACTGGCAGTCCCGCCGGTGTAGTAGGCATAGACAAGATTGGAGCCGACTCCTTCGATCTGGGCCAGCACGTAGGTCTTGCCAATGAGGGCAATCGTCACTACGAGGACGATGCAGGCCGAGCCGATGACCACGCCGAGCATGGTCAACGCGGCTTTCACTTTGTTGGCGCGCAGAGCGTCCAGCGCTACCTGCCAGGTCTCACGGCTGATATAGGGCATGAAGTTCCTTCGACTCTTAGTTTCAATGGTTGGGTGGGAGGAATGCAAGTGGGGACATTTCGAGGTCTGAAAGATTGGTGAGGCTTGGCGGGTTGAAAAGCCTGGACGGGGACGGGAGCTTGGGTCTGCGCTTGGGTCCAGCGCTTGGCCGGGGACGACGGCAGGGACAAGAGCAAAGGCGAAGACGCAGCCGAGTGGACGGGATTGCTTCCCACGTTAGCCGCGCAGAGGCGGCGCGGCGAACGTGGGGCGACTGGCGGGGCACCCGGCAACCGGCTGCCTGCTCTGGTCAGTGGCGGCCCGCGACTGTTCAGCGCGGGTTTTTCCCATTCCACGCGCAATCGCTGCGGGCGGGCGGGAGCGGGTGATAAAATCAGCGTAGATTGTTATGCCATTGAAAACATTGTTTCTCAATCCACCCTCGTTCGAGAACTTTGATGGCGGCGCCGGCTCGCGCTGGCCGGCCACGCGCGAGATCGAATCCTACTGGTATCCGGTTTGGCTTGCGTATCCGGCGGGGATGCTGGAGGGCTCGCGTCTGCTGGACGCCAATCCGCATCACGTCAGCGCGGAGCAGACCATTGCCATCGGCAAAGAGTATGACTTCATGGTTCTGTTCACGAGCACGCCGGGATTTGAAGGCGACGTGAAACTGAGCGGATTGATGAAGAAAGCCAATCCACGGCTGAAAGTGTGCTTTGTGGGGCCGCACGTCACGGTTTCGCCCGACCATGCGCTGAGCCACCCGGAGATCGACTTTATTGTGCGCCGCGAGTTCGACTACGCGGTGGTGGAATATGCCAATGGCAAGCCGCTGTCCGAGATTCTGGGAGCAAGCTTCCGCGGTCCCGATGGAAAGGTGGTACACAACCTGGACCGTCCGGCGATTGAAAACCTGGACGCGCTGCCGCACGTGGTGGATGTGTACAAGCGCGACCTGGACGTGACCAAGTACAACGTGCCGTTCCTGGAGCACCCCTACGTGGCGCTGTACTCGACGCGCGGATGCCCGGCGCAGTGCACGTTTTGCCTGTGGCCGCAGACGCACTCGGGACACGCGTGGCGGAAGCGGTCGTCCGACGACATTGCGGCGGAGTTGGTGAAGGCGAAGGAATACTGGCCGGAAGTCAAGGAGTTCTTCTTCGACGACGACACCTTCAACATCCAGAAGGTGCGCACGGTGGAGCTTTGCTCGAAGCTGAAGCCGCTGGGACTGACCTGGTCGTGCACGTCGCGGGTGACGACTGATTACGAGACCCTGAAGGCGATGAAGGATGCGGGCTGCCGGCTGCTGATTGTGGGTTTTGAATCCGGCGATGCACAGATTCTGAAGAACATCAAAAAGGGCGCGACGCTGGAACGGGCGCGGCAGTTTGTGAAGGACTGCAAGAAGCTGGGGCTGGCGATTCACGGCGACTTTATTCTTGGACTGCCGGGCGAAACCCGGGAGACAATCCGGCGCACCATCGACTTTGCCAAGGAACTCAACGTGGAGACCATCCAGGTTTCGATGGCGCACGCCTATCCGGGCACGGAGTTTTATGAGTACGTGAAAGACAACGACTTCATCATCAAAAACAACGAGATGGTGGATATCGGCGGGCACCAGGTGGCGCAGGTGGAGTATCCCGGGTTGCCGGCGGACTACACCATGGAAATGGTGCACAAGTTCTACGACGAATATTACTTCCGGCCCAAGGTCTGGGTTCCGATCGTGCTCGGCTCGCTGTTCAAGAGCGAGGACCGCAAACGGCTGTACAAGGAAGCAAGGGAGTTTCTGACGGTGCGGAAATCGAGGATCAAGGCGGTGCAGGAGGCTCGGGCCAAGCAGGCAGAACGGGCGGCGGAAACGGCGAAAGTCTAGGGCGAGAAGTTCAGAGCAAAAGCAACACCGTTCAAGGCGAGACAGCCTGCTTCCCACCTTAGACGCGCCAATGCGGCGCGACGAAGGTGGGGCACCCGAACGATTGGCAGGCGCGAGAGTAAGATCAGAGGCATGCAAGGTCCGCGGTGAGCGCGGGCCTTTTGCTGTTTGCGATGAGGAGAACTTTGGTTAGTCGGCGGTGCTTTCGGCGGCGGCCTCCGCGGAAGCGCGGAGGCGATTGCGCCAGTGGCTCTGCACAAAGTAAATGATGGCGATGGCGAGTGCGAGGACAATCAGGGCATCAAAGCGATGCATCCACTGTTTGAGGCGGGGATCGGTGTCCCAACGCAAGCCGAGGTGAAAGCCGCAGTAGGCCAGCGCGAAACACCAGGGCCAGGAGCCGGCAAACGTGTAGAGATGGAACCTGGCGCGGTTCATGTGGGCGATGCCGGCAGGCAGGGCAATGAAGGTGCGCACGACCGGCAGGAGACGCCCGAGAAAGACGGTGATGCGGCCGTACTTCTGGAAGAAGCGGTCGCTTACGTCGAGGTCATGGTGGTTCATCAGGATGTACTTGCCGAAGCGCTCGATGAGCGGACGGCCACCATAGGCTCCGACCTCATAGGCCAGGATCGATCCCAGGTTGCAGCCGATGGCTCCCAGGGTTGCGACCACCACCAGGGAACTGAAGCGCCCGGCGTAGACGAGGTATCCGGCGAAAGGCATGATGACTTCGGACGGCAGCGGGACGCAGGCCGACTCGACGGCCATGAGGGCGATGATGCCCGGATAGCCAATTGCCGAGATGACAGCTTTAATCAACGTGGCCAGCAGGAGCAGAATATGTTCGATCATGAATCCTCAGAACTGCTGGTTGGAATCCTGGGTGAAAACGTATCCGGGCAGGAGCATTCCCTGTGCGGTCCTTGCCACTTTGATGCGGCGAGTTTCGGCATCTGGAGCCGAGACGTCGGCGATGCGCAGGACGGCGACCTGCGAGAACACTTCGTTATAGAGCTTGGTAACCAGGAAACTCTGTCCACTGGCTTCTTCACGCCAGACCTGCCCGAGTTGGATTGTTTTGACTGCCATAGGCCCCAGTCTCTAGTGTAGCGCAGGCCGGCCTGATTGCGTAGGCCGGGAAGAGATAAGCCGGATTGGCAGGCTAGGGGCGGGCGGGCCTGCCCGATGGCAACGGCCTGGTCCTGGGCGGTGCCTTTGGCGTTGTGCCGGCGAGCAGGGAATCGAGTTCGGCGGCGGGGCAGCGCAGTCCGACATAAAAGGCGCCGAAGTTGGAGAAGACGCCGCTGACCTCGTCGAAGCGCATCTCATAGATCAGTTTCTTGAAGATCACGGGATCGTCGGCAAACAGATCGACGCCCCACTCCCAATCGTCAAAACCGACGGAGCCACTGATGATCTGCTGCACCTTGCCGGCGTAGCGGCGGCCGATTTTGCCGTGCAAATCCATCTGGCGCTGGCGCTCCTCGATGGGGAGGGCGTACCAGTTCTTGAGCTCGCCGCGTTTGCGGTCCATGGGATAGAAGCAGACGTAGCGGGCTTCGGGGATGGGCGGAAACAGGCGCACGCGCATGGCCTCGCGCTGACGGTTCATGGCCTCTTCAATGGCTTCGTTCCAGGCGGGCGAATGGGGCTCAACCGCGCGGGAAACGAGGTCACGGTAGAGCTTGACGGTGGACTCGTAAAGGCCGAGTTCGATGACCGAGACGTAGGCAACAGAGGGTTCCAGGTACTCGAGAAGGTCGATCTGATTGAGCGTGAGCTGGGCTTGATGGAGGGCTTCAAAGTCCTGCCGGAAGTGGACGAAAAGTACATCGCCTTTGTGTCCGAACATGGAGAACATGGCCGAACCGGCGGCTTCCATTGCGGCCAGCGCCGACTGCGCCTGGGTGGTGATGCGGACGCGATCGGCGGCGGGGAGGGCGCGCCACTGGTTCCAGCGGAAACGGAACATCAGGTGCAGGACGGCGGAACCCTCGAGAGTGAGAGGAACCGCGGGCAATTCAAAGGTTTGGGCGCTTACGCCTGGCTCGGTCGTGCTCATAAAGTTTTGGATTCCCCGAATTGCGATGAAGGCTCTGTGGGTATTGTAGCGCGAGGGATAGAGGACGGGTTCAAGGGCGGGAGGTTTCAAGGTTTCGGGCCAAGGTTTCAAAGGTTGAAAGGTTGACGGCAGGGGCAAGGGCAACTACCCCACTTCGGGCAATGACGGGCAGATGGGGCACTGGGAGCGTTCTCTGTTAGTATCTTTCGCAGACGATATGGGGACCACGGCGAAGAAATCGGCGCGCTTCAATCCGCTGGCGAAAGAGCGGGTGGCGGCCATTCTGGAAGCGCTGGACCGCACCTATCCCGAAGCCCGCTGCGCGCTCGATCACCGCGACGCCTGGCAACTGCTGGTGGCGACGATTCTTTCCGCGCAGTGCACCGACGTGCGGGTGAACCTGGTGACTCCGGCGCTGTTCAAGAAGTATCCGACGGCGGCGCGGCTGGCGCGGATTGAGCCGGAGGAGTTGGAGCCGCTGATTCGCTCGACGGGGTTTTTCCACAACAAGGCGAAAAACCTTGTAGGCGCGGCGCGGCGGGTGATGGAGGAGTTCGGCGGCGCGGTTCCAGAGACCATGGAGGAGCTGCTGCGGCTGCCGGGAGTGGCGCGCAAGACGGCCAACGTGGTGCTGGGATCGTGGTTCGGGCGGGGCGAAGGAATTGTGGTGGATACCCATGTGCAACGCATCTCGCAAAGGCTGGAACTGGTGCACACGGACGACCCGGCGAAGATTGAGCTGGAGCTGATGAGGACCATTCCGCAGGCGAAGTGGATCGACTTTTCGCACCAGGTCATCCACCATGGGCGGGCGCTGTGCGTGGCGCGCCGGCCAAAGTGCGCGGAGTGCCCGCTGGAGGGGCTCTGCCACGCAGCGGACAAGACCTGGTCCACGGTGGAGCAGCACAAGGCGGCGATGGGGAAAAAACAGAAGGCATAGAGCCGGCGGCAAAGGCGGGCTGGCGGCGAAGCTGGCGGAGCATATATACTGAGCGGTCAAGTGTGGGGAGCCATGCGACTTTTTCGGAACATTGCGGCCATCGCGAAGGGCATGAGCATCACCTTCATGGAGATGTTCCAGCCGACCACGGTGGAAAACTATCCGGATGGAAAAGGGCCTATGCGGGGCGCGGTTTTCCAGGAGCGCTTCCGCGGGTTGCACGTGCTGCAGCGCGACGAGGATGGGTTGGAAAAGTGCGTGGCGTGCTTCCTGTGCGCGGCGGCCTGCCCGTCGAACTGCATTTACATTGAGGCGGCGGAGAACACGGCGGAGCAGCGCATCTCCAGCGCCGAGCGCTACGCCAAGGTTTACAACATCGACTACAACCGCTGCATCTTCTGCGGCTACTGCGTGGAGGCCTGTCCGACGGATGCGATTACGCACGGCCACGGCTTTGAGCTGGCGAGCTTCAATGCGACGAACCTGGTGTATCGCAAGGAACAACTGCTGGCGATTACCCCGGCGCACGAGGGCGACAACGCGCGCTTCAACGCCAGCGAGGCGGCGAAGATGCGGATGATCGCAAGATAGGGCCGGGGCGGGTTGGATTCGCGCTGGACCGCTCGAGGGCGGTCCAGAGTTGTCTGGGGCGGCTGCAACAGTCCGGTGCGGCGCCGGAGATTGGAGCGGCGCGGGGTCTTTCCGCCAGGCCCGGAGTGAGAGCACGCGGCGCGGGCGAGTCCGCGATGCCCCCGGCGAAGTAAGCTATTCTAGTGTTTTGCAGAAACGAAAGGCTTTGGTTCCTGATGAGTGAATTTCTGAAAGCCGTGAGTGAGCGCGTCGTGGTGTATGACGGCGCGATGGGGACGAACATCCAGTTCCGCAACCTGAATGCCGACGACTATTGGGGCAAGGAGGGATGCAACGAACTGCTGGTGCTGTCGCGCCCGGACGTGATTGCGGAGATTCATGCGTCGTTTTTCGGCGTGGGCTGCGACGTGGTGGAGACCGATACGTTCGGCTCGACGCGGATTGTGCTGGCCGAGTATGGGCTGGAGGATCGCACCCGGGAGTTGAACCTGGCGGCCTGCAAGGTTGCGCGCGCGGTGGCGTCGGCCTACGCCAGCGCGGGGCGGCCACGCTTTGTGGCGGGATCGATTGGGCCGACGACCAAGCTGCCTTCGCTGGGGCATATTACGTGGGACGCGATGCTGGCGGCCTATGTGGAGCAGGCCGAGGCGCTGCTTGAGGGTGGAGTGGACGTGCTGCTGGTGGAGACCTGCCAGGACATTCTGCAGGCGAAGTGCGCGGTGGCGGCGTGCTTCGACGCGATGAAAATGGCAGGGAAGCGAGTCCCGGTGCAGGTGCAGGTGACGCTGGAATCAACCGGCACGATGCTGTTGGGAACCGAGATTGGCGCGGCGCTGACGGCCCTGGAAGTGTTCGACGTGGACGCGATTGGGCTGAACTGCGCCACCGGACCGCTGGAAATGAACGACGCGGTGCGCTACCTGGGAGTGAACTCGACCAAGCACATTTCGGTGCTGCCCAATGCGGGATTGCCGCAGAACGTGAGCGGGCGGGCGGTGTATCTGCTGAAGCCGGAGGAACTGGGCGCCTACCAGAAGCATTTTGTGGCGGATTACGGGGTGCGGATTGTGGGCGGCTGCTGCGGGACGACGCCGGAGCATCTGAAGGCCGTGGTGGACGCGGTGAGCGGGTTGACTCCCGCGGAGCACGCGGTGAAGGCTACGGCGGCGGCGTCCAGCGCCTACACGACGGTGCCACTGGACCTGGAGCCGAAGCCGCTGATTGTGGCCGAGGAGATGAACACGACGACGCGCCTGGAAAGCTTCCGCAACCTGGTGCGCGCGGGCGATTATGACGGCATTCTTACGCTGGCGAAAAAGCTGGTGAACGATGGTTCGCACATGCTGGACCTGTGCTGCGCCGTGGTGGGCGAGGACGAAAAAGCGTACATGAGCAAGGTGCTGGAAAAGATTGCCACCCGGGTGCCGGCGCCGATCCTGATCGACACCACCGAGGCGGAGGTGCTGGAAGAGGCGCTGAAACGCACCCCGGGCAAGGCGATCATCAACTCGATCAACCTGGAGGACGGTGAGAAGCGCAGCGGCCGGGTGCTGCCGATGGCGAAGCGCTACGGCGCGGCGGTAATCGCGCTGACCATCGACGAAGATGGCATGGCGCTGACGGCGGAGAAAAAGGTCGCGATCGCGAAACGCATCTTCGACCTGGCGGTGCACAAGTACGGGATGCGTCCGCAGGATTTGATCTTCGACGCGCTGACCCTGCCGATCTCGACCGGGCAGGAGGATTACCGCTCGGCGGGGGTGGAAACCTTGAAGGCGGTGGAGGGAATAAAGCGGGTGCTGCCGGAGTGCAAAACGATCCTCGGCGTATCGAATATATCGTTTGGGCTGAACCCGTACGCGCGGCGGGTGCTGAACTCGGTGTTCATGCACGAGGCGGTGGACCATGGGCTGGACATGGCCATCGTGAACTACACCAAGATCTACCCGCTGTACAAGATTCCCGAGGCCGAGGTGAAACTGGCGCGGAAGCTGATCTACGGCGAGCGCGCGGCGGGCGATCCGCTGCAGAACTATATGGCTCACTTTGCCGCCGCGAAGGGCACGCAGCAGGCGGCGCCGGTGGCCAGGGCCGAATCGCTGGGGGTGGAAGACAAGCTGAAGTTCTGCATCATCCAGGGCGAAAAGGGAGTGGGCGAAGGCAGCACGCGGCAGACGATCGAGCAGATTCTGGAGACGGCGCTCGCGACCTACACGCCGCTGGAGATCATCAACACGATTCTGCTGGACGCGATGCGCACGGTGGGCGATCTGTTTGGCGCGCGCAAGATGCAACTGCCGTCGGTGCTGGATTCGGCGGGGGTAATGAAGGCCGCGGTGGCCTATCTGGAGCCGAAGATGGAAAAGACGGAAGGCTCGCAGAAGGGGACCATGGTGCTGGCCACGGTGAAAGGCGATGTGCACGACATCGGGAAAAACCTGGTGGACATCATCCTGACGAACAACGGCTACAAGGTGGTGAACCTGGGCATTAAACAGACGGCGGAGACGATCATCCACGCGGCCGGCGAGCACCGGGCGGACGCCATCGGGCTGAGCGGGTTGCTGGTGAAATCGACGCTGGAAATGAAGTACGTCATCCAGGACCTGGAGTTGCGCGGGCTGAAGTTTCCGGTGATCTGCGGCGGCGCGGCGCTGACACGCAAGTTTGTAGAGGACGACTTGCGGCGGGAGTATGGCTCGGCGGTGTTCTACGCGGAGGACGCGTTTGCGGGACTGCACGCGATGGAAAAGCTGAGTGGAGCGGAGCGCGAGGCGACGATTGCGGCGGGCCGGGTGGTGCGCGAAGCGGCGCGGGTGAAAGCGGCGGCCGATGCGCAATTGCCGGATGAACCACGCGACCCGATTCCAGCGGCGGAGATTCCAAAGCCTCCGTTTTGGGGCGTGCGCACGGAGCAGGCGGCGGACTTCGAACTGAAAACGCTGTTTGACTACATCAACCCGACGGCGCTGTTCAAAAACCAGTGGCAACTGAAGACGGCATTGCAGCAGGACTACCTGAGACTGGTGGATGAGAAATACAAGCCGGTTCTGGCGGCGCTGGAACAGGATGCCATGGCGGGAGGATGGTTCGATCCGCAGGTGGTGTATGGGTACTTCCCGTGCCAGTCGAAGGGCAACGATTTGATTGTCTATGCGCCGGCGCCGGGCATGACGCTGGAAGATTTCCGCCGCCAGAGCCCGAGTTTTGATGCGGACGCTTTGGAGGCGGGTGGGGCGCTGGCGAAAGATTTGCCGGAGCTGTTGCGCTTTACCTTCCCGCGGCAGGCGGAGGGACGGAGGTTGAGTATATCGGACTTCTTTCTGAGCGAGGCGAGCGGACGGGCAGACGTACTGGCGCTCTCCGTGGTGACGATTGGGGCGCAGGCGAGCGTGGAGACGCAGAAGTTGTTTGAGCGCGGCGAGTACACGCGCTATCTCTACCTGCATGGGCTCTCGGTGGAGACTGCCGAGGCACTGGCCGAGTTTATGCACCGGCGCATCCGGCAGCAATTGAACATTGCGCACGAGGACTCGGCTCGGATCAGCGACCTGTTTCACCAGAAATATCGTGGCTCGCGCTACAGCTTTGGGTATCCGGCATGCCCGCATATGGAAGACCAGACAAAGCTATTTGCGCTGCTGCGGCCGGAAGAGAATATTGGAGTGCGGCTGACCTCAACCTACCTGCTGGAGCCGGAACAGAGCACGTCGGCGATTGTGGTGCATCATCCGAACGCAAAATACTTTGTGGTGTAGAGCGGGTTGAAAATGGCCGGGCGTTGGCCGGGCGGCGAACAGGTGACGCGGGACATTCCATTTGTTACACTCGCAATACGGGCGAATGCCCGTTCTGCGCCGCGGAGAGGTGGCAGAGTGGCTGAATGCACCTGACTCGAAATCAGACGTGGGGGTAACTCCACCGGGGGTTCAAATCCCTCCCTCTCCGCCAGCCTTTAGAATCAATAACTTACAGACAATCTACTGCTCCTTCTTACTAATCCCAAGGCATCTGCCCAAAAACTCTGTATTTGCTACTGGAGGCAGATTTATGGTTAGTAAGAACAGGAAAGTATCTCTCTACATTACTTCTAGAATAGGTAAACGGTGGACATACCGCCCTGCGCCGAAGAAGAACCCCAAGAACCTTACGGACGGCTCCAGCTATGTGCTGTTTTGGTACGAGGGCTTCACGGGCAAAGGACTCCCCGGGAAGCGTTCGCTCAACGTAGGTAATCAGCTTGACGCCGCCCGCATTGCCAAGACCCGGAAAGAAGCCGAACTCCGGATGCGGATTGTTGAAGGTCAGGCCCGCCCTGAGCCTGAGCCGGATACGTCATCAAATACCCCTACGGTCAAAGATGCAGTCGATAAATTCCTCGAAGAGTGCCAAGACCGTTGCGGGCAGGACGGCTACGGCTTCGCCAAGCGTAGTTTGATTGTCTATAGACGGAGTCTCGGCTACCTGCGCGAGTTCGGAGGGGGGACTCCCCTTATCGCGATGGACGAGCAGTTCTTCAAGACTTACCGCCGCTGGCTCAGGGAACACCGGAACAAGTTCAGCGACCGAAGCTGCCACAATATTCTCCTGACGGCCAATACCATGGCTCGCGCCAACGGCATTACGGCTGGCAAAAAGGTGCTCGCAGAAATGTGGTTTCCACCTAAGCCATGTGATCCATATTCAGCCGAGGAGCTGCGAATGTTCTTCGAGGTTTGCACACCGCAGGAGGCGTTGGTGTATAAATTCTTCGTGCTGTCTGGGTGTGGGGAACAGGAAGTGGCCAACACCGAGATTCGCGACTTGGACTTCGCGAAAAACGTCCTTCATATTTCGCCCAAGCCCGAGCGGGGATTCAGGCTGAAGTCTAAAAAGGGGAATGCAGCACTAGGGCGTAAGGTTCCGCTGCCGTCCGCTTTCATGCGCCAGCTCCAAGGGCACTGCAAGGGTAAGAGCACTCATGATCTGGTGTTCCCAAACAGTAGAGGGTGCGTCGAAGGCCACTTTCTCCGTAAGTGTCAACGGGTCGCCAAGCGGGCAGGATTGACAGGAATGGAGCTTCACAGATTCCGAAAAACCTTTGCCACGCAGATGCATGAGGGTGGCGCGTCCGTCCGGCAAGTACAAAGTTGGTTGGGGCATACCGATCTGGATACCACCCTTATCTACTTAGGCGTGCAGGACTCGGCGGATGAGTCTAGAGCTAGTTGCATAAATGCCTCAAGGTGATGATTAGGCAAGCGCAATGGAAGAAGCCTTGATAGACACTCAGGATGCGGTCATAGCGAACCTGAATGCGACGGAAGTTCTGCAGCCATGC
>Ga0326727_10007721_pt1 | contig 28059 bp, 25 predicted proteins | sample MB2enrmetagenome_FD_207643 | JGI IMG/M metagenome (GOLD analysis project Ga0326727, IMG submission 207643) | Lab enriched peat soil microbial communities from McLean, Ithaca, NY, United States - MB29MY | ecosystem: Environmental > Terrestrial > Soil > Wetlands > Peat | place: USA: New York...
ATCTGCCACCGCGCAGCGCCCCTGCTTCCGGTCCCGCCCTGGAGCTTACCGCTAGCCGCCTTCGTTATGAAAAGCCGAGCAGGCAGATAACTCTTTGGGGTCCCATCCAAGTGACGCAAGGCGAGCGTAAGGTCTCGGCTGACAATGGCAAGGTGTTTCTGGATGCAGTGAATCGGGTTACTCGAGTGGACCTGGAAGGCAGCGTCAAAGCTTCGGAATCTTCTGCGGCGAGGCAGGTCGAACTCTCTGCCGATCGTGCGGAGGGTGACTTCGACGCTGTGTCAAGGGCTCTCCGACATCTGTCGGCCCAAGGAAACGTGACGGGGAAAACCTCGAACAAAGGGAGCGCCAGCCACCTGCTGGCAGGAAGAGTTGACCTCACCCTGGCCGGCGTTCCGGCAAAAGTGCAAAGCGGGGATGCAGCACAAAATGTGCAGCTTGTGGTGGAATCCGCGCCTACCTTGGGTCAGGGTGTTGCGGAGGCAAGACGCGCCACGATGGAGAAGAGGGCGCTCAGCGCGTCAGAGCTGAAGTTCGGCTTTCGGCCTGACGGGAAGAGCCTGAGGGATGCGGAGACGGTGGGTCCGGGCAGGCTGGTCATAGACCCGTCCGACCCCAAGGCGGGCCAACGCATCATTACCGCCGAACAGTTCCTTATGACCTTCGATGAGCTCAGCAACTTGGAAACCCTCCGTGGCCGAAAACCGACTCATATCGTCTTCTCGCCCTCCAAGGGCGCGCCTCCCGGCAGTGTCGCCCAAGAAAGCTCCGCCGACCAGTTATTGGCCACCTTCCATGAGGCGACCCACGCTCTGAAGGAGATCACGCAAGCAGGGAATTACACGTTCCATGACGGGGACCGCAATGCCAGCGCGCAGCAGTCGGTTTACGTAGCAGCCTCGCAGGGTGTGACTTTAACCGGGCATCCCGAACTCTGGGATGCGGAGAGCAGGGCGAAGTGTGAGCGGCTTTACTTTGACCTCGGCAGTGACACTGCCGTAGGCACCGGCAAGGTGCAGAGTACTCACCTTGCCAGTGGCGACCGGGGGCCGGACGGGCAAGCCCCAGACCCCACAAACGTGTTGGCGGACCGGATGGTGGCCCAGCGGCGCGGCGAAGTGGTGCACTACGAGGGTAAGGTACGTGCCTGGCGAGGGGCGGATGTTGTGGAATCCACCAGCTTGGACGTATTCAGGATGTCCAAACGCATGAGCTCCGGCTCGCAGGTGTTGACTTCCCATCTGCAACAGGCCTCCTATGCACCTGGAACTGCGCGTGCCACCGGACCCCCGCGGCACGAGACGCGGCCTCTTACGGTACGAGCCGACTTTCTGGAGGCCTTCGACGAGGGCAAACAAGCGAGCTACCGTGGTCACGTGAAGTTGCAGACAGAGACGACCACCATGGAAGGCGACAAGATGGACGTCTATTTCACCCGCCTTGGGACCACTCAAGAATCGGAGGTGGAGCGCGCCATCGCGGAGGGACACGTCGTGGTTGAGCAGCCGGGAAGGCGAGCTACGGGCGAGCATGGCGAATACTCTGCCGACGCCGGAAAGATCGTCCTGACGGGTGGCCCTCCCGCTATCCGCGACGATCAAAAGGGCTTTACGACCGGTCAACGTTTGACAGTGTTTGTCCACGATGATAGGCTTCTTGTGGAGGGAGGTGATGGAACACCTTCTTTATCGCAACACCGCGTCGCGCCGTGAGCGACCATGCAGATTCTCTCTACAGTTGAACTGACAAAATCGTATAAGGGACGCAAAGTCGTTGACAATATTAGCCTAAAGATCACCCAGGGAGAGGTGGTGGGCCTACTGGGGCCGAATGGTGCGGGAAAAACCACAACGTTCTACATTATCGTCGGTCTCACCAGTCCGGATTCCGGGCAAGTTATGCTCGACGGAGTGAACATTACGGACTTCCCCATGTACGTCCGGGCAAGAAACGGAATCAGCTACCTGCCCCAAGAGCCCTCCATCTTCAGAAAACTCACTGTGGAAGAGAATATCATGGCGGTGCTGGAAACTTTGCCGCTCACCCCTCACCAGCGCCGCGAGCGGCTGGAAGAATTGATTGAAGATCTGGGTTTGCAGCAGGTCAGGCGAAGCGAAGGCTATATGCTCTCCGGAGGGGAGCGGCGGCGAGTGGAGATCGCACGGTCGTTGGTGATTTCTCCCTCGTTCATTCTTCTGGACGAGCCGTTCTCGGGCATCGACCCGTTGACGGTTCAGGATATACAGAAGATCATCGTGCGCCTAAAAGGCGGTGGGATTGGCGTGTTAGTGACCGATCACAACGTGCCCTACACTTTGCAAGTGACGGATCGGGCCTATATCATCAATAATGGACGAATATTCCGGGCCGGTTCGCCGGAAGAACTGGGCAACGACGCCGAGGTCAAAAGGGTATACCTGGGCGACAGTTTCCGGTTGACAATGTAGCTGGATCGCGCCAGTCTTTACTTGCTGGATCGGTAGTGGAACGGTTTGGGGTAGCGGCGGCTTTACGCCGCCATGTTCGGGGCGAGATAAACTCGCCGCTACAACACCAAACAAGGATTATCGGATTATATGGGCGGTGGACCCTCTCCCAGGATCGGGCTGAACCTCAAGGTGGCGCAGAAGCAAATCCTGACGCCGGGCCTTGTGCAGATGGTCAGCGTTCTTGCGCTCAATAAGCTGGAGCTACGCGAGATGATCAATCGGGAGATGGTTGCGAATCCTGTCTTGGAGGAGGTTCCCGAGGACGTTCCGAGCATCGATGAAGTCGACAAGAGGACCGAGAGTGCGGAAACCACTCCACCCTCCCCGAATCACGTCGCCCGAAACGGTGACCATCAGGATTCCTTCCAAGAGATCGACTTCGGGACTTTTTTCGACGATTACCTTGACCCTGGATACCGATCTCCTGAAGCCGAGGTGGTTGAAAGACCTTCTTTCGAGAATTTTCTCTCCCAACCGACCTCCCTGTCTGCTCACCTGGAATGGCAACTGAGCCTTTCTGTCTGCTCGGATTCCGTACGCGACGCAGGACATTCCATCATTGGCAATTTGAATGAAGACGGCTACGTTACAGCTCCGCTGGAAGAGATTGCGCAAACCGGCGGGCACTCGCTGGCCGATGTTCAGGAGGCCCTGGGGTTAATCCAGGTTTTCGATCCGGTGGGAGTGGCGGCTCGGGACGTGCGTGAGTGCCTTTTGATCCAACTGCACACCCTGGCCCCCGACAATACTCTAGCCCAACAGATCGTTTCCGGCTACCTCAAGCAGCTTCAGAACAAGCAGTACCGGGAGATCGCACGTGCCCTCGACCGGCCCGTTAAGACCGTGGAGCGTTGTGTGGAACTGATCCGTAAGCTGGATCCGCGCCCTGGCCAGCGCTACAACAACGCGCAAGCACGGCTCATCGAACCTGACGTGGCGTTCGTGAAGGCGGGGGAAACCTATCAGGTGGTCATGAACGAGGACGGGCTTCCGCAATTGCGGCTCAGCCACCATTACCGGCGCCTGTTGGGAGAGGACAGCACGACGCGGGAGGTGCGCAATTACGTCAAAGAACGCTTCACCTCCGCCATTCAACTCATCAAGAACATCGAGCAGCGGAAACAGACGATCGTCAAGGTATGCGAGGCAATTATTCGCCGCCAAAATGAATTCCTGGACCGCGGAATAGATTATCTTCGCCCCATGATGATCAAGGAGGTCGCCGAGGAAGTGGGCGTTCACCCCTCCACCGTCAGCCGTGCCGTGGCGAACAAATATGCTTATACCCCTCAGGGTGTTTACGAATTGCGCTACTTCTTTTCGGAAGCCGTGCAGGGACCCTCGGGAGCAGCCACTTCCTTAATCAACCTCAAGCGGTTGGTGAAGAAAATGATCGACGAAGAAGACGTCGCAAGGCCGCTTACCGACGAGCAAATTACGCAGCAGTTGCAGAAAGTCGGCTATTGCGTGACCCGCCGGACCGTGGCAAAGTACCGCGAGGACATGCGCATTCCCAGCACCCACCAGCGCAGGGTAAAGGCTTGAACCCGAATTCCGAACTTGAAACCGTTGGTCCGTCTGAAATCCTGAACCCTCCGCCCATAATTCTTAGCGTAGCGAAGAATCACCTTAGTTCATTAGCTGCCATTCTGAGCGTAGCGAAGAATCTCCGCAGTTCGCACTCGAAAAACACCCCTTTGCCGGTCATTCCCGCACCAGCGGGAATCCATCTTCTTCTGCATTGACGTGGAGGTCTACGCATGAACATTGACTTTACCGGACGACAAATGGAGGTCGGCGACGACTTGCGCCGGTACACTCAAGGAAGGTTGCGAAAGATTACTCGCCTCTTAGGTGATACCTACGAGATGCACGTCATCCTGACCGCTGAAAAGCACCGCCGCCTGGCTGAAATCACCTTAAAAGTTCGCGATCATACTCTGGTGGGGATAGAAGAGTCAGGGGACCCTCGGACTTCGCTCAACGGCGCCCTGGCCAAGCTGGAACGTCAAGCCGTCCGCCTGCGTGAGAGAAAGCTCACCCGCAAGCGGCGTCCCAAGCCGGCCACCTCGGTGGTCCTGAACGTTCTGGGTCCCAGCCTTATCGAGCAGGAAGAACACCGTACGATCCAGACGGAGCGAGTTCCGATCAAACCCATGAGCGTCGACGAGGCGATCGCCGCTCTCGACCAGTCGCGCGCAGGCGCCGTGGTGTTTCGCAACCCCGCAACCGAGCGCGTCAACGTTATTTACCACCGCCCCGACGGCAACTTGGGATTGATCGAACCGGAACCCTGAAAAGGCAGAAGGCAGAAAGCAGAAAGTAGAAGGCAGAAAGAAGTACGGTAAGCCGTCTCCCTACAAGTTCTAGGGGTTGGGGTTTGGCCTACTTACGACAACGGGTAGCCTGACGACCCTCAACTGGCTCAGGGCGCTCGGGCTAAGCTGTGAAAATGAGTAAGGCATTGTGCACGATGTCATTCCGAGCGTAGCGAGGAATCTCGTTCTGGTCTGAGGCGGAAGTGCTCAGAGCGGGATTCCTCGCTACGCTCGGAATGACGCTAGCCGTGGTAAATTGCTGCTCCCTTCTGCTTTCTGCCTTCTGCTTTCTGATTTTCTATGCCTGCCACCAAGCATCGGCAACATTTCGTTCTGATCACCGGGATGAGCGGGTCCGGAAAAGGGTCAGTTCTCAAGGCCTTCGAGGACCTCGGTTACCACTGCGTGGACAACCTGCCTGTCGATTTGATCGCGCGCTTTGCGGAAAAGTGCCGGCAGGGGACCAGCCGGATGCAGCGCGCGGCAGTGGGGGTGGACATCCGCGAAGGCACGGCGCTCAGCCAACTCCCCACCGTCTATCAAGACCTCAGAAACAGCTATTTGAATTTGTCGCTCGTCTTCCTGGAGGCCTCCGACAAGGTATTGATCCGCCGCTTCGAGGAGACTCGCCGGCCGCATCCCCTGGGCCGCGATCTTCCGGTACGCGAGGGAATCCGCTTGGAGCGCACTCTGCTGAAGCCCATGCGCCAACTCGCTGATGTCATTATTGATACCAGCCGGATGAACGTGCACGAATTGCGAGAGCTGATTCAGACGCGATTCGGCGGATTGTCCGCCATTCGAGCCATCCTGGTCTCCGTGGTATCGTTCGGATTTCGCTTCGGCCTGCCGGCGGACGCCAACCTGGTTTTCGACGCGCGCTTTCTTCCCAACCCGAACTATATCCCGCGGTTGAAGAGCAAAACGGGGCAGGATGCAGCGGTGCAACGTTTTATGGAGTCTTTCCCGTCCACTCGCGCCTTCATGAAGCACTTGATGGACATGCTCTACTACCTTCTGCCTAATTATATTCAGGAAGGTAAGAGCTACCTTACCGTTGCGATTGGTTGCACAGGTGGGCGTCACCGCTCGGTCGCCATTGCGGAGAAAGTCGGTCGCGCCCTGGCCGATGAAGGGTACAAGACCCGGGTTTCACACCGCGATATTGGAAACGAACCGTAGGTCGTAGGTGGTATGTGATAGGTGGCGGATGGCGAAGGACCGCAGGTCGCAGGTGGCAGGCGTTAGGCGGGGGAGTTCGCCTACGCTGCAAGGTTCTTCCCCACCTACTGCCGACCAGCTACCACATACCGTGCTAGCCCTTGACATCGGCGGCACCCATTTCCGACTCGGCCTCTTCGATCGCCAGGGGGCTCAACTAGCGATTTCGGAGGGCGAGACCCTTCGCTCCGGCGGCCGCGAATGGATGCTCGAACAAATACGTCTGCGTACTCGGACCCTCCTTGAACATGCCGACTCTCCCGTGGGGGCCTGCGGAATCAGCTTTGGCGGGCCAGTTGATTTTCAGCATCAAAGGGTCACCTCGGTACACTCCCCGGGCTGGAAAGACTTTTCCTTTGCCGAATGGGTGAACACGAATTTGCACTTGCCCTGCTTGATCGACAATGACGCGAATGCGGGCGCGCTGGGCGAGTTCCGCTATGGCGCCGGGCGCGGCACGCAAGCGATGGTCTATGTCACGCTCAGCACAGGCATCGGAGCGGGGCTGATTTTGAATGGCAAGACCTATCGCGGCAAGGACGGCCTAGCGGGCGAGTTGGGACATGTTCCCATCTCCGACTCAGGGAACGCATGCTCCTGCGGAGCCGTGGGATGCCTGGAGAGTCTCTGCTCGGGTTGGGCTATCGCCGAGCGGGGCAGAGAGTGGAGACTGCGCCGCGGAGAGACTCTGGCTTCTCTCGGCGACTCGAGCCATTCGAGATCCGAGGGGATTACGGCAAAGGATGTCACGCAGGCGGCGTCGCAGGGCGACAAGGCGGACCTTGAAATCGTCCGAGAAGCGGCTGCCTGGCTTGCCCGCGGTTTGCTGACGGTCATCCGGATTCTCAACCCGGATAGAATTATCCTCGGCGGCGGACTGACTCTCGCCGGCCGGGTTCTGCTGGACCCCCTGCATCAGTGCTTGACAGAACTAGCCTCGCCCACCATTGGCTATTCGACGGAGATTGCAACCGCCGAGCTTGGGATGTACTCGCCTCTCTATGGCGCCGCTGCCATGGCGCTCGACCTCATGCGCCGGTAGTAATGCAGCCCGGGTCGGTCGCCGCAACCAAAACAAACTTCTCCGTGTCCTCTGTGCCTTTAAAGCCTCAACACAGAGAACAGGGAGGGTCTCAGTGAGCTCTGTGTTCAGTCTTTCGAGGCACAGAGAACACGGAGAGGAAATCTTCGCAAAATAACAACGTCCCGTGAACTAGTGCTACAGAGGCGGCATGACGCCGCCACCTGGCGCCATTTGGCAAAGTAAACTCGCCGCTACAACACCTGCCCATGCGCCCGTAACCTTTACCAGATCTCAAACGTCAATATGCGTGACTGCTGGTTCCGCCAGGGCTCGGGATCGGCGAGAGTGAAAGGGCAGGGAACCCACGGAACCGCATTGGATGCGGCCCACCCAAGATCGATTCAAGCGGGGGGCGAGAAGGAGGATTGAAAATGCGCGGAACAAAACTACTCTTTGCGCCGTTGATCCTGGCTATTGCAGCCCAGGTCGCATTTGCCAAGAAGCAAATGGATTCGACTGCGCAGATCACTGCGAAGATACAGGACAAGCTTTACCACGCTCAGGTCTTCAAGCATGGGAACGTTCAGGTCAACGTGGACAACGGGGTTGCTACACTCACCGGAACGTTGGATAGCGTGGGATTCAAGATGGATGCGGAACGCGCCGCCGGCAAGGTGGATGGCATGACCGTCGTCGACAACATCGTCGTGCGTGCGGAGGACGTGACCCCAAGCCAGGTCGCGGACGAGGCGCGGAAAGAGATCCTGACGTATTACGCTTACACAATTTTCGATAACATCAGCTTGCAGCTCCAGGACGGCCGGCTGGTGGTAAGTGGCCAGGTCACACAGCCCTTCAAAAAGGGGGACATTGGCAATTTCCTGTCGCACATCAAGGGAGTGGCTGAATTCGATAACAACCTGGAAGTCCTCCCGACTTCTCAATACGATGATCGCCTGCGCCTGGCAATCGCGCGCGCTATTTACAGAGACCCGTTCTTCATTCATTACGCCGACCAGGCGCTTCCGCCTATTCACATCGTGGTGAAGAACGGGAACGTGACACTGGAAGGCGTGGTCGCCAACCAGCTTGACCGCACCAAAGCTGAGGCCGACGCGCGCTTGGCCGCCACCTTCTTCAACTTCACAGACAACCTCCGGATCGAGAAGGCGTAGCAACATGCGGCCGGCACTGCCCCCTGGAGTCGATAGTGGCGTTACTCCAGGGGGCGCGACGGGCGCGAAGCGCTATTGAGTGCCGCAGCCTGCTGCCGCTTTCGCGCCTCGCTGGCTTGCCCGCGCTGCTTTTGAGACCGGGCTACATCATCGCCACGGAGCGTCACGACTGGTTATGCATACCGCGACACAAAGAAGCTGAGAAAGACACTTGGCTGCGATTCAGGTGCGCGCGCTGAGATGGATTTAGGTCCGCACCTCAGGACCGTTTCGGGCCCCTTCTCCGGCCTCTTCAAGCTTCGAGTAGGAGTGTGCAGGACCAGCCACGCTGAACTTGGCGCTCGACACGCCAAAGAGCGGTCTGCCTGCCCCGGCTTGCGCTGGATGAGCCACCCGGTTCGGCGTGGCCATTGCCGACGACGCAGCTCTTGACTCACTTGGAACTGTGCCAGCGCAGGAATCAAAATCCGGCGTTTCCGCCATCCGGGCGGAGCCTAGTCAAGTTAGCACCGAACCTCTTCAAGATGCGCCTTCCCAAGTCCGAGTAACCTGCCTCTTTCCCCGGAACCAGCCAGATCGAGCCGACGTCATGCCTCTCTAAGAAACTCACAAATTCGGGCGGTGCCTCGGCATCTGTCACGGCCAGTCGGAAAACCGCGAAGTCTGGCTAGTGCGGCCTGACGGAGAAGTGCTCGTACCAGAGAATCTGCGCGAGAGCCAGGCGCAACTGGTCCAACTCGTCGGCGCGCAGGGTTTTCACCTCCGCAAGAAGTACATTAGGCTTCTTGACCACAAGAAGGTCGAAGGCATTCTTACGCGCATACTTCTCGCGTTGTGGGAAGAGCAGCGCAAAACGCCTAAGACACTTCTGGCGATCCCTGTTCCTCTCGGCCGCCTTGTCCGTCCCATGAGAAAACTTCCAGACCCCCGGCTCGTCAACGCGCTCTTGCATTGGGGTACGTCCTTCCTGGACACCGGCTTTCGAATTAGGTTGGCGATCGCTTACAGGCCCGTATGCCCGCTGTCGTCAGTACCCGTTAACTCCACGCCAATCACCCTAGCGGCAAGAACTCCACCCAGTTGATCCAGTCCTCAGGGTCAGAAGCGCGAGCAATCAGCTCCAAATCGCTCACACACTGGCCGATAGTGACGTCGAGCTGAGGAGCGAACACCACCCCGGCGAACCGCGGGGCGTTCTCCTGACGTCGCGCCGCCTCTTTCAAAAAGTCCGCATCCTGCGTTGCCAACACGCGGCCAAGAGTCGAGGCACGATCCAGGAGCTTCGCATCTTCCAGCTTGCCTGTCCCGTCTTCCTGAGCGGTCAGCACGTCCACACCGCGCAATCGCAGCTCGAACGTCATCGCGTAAGGGACGTGAACGTCCATGTAGAAACGGATGCTCACCGGTGCATTCTGAGGTTGAGCAGCTTCTGCCGGAGCACAGGATTGGTGAGGTTAGCCCTCAACCGTTCTGCTTCCTGACGCCGCTCCTCGATTTCTGAATCGAGCTTCTCCTGATTGTCGTAATAATAGGCGAGAGCGGAATGAATCTGTGCCAAGGAGAGATGGGGATGTTGAAAGTGAATCTCTTCGGGGCTCCACCCATAAGCGAGCCTGTCCAGCACAACCTCGACGACTTTCGTGTTAGCTCCTGTAATCGAGGCCACCCCCTTATCGTCAATCTCGATGTGGGTCGAAAGAACGCTGGTCGCCACAGTGATTCACCTCTTCGGTCCTTGACCCTAATATAACACAATCCCAGGCCAAGGATACCGCTTCGTCATCGGTAAGACCAAGTACTGGATACTGCGGCTAGCGGTCGATCTCCACGATACCATCGGCGGGAATGCTGTAGGAGTTGGAGCGCAGCAGGACGCGTTTGTACTGGCCTGGTTCCTCGGTGGGAAGATAGAAGATGACGGCGATATTGGGATTAGTGGCGAGGTACTTCCGGGTGCGCTCGACCCCCATCACAAAACAGCCTGCCGAACGTCCGTCGGTGTCCGTCCCCGTAGCCGCCAATACTGCTGCTGAAAGCATGCCCTGGACCGGCCAGCCCGTATGCGGATTCATAATATGGCAATAGTTCTTGCCGCCAATCTCAAAGAACCTTTCGTAGCTGCCCGAAGTGGACAGCGAGTAGTTCTGGAGATGGACGACATCTGCGGGCTTGCGCGAGTCGTAGGGATCGCGCAGGGTGATCTTCCACCCGTGTGCTCCGGGAGGCGAGCCGAGGGCGTAGATGCTGCTCGTGCCGCTGGAGACAAGCGCCGAGGTGATCCCATTGGAGCGAAGAATATCCACGGCGCGATCCACCGCGTAGCCCTTGGCGATTCCCCCCAAGTCGATTTCAACTCCAGGCTCGTCAAAGCGAATAGTCCGCCGTTTGGCACCCAATTTCAGATGCTGGTACCCAACCCGCTCGAGCACTTGAGCGATTTCAGCTTGCGTAGGCAGGCGGCCACGGCCGCGGAAAAACCCCCACAACTTCATCAGCGGACCGACGGTAATGTCAAAAGCTCCATCCGTCTGTTGGCTGCGGTAGACCGAGATTTCGAGTAGATGAAACAGCCCGGGCTCAACCACGACGGGATGACTCGCGGCCTCGCGGTTGATGGCTGAAAGTTCGCTTTCCGGCTTATAATTGCTCATCTGCTCGTCCAGCCGGTCAACTTCCTCGAAAACCTGCTCCACGACCTCCGAGAGGAAAGTCCGATCCCGCCCGTAAGCAGCCACCGTGAACACCGTGCCCATACTTTCGTGCGAGGCCTCGTAGCGAACCGAGTCCTCAGAAGCAGTGGCGAGTGACGAGTGACAAGTGACGAGCAGAATCAGGGGGAATAGTGAATGGTGAATGGTGAATGGTGAATTGCGAATAGTGAATAGTGGATTGCGGACGTGGAGTCGCTCTTGCGCGCCGCCCTCCTCATCGTCCTTCAGTTCATGAGTCATAATTTACTATTTATGATTCATATTAACTCATTGCCTTCTTGGGCCAAAAGATTTTCTGCCCCGTTTCCACCGCACGGTTGCCGTAGATGACGCCCTGGGCATCCGCCACGCCAATCTCGAGCGGTGCGATGACGGGTTTTCCTTCCCGGATGGAGGCGAAGAAATTCGACATCTCGCTCCACCAGGGGTCATGCGCTTCCTCGTATTTGTAAATCCCCATTGACGCCAGCCAGCGCTTGGCGTAGAGCAATTCGCGGTCAACGAACCCCGACTCTTGATTGGCATTGCGCTCCGGGAAAATGGGAATGCCTTCCTGCGTTGCCGCCTTAGACACCGTGGCGCCGGCCCACCAGTTTTCCTTCAAGCCGGTATTCGATATCTTGGCCACGGCTTCGCGATAGAACAGTCCCTTTCCGAGCGTGATAACAAGCGTTCCGCGATCGCCCATAATCTCTTCCTCAAACTGGAAATGCTCGTTAAAGAGAACACCGCTCCACATAAACTTCTGGCCACCTGGGTATTGGTAAATCGCCTGGATGTTATCGCAGACTTCGCGCCCGTCCTTCCAATAGTCGATTCCCCCCGTAGCCACCACTGAGACAGGATCTGCTCCGATAGCCCAATTCGCCACGTCCAACTGATGGGAACACAACTCGGCGAATAATCCGCCCGAATATTCCTTGTACATGCGCCAGTTGATGAGACGCTCGAACTTGGGATCGGGCACGGGGCGCCGCCAGTTGCTGTTGCGATGCCAGTTGGCGCGCACGAACATCACTTTGCCCAGTGCGCCTTTGCGAATCATCTCCATGGCCACTTGGTAAAGCTCGCTCGAGCGGCGTTGCAGGCCGACTTGCAGCGCTTGTTTTGGATGCTCTTCCGCCGCCTTGCGAATCCGGTCCTCCTCGTCTTCCTTGAAGTACATGGTCTTCTCGACAAAAACGTGCTTGCCCGCGCTCAAGGCATCGACGACCATTTGGGTATGGAGATTAAGCGGCGTTACCACCATCACCGCATCGAGATCCTTCCTCTCCAGCATCTCGTGGTAGTTTTCATAAGTCTGAGGATTCGATCCGATGGTTTCGACGCCCTTCTTGAGATTAGGGGGGTAAATGTCACAGGTGGCGATACACCGGCCCTCGGGAATCGTCGCTAAGAACTTGAGCAGCGTACAGCCTTCAGTCCCCGTGCCAATCATTCCATAGTTGACGACGTTGTTGGGACTCGGATTGGCCAGGATGGCGGGCGCTGCCCCGCTCGGCAGCGCGGAAGCCGCGGCTACGGCGGCAGCCGTCTTCAGGAAATCGCGGCGGCTTACGTCTTGCACTTTCTCCATGGTTAAAGCTCCTCTAAACGACGCTGATTATCATGTAAACATTTTACACTCGCGGTGGGCAGATTGCACCTGGGTTATACTCGAGTCACTTCGTATGGGCGGCTTGCCGGCCACCCGAGGGCGACCACCAGGGTTGCCTCTACAAGACCCCGGGGGCCCGTTGTGGCCGCCCGAGGGCAACGACAAGGGTTGCCCCTACACGCAGCCCTCGGGTTATACTGATGAGGGAGGATGACTCTGCTAAGTTGAAACGCTGGACAAAGTTCGTTGCCTGCAGCCTGCTTGGTCTCACAGCCTTGATCCGCGGGGCTGTCACTTTCCCACAGAGTTCTCCGCCCTCGGACGAGGTCACGGCCGAAAGCCTGAAGTTCACCCAGGCCTACGGCGCCATTCAAAAGAACTTTGCGGAGCCTGTTGATCCCGATGCCGTAGTTCTTGATGGCGGCATCCGGGGCATGCTCTCCGCTCTTGACCCCTTCTGTTCCTTCTTCGACCGCGACCAATTCGAAATGCTGAAACAACAGACGCGTGGCGAGGCGCTGGGATTCGGATCCATCCTGTATGTGACGCCGGGGAAAATACTTGTGCTCCAGACCGCCCAGAACTCCCCCACGGCGCGGGCGGGGCTGGGTCCGGGCGATGAGATCGTGGAAATCAATGGCACACGCGTCAACCGGGTAGACTTTCAAACCTTGGTCGAATTGCTGCGGCGCTCCCGCTCGCATCCCGTTCGCCTGGGGGTTATCCACCCGGGCAAGTACATTGCGCAGGATTACGATCTGAAACCGGCGGAGGTGGCCCAGCCCAGCGTGGATAAATCGTTCTTGCTGTCACCCGGGATCGCGTACATCCACTTGAGCAGCTTCGAAGAGAAAACCCCGCAGGAAGTTTTGGACGCCGTGGTAAAGCTTGCGGCGTCGCCTCTCGACGGCCTCGTACTTGACCTGCGCGATAACCACGGCGGCGTGGTGGACGCCGCGATTGGCGTCGCCAGTCTCTTCCTGAAACCCGATGCCCTGGTGATGACCATGCGCGGCCGGGCGTCTCCGGAAAAAGCCTACCGCACAACTGCCCCACCAAAACAATTCAACCTGCCCATGATCATCCTGGTGAACGGGGATACGGCCAGCGCCGCCGAAGTGCTTGCGGCGGCGTTGCAAGAGCACGACCGGGCGGTCATCGCCGGCGGGCCAACCTACGGAAAAGGCGTTGTGCAATCCGTGACGCCCCTGAGCGAGGACACCGGACTTGCCTTGACCACCGCTCAATACTTCACTCCCAGCGGCCGCTCCTTACAACGGCCTCTTCCGGGAACTGCCCTGGCCTCTCCGGGTCGCGAACTCGACCCGGCCTCCACCTCGAGCCACTTCTCTACCGATGACGGCAGGCCGCTCTCGCCCGGCGGTGGTATTGCGCCGGACGTCGGAATCCCTCCAGTCACACTCGATCCCTGGGTCACTTTTCTGAACCAGACCGGGACCTTCACCGACTTCGCCTCGGAGTACTTGGCGCTGCATGGGCGGTCGAATAGCTCGTTCGGCCCCGACGCCGCCATGCTCGACAATTTCAAAGATTACCTCACCAGGCGAGGGATTCGGACGCCTGAGGAATTCTGGGGCAACGACCAGGATTACCTGAAACTGAGAATCAAGGTCGAACTGCTTAGCCTGGTTTTCGGCCTCTCCAGCGGCGAGGAAGCGGAAACAAAGGGCGACCCACAAGTTCAGAGCGCCGCGAGCCTTTTCTCTAAAATCCCCCAAATCCTTAAGGGACCTGTCACGAAGCGGTAGCGCGCATTTCCGTTCTTGAAATGTCCTTCGAAAAGAATATTGCAACGGAATCGAGACACAGCGTTAGAATACACGCCGGAGAAGTCAGTCGCTAGATAAGACCCGCGGACCTCAAGAACGGAGGTCCCCCCTACCCAGATTCAACCTCGCCAGCGGAGGGTTTTCAATCATGCGCTTCAACGGTGAAAGACAAAAACTACGAAAAGCGTTGGTCTTTGGCCTCCTCGGCGGCTGTTTCATTACTTTAGTGTCCATTGCCGTCTCCGGAGTGTTTTACGCGCTTACCGGGTGGGGCTCGTTGCGTCTGGATTGGAGCACGGTATATTGGTCACTCGCCATCTTCGGCGTATCGTCCGTCTCAATAATCATTGGGGTTATTGTGTACGTGTCTTTCTGTGAGCCGTCGACTCGGGATTGAGCAGGCAGCACGGACCTCAAAAGCGGGGGTCCGCGCTACGCCCGAGTCTGGAGATTGGAAATGGCGCCCAAGCCCTTCCTTATCGGTTTGCTCATTACAATCACTCTGAATGCCAACTTAGCGGCGCAAGACAACGGGTGCACAAGTCGCACTGTGCCGGTGGGAGTGGTCGACCGTGAGTGGAATCTCGTGCGAGGCCTCAGTGCGGCAAACTTTCGCGCGAATCTTCACGGCCAGGAAGTAAAGATTATCTCTGCCGCGATTGATACGAGCCCACGCCATATCGTTCTGCTTCTCGATGCCAGCGGAACGATCCCAAGAAGGTTGAGGAGGCGCTCCTCGGGGCGCGAGTGCGTCTATTCGGGATCGTCATGCTCCATGAGCTTCGGGTGCGAGCACGGTCGCCGGAGGAGCTCAACGGACCGGACCAACTTCATTCCGTGATCGAAACCACGGGGGGCAACACGCTGTTTGTGCCCTACGCTGCGATGGGGGAGCCGTACAAGCATATCAGAGCTAAGACAGGCGCCGAAGCCGTTGACTTAGCACTCCAGCGTTGGTACCGACAGATGGGCGAGTTCTACCGGCTGGAAGTGCGGTTACCGAAACAGGTTGATCAGCCTACGAAATGGAAACTCGAGGTAGTCGACGCAGACGGAAGACCAATGCAGGAAGTAGAGATTCACTATCCTATAGAGCTGATGCCTTGTGCGAACGCACGTCCCTGAACGGCATCAACTGACGGCGACGGCTTCAATTTCTACTAGCATCTCGGGGTCAATAAAGCGTGCGACCTCAACCAGCGTAGTTGCCGGATGAATCGTTCCGAAAAACTCCGAGTGCGCCCTTGCCACCTCCTCCCAGCGCTCCATCTGGGTGACGTAAATGCGCGTGCGCACCACGTATTCAAGGCCCAGGCCAAGGCGTTTGAGGGCGCTCTCGATATTCCGAATTGCCTGCACGGTCTGCGCGTACATGTCTCCCGGGGCCAGAACTTTTCCGGAAGGGTCTGTCGCTGTAGTTCCGGAGACGTAGACCATGTCCCCGACCTTGATTGCGCGCGAGTAACCGAGCTTAGGTTCCCAAGGTGTTCCTGAGAAGATCTTTTCTCTTTTGTTCTTCATTTGCTTCTCCATTCGCAACCGGTGACCCCCTCACCCGGCCCGCTCCGGCTGAAGAAAATGCCGCTCGGCCCTCTCCTCCAAGGGGGAGAGCGCTGATGGGTAGCCGAGGGCGTCAGGTCTCGTCAATGCAGGGAACTCCCGAGGGCGGCCACAAGGACCGCCCGTACAATCTATTTCTCCTTCTCGAAGTATTGACGATGAGCGCGAGCCGCAAGCGCCAGGCGACGGTGGCGCCGCACCAATGCCTCCCGGAAACGGCGTTTCTCTTCTGCGGTCACCGGGACTATGGGAGGGACCTTGGTCGGGCGGCCGTCCCGATCAACCGCTACGTAAGTGACGAAGGCTGAGCTGGTCTGGCGGCGCTCGCCCGTCAGAGCATCTTCCAAAAAGACATTGACCTCAACCTCTAAAGAGGTGTGAAACGCGCGCGTGACGAACGCTCGCAGCACAATCAATTGGCCGATTTTAATCGGATGAACAAAGTCCAGATTATCGACCGAGGCGGTCACCAAGAGAGTTCGGCAATGACGGCGGGCGGAGATCGCTCCTACGATATCGATCAGATGCATAACTTTGCCGCCGAGAATGTTACCCAAAGGATTGGCGTCATTGGGAAGAACAATCTCCACCGTTTCCGTCAGAGAATCAGCAACCGTTTTCGCATTCTGGTTTTTCATGCCTGGCTCGCTCGGTGGCGATGCGAAATCGCCGCTACCATCCAACCCTCTCAGGCAGAGTCGTTCAGGGCCTTGCGCCTGCCGATGGAAGGCTTGGAATGTCCTGTCTAATTCGGCTATGTATCTATACTATGCGAGCCTCAGGGCGGATGCAACAGCAAACGGGTGTGTGGAATCCGGCGGGTTGGCACACCTCACCGCCGCTACGACATGGGGCAGGCCACAGGCAAAGGTGTTCCCTTAGCAATACCTTGCTAGGGCTTTGGCTTGTTCGCTGGCTTGGTGGCGGCGGGCGTAGTGGGCCGCGTCGCAGAAGGCGTCGCCGCCCCACCTGTCGTCGGGGCGTCAACCGGGTTAGCGGCATCATAGAGCTTCACGATTTGGTCCGTCAAGTCGACTTCGGTGGCCGCGTAATAGATCGGGACCTGGTCGCTGCCGATGACCAGAGAGTAACCGTTTTTTTGCGCATAATCCCGAATCACACTGACCATCTTCTGCCCGATGCGGCGGAACATTTCATCCCGATCAGCAGAGAAGTCGGCTTGCGCATCCTCGGTCGTCCGCTTCAAGAGCTTCTGCTTCTCTTCCAAGTCCCGGTTCAGGCGTCGCTGCTCATCATCGCTTAGCGTGGCGGCCTGTTTTTGCAACTGGTCGTTGATGGCTTGAATGTCCTGGTTTTGTTTCTGAACCTCAGCCTGGCGAGGCTGATATTTCCTCTGAAGGTCAGCCATCGATTTCTTTCCTTCTCCCGTGCTTAGAATGGCCTCCTGAATGTTGACGACGCCAACCTTGCCGGAGGTTCCCGAACTCTGAGCCAGCAGACCTGCCGGGACAGCTCCCAGGAAGAACAGTAGAGTAATTGTGGAAACTCGAGTCTTCATTCAAACTCCTTCAATGGATTAAAATCCTAAGTGCGATAACACATTCTAACTCATTTTGTCTCTAAAAGGTGCGGACTACCGTGAACCCAACCCTGCCTTTTCGCTCCCGCAAACGGAACTGGTTGAACAAGCCTTCGGCAGCGACATAGGTGGCCTCATTGGGAAACATCGTCTGTGGGGGCAGGACCTGGGGAGGGGTTATAATAACGTTATCCTCGCGAAGCCAATTGTATCCATAATAAAGATGAAAAGGCGCATTAACCACGGGCAAGATGATCATCATGTCGAGCCCGGTTGAGCTGCGGGGGCGCAAGTTCGTACTCGAGATAATCTTCAGTCTTGTCGGCAGTTGGAAGTACGGGTATTCCGAGCTCAACTGCGCAAGGCTAGGAATCGAGGTGTCAATTTGGAGCTGGTTGGTGCGCAGGACAAAGGCGCTGCCACCATCGATAAATGCTGCCAGGGTGACCGGGCCGGCAATCGGTACGCGATATTCAAAATTGCTGATGATCTCTGTGTCTCCGCCGGGGTAGATCGGCGTGTAGTAGGGGAACTGGGTGTAGGACCCGCAGGTTCCAGTTTTCGTCCCAGTGGAGCCGGTAGCATAAATAGGATTGCCGAAGTTGTCCCGGTTACACACTTGCCCAAGTCCGGGGAAGAACGCCAAGGGGCTGATGGAACGGATATCAAAACCACGGATGTCATACTCGCCGCCAACGTAGAAGCGCGAAAACGGCGGGGGGACGCGGCCTCCGTATCCTTGGATGGAAGCCGCCAGGATGCGCATGCCAAAGGCTTGCGGCTTCTCGGAGCGAACGTTGCGGACGGGATGAAAGTACTTGAACTCGATGGAGGGAGTAACGGTATAAACGTTGCCTCCCAACCCGGATATCCCCAGTGTCGCAGCCAGGTACCTTCCGCGGGTGGGACTCCACGCATCATTGATGGTGTTATAAGTATAAGTCGGCATCAGTGAACTGGAGACGATGCCGCTCAGCGCCGAAGGACCTGCCAAACCACGAAAGTTGATAGCCTCAAAGAAGGACTCGGAGGCCGCATTGAACGCCTGCATGCTGCTATAGGAATAGCTGTAGGTCAAACCCACGCGGGCGAAGCTGCGCCGCAAAGGGTAGCTGCTAAACATCGTGAATCCGGAGGAATTCTGCTGAAAATTCTGCGCGTAGTATTGACCATACACGGAGCTCGCGATCTGGGTGGGATTGACGCCGTAAGCATAAGCCAATTGGCGCAGTTGGTCGTAGCGGTAATCGCTGTGGTAGACCGTAAACCCCAAGGTCATGGCACGATCAAAAACGTACGGCTCAGTGAATCCAAACGAGTAGAGCTTCTGAAAAGTCCCCCACTCCGTTTGAACGCTCAGGGTTTCGCCCAGCCCCAGGAAGTTGTTGGTGGCGTAATTGGCTCCGACGAAGTTGCCCGCCAAGCCGCTGACCCCGCCCGAAAACCCAATCGCGTTCTTGCCCTTTTCTTTGACCTTCATGGTGATGTCAACGGTGCCGTTGTTGGCGTTCTGGGTGATCTCGTAGTCTTCCTTCTTCACGGTATCAAAGAAGCCCAGTTGATTCACACGCAGCACGCTCAGGTCCCACCACGAGGAGTTGAACATATCTCCTTCGCTGAGCAGCAGTTCGCGTCGAATCACTTTGTCGCGCGTCTTGGTATTGCCGGAGAACTCGATGCGATGAACAATGAACTGCTTATCTTCCTCGAAGTCTAGCGCCAGGTTGATGACCTGGCGTTTGTTATCCGGCTCGATATCGGGCGAAGCGGTGAAATTAATGTAACCGAACTGGCCATAGAGTTTTGTGTAGTTCTCCATAGCCTTACGAACCTTGGCGAGCGAAAAGACGTCTCCGGGCTTGAGCTTGAGGATTGTGGCCAACTGTTCCTGCTTGAAGAGTTTGTTGCCGCGGATGACAAACCGGCCCAAGCGGTACTGCAAGCCCTCCTCGACCGGGATGGCCAGATCCACTCGTTTGCCCCGTCCCCAACTGTAGAAAAAGAACGGCCAGCGCCGCCGCGTGTCCACCATCTTCGTCTCCGGCTCTTTTGCCAGAGCGAAATAGTAACCGTGGTCCCGGTAGAGGTCGCGGATATTCTCGAGGTCGGCCTCGATCCTCTCCTTGTCGTAGGTCTTATGGAACCAGTAGAACCAGGGTGGAGCGCCGGAAGGCCGGGAGTACTTCATGGAGCGCTCGAGTTCGCGAGCGGAAAAGACATGGTTTCCGGCAAAGCGGACACTCCCGACTTTGACCTTGGGGCCTTCCACCACGATAAAGGTGAGAGCTACGGAATTGGGCGGAATGTTCCGAGTGCGGTGCCGGACGGTGGCAAACATCTTGCCGTGCGCGGAGAGCATATCTTGGAGCACCACTTCAGCTCGCCGGATGACCACGGGATCGTATTGGGACTGGATGGATAGGCCGACCTTTTCCTTCTTGAATTCATCCAGCACGTCCGATTGCTGAACGGTGCTCAATCCCTTGTAGTCAATGCTGCGAACCAGCTTCTTTTCACGCACGAAGAAGGTAACGATCTTGCCGCCTTTGGGGGAATCCGTTTCTTCCAAGCGAATGTCGTCGAAGTAGCCGGTGTTCCAGAGTGACATGAAATCTCGCCGCAGAGCGCTCTCGTTGTAGACGTCGCCTGGCTTCGAGAAAATGCGGGCTTTCATCACCGCGCTCGTTATACGCCGGTTGCCTCGAAAATAAATCGCCTGGATCGTTTGCTCGGCTGCGGGTTTGGCTTCCGGCTGCGCAGGCGCTGTGGGAGTGGTGAGTACAGGAGGCTTCTGCTGAGCAGGCGGCGCCTGGGGCGTTTCAAGTTGCAGTTTCGGCGCGGGCGCCTCGGGCGGAGTCTGCGGTTGGGCGGGCGGCTTCTGGCCTGACGTAGAAGGCGGTTGCTGGTCCGAGGGCGGAGTCTGGGAGGGCTGGGCAGGCGTCTGCTGAGCGGAAGAAGGCCCACTTGATGGAGAGGATGGGTTCTGGTCTGCCGCCTGTCCCCGAAGCGCCATGCCGGAAAGCAGGCCCATGAGCACGGCGATCAGCGTCAACTTCACCAATCTCTTCCTTGGTCGGCGCGTGGCAAAACTGCTCTTCAAGAAACGCTCTTCCCCCTCGTGGATTGTGCTCAGAGAGTCCGATGCCGGGAATTCTCGGAAAGTTGGCCCGACGACTCGAAAACGAATATTATCACACGTTGATCCGATGTGGAATTTCTGTAGTGGGTCAGGTTGACAGGCCTCACTAACGGGCGAGTGGCGTGGCCGCAACAAGTTTGTCGTTCATCGAACGATAACTGAGTCCCTGGTTCTCAACCACAACTTCCAGAACTGAGGGAGGGTGAATCTCCCCTTGGATCAAAGCTTCCGAAAGCGGGTCCTCAACGTACTTTTGCAGAGCCCGGCGCAGCGGACGAGCGCCGTAGGAACGGTCCTCACAGGTTTTCTCCAGAATCCACTGGCTCGCCTCGCGCGATAGGCTTAGCGAAATATTCTTGTGCTCCAAATTCTGGTTCATCTGCCCCACCAGGAGTTCCAGGATCTGTACCAGATCGTGGTCCGTGAGCGCATTGAACACAATCACTTCGTCCAGCCGGTTGAGAAACTCCGGATTGAACAGCCGCTTGACCTCCGACATCACCATGTCTTCGGCCTTCCGCTCGCTCGCACCTTCCGCCGCCGACTGGAATCCCAGGTGCGACCGGCGTTGCAGGTAACGAGCCCCGATATTCGAAGTCATGATGAGGATGGTATTCTTGAAATCAACCGTGTTCCCTAGCCCGTCGGTCAGGTGTCCGTCCTCGAAGACTTGAAGCAGAATGTTGAACAAATCCGGGTGGGCCTTCTCAATCTCGTCCAGGAGGATCACCGAATAGGGGGCGCGCCGGACCCGCTCCGTCAGTTGGCCTCCCTCCTCGTAACCCACGTAGCCAGGAGGCGACCCGATCAGCTTCGAGACGGAGTGCTTCTCCATGAACTCCGACATGTCGAAACGAATCAGCGCCCGCTCGCTCCCGAAAAGAAAGGCCGCCAGCGAACGGGCCATTTCCGTCTTGCCGACGCCGGTAGGCCCCAAGAACAGGAAAGAACCCACCGGGCGGCCGGGCGGCTTCAGGCCGGCGCGGGAACGACGGATGGCTCGAGCCAAGGCTGAGATGGCGCGATCCTGGCTGATGATGCGCTTGTGCAGCTCTTCTTCCGTGCGCAGCAGTTTCGAACTCTCCTCTTCCTTAATCGAAGTCACCGGCACGCCTGTCCAGCGCGAGACCACATCCTCAATGTCCTCGCGGGTCACGCTGCCCATGGCCGTCTCGTCGATATTGTATTTCTCGCGCAACAGCCTGAGGTTCTCGCGTTCCTTTCGTTCCTCGTCAGAATAGAAGCGCGCCTTTTCGAATTCGTGGTTGGCGATGGCATTCTCCATCCGGTGAACTACGAACTTGATGCGCTTTTGCACGTCGATCATTTCTTCCGGCAAGGAGCTCTGCCGCAGCTTCACCCGCGCCCCCGCCTCATCAATCAGGTCCACGGCTTTGTCGGGCAGGAAACGATCGGGAATGTAGCGGCTGGAGTGGTACACCGAGGAGCTCAGGGCCTCGTCCGTATAGTTGACCGCGTGAAACTTCTCGTACCGGTCCTTGATCCCGAAGAGAATCTTGATGGCTTCTGCTTCGGACGGGGGAGCAACCTTCACCGCCTGGAAGCGCCGCTCGAGCGACCGGTCCTTTTCGATCGATTTGCGGTATTCCGCCGGCGTAGTGGCGCCGATGCACTGGATTTCGCCGCGCGATAACGCCGGCTTGAGGATATTCGCGGCATCCAACGAGCCTTCCGCCGATCCCGCTCCCACCAGGGTATGCAGCTCGTCGATAAAAACGATGGCGTTCTGCGACTCCATCAACTCCTTCATGATGGTTTTCAAGCGTTCCTCGAACTGGCCGCGGTATTTGGTGCCCGCCACAATCAAAGAAAGGTCCAGCGCCAGAATACGCTTGTCAGCCAGGAAGGAAGGCACATCGCCATCCGCAATCCGTTGCGCCAAACCCTCGACGATGGCCGTCTTGCCTACCCCTGGCTCCCCGATAAGCACGGGATTATTCTTTGTTCGGCGGCAGAGAATTTGGACGGCCCGCTCCAGCTCGGCTTCCCGGCCGATCAGGGGATCGAGCTGGTTATCCATCGCGCATTGGGTGAGGTCGCGGCTGAATTCGGAGAGCAGGGACGCTTCCTTAGGGCGCGAGTTGGAAGCCTTCTCGTTCTGTCCCCGGTTCAAGTCCTCGCGCAGCGCGGGGAGGCGGAGCCCGCGTTCGTGCAGCATTTCCGCCGCGAACGACTTGTCCTCGCGCAGCAAACCCAACAACAGATGCTCTGTCCCGATATGCTTGTGCGAAAGGCGCTCGGCCTCTTCCGCCGCAAAGGCCAGCACCCGCTTGCACTCCTGGCTCAAAGGCAAGTCGACGGAAGTCGAGACCTTCTCGCGCACCGGGGTCCGCCCCTCAACTTGCTTACGGATGGATTCAATGGAAGCGTGGGACCGCAGGAAACGGTTCGTGAGCGCCTTGTCTTCGCGCAGCAACCCCAGCAGCAGATGCTCGGTCTCGATAAAGGGGCAGCCGAATTGGCTGGCTTCATAGCGCGCGAAAAAGATCACGCGCCGCGCCTTTTCCGTGTACCTCTCAAACATAGCTCCTCAGCCTTCTCGGGAACCCTCGCCCCCGCCCCCAAACATCCCGGGGCAAGCAGATCGCTGAACTATTGGATCTACAGTCGCGCCCCTCAAAAGCCGAGGTCCGCGCTACTCGCACGCCAACTTTCCACTCGCCAGGCGCAAAATCCGTTGCGCGCGCCGGGCTAAGTCGAGATTATGAGTGGCCAGCATCGAGGTCAAATGATGATCCCGGTGCAGTCTCTCCAACAACTCAATCACCCGCTGGGCGGTGCGATGGTCCAGGCTGCCCGTCGGTTCATCGGCCAGCAGCACCGGCGGCTGATTGGCTAAGGCCCGGGCCAAAGCGACTCGCTGTTGCTCACCCCCTGAAAGCTCACCCACGAGTCGCGTCGCAGCATTCGCCAGCCCCACTTCGTCCAGGAGCTCCTTAGCGCGCTCCTTGGCCGGTGAAAAGTCACGGCCGCTGATCAACTGCGGAACCACTACGTTCTCGAGCGCGCTGAATTCCGGCAGGAGGTAGTGCATCTGCCATACAAAACCGACTTGCACATTGCGATAGGCAGCACGTTCCTCCAGGCTAAACTCACTCAATCTCTGTCCATCGAAGTATACCTCACCCCTCGTTGGAGTGTCCAGAGCGGCGAGCATATGGAGCAGCGTCGTCTTGCCTGTTCCCGATTCGCCCACCAGAGCCACGAATTCCCCCGCCTGAACTTCCAGGTTAAGATCGTCCAAGACAACGATCTCTTCGTCGCCGGAACGGAAGATCTTGGTCAGGTTTTCGGTCCGTAGTAGAGATTGAGTCATCGGGTCATCGGGTCACTCGTAGCGCAGAATTTCCACCGGGTCCAATCCGGACGCGGCTAGCGACGGATAAAGGGTCGCGAGAAAGCTGATCGTAAGCGCCGCCAGGCTAATCCAGACACCGTCCCAGGGGCGCGCATGAAAGGGCACTGAAGCTAATGTGTAAACGTCGGCCTGCAGCGGGAACAGCTTGTAACGGCCCCCCAGCCAGGAACTCCCATAACCCAAAATAAGCCCCAACAAAGTCCCAAAGGCCCCGATGAGCAACCCATGAAGAGTGAAGACCGCCCACACTTGTCTCCTCCTGGCGCCCATCGACATCAACACGGCAATATCCCGGTTCTTCTCCATCACCATCATGGCCAGGGTAATAAATATGTTGAGGGCTGCAACCACCACGATCAGGCCGATCGTCAGGATCGTCACCAGCCGCTCGAGGCGCAAGGCGCTCAGCAAGGAGTGGTTCTGCTCCATCCAGGTGGTGGTCTCAAATCCTTTGCCGGCGGCAGCCCGAATTTCCTCGGCCACGGCCGGGGCCAGGTAGATGTTGTCAATCTTGAACTCAATCACGGAAGCCACGTCGGCCAAATCCAGCAAGCGTTGAGCCGCAGGAAGATTGGTAAACGCCCAGGTGGCGTCGAAGTCGTAGAAGCCCGAGTCGAATACTCCCACCACCCGAAAATGGCGGTATTTGGGAAATATCCCCTGAGGAGTCAAATAGCCTTGCGGGCTGGTAATAAGAATGGTGTCGCCCACGTACGCTCCCAGCGACTTCGCCAACTCCTTGCCCAGAATGATCGGATCAGCGTCCGCAAAGCTCTGCGACAGCCCCTCGAGTGTCCCCTCCCGCAGCTTGCGAAGCAGATCGCCGACATGGATTTCACGCTGCGGGTCGATGCCTTTCAGAACGATGCCTGAAGCACGGGAGCGAAACGAAGCCAGGACCTCTCCGTAGAGCGCGGGAGCGCACGCCACCACGTGCGGCAGCCTGGCGAGTCGTGCGGTGAGCGCTTCGTAGTCTCTGATACCATCGCTCTTCGAGCGCAGCAGGTTGACGTTGGCGGTTGCGCCCAGCAGGCTCCTTTCCAATTCCTCCCGGAACCCGTTGTTGATCGCTAGCGCCACCACCAACGCGCAAACCCCAGCCATGACTCCGATAATCGAGATTACCGTGACGACGGAGATCACCGATTGTCTCCGCTTCGCCTTCAAGTACCGCATCGCCACGAAAAGCTCAAAACGCATATACTCCCAAGATTACCACGTTGTCAGTTGTCCGTTGTCCGTTGTCAGTCGTTCGTCGTCTGTTGTCTGTGGTCCGTCGTCCATTATCCGCTGCCCCCGGTTGCTTGCGACGACCTGGCAAGGGACTGGGCCGGCTCTTGTGGCGTGCTCGGACCCTGACCAAGACCACCCTACGACTGGCCACTGACAACTGACGACTGACAACTGTTCAGTACGTCGCTCGCCCCCCCGAGATGTCGTAGCACTGGCCGGTGGTGAACGAAGCCTCCGAGGAAGCGAGAAAATGAACCAGCGCCGCAACCTCTTCGATCTTCCCCGTCCGCCCCATGGGGATTTTGCTGATCATGTACTGGACCGTCTGCGGCGCGATGGTATCCAGGATCTTTGTTCTGACCACTCCGGGAGCAATGCTGTTCACGGTGATGTCGCCCTGGCCCGCTACTTCTTTGGCAAGCGCCTTGGTCAACGCAATCACCCCCGCCTTGCTGCTCGAGTAAGGAACCAGGGTGGGGTTCCCCTCCTTGCCTGCAATCGATGCCATGTTGACAATCCGGCCGTAGCGCCGCTCCAGCATTTCGGGAATCACCGCCCGGCACATCAGGAAGGTTCCCCTGAGATTCACCGCATAAACGCGGTCCATATCCTCTTCGTCCAATTCCCAGAGCCGCGCGGTCTTGCCGGAGATTCCCGCGTTGTTCACCAAGATGTCGATGGGCCCCAACTCGCGCCGCACCCTTGCGACCGCGTCCTTCACTGAAGAACCCGAAGCAACGTCGCACTTCACGCCCAGTCCCTCAATCCCATCGGCAACCGGCCTCGCCGCTGCTTCGTTGACGTCCAGAACCGCCACCCTGGCCCCGGCGGCGTGTAAACGCGTGGCAATTCCTTCGCCGATCCCTTGCCCGCCCCCGGTCACCACCGCAACACGATCCCTCAAGCTGAAGAAATTCTCTTGGTCCATTTTCCTTCCTTTCCCCGCAGCCGGCCTTCCGATCGGGCTTTCCGTCATTGCCGCGCAAGCGGGAATCCAAGTTCCGCACCGGCGCCGGGGAGGATTGACGGAGTGGATTCCCGGTCACTCGCTGCGGGGCGATTCACGTTTTCTCTAGCCCCGCGCAGGGCGTGCAGCGGCGCCTGGCGCGCCGCAATCTTGGGTTCGAAAACACATAAACGCTGTTTTTTGCCACTTTTGGGGCCCGATTGGCGTTCGTTTGCGCTCAAAAATGAGTTCGTTTTCAGCATTGAAAAAAGCTAAGTCGTTCATTGTAAGCAACTTCTTGAGTTCGTTCCGTCTAAATAACATCTTTTTCCGTTGGCGCGGCGTTTTTCGCCGGTGCGCATTTCGTTCTCTCCACGTTTCCGCCGTTCGCTTCCCTGAACTTTCTTCCCATAATCACAATTCTAGGCTACTCTAGATCGCAAGGCGTGTCAAGTAAAAAGTGCAAGAGAAAATTGCAAGCGACAAAAGGTCATGCGCCGGAGGCCAGGCGCGGGTACTGGAGTCATTTGAACCATGCGAGCGTCCCAGATCACACGTCATTCCCGCGAAGGCGGGAATCCACTCCGCAAACCTTCGGAACTGAGCGCTTTGCCTTCGATGCGCCCAGCCTCTTCAGGTAGTCCCTGAATTGCTTTTATGTCTATCAGTCGGTTGTGCGGGACGGCGATGCCGACGGCGCGCGCCAGCTCCAGCATCACGTGTTCGTTCTCCGGGAGTTTGGGAAAGCGGGCCGAGGGCAGCTTGACGATCCAGGATCCGCCCATGCCGTCGGTGGGGATGGTCAGTCCGCCGGAGGCCTCCATGACGGCGGAAAACTTCACTTGCACACCAGCCAGTGAAAAGCGCAGCGGGGCATCATGACCCCGATCATCTTCAATTGGGAGGTTATCAAGTTATGAACATGAAAATGCGTGTGCCGAAAGGCGCCTTGGAGTGCGGTAGCGCCAGATGCCGCCTTTCCGCTTGGGATTTAAGGCGGCAGCTTCGCTGCCGCAGTCCAAGGCGCTGCGCGCATTTTCATGCACGGAGGTGAGCCGAAGGATCATGGGAATCTGCGCTCGAGCGTCCCGGCGGGAGATCGCAGACGGTAAAAAGCGACCGTCTGCGCCAGCCCACCCTCGAGTTCCTAGCTTTAATAATCTCGCCGCCGCCGGAAGTTATCTCTGCCGCCGCCTCCGCCGCCGCGCGGTCGGGCAAAGTCCGTGCGCTGGGGGCGAGCTTCATTGACGGTCAAGGGACGGCCCTCCAGGGACTGGCCATTCAGCCCGGCGATTGCCCGCTGAGCGTCTTCGCCTTCGCCAAGCTCGACAAAACCGAATCCTCGGGGAGTCCCCGTCATCTTGTCGCGAATCACCACTGCCGAGGCTATTTGAAAACCCGCGTTGGTCACGAATTCGCCGAGCGAGGCATCGGTGGCGCTATGGGGTAGATTACCTACGAAAAGTTTAGTTGCCATATCTCTCTGTATTCCTCCAAATTGGAGCGGCCTCTGGGGCCTGCTCCTTCAATTGTTCTTTCAGGTTAAGTTATTCTTTCTTTCCATGTTCTTTCTGGGGATAATGCCGCCCCAGATACTCCTTGATGTCGCGCTCGCCGATAATGAAGTGAGCCTGCGCGCAACAATGTTGCGCTTCTTCCCGGAGTTCCCGGTCCAACCGCGCGAAGCAGATCCCTGGACCATCCTGAAGCTTCAGCCCGTCCCGGCCAAACGCTTCCGCTTGAACTGTAACGGTGAAATCGCGTGCGGCGTCGGGCGCATTCATGACGTGAAACGCATAGATGCGAGAACTGGCTTCAGCTTCGAAACCCACATACTGAATGTACATGCCGGAATCCTTTCAGTTGCCTGCGTGCTGATCCCGAACGGCAACCTTCCAGCGACGCTCGACTTCGAAGCCAAGGGTGCGTGTATCCGT
>Ga0326727_10007723_pt1 | contig 28053 bp, 19 predicted proteins | sample MB2enrmetagenome_FD_207643 | JGI IMG/M metagenome (GOLD analysis project Ga0326727, IMG submission 207643) | Lab enriched peat soil microbial communities from McLean, Ithaca, NY, United States - MB29MY | ecosystem: Environmental > Terrestrial > Soil > Wetlands > Peat | place: USA: New York...
TTTCGAGCATCTGCTCCCATTGAGGCGCAACGCGAGCGGCGGCCAGAAAACGGAAAGGCAAAACACGATCCGTCTTCAAATGGGCAAACGCCTCCAGCACGAGATTCTCGCGAACGCCGGCCGTGTGCATGTTGCGCAAGTTGCGCAGCAGCGCCAGTGCTCCAAGCTTGTGCTCTGCGAGCAGACGCTCCCAGGCATCGCGTTTATCGGCGAGCTTCTCCTCGTCGGTGCGCTCGCTGCGGCCAACAGCAGAGAGCGAAACCTCCCAGGTGTCCGGCGTCGCCAGTTCGTTCTGAGCAAGTCGCTTCCAGAGGTCGGCCTGCGCGGCATCCACCGGACGTGCGTGCGAAAGAAAAAGCACGTCGCGCAGACGAACCGCTCCGGCGCGGTCGTATTTGCCCAACGCATACTCGTCGAACTTGCAGAAGGCGCCAGCCAGTCCTTTCTTCGCCTGCGCCGAGAGCGACTGCTTGCCATCGGCCCAGTAGATGGCGACAAACTCGCTGAGTTCGTCTGCGCGCTGAATGACTTGCGCCAAGGTGTCGGCGACCAGCGCACGATGCGTCGTGTGACGCGCCATCTCGCGGACTAGCAGCAGAGGCAGATGACGCAGCTTCATATGCTCCCGAGCCTCGATAGCCAGCGCTGCCACCTTAGAGGCCTCGACCTGCGGCACGAGTTCACGAATGCGCGTGGCGATCTGCACGCCGTTCTCATAGAACTCGTCCTCCCACAGAAGGCACGAGAAAGCCGTGCGCCGCAGAGCCTGCTCGGCGGTCAGAGTGCAGGCGGGCGCGCCTTCGTACGTGCGGAGGCCGGCATCTTGGTTGAGTTTCAGAATGTTCAGTCGCATATTAGTAAGCCTCCTTTCGAAGCTTTTGTTGGTGTGCCGAAGCCATTTCGTGAAAGAGAAAAGTCTGCCGGGGAATTGTCGGACGCGGTTAGCTAGACCGGATTGCTCCGGCCACAGGGATCGAACCTGCTCCTCCGCTTGCGCGGCGCTCTACCAGATGAACCCGAGTCCTGCGCCACCGGCAGTTTTTTGTCAACTTGTTGGTGCCTGTACAAGAATGTCCGGGGAACAAGCGGCAACAGTAAGGTGTCCTAACCGCTAGAAGGTGTCCTAACCGCTAGACGACCTGGCTCGCGCCAGGGCAGGAGTCGAACCTGCCTCTCCCGCGTGGAAGGCGAAGTAACCGTTGCCTACACCACCGGACTTATTTGTAGTTGGTGCGCACCGAGTGCGCGCTATCAATTCATGGCCAGGGAATAAGCGGTTGCGGCATTTCCGTTGCTCTATCCAGTTGAGCTACCCGGAGTCGCCTCCGGAGAGGGATTCGAACCCCCAACCCGCGGCTTAAGAAGTATCCGCGACCTGCGCCACTGGCCATGTTGTGTGCGCGTCAATGCGCTGAATTGATCTTGGCCGGGGAACAAACGGTACGGATCGTTGCTCTGCCATTGAGCTACCCGGATTTGCATCCGGGACGGGACTCGAACCCGCAACCCACTAGGCGAAGTAACCGTAGCCTACGCCACCGGCCAAGGTGGTCTTTCAGTTCACTGCAATGCGCTTGCAGCCATCGCAATCTGTTACCGAAAACTTCACCGGCAGAAAGCGCGCAATCACGTCCATGTTTGTCTTTGCGTGTTGACTGATCTCGGTCGTTGTGAAGCTTCCGCCACTAGACATCGCCATCGGCAACAACAGTTGATCGGCCAAGTACTCGCCAACCGCTCCGTTTGAGCCGAGATACTTCTGAGCCTGCTCAGCCGCATCCTTGGCAACCTTCTCCGCGCTCACACCGAGTTCCCCAAATGCGGTGAAGATCTCTGTTACGTTCGCGCTCGTCACCTCAACCATCACCACGTTTCCCGGTCCCGTCGAGTTCTTGGTTTGCAGCGTGCGCAACTGGCCATTTTCGCAACCCAGCAGTTTGCCCGCGGTCTCAAGTTCGCGCAACGCGATCTTCGGATTGAGGTTTGAAACCAGCGCTTGAACGACTGGCGCGGCGGTCTCTCCACGTTCGCCTAGCGATATCGCCGTTAGCTTGATCACCGGCTCAATCTCCACAGTGAAGCGTCCTCCTCCCGCCGGATAGAAGCCGTACCGCTCCAGTGTTACTTTCACCTTCGGCCCCATCTGATCGATCAGCGGCAGAAAGCACTTCTCCACGAAATCGAAGGGCGGCGCAGCCATGTTATGCGTTCCGCCTTCGATCACGAGCCGACTCGGCGCGCTGGCAATCATCAGTGCGGGTAGCACCGTTTGCAGCACCAGCGTTCCACTTCCGGCCGTGCCCACAACAAAGTGATACTCTCCCGGCTGAATCGACTTCGGCTTGAAGCTTAAACTTGTCGAACTCAGCACCGCACCATCGACCTCCGCTTGTCCAACTTCCTTGGCGGCCAGGACCGCGGCCAGATGCTGGCGCAGCAATCCGGCTTTCTCGCGGCCGGCGCGAATCTTCTCGATGCGAAACGGTTTCCCGGTCACAATTGATAGCGACAATGCCGTACGAAGTACCTGGCCGCCGCCCTCGCCATACGATCCATCGATCACGATCATCTTGCTTTTTCCCTTGCCCGCGGGCGCGCCAATCTTCACGCGCCCGCCAAAATGTTGTTTGGCCTATTTACGTTTCGTAACGCGAAGTGAATGTCCACCACCGAGATTCAAACTGCCATCCGGAAGCTTTTTCCCTTCGACTCGAACTGCGTCTGGAGGAATCGCGTCAACTTGTTCCAATATCAAGTTTCCCTGCTGGAGAATTGACCGTTGAGCAGGAGGTACGATAATGCGAGGTCCGGACGGATCATTAAGAATTTCATGTCGGACGTATTGGCACAATCGCAACAATGCGAGCGGACCTCCGTAATGTTTCCAATCAAACGCTGTCCCATCCAGTCCTCCAGTGTTAAGCTCTACCACGCTGTCAATGATAAAGACACAATTCTGCAACTCAGGATGAATCTTCCAGGTTGGTGCGAATGGTGCATGAGCGAACGCATTTCTGACCAGTCGCGCGATATGATAGGCGACAGCTACGTTGTCGTCTGTGGTTTTCCACTGTTTCGGACTCGCCTCGCGAATGCATTTGCGTATGGAGGAGTCCATTCCAGTTTTCGAAGCTTTAACGACGTTGGGCAGCTTTGGCACAAGTGCTTCGATCGCGTCCTTTGCAACTGCCGCCATAGTTAGTGTTGTTGATTGTTGAATGAGCATCGCTGCATACTCAGCTTGATCTTGACGTAGCGCGATTTCCTCATAAGGAACTTCGTGTTGCCCGTGTATCCACACAGTGGGAACGTCTAGCGGCTGACGTTTGCTCGTCGTAGCTATGCGCACTGCTGATGCCAAGCGGAACTGAAGCTCCGCTTGGAACAAATGATGAATATGGTTCTCGACATCAGGCATAAACTCAACCTCATCCCTTCACGCATACAACCTGGTGCAGGGTATGGACAATCTCAACAAGATCCTTCTGCGCTTCCATTACCGCGTCAATCGACTTGTAGGCGGCAGGCGTCTCGTCGATCACATCCGCGTCCTTTCGGCATTCAATGCCCTCGGTCATGCGCATGTGATCTTCCACCGTAAAGCGGCGCTTGGCCTCGTTACGCGACATGGCGCGACCTGCGCCGTGACTGCAACTCGAAAAGCTTTCGCGATTGCCCTTGCCACGCACAATATAGGAGCGCGCTCCCATGCTGCCAGGGATGATGCCCATATCGCCCTCGCCGGCGCGTACTGCGCCTTTGCGGGTAATGAGCACGTTCTGCCCATAGTGTTTTTCGCGCGTCACATAGTTGTGATGGCAGTTGATCGCCTCCAACTCCGCTGTAAACTCCGGCAACACACCCGAGTTGCGCACAGCGGCAACCAGGCTTTCCATCATCAGATCGCGGTTCATCTGCGCATACTCCTGCGCCCAGCCGACCGCTTCAATGTAATCATCGAAGTGCTCAGTGTGTTCCGGGAAGTAGGCCAGATCCGCATCGGGCAGGTTGATGAAGAAGCGCTGCATATCCTTCTTCGCAAGTTCGATGAAGTAGCTTCCCATACGATTGCCCACGCCACGCGAGCCCGAGTGCAGCATGAACCAGACCTGATCGGCTTCATCCAGGCAAACCTCGATGAAGTGGTTGCCGGTGCCAAGCGTACCCAGATGATTCGCATGGTTGCCGCGATCCAGCTTGGGATGCTTGGCCAGTATCGCGTCGTAACGCGGCTTCAACTGGCCCCATACTTCCATCGGACGCGCCGGAATCTCGCCCCACGCGCCGCGGTCGCCTGCTCCGCCGTGATTGGTGCGTCCATGCGGCACAGCCGTCTCAATCGCCTCGCGGACAGCCTTCAGGTTGTCCGGCAACTGGCTGGCGTTCAGGCTGGTCTTCACGGCCATCATGCCGCAGCCGATGTCCACGCCAACGGCAGCCGGAATAATCGCGCCCCTGGTGGGGATCACGCTGCCCACCGTTGCGCCGATGCCAAAATGCACATCCGGCATCGCGGCAATCCACTGAAAGACAAACGGCATCTGCGCGGCATTGAGCAACTGCTGGCGCGCCTGGTCCTCGACCGGCACACCCTTGGTCCAGGCCTTCACCGGAACGCCCTTTTCCTGCGTGTATACGTTGTAGCTCTCGTCTGCCATTGTCTTTCTCCTCTCGAAGCCTATCTCATTGTTCCTGCCTTCTATAAAGCAATAGCCGTGCCAAACCTGCAAAGAAAACAGATGCATTGATATATGAACAATTTACGCAATCATTGGCAAATCGCATGGTGCTCTATAACGATATGGTGGTATATGATTTATATGAATGGATAAACAGCAAAATCCGGTCGTCGTCATTGGCTTGCTCGGAACCACGCTCGATGTCGGCAAGCATCCTGACCGCTGGCAGAACTGGCGGCCCACGATCTCCGTCTGTCAGCAGCCGGATCTGATCGTCGATCGCTTCGAGTTGCTGCACGGCAAAAGAGAGACCTCGCTGGCCGAGCAGGTCCGCCGTGACATCAACTCGGTCTCGCCCGAGACCAAGGTCGTTCTTCACCAAATCGAGTTTGGCGATCCATGGGACTTCGAGCAGGTTTACGAAGCGCTCTTCAGCTTTGCGCGGGCCTACCCCTTCGATGCCGAGGCCGAAGACTATCTCATCCACATCACCACCGGTACACACGTGGCGCAGATCTGTCTGTTTTTGCTGACGGAATCGCATCACCTGCCGGGTCGTCTGTTGCAATCCTCGCCCGACCGTCAGCACCGCGGTTCGGGAATCCTGAAGATCATCGATCTTGATCTCTCGAAGTACGACCGCATCGCCCAGCGCTTTCACCAGGAGCAGGCGGCGGGTGTCTCATTCCTGAAGGGCGGCATCGAAACCCGCAATCGCGACTTCAATCAACTCATCGACCGCATTGAACGTGTCGCCGTCGCTACGCGTGATCCGCTGCTGCTGATGGGCGCAACCGGCGCCGGCAAATCGAGGCTGGCGCGCCGCATCTTTGAATTGAAGAAGGCTCGCAATGCCGTCAAGGGAAACTTCGTCGATGTAAACTGCGCTACGCTTCGCGGCGAAGGAGCCATGTCGGCGCTCTTCGGCCACACCAAAGGCGCCTTCACTGGCGCCGTGCAGGAACGAGCCGGTTTGCTGCGCGCGGCCAACAATGGTCTGCTCTTTCTTGACGAGATCGGCGAACTTGGCCTGGATGAACAGGCGATGTTGCTGCGCGCTCTCGAAGAAAAGACATTTCTGCCTCTTGGCTCCGATAAGGAGGCACACAGCGACTTCCAGTTGATCTGCGGCACCAATCGCGACCTGCACGCCGCCGTGCGCGAGGGACGTTTCCGCGAAGACTTGCTGGCCCGCATTCATCTATGGACCTTTGTGCTGCCGGGCCTGCGCGATAGGCGCGAGGACATCGAGCCGAACCTGCAATATGAACTCGACGGCTGGGCCGAGCGTACTGGCGAGCGAGTTACGTTCAATAAAGAAGCCCGCGCACGATTTCTCAACTTTGCGCTATCGCCGGAAGCCGCATGGAAAGGCAACTTCCGCGACCTCAACGCAGCGGTGGCACGCATGGCCACGCTGACGGATGGTGGTCGCATCAACGCCGAAGTTGTTGAAGAGGAGATCGAGCGCCTCCAATATTCGTGGGGCGGCGACGCGCTCACATCAGCCGCGCCCGTACTCGTTACAATCCTTTCCGGCGAGCAACTCGCAACCATCGATCTCTTCGACCGGCTACAGTTAGAGCAGATAATTGCCATTTGTCGCCGCTGCCGCTCACTCTCCGAGGCCGGCCGCACGCTCTTCAATCGCTCACGCGCGCAACGAGCTTCCACGAACGACGCCGACCGCCTGCGCAAGTATCTGGCGCGCTTCGATCTGAGTTGGAACCTGATCCGCGACACGCTGTAAGATACTCAGCGCGCAATCCATTTTCTACTGCGAATGTCACAGCGCGCGCGATGCCCCCGGCGCGCCGCGCATTGTATTCTCGAAGAATCAATCGACAACGGGAGAGGGGCATGGCCGAGGGGGTTGAAAGCTATGGATTACATCGGGGAGTTCTGGGGCCCATCGAGTCGCTGGCGCAGTCGATCTCGTCGATGGCGCCCAGCACGTCGGCCTCGCTGACGATTCCACTGGTTTTTGCGCTGGCCGGCAACGCCACCTGGTTTGTGTATTTGCTGGCCACCGTGGCCACGCTGCTGGTTGGGCTCTGCATCAACCGCTTCGCCAAAATATCGGCTTCGCCCGGATCGCTTTATTCCTTTGCCGCGCAGTCGCTGCCGCCGTTTTGGGGCGTGGTTTCGGCATGGAGCCTGCTGCTGGCTTACCTGGCCACGGCCGGCTCGGTCGCGGGCGGCGCGCTTTATTATGCGCGCGAGCTGGCGCTGGAATTTTTGCACGGCGCGCCTCCGGCCATGCTGGTTCTGATCGCGGTTTGCGCGGCCGCGCTCTGGATCGCCTTCGAGGATGTCCGGCTATCGACCGGATTGATGCTGGGCATCGAAGCGGTTTCGATTGGCCTGATTTTGATTGTGCTCGGCGTGTTGTTGTTGCGCGCGGGCTGGCATCCGGACTGGCCGCAGTTTCATCTTGAAGGCGCGCATCTTTCCGCGCTCGGTCCGGCGCTGGTGCTGGCCATGTTCAGCTTTGTCGGCTTTGAGAGCGCGACCGCGCTGGGCACCGAGGCGCGCGATCCGCTGCGCACCATTCCCCGCGTAATTCTGCTCTGCGCCGTGCTGTCGGGTGGATTCTTCATGATCAGCGCCTATGCGGAGATCATTGGCTTTCGCGGCTTGGCGGCCGCGCTGAGCGAGAGCACGAGTCCGCTGCATCTGCTGGCGGCCAAGGCCGGTTTGCCGCTGGTGGGCGTGGGCATCGACCTGGGCGCGGCAGTGAGCATGTTTGCCTGCGTGCTGGCCTGCCTGAACGCGGCCTCGCGCGTGATGCTGCGCATGGCCAGCAATGGTATTCTGCCCGAAAGTTTTGCGCGGACCAGTCCGCATCATGGTACGCCGACGCGGGCTCTGGTGCTGTGCGCGCTGCTGGTATTTGCGCCCACGGCCGCGCTGACCGCGGCCGGCGTAACCGGCTCTGACATCTACGACTGGTCGGGCTCGCTGGCGGTCTTTGGCTTTCTTGTCTCTTATGCGCTGGTAGCCGCCGGCCAACCCTTTGCGAAGACCGGGGAAAAAGGCCGGCCCTGGCCGCTTTTCGCGCTCGGCGCCGTCACCGTGCTGGTGCTAGCGCTGATCGCCGTTTACGATCTGCGCTCGGCCACCGACCGCGTGCACGGCGCCATTCCCTGGATCTTTGCCGGCTATCTGGCCGTGGCTATGCTGATTCACGTGGTGAGATGCAAAAGCACGAAGAAAATCTCTTCACCAATGGCGTTGCAATAGCCTTCATGAGCGATATAATTTCAACCCGCCGCTTGAGGGCAAAATTATACAGTCAATTTAAGGGAAGTTTCTTTAGAAAGTTTTTACAAGGGAACGAATATTCTATGAATAAAGTTCGTTTCACGCTCAATCGACAATTTTGCTTTTCCATCCTTTTCCGGTCCAAGAAGGCAACGAAGACTGCGTCGTGCGGATAGGGGCAGGACACGAAGGATTGTGTAGCCGGAGCAAAGCCGACCCTCTACACCTGGCCGAAGAAGCTAGAGGTCCGGCCAAGCCCGGTGCGCAGAATTTGTAACCAGGGAACCGGCCCATCAACGGTTCCGTGAAAACTAAAAACTTTTGAGAGGCATTGGCATTGCATATTTCTATGCGTACTCCCGTGTTGGTGCGATGTGGAATCTTCGCGATCCTGGCGGCGCTGGCCGTGCTGGGGTCATTGGCGAAAGCTCAACAGACGCTGGGCGGCATTACCGGCGTGATTAGCGATGCTTCGGGGGGCGTGATCCCCGGCGCGACGGTAACGGCGACCGACGAGCAGACCGCGCTGAAGCGCGAGGCGCGGTCGAGCGCCGACGGCGTCTATGCGCTGGTCAATCTGCCCATCGGCACCTATACGCTGACCTACGCGGCCGAAGGTTACGCGGTGCAAAAGACGCCGCACATTACCGTGCAGGCCAATCGCACCGCCACCGTGAATGCCTCTTTGCAGATCGGCAAAAACACGACCACGGTGGAAGTGGAAGCGGCGCCTTTGATGAACGCCGTCGATACCACCAACGGCTACGTGATGGAAAAGCAGCAGATCGACGCGGTGCCCCTGCCCACCGGCAGTTTCACCGGCCTGGCCATTCTTTCTCCTGGCGTAAATGCGGAGCTGCCCGGCGGTACCGGAGCCAACTCAGGCCTGGGCAATGCGCCCATCTGGGCCAATGGCCAGCGCGATACCTCGAATGCCTTTCTGGTCAATGGCGTCGATGCCAGCAACCTGCTGAACGGCAAAAGCACCAGCCAGGTGGATTCGTTCCGCGTAGTCAATAACACCGGCCAGGCCAATAACGCGGCCGGTGGCGTCATCCCCAGCGCCGCTAGCGTCTATCTCGCCATCGGCAACGCCATTCCCACGCCGGCGCCGGAGACCATCGCCGAAGTACGCGTCAACGCTTCGATGTACGATGCGCAGCAGGGCTCCAACTCGGGCGCGCACATCGATATGAGCACCAAGAGCGGCACCAACCAGCTGCACGGCGGCCTCTACGCCCATCGCGGCACCAACTGGATCAACGCCGCGCCGTTCTTCTTCAAGAAGGACGACAATATTCCCGCTTCCGACAAGAATCCCCAACTGCACCGCTACACGCTGGGCGGCGAAGTGGGTGGACCGATTATCAAAGACAAGCTCTTCGGCTTCGTTGGCTACCAGCACTTGCATATTTCCGACCAGGAGACAGGCGACGAACTGCTGGACGTGCCGCCGGGGTTGAACTCCGGACCAATGGGCTCCAGCAGTGGCCGTAGCAGCGCCAACCTGATCGACGTGGTGAACAATAACTGGAAGACCAACGTAGGCATTTCCGGCATCTCGGCCAACTCCTTTAGCGCGGCGAGCAATCCCGTTGCCTACAAGCTGTTCACCGCGCCGTCGCTGCCTGGCGAGCCGGGCAATTACCTGATTCCCAGCGCGCTCGGCAACGCCAACCCCAACGTCTACTCGCCCTACAACGCCTTTTTGCCCGGCACCTCGCGGTTCAGCTCCGATCAGGCGGTCGCCGATCTGGACTGGAACATCAACCCCAAGGACATTCTGGCGGCCAAGTATTACTACCAGCACGATCCATCGAGTTCGCCCTACGCCTACTCGAACGTGCCCGGCTTTACCGCGCACATGGACACCGGTTCGCAGTTGCTTTCGCTCAACAACGTGCAGACGGTCAACTCCAACATGAGCATCACCGAGACCATCGGCTTTCTGCGCGAAAAGGCCTACGCCACTAACGACCAGCCCTTCAACCAGACCGAAGCGGGCATGGCCTCGGGCTTTGGCAACTACTTTCCCGGCTTCACCATCAACGACGCCATCGGCGACAAGTTCGACTCCTCGACCGGACCGCTCTACGGCCTGACCGCGCCGGCGCTGGCCATCGGTCCCAACGCCGAATACCAGGCCGCCAACACCGGCGTCTTCCAGAACCGCATCATGCCCTCGGGCACGGCCATCTGGACCAAGGGCCGCCACACGTTCAGCTTCGGTGGCAGTTGGGCCTACACGCAGTTGGACCTGCGCAACCACCGCACCGGCACGGGCATCGCGGCTTCGCCCGACTTTGTCTCGTTCCTCAACAATTGGGTCACGCCCTACTCGACACAGAACTTCACGGCCACGACCTACCTCCAGGGCAACGCCAACCGCTACTTCCGCGCCAACGAAACCGGCCTCTTCGTCCAGGACAAGTTCCAGGTCACCCCGTCTCTGACCCTTACCGGCGGCATTCGCTACGACTGGAACGGCGGCCTGTGGGAAAAGTACGGCAACCTGTTCAACTTCGATCCCGGCTCCAATCCCGATTCGTGCAGCACGAGCGCGAGCGACCCCAACGCCTACTCCTATTGCACCGCGAGCGACAGCATCGTCAGCTCCGGATTCATCATCGCCGGCAACAACAAGAATGGAACCCCGGGCGTGAGCAAGACCACGCTGACCGGCCGCCAGTGGGGCATCGCGCCACGCGTCGGTTTTGCCTGGCAGCCCTCCGAGTTCCATTCCAAGATCGTGGTTCGCGGCGGCAGCGGCTTCTACTACGATCGCGGCCAGCTCTTCAGCTATCTATCGCCCGGCTATGCCGCCGGCGAAGTCGAGGGCGGACCCTTCGGCATCACCCAGACGCCGCCCTTCGTCACCCAGCAGCACTGCCCCTATTCCTCCTCCTATCAGGCCTCGGACCCGACCTATCTTTACCTGAACTACATTCCCATCTGCGGGGGAGACAATTTCACGCCGCCCTCTGGCGGAAACTACACGTTGGCCACTCCCTGGGGCACGACTCTTGGCGCCGGCCCGTCCAATCCCAAGGCCTCCGACATCGCCAAATACCTGCCCAACGCCGCTCAGATCATCGACGGCACCGTGACCGGCTCCAACGGCCAGCAGCCCTTCATCCTCGGCGTCTACAACCGCAAAAACAAGCTGCCCTACAGCATCAACTTCACGCTCAACGTGCAATACCAGCCGCGCAACGATCTCATGCTCGAAATCGGCTACGTGGGCAACCTGGGCCGCCATCAGATCATTCCCGTACCCTTCAACCAGCCCAAGATCGCGACTGCGTCCAACCCCACCCACCCGGGCGGCGCGGCCACGCAGTACTACAGCTACGGCTACACGGTGTATGACCCCAGCACCAGCATGCCCATCTGCGTCAATCAGGATACGAACTGCGCCTACGGCTACATGATGAATAACTACGAGGGCGGTAACGTCGATCTGCGCGTGCCCTACATCGGTTACTCGTCGGAGTCGGAGGCCTACACCGCGGCCGGCATCGCCGCCTACCACGCGCTGACCTCGCACCTGGAAAAACGGCTCAGCCACGGCTTCCAGGCTGGCGTCTCCTACACCTACTCCCACGCCACCGACGAGCAGAGCGGCCTGGGCCTGTTCTACAACGGCAACAACCCCAGCAACCTGCGCAGCGGCTACGGCTCGGCCGACTTCGACCGCACCCACGTGCTCAACTTCACCTACAGCGCCACCGAGCCCAAGTTCTTTGCCGAGCACTCGCTGGCGGGCAAGGCTCTCGATAGCTGGGTACTACACGGCTCGACCGTCATCCAGAGCGGCCAACCCTATAGCATCATCGATTACTCGGGTGCCGTCGGCAGCATCTACTTCAGCACCTTCAACGGCATCACCAATCCCATCGTTCCGTTGAACTATGCCGCCGGTTGCACGCCGAAGAACGCGCTCACCGGCCACAGCGGCGCTTTCTATAACCAAAACACGCAATCGGGCGCGGCCCTCAAGGCCAGTTGCTTTACCATTCCGCTGATCCCGGTCGGCCAGATGGGCGTTCCCAAGGGCGATCCCTATGAAACCAACTTCGCCAGCGGCCAGCGCAACATCTTCCGCCAATCCTGGCAGCGCCGCGCCGATATTTCTCTCACCAAGGATCTGCCCATCCGCGAGCAGTACACCTTGCACTACAGCTTCGATGTCTACAACCTGACCAACACGTCGAGCTTCGATATTCCGCAAGACAACGTCAATCAGAATCAGGCATTCAACAACGTTCCGACCCTGGGCACCGCGGCCTCGCCCACCAACAACTGCCAGACCAACGCGAGCGGCAGCAACTCGGGCTTCTATAACTGCCCCGCCGGCCTGGGCATCACCAAGCACACCATCGGCGGACCACGCCAGATTCAGATGTCGCTGCACTTCGACTTCTAAATCACAGTCCGTTTGAAGGATCAGCCACATAAAAAGGCGCCTCCCGCGAGGCGCCTTTTTATATGGAGAAAAGATGCGCGGCAGCTTTACTCTTCGCCGATATCTTCGTTCCAGATCTCCGGGGACTTGGCTATAAAGCCTTCCAGCAACTGGCGGCACTCGGCCCGGTCCAGATCGACGACTTCGACGCCGTTTTCGCGCAGCCAATCCACGCCGCCGGAAAAGGTTTTGCTTTCGCCCACGATCACCTTGCCGATGTGGAATTGCCGCACCAGGCCGCTGCAATACCAGCACGGCGCCAGCGTGGTGGCCAGCACCAGGTTGCGATAGCTCTTTTGCCGGCCGGCGCGGCGAAAGGCGTCGGTCTCGCCATGCATGCTTGGATCGCCCTCTTGCACGCGGCGGTTATGGCCGCGGCCCAGCAGCTTGCCTTCGCGTGTAAACAAAGCCGCGCCGATGGGAATGCCGCCTTCGGCCAATCCCTGCCGCGCCTCCTCGATTGCTACATCCAACATCCTGCCGTCTAATTCCAGTGTGGAGTCCATCCTGAGTTTCCTGCCGTTTTCCGCAAAAGTTCTTGTTTGAGCCCAGCCGCTGCTCTCTGCATCATCTTATTCCAGCCGGCTCCCTGCACTGCCGCCGCGCATTCCTTATTGATCCAGCCTTTATGAATCGCAACACGGGGGTTGGCAGCACTTATCTTTGCGGCGTTTTGTTATGCCGCTAGGCCGGGTAGCGCGCAAATTTTGGGGCCCGATCCATCAAGCGCAAAAGCACCAAAGCGCTGGGATTCTTTTGCCGGGGCCAATCGTCCCTGGTTCCAGCTATTGCCCCAGCATCTTCTCCATTTCCTCATGCAACCGCGCGGTAATGGCCGCTTCGCTGTCGCCCGCGCCAAAGCGAAGCGGTTGGCCCACGCGAATCTCGATCATGCCGGAGCGGAACCAGCGTTTTTTTGCGGCTTTGATTTCTCCCAGCCCGGCCAGCGCCACCGGCAACACTGGCACGCCGCATTGTTTGGCCAGCAGGCCGATTCCGGGGCGGAAGCGCGCCAGCTTGCCATCGGCCGAGCGCGTGCCTTCGGGGAAGACCAGCACGCTGAAGCCGCGGTCCATGGCCTTGCCGGCATGGGTAAAGCTCGATTGAAAGTCGCGCAGACGGGGCAGCGGAAAGACGTTGAACAGCGCCGTCACCAACCAATAGGCCGCCGGAGCGAAGAGATAAAAACCTTTGCGCGTGGCTGGATTGCGGAAGTGCCGGTAATCGTCGAGCATCTCGCCCGACATGGCCACCGCGATGCGCCGGCGCAGCGGCCCGGCCAGCGCGTATTCGACCAGCGGCCCGTCGTAGCTGCTCACGTGATTGGCGATGATAAGAAACGGACCGGCCGGCAGCGGTTTGTTCTTCCCCGCCAGGCGCGGAGCGGCCAGCAGCCAGACCAGCGGCCGCATCAGCGCTTCAATAAACGCCGCGCGCATCCAGCGCACCGGCACCCACCACGGCCACTCGGGATAAACGTAACGCGTGCGCGCCACTACCGGCAGCGCCGCCGCTTCATCTTGCGTGATTCTCGACTCGCCCGTCCCTCGTCCCTCGTCCCTCGTCCCTGCCTTCTGATCCCTGATCCCTGATCCCTGGTCCCTGTTTTTTGTTCCCTCGTTCCCTGGCTCCCTTGGTCCCTGTTCTTTCGCGACGAGCCGCCGCAGATCGCCCAGCGTGGCCACGCCTTCGAGTAACCCGCCGCCGTGCACAATGCCCAACCGCTCTTCGATGGCGGCCGCAAGCTGCACACGGCCCAGGCTATCGACGTGCAGGTCCTCGGCCAGCCGCAGTTCGTCGCCCACGCCGGGATGAGCCTCGCCGGTGATCTGCGCAATGGTCGCCACCAGCCAATCCGAAGAGGGCGCAAAGGCTCCGTGAGAGCTCTCGCTTGGCGCCGCCGCGGCGGCCTGAATGCGCTGCAGCCACTCGGCCACCGGCCGTCGCCGCACCTTGCCGGTCGAAGTGCGCGGCAGATCCGGCTCCGGCCACAGCACCCAGCGGCTGATGCGCTGAAACTCGGCCAATTTCGCATTGGCGCGCTGAATGGCTTCGGCCGCGCCGTCGCCCGATCCGCGGCAGGCCAGCACGGCAAAGGGCTCGGGCCCGGAGGCGGTTTCCACTGCCACCACCGCGCAGGCGGCCACGCCCGGCTGCTCTTCGATCACGGCCTCTATGTCTTCGGGGTGAATATTGAGCCCCGCCGCGGTGACAATGGTCTCGCTCTTGCGTCCCAAAAAGCGCAGTTCGCCGGTCTCTTGCCGCTCGGCCAAGTCGCCGGTCGCAAGCCACTCTTCTTCACGAGGCTTTAGCTCTCCACCCTGCCAGACAGCGCTGGAAATCATGGCTCCGCGCACCAGCACCTCGCCGTCTGGGCCCAGCTTGACCTCGCGGCCGGCCATCGGTTTGCCGATCGTTCCCCGCGCTACGTGGAAGGGATGATTGAGCGTGATCAGCGCCGTGGTCTCGGTCATGCCGTAGCCCTGGATCAGCACGAAGCCCAGCGCGTTCCAGAACTGTTCGAGCGGCCCTGCCAGCGCGCCGCCGCCCGAGACGAAGGCCCAAAACTTAAGTCCGAAGGCGCGATGCACTTTGCGGAAGCGCCACCAGCGCTGCCAGGCGCGAATGCCCTGCGAGCGGGCGAGTTGCTCGCTGAGTCCCGGGTAGGTTGTTTCAAGATGCGTTTTGAGCAGCGCCAGCACGCGCGGCACCGCGGCCAGCACCGAGATGCGCTCGCCGTGGATCAGCTCGACGATGCGCGGCGCGGCCAGCCGGTTCTCAAAATGCAGTTCGGCGCCGAGGATGGGCGGAATCCACAGCCCCATCGTCTGCCCGAAGACGTGGCTGAGCGGCAGCGTATGCAAAATGCGCAGCGGGTGCACGTATTTTTCGTAGCGCATGTAGGGCCGCGCGCCCTCTTCAATCGGCCCCACGCTGGCCAGTACGTTGCCGTGGGTGATCACCACGCCCTTGGGGTCGCCGGTTGTGCCCGAGGTGAATAGCAACTGCAACGGCGTTTCGCGAGAGAGTCCGGCCGAAGGCGCGGCCTCTCCGGCAGGCAGTTGAGTAAGCCAATCCTCGAAGGCGAGCTTGGGAATCTCTGGCGCCAAGCGGCCGAGCAGCAGGCTGTCGCCCACAGCCAGCTTGGGGCTGGTGTCAGTGGCCACGCGCGCCGCGAAATCGGCGGTCCCGGAGGCGTCGAGCGGCACGGCCAGCACCCCGCGCAGCAGGCAGCCGTAAAATGCCGCGATCCATTCCGCGCCGTTTTCGGCCCAGATCAGCACGCGGTCGCCCGTGCCGATGCCGCGCGCCGTGAGCAGCGCCGCGAACCGGCCGGCCAGATGCGCCAGCTCGCCATAGGTTGTCGCCTTGCGGCGGTTGCCCTGGTAGCGCACAACCGCGATCCCGCGGTCGAGCCGGCGAAAATCTTCAAGGAAAGTAGCAAGGTGGTCGCGCATGGCTTTTTCCGGCATGATCATAGTAAGCCATCGCCCGCCGCGGCCATCGTACACTGTGTACGGCAGGTTTTCCCCATGAAGCGAGCCGCCCTGATTTTCTCCGTTTTGCTCACCGCTGCCTTGATGCTCTGGGGCTGGTACCAAGCCTTGTTTGTCGCGCCCGACGAGCAGACCATGCACGAGGTACAGCGCATCTTCTACTATCACGTGCCCTCGGCGATGGTGGCCTTTCTGTTCTTCGCCATCTCGCTGGCCGGCTCGCTCGGTTTTCTCGTCTTCCGCCGCGGCCACCCGCAGCGGGCGCAGATGGCCGACGCCTGGGCCGTGGCTGGCGCCGAAGTGGGCGTGGTCTTTTGCACTGTCGTGCTGATCACCGGACCCATCTGGGGACGCCGCGCCTGGGGCATTTGGTGGACCTGGGATGCGCGGCTGACCACTACGCTGGTCCTTTGGCTCATCTACATGAGCTATCTGTTGCTGCGCCGCTTTGCCGCCGGGCCGCAGATGCAGACCCTGGCCGCCGTGCTGGGCATCTTCGGCGCCCTCGACGTGCCGCTTGTCTATGTCTCGAACCGTCTCTGGCGCACGCAGCATCCGGCGCCAGTTTTCGGTGGCAGCCCCGATTCCGGCATCAAAGATCCGCGCATGCTGGCCGCCTTCGGCTGGAATGTGCTGGCCTGGCTGGCCTGGGGATTGCTGATTCTCGCTCTGCGTTACCGCGTCGAACGCCGTCAGCAACAGATCGCCGCCGCCGAGGCGCAGGCCGCGCTCGACGCCTAAATAGATTGGAGCTGCTCATGGACCCTGTCGCGATTCTCGATCACCAGTACACCGTCGCCGCTTACGCCATCACCTGGGCGATTCAACTGGGCTACCTGGCCTGGGTGGGATTGCGCTGGCGCGCGCAGAAAAAGCGCTCGCCGCGTTAATCCTCTTAGATTCCCCCTGTCCGGTTTTGCGCCATACCGCGCGTAAAAACCATCGTCCGTGCTACCACTTTCGTGTCCCGCTCACGGATTTGTGGTATTTCGCATTCCGCCCCATCTGCCGATGATGGCAGTGAAGCGGCAAGGCGAGTTTGCCGCTCAGGGATACCCGCGATGCACGATTTCATCATTGCCCTGGCCTTTCTTGGCATGATTTTGGCCCCGGCGATCGTCGCCGCCCGTAGCGGCCGCGACTCAACGAATGGCTCCAAATAATCCCTGCAGCAACGGGCCCATCGTTGCTCTCCGTTTCCCCAGTAATTACACTGAGGGATCGAGGAGCAGTCATGTTCGTGGCGACAAACGCACAAGCCGCGCCCAAAAAGATTCCGCCTTTTCGCGGCGTTCCACCGCAATTTAGCTTCTTTTCCGGCGCTTTTTGCCTCGCCGCCGCGTTTTTGCCGCTCTTCACGGCAGGCTGCCGCAAACACGACTTCCCGCAGTATCCGCCCAATTACCGCGAATACATTTATGCCGCCAACAGCGGCAGCAATACGGTGACGGTGCTCGACGTGGTGAATGTGCGCGTGGATCGCGAGTTGCAGGTGGGCAACAACCCGGTGGCCCTGGCCGCCAGCCCCACGCGCAACGAGGTTTATGTCGTCAACTCCGGCTCAGCACAGGGGCCGGGCTCGCTTTCGGTCATCGATGCCGGGCACAACGCTGTCGTAGCCGAGATTGCCGTCGGCCGCCAGCCGCTCGCGGTCGATCTTGCCCCCACGGGCGACCGCGCCTTTGTCGCCAACTCCGGCTCCAATACGATTTCCGTTGTCGATCTCAAGACCCGCCGCGAGATTGCGCAGCTCACCGCCGGCGACGAACCTGTCGCGGTGCGCGTTGCCCCCGACGGCAAGACGCTGGCCGTGGCCAACCGCCGCGGCAATTCGGTGGCGATTCTCGATGCCGCCAACGGCCACCAGCGCGCCGTTTTCACCGGCTGCCCCGGAGCGGCGGGCGCCGTCATACTGCCCGATTCCTCCAAGGTCTTTGTGCCTTGCTCGGCCGGCCATCAGGTCATGGTCATCGCCCTGGCGCGCACCGGCGGCAATCCGCAGGCTGACCGGCTGGAGGCGCTGATGGACGTTGGCCACGCGCCGGTGGATCTGGCCATGAAGCCCGATGGCGGCGAGATCTTCGCCTCCAACTCGCTCTCCGATTCGGTCTCGGAAATCTATAACACGACCGACGAAGTCGGCGATACCTATGCCATCGGCGCCAATCCCATCGGCGGACTGGTCTCGCGCGATAACTCGTGGCTCTACGTCGCCGACTTGCATGGCCAGCAGGTCTCGATCTACTCGATTGACGACGGCAAGCTAACCGGCGCGGTGCACGTCGGCGACGGCCCCTCGGCGATGGCTTTTTCTTCCGCCGGCCACCTGCTGTTTGTCGCCGATCGCCACTCCGGCGACATTGCCGTGGTGCGCACCTCATCGGCCTCGCTGTTTACTCTGCTGCCGGCCGGCCGCGAGCCGATAGCTCTCGCCGATAAAGCCTTCAAGCTACCGTAGAAAACCGCATATTCATTCAGATGAATCGCCAATTTTCTATTTGCCGCCTGCTGCCTCGCCGGCCGCAGGCGGTAGCTTGGGCCCCACCAGCACGCCATCGCTGAACGAAGCAGCCACCAGCCGGCCAGCGGCGGCACGGATCAGCGATATCTTGTACCCGGCGGGCAGAAACGTCCAGGTCATCGTCTTGGGATCGATGGCAAAGACCTGATCGCTGGTCTGCGAACTGGCCAGCAGCCGCTTCGATGCCGCATCCCAGCTCAGATCGTCCACGTCGCGGAAGGGCAGCCGGTGAATCCACAGCCAGCTTTTGCCCAGATCGGTGGTGAAGTACACGCCCTCGCGCGCGCCCAGCCACAGCGTGCCGTCGGGCGAAAAGACCACGCGATGAATCCGCGTAAGCATCGTCGGCAGCCCCATCGGCCACCAGCTCTTGCCGCCGTCGTGCGAAATATCGACCCCTTCGCCGCGCGCCGCCACAATGTTTTCGCCGCTCACGGCCACCGAAAGATAGCCGTTTTTGCCCATCACCGGACCGCCCTGCCAACTGGCGCCCTGGTCGTGGCTGGTGAGCACGCCGTAGGTGGTTGCCGCCGCCCACACATCGCCAGAAACATCGAGCGCGTTTACCAGGCTTTGGAACTCGATGGCCGGCGCCTTCTCCAGCTTCTCCACATTCACCCGCGTGCCTTTGACGCTTTGCGCGGTGATCTTCATGACGGTGTTCGCGATTGCGTTGCGCGGCTGCCAGATCGGCGCGGCTGTTGAACCAGCCGCGGGATCGGCCTTGCCCAGCACGAAGATTCCGTGACTGGTGCCGGCCACAATCGCGCCGTCTTTGCTCTGATCCAGCGCAAAAACATCGCGACCGTCGAGCCCCTGGGCCAACTGCTCCCAGTGCACGCCACTGTCGGCCGAGTGAAAGACGCCGCCAAGCCGCTTGTCGTTGACTACCCCGGCGTAAAGCTGCCGCGGATCGTTGCGGTCCACCAGCAGCGCCGCGACCTTGCGCTCCGAGATTCCCTGGTTCGAGGCCGCAAACGTTTTGCCGCCGTCATGGCTCACCCGCACGCCGCCGCGGTCAGTCGCCAGCAGCACGTGATCGGAGTCCGCAGGGTCCACGAACACATCGTTAACCACCACATCGTCTTCGGTCATCGGCGTAAAGTTCTTGCCGCCGTTGGTGGTCTTGTAAAGTCCCTCGGTGGTTCCCGCATAGACCGTTTCGTGGCTCTCCGGGTCCTGCATCAGCACGCGCGTGCGCCGCGCCGACGAGGGAATACCCTGAATTTTATGGAAGAGCGCGCCCGCGTTTTCGCTTTTGTAGATGCCGCTGCATGCGCTCAGATACACCGTGCCGGTCCGCACCGGATCGACGATGATGGAAAACACGTCGGAGTCTTCAATGACACCTTGCTTGATGTTCTTCCAGGTCTTGCCGCCGTCGGCGGTCTTCCACGGCAGGTGCCAGGTTCCGGCATAAACGATCTGGGGATTTTTCGGGTCGACGGCCAGCGACTCGATCTCGTGAATCTCGCGGCTGCCGGCCGGGCTGATCCCGGTCCAGCTCGCGCCGCCATCTTCCGAGCGGTAGACGCCTTGAATCGTGCCCGCAAACAGAATCTTCGCATTCGAAGGCGCCTGCACCAGGGCAAAGACCGCCTGGCCTTTCAGCGCCTCCGACTCGGTCCAGTTCTTGCCGCCATCGTGGCTCGCCCACAGCCCGCCGTCGGTCGAATCCTTCCAGGCCCCCACAAAAATCGTCTGCGGATCGGATGCATCGACGACGATGCTGTCGAGCACAAAGCTGTCGCCGCGTTCGAGCTTCTTCAGCCGGCGCCAGCTCGCGCCTTCGTCCAGCGATTCGTAGAGCCAGCTATTGGTCGTGCCTAAATACAGATGCTCTGGATGGCCCGGCACGGCCGCAAAGGCGCGCGCATCGCCGCCATCCGGCCCCACAACTGTCCAATCCTGCTGTGCCCGCGCTTTCGCCGCGCCCGCGAGCCCACCCAAGACAATCAACAAAACTGCCAGCGCATGCCCCTGACGCGCCCGGTACAGCAAATCCCTCAAACCGTTCATTCGGAAAGAAAACTCCCTCGTCTCTCTCCTTCAGAATAGACAAACACCCTGGAGTTCGCTACGGATCGCGGCGCAATTGGATTGAACAGAAAGGTTGATCGCAACTGGCGGGTTGGTCTACTGACCCCTGATCCCTAATCCCTGTTTTTATTCCAGGTTCAGCGTCTTGCGCAGGCTGTTGCGCTCGTTCTGGATCTTTTCCTGCAGCAGCGTCAGCGCGTAGAGCAGTTGCTCGGGCCGCGGCGGGCAGCCGGGCACGTAAATATCGACGGGGACCACCTGATTGACGCCCTGCACAATGGCGTAGTTGTTGAAGACTCCGCCCGAGGTGGCGCAAGCGCCCATCGAGATCACCCATTTGGGTTCGGGCATCTGGTCGTAGAGCCGGCGCAGTACCGGTGCCATCTTTTGCGAAACGCGGCCGGCCACGATCATCAGGTCCGATTGCCGCGGCGAAGGCCGGAAGACCTCGGCGCCCAGCCGCGCAATGTCGTAGCGCGCCGCGCCGGTCGACATCATCTCGATGGCGCAGCAGGCCAGCCCAAAGGTCACCGGCCAAATCGAGTTCTTGCGCACCCAGTTGATGGCCAAGTCCGCCGTGGTCAGCAGCACGCCCTCCGGCGTCTCAAAGCCGTAGTCGGCCTCGCGCACCTTTTGCCGGTTCGCGGCGCTCGACTCCAGTGCCCCGAACAGATACCGATCGCGCTCGACTTCACCCGTCATAGTTCCCAATATACGCTCCTGTGGCCGGGCCGCTCCCCCATCTGTTTTGTCCGATTTTCGCAGTATTTACCACGTAGACAATAAGGAACTCATAAAAAACTAGAAAAATACTTGCGCTCGGCCGCCTTCTTGATGAGAATGGCTGAAAAGAAAAATCCACTCAGTTGGGAGCGGCAAAAGGTAAATTCCGCGCGCGTGTTCCTATATGCAGCTGATCTAGCTCCATCGCGCGGCCTCGCGTACGGCTGCATCTCCGCTGTCCTCTCGCCAATCTGGGTTTATTTTGGAGCCGCAGTTCATGCGAATACGCTGTCTGTCTTTATCGATTCTGCCCATCCTGCTTGCATCGCCCGCTCTGGTCCTGGCCCAGTCCTCCTCCGCTCCCGCCACGCAGGAGCAGATCGCCTCTCTGCAACAGGCAATCCGCGATGCTCACTCGGCCGGCGACAATGCCTGGATGCTGATCTCCGCCGCGCTGGTTCTGCTCATGACCGGCCCGGGGCTCACGCTTTTCTACGGCGGCCTGGTACGGCGCAAAAACATTCTCGGCACCATGATGCAGAGCTTCGCCATGATGGGGCTGATCACTGTTCTCTGGGCCGTCTGCGGCTACTCGCTGGCCTTTGGCCACGGCAACGCCTTCATCGGCAGCTTCGAGCATCTCTTTCTGCGCGGCGTATCGCTCCAACCCAATCCGGACTACGCGGCCACTATTCCCGAGCAGACCTTCATGGTCTATCAACTCATGTTCGCCATCATCACCCCGGCATTGATTACCGGCGCCTTTGCCGAACGCGTAAAGTTCGGCTCCATGGCTGTCTTCCTCATGCTCTGGTCGCTGGTCGTCTATTGCCCCATGGCGCACATGATCTGGGGCGTGGGTGGCCTACTCAACGTCAGCACTCCCGGCGTGCGCTGGCCGGTGATGGACTTTGCCGGCGGCACAGTTGTACACATCACCAGCGGCATCTCCGCGCTCATCACCTGCCTCTATCTCGGCAAGCGCATCGGTTACCCGCATGACGACATGCCGCCTCACGCCATGGTGCTCAGCTTTATCGGTGCCTGCCTGCTGTGGTTCGGCTGGTTCGGATTCAATGCCGGCTCAGCGCTCTCGGCCGGCCCGTTGGCCACCAGCGCCTTCATCAACACGCAGTTTGCCGCCGCTGCCGCCGCCCTTACCTGGACCCTGGCGGAGTGGCTGACCAACGGCAAGCCCACCGCGCTCGGCGCTATCTCTGGCGCCGTCGCCGGCCTGGCCACCATTACCCAGGCCTCGGGCTACGTGCAGCCCATGCCGGCGCTGGCAATTGGCGGCATGGCGGGCCTCATCTGCGCCTTCATGGTGCTCAAAATCAAAAAGGTCTTCGGTTACGACGATTCGCTCGATGCCTTTGGCGTGCACGGCATCGGCGGCACGGTGGGCGCGCTGTTCACAGGGATCTTCGCCTCCGGCGCCATCAACGCCGTCTTCGGCAGTGTCAACGGCCAGCCCCGCCCGGTCGGCGCCATCGACGGCAACTGGCGCCAGTTCGTGAACCAGGCGGCCGGCGCCGGCATCGGCTATCTGCTCGCCATTGTGGGTACGCTGGTGTTATTGTTCCTGGTCGACCGTACACTGGGACTGCGCCTGTCGGCAGCCGACGAAACCTCTGGCCTCGATCTGTCGCAGCACGGCGAGGAAGGCTACGAGCTCAACGCTTGATTCTCAACCCGCGGCCCCCAGGCAACTGGGGGCCGGCAACCAAAGCACGAGGCGCATATGCTCAAAATCGAAGCTGTCATCCAACCCGCCAAGCTCGACGCCGTCAAAGAAGCTCTCATCGAAGCCGGCATCGAGGGCATCACTATTCTGGAAGCCCGCGGCCACGGCCGCCAAAAGGGTCACACCGAGTTCTATCGCGGCCGCGAGTACACCATCGACCTGCTGCCCAAAATCAAGCTGGAGATCGTCATCGCCGACTCGCTCCGCGACAAGGTCATCAACGCCATCCTCGGCGCCGCCCGCACCGGCCACATCGGCGACGGCAAGGTCTTTATCAGTTCGGTCGACGAAGCCATCCGCATCCGCAACGACGAGCGCGGCGAAACCGCACTCTAGCCGCATTTTCAGCTCAAGCGTTCACAGAACTTCGGGTGCCCCATCCTCCCGCGTATTTGTTGTTGCGGTTAGGGTAGGGTAGCTCTACATCTGCGGGTGCCCCATCCTCGCCAGGTACTTGTTTTTCTGGCTAGGGTGGGGTGGACGAAACACTTTCGCGCTCGACACTATTGGTGAAAATGCTCGAGCGCAAATCGCATGCCGGTGTGGTGTAGAGATGCTTTGCAAGGCAAGGACACGGATGCATCCATGCCCTTGCAAAACAATTCCGCTCGACTTGATTCGGCACGAGTGCCCTGCGGGGCGAAGCTTGAGTTTTCATCACAATGGCCTGAGTAAGAATTCATTCAACGATGGTAACGGCGTTTTCGGGGAGTAATATCTTCCTGACTGAAATTTCCGTGTCTCCCCGGTCCCCAACTGCTAGGGACCGGGGCCACCTAGTGTTATCGTCCACTCTGGTCCTGCAGAATCCTTCGCGAGTCCGAGATTGTAGTGTCCATCGTAGTCAACATTTTTGGCTAGTCAGGTACAGCCCTTCGAGGTAAATGCGCAATGATCAGAGGTGTTCGTGAAAGAAGCAGGGCCGTCTCTGCAATCATGATCAAGGCAGAGAAGGATCTATGGTCAGCATGGGAGTCAGCAAAAATCTTCTCCCACAACGTACTCAAGGGAACTGCTCGGGAGAACCCCCTTGGGAAGTTTCTAGCCGCACGCCTTCCTGATGCTTATGGCATATGCAGCGGCGAGGCTGTTGACTGCTTCGATAACCATACGACCCAGCTAGACTTAATCGTTTATGACAGAATCCGGAACTGCCCTTTAGCCGAAGACCCTTTCCTCATGCCGGCGGAATCTCTGCTCGCGGTCATTGAAGTGAAGTCAACTTTGAATATTGAGGAACTCCGGAAATGTTTTACTGCTGCGAAGTCAATTAGACGGTTGAGGCCTTACAAGAAGGGGCATTTTGTCCCCTCGCGCAATGAAGATGCTAAGCACGAATATCGGTGTCTCTATAGCGTATTCGCGTATTCATCAGATTTGGTTTCTTCCACGTGGCTCTCGAATGAATGGTCCCGAATCGAATCGATTGCCAAGGAAATGAGGCTCGACCTCGACTTAATTGATCGCATTGTTGTGCTGGACAGAGGTGTCATTACTCCAGGAAGTCGATCTGGAAAGCAACTGCCTGAAGGGCAAGCAGGAATATTGCATGAGTGGTTCTTGCACCTAACCAACTTCCTGAACCGCGAGAATATCCTCAGTCGCGAAGGCCAAGGGAGAGATCCCGTCGATTGGCAGGTGTATGCGGAAAGACGCAGTAAGGGCTGGAAGCGGCTTTAGCCGTAAATTGAGAATCACGTGATTCTCAATTTACGGCTCTGTCAAGAGGCTAAGGTTGCACATCAGTCCTCGAAGTCGCCTTCTCTTCCTCGAACATGACTTTCATGCCATCCTACTTCTTCGCCCGCTTATAAAACGGTAGCGGAACTTGCCGCGCACGGACATGGTTGCCGCGAACTTCGACCTGCACATCGGCGCCGCTCTCGGCGGCGGAGGCCGAGACCAGCGCCAGCGCGATATTGGTCTTCAAAAACGGCGCCGGCGAGCCCGAGGTAATTGTGCCGATGCGGCTTCCGTCCAAAGACTGTACGAAGTACCCGTCGCGGGCGATGCCCCGCTCGACCATCTCCAGGCCAATCAGTTTCCGTTTTGGTCCTCCGGCTTGAATCGCGGCCAGGGCGTCACGGCCAATAAAATCGCCCTTGTCGAGCTTGAGCCAGCGCGCGAGGCCGGCCTCGAAGACATTGATTTCTTCGGAGATTTCGTGGCCGTAGAGGCTCATGCCGGCTTCCAGGCGCAGGGTATTGCGCGCGCCCAGCCCGCAGGGCCGGATGCCGAACTCGGCGCCAGCGGCCAGCAGCGCGTTCCAGACCTCGGCGGCCACCGGTTCATCGGCGGGAATGTAAATCTCAAAGCCGTCTTCGCCGGTGTAGCCGGTGCGCGCGATCAGTGTATGAGCCACGCCTGCTACCGTGCCCCAGGTGAACCAATAATTTTTGATTGCTGCAAGATCGATGTGGGTCAGCTTGGCCAGCGTCTCCAGTGCGCGCGGCCCCTGCACGGCCAACTGCGCATAATGGGCCGAGAGGTCACGAATATCCAGCCCCGGCCAGCCGGTCAACTGTGCTTCAATCCAGGCATAATCCTTGTCTTTGGTGCCGGCGTTGACCACCAGCAGGTAGTCGTTGGGGCTCATGCGGTGCACCAGAATGTCGTCGACAAAGGTTCCCTGTGGGGTGAGCAGCGCCGAATACTGCGCCTGGCCGTCGCTGAGCCGCGCGGCGTCGTTCATGGTGATCTTTTGCAGAGCGGCCAGCGCGCCGGGGCCGCGGAACATGATCTCGCCCATGTGGCTGACGTCGAACAGGCCCACGGCCGTGCGTACCGCCATGTGCTCGGCGATCAGTCCGCCGCCGGCGCCGGGATACTCCACCGGCATGTCCCAGCCGCCGAAGTCGACCATCTTGGCCTTCAGGGCGCGGTGCGTGGCGTTGAGAGCGGTCTTTTTCAGCGGCTCGGGCGTGGCGGAAGTGGTGGTCGACATGGCGTTTCCTTTCGCGGGACAAGGGGAAGATTGGGAATGATGCCTTACATTATTTTATGCATTTGCGGCGCAGCGGCGAGCCAGTGTTTTATCGCTGGCGGGCCCGCCAGAACGAGCTCAGTCCCAGATAGCAAAAGACCGCCGTCAGGGCTACGACGCCGTAGCGCATCTGGCCCATGGCTTTCCAGCCCTGCCACAGGCGCAGCGTAAAGACCGCGGCGAAGAGCAGAAAGAAGGAGCCGGTCATTTCTAGCCACAGAATGCCGCCGACACGGAGCAGAGAGCGGAAAAAACCACTTGCGCCCTGCGAGGCGGCGTGGCTTACACGGCGCGCTGTTTGTCCGGCGGCGCGGCCCTGCTCCACGCGGCTGACGGATGCGGACGGCGGCGCGGCCTGGGTTCCGGTGGCGCTTTGCTGGCTGGCCACTCGTCCCACGGCGCGAATGCCAGTCCCCAGGATGCGGCCGATGGTGAAAGATCTCATTCCGTTTATGATGGTAGCAGCGGATGCATCGATCTGCTCCGCTGGCACGGAATCCCATATTGCTCTTCATCGGGATTCGAAGTATGTTAGATAGATTCCACGCCCACGACGGCTTCGGTTTTCCTGTTGGCCGCCGCTCATGGAGGAAACCGTGACATCCCGTCTGCGCGAACTCATTCAGCAACTCGGCGAAGCCATTCACGAATCGGTGATCGAGAGCGAGCAGATTGCCGGCGTGGTGCAGGACATCCGCAAGCACGGCTTTGACGTGCTACTGATGTTGGAGGCCACCATCGGACTCAACGAAGTTTCTTCAGGCAAAGACGCTGAACCCGGCGAAGCCAGCGCCGAAGGCGAGGCCGAGGCAGGCACCTTCACGCAAAACGATCTGCATTTTCTGCGCTCGCTGCGCATTTCCATCGAAGGCGACCACGACGAGGCCGCCGGTACCACCTCTGAAAACAACCAATAGCGCTCCCTGCCAGCCGTTCTTTCGGTAGCTATTCTCTCCCGATTGCAATTATTTGATCGACCGGCGCATATATTCTTCCCAAACCCGCACTTCTTGGCTCATCTCGCATTGACCCCTGATTCATCGCTTGCTAAGATAAGAGTGCGGGGTGGAGCAGCCCGGTAGCTCGTTGGGCTCATAACCCAAAGGTCGCTGGTTCAAATCCAGCCCCCGCAACCAATCAAATCAATAACTTACAGATGATTTTTGACTGATCGCTCCTCAAAATCCACTCCCACTGACTCCCAATAGCCAAATTCATGGATTTCAGGCGCTCATCCGTCCTGACCTGAGCACCATTTCCACGATCTTGCTGTTGGCGTCCCGCTTCGAGCTCGACATGGCCTGTCCATAGACGTTCATCGTCGTCTGGATCGAGGCGTGTCTCATCAGTTCTTGCTGCACCTTCATCGGCGCTCCGGTCTCATCCAGCCACGAACGGTACGTGTGGCGGAATGTATGCCAGCCAATGCGGGCGAACTTCCCGGCGGCAGCCTGGCGCTCTTCATGGATGAGCAACCGCTTGCCGTTCGGAGTTGGTTTCACCTGGCTGCACCAGACGCCGACGCCAGCTTGGCACTTCGGACATTCCACCAGACAGCACCCTGCTGGATGAATGTGCCGCTTCTGAATCTCCGTCGGAAAATACGGCTTGTTCGAGAGAGGACTTGCGAAGACCCAACCTTCCTCGGTTGGCAAGGCTTCCTTCTCCCATTCGAGCAGAACCTCGACTAAAGATTCGTGAAGTGGAACATAGTCGCGGGAATACTCCGTTTTCACATCGTCCACATGCCCGCTCACGAAACTCCGTTGAACGAGCAGTTGGTTCTTCTCGAAGTCGAAGTCGTCCCACTGAAGCGCCGCGATTTCGCTCACGCGAAGACCGAGGCATTGCGCAACAATCACCATCGTGCGGTACGGTTCTTTCAGTAATCCGAGGATGGCTTCGTATTCCTGCACAGTCAACACCGTCGGGCGTTGGCGGCGTTTTGTCCCGCCCTTCACGCGAACCATCTGAATTGGGTTCCGGCGATCAGTAAAGAGTTCCCAGCGAGCCGCGCACTCAAAGATCACGTGCATGACGCCGCGAATATGGGCTTTCGATTTCGGAGCCATATCCAAACTCTTCAACCAGCCTTCAACCAACATCGGACGAATCTGGTGCAGCAGGTACTCGCCCC
>Ga0326727_10007724_pt1 | contig 28049 bp, 29 predicted proteins | sample MB2enrmetagenome_FD_207643 | JGI IMG/M metagenome (GOLD analysis project Ga0326727, IMG submission 207643) | Lab enriched peat soil microbial communities from McLean, Ithaca, NY, United States - MB29MY | ecosystem: Environmental > Terrestrial > Soil > Wetlands > Peat | place: USA: New York...
GATGTCGTGAATAGATTCTTCCCAGCGCCAAAGCCATGCCATGTCCATGTGAGCGTAACCCACCACATGGGCGGTATAGCCCTTCGGATTGGCCCTCGCTGGCGACGGCGCCTGAGCTCGGGTTATCGAAACGAAAATGGCGATGCCTACAAAGGCCAGTAGAGTCTTCCGCATCGGCTTTCCTCCTAATTGAAATGCGCGTTCCTCACCCTGCTAGGCCACGCTCTTGCGATAGGGAAATCTTTCCTCCATGCGCAGTATTTCCTGCCACGACTTGATCCCACCCGTGGTGGTCAAGCTGCTCAAGTTCATCCCACCGGCGCAGGTGGCGAGGCGGAGGGTTTTGTGGTGATCCCAACCTTGATATAAGCCGTAGAGAATGCCCGCGCAAAAAGAATCCCCGGCGCCGGCGCTCCCCACGATGTAATCGCCGGGAAGTTCCAGCGAGGGCTGCATTAACTCCACCCTGTCTGTGGAAAGAAGATAACTGCCTTCGGGGAAATGAACCACCACCAGATCCTTAACTCCGAACCCGAGAATAGTTTCCCCGATCTTGCCCAAGTTTTCGGGGAGCAGCTTGTTTCCCGACCGCAGTGGGATGCCCGTTAACTTCTCCGCTTCCCAATCGTTGATGATGCAGTGGTCGGTATACTTGAGCGCCGGCGGCACAATGTGGCGAAAGCGACTGCTATCCTCTGATACCAGGTCGATCGAGGTCCGGATATTCTGGCGTTGCAGTTGTGCGAGGAAACGCGCCGCCACGGTTCCAAACTCCGCATCGGGTTGGTCCATGGCGTCCATCAAGAGTAGGTAGCCTAAGTGGAACATCTTAACGGGCAAACTCTCGAGATCGACGTGCGCGGGTTGGAACAAGCGGTTGGTTCCCGGATAGTGAAAAAAGGTCCGGCATCCGCTGGCCTTGATGCTGAAGACGTCGGTGAAAGACGTGGCGTCGAGGCTGGTTCGGCGGAGTTGATCGACGTTAACGTTAGGAAAGCAGTGGCACTCCTCAACTAGATAGTCGCCGTAAGCGTCGTTGCCAATAACCCCGACGGCGTAAACCGGCAGGTTCGCGTCGAACTTAGCCAAGTTGATGATAACATTGTGGGCTGAGCCACCGCCGCCCCTGGACATTTCGGAAATATAGGCGATCGAGTTCTGCTGCGGGTAGTGGTCGACCACTTTGACCAGATCAACCACCCAGACGCCGCCGCAGGCAATTCCTTGCTGGTGATTCGCTGTCATAGAGGGTCCAGGCCCATTGTCTTAAGTGCTGAGAACCTGTGAAAGGGATTATCAAGGTTTTATTCGGACCGCTCTTGTCGCGCGTGCAAATAGTACCGGGGATAGTCCATCACCAGTGGATGGAGAGGTTCCTCATCCTCTTCAATCGCCGGGAAGCGCCCAACGGTTTTGTGGAAGCGGTTATCGTGCTGATCGTCATTCACCAAGGACACCTCCCCCACCAGGACGCGGTCCTCCTCTCCCCAGAACTCGTGATAGAGACGCGGCGGAAGGGTGATGCTTTCCCCGGGGTGCAGGCGAACCACTTCCCCCACCTTTACTTGGTGCCTGACGCCGTCGAGGCTGACAACGACGGGTGTGTCCGCCAACCCTTCCTCGTCATTGGCGTTGTACAAATGCATGCTTAACTTCCCCCCGCCTCGATTGATGATGTCCTCAACCTTGTTCCAATGGAAGTGCATGGGCGTTACTTGATCCACACCCACCACCATCAGCTTCTCGCAATACAGCTTGCCCCGCTTAGCCCGCATTTCGTCCTTGCTGCCATTCCGAAGAGTGAACAGGAACAACCCTTCGGCATCGAACCGCCCACTTCCGAAATCGGTGATGTCCCATCCCAGTTGATTCTCGACTATCTCGCGAGCTTCTTCGCCCTTGCTTCTCCACTCTGCCGGCGTCCAATAGGCGAAGGGTGGAAGATAGAAGCCGCAATGCCGGATGAATTGATCGGCTCCGTGCATAATGGTGTTCACTTCCGAGCGCTTCATGTTTTTCCTCCGCGGCTGCGCATATCGATTTGCAAACAATCGGGGCCACCCGGTTCAAGTCGTGGACTCCTCGGAGGTCTGACCGAGAGGTGGGAAGGACGTCTATTCTACAAAGACCGGAATATCCCCGATCGAGTCCGACCAGCCCACTACCATACAGCCGGGGGCCGCCGAATGCAACATTGGTCAAGTTTGGAATTGGAAGGGTACATCGTATCCCCCCTGTGGAGTTAAAGTGTTTGAGCGAAAAGAGGAGGGGAGAGATCGCTGCCTTGGTGGGAGGGGCCAAGGCAGCGCAGCCCGGCTAAAATCGCCGACCTATGTCGGCTCCTGTCCCCTACTTCGAGGTCATCCGTCAAATGAAGAACGCCTTTGATTTTCGCCTCCGCTTGGTCACCTACGCCCGCCAGCACAGCATTAAGGCAGCGGCTCGAGCCTTCCGGACCACCCTGCCTACGGTGCGCAAGTGGCTGCGCCGCTATGAGGCCCAGAAGTTGAACGGCCTGCAGGAACTCTCTCTCGCTCCGCATCCCTGTCCGCACAAGATCACGGGAGAGTTGGCCGAACGAGTTATCGCCCTGCGGCGTCGGCTGCCTACTTTCGGGGCCCAGCGTCTGAAGCGCGAGTAGGACCTGCCTCTCTCTCGTATGGCCATCCAGCGCATCCTGCGCCAGCAGGGCCTGCTCCACCCTCGCCGGCGCAAGTACCAGAAGAAGCAAGACCTCGCTACCTGGAAACGAACCTGGGCCCTGTTCCAACAGATTTCCGCCGACACCAAGGATCTCAAGGATATTCCCCACTATTGGCCGCAGATGAAGGCGCGTGGCCTACCCGCCATCCAGTACACCGCCCGGGAGGTCCGCAGCGGCTTGCAGTTCCTGGCTTATGCCTCCCAACGTTCGGCCCAGGCCAGTGAGCTCTTCGCCCAGCGGATTCAGCGCTACCTGCAAAGCTGCGGGGTCAGGCTGCGCGACCTGACTTGGCAGACCGACAAGGTCCTAACTTAGGAGTCAAGGATTTTTGCGGTCGATGGTTAAGCATAGTGCTCCCCCTGCTGGTCATAGGCCAGTGAAATCGATGAACTGGGCCAGGCGGCTTCCACCGTCTGAGGGGTGGAGCTTTGACCATAGTCACACAAGGTCCCGCGTCAGGAGGCGGGCCTTCACTGTCCTTAAAACAAAGTCCGATCCAGGTGGAAGATCCGAGCATTATCTACGAGGTCGAAATCGCCTCCACGGCTCGCGGCGAAGGGATTCTTCCGCCTGGCATCATCGCTTCAGGGAAGCGACGATAATCGGTTCCGGTTTTGATGACCGCATAAACGACCCGCGCCATCTTGGCTGCCACCGCAGTGTAGGCCTTCCGCCTCAGGTCGGGGTTGAGCGGATCACGCCGGATATAGTCTTGAAACTTATGGCAGAAACTGTTCTGTCGAGCTCGCACGGCAATGGTTCCGGCCATCCAGAAGGCGTAGCGAAGGCGGGCGTTGCCCCGTTTGGACAGCTTGGTCGTGCCACGAAACCGCCCCGACTGTTCCGTCGAGAGATCCAGACCGCAGTACTTAAGGAACTTCTGCTAATGGCTGAAGCGGCGCAGATCGCCCGCTTCAGCCAGGATGAACAGAGCCAGGATAGGGCCAATGCCGGGAATCGTCTGCAGTCGCTGGAAGTCGGCATGATCCGAGAGGCGAGCCACGACCTGTTCCTCCAACTCCCGCCGCAACCGGCACAGGTGGGAGTATTCGTTGAGAACGACCCGGAACATGCGGATGGCCTCCGAGTCCTCTGGGACGGGGAGCCCGATGCTGCTCCGCGCCGCCTCATAGAAGTCCGTCAACCAGCGCGTCTTGTCGATTTTTTGCCCCGGCAGCCGGCGGGCCGCTTGCAGAAGCGCCTCGCGCGAGTATGTCAACGGCGCTCCCGGACAAGGCACGAGCAACAGAAGTTGCGTCCACCACTCGGCGCGGGTGGTGTGCAGATAACGCTCGGCCTCCTGGAAGTAGAGCGGCAGGTAATGCGTCACAATGCTGTGGTAGAGGCGAACCTTCCACAAGGAAATCTGCTGGTAGGTGTTCGCCAGTTCCTGAAGGTCGTTGTAGTGATTCTCAAGAGGGTCAAAGTAGATCTGGGTGGTCCCCGCCTTCAGCAAATGTAAGATGACCTGGGCGTCCTTGGGATCGTTTTTGTCCCAGGAATTGTATAGGGCATCCCGAGTGCGGGCCACGGCGATGGAAGACACCAGGCACAGCTCAAAGCCTTGCGCTCGGAGGAAGTGGGCTAAAGGACGGTGGTAGTCGCCAGTGGCTTCGAAGGCGATGCGGCAAGGATGCCCGCTGCTGACGAGCAAGCCGGCGAGCTTTGCGAAGTCCCCTAGAGTATTGGCCATGCGGAAATGGCGACGGCGCCCGTCGGGGAACTCGCTGAGCACCTGGTTATAAGCCTTAGCGATGTCGATCGCTACCCACATCGTGGGGCTTGTGGTAGAAGAAGATGATTGGGTCATGGCTGGCAGAACCTCCTTTGGAATGAGTGGTGGAAAACCCATTCTAAGGAAGTGCATGTCCAACCGTGACCCACCCCAAAAGGTTCTCTAACAAAGATGAAGGTACTACGGCAGCGAATTCATCGGCCAGCTCCAGCCCGACGGATCGCGCTCTCACTTTCCTCGCGCCGTCACTTACTTCGGCTCCCAATACCAGCGCATCCCCCCGGCTGCTCATACCTACCAGAGCGATGTGGAGACGGTCCATCGCCTGATCGAAGACGAGTTCTACGACCTGGAAAGCTTTCGCGATCGCGCTCAGTTCCTCGCCAAGGCCTCGCTCTACCAACTCCACTTCAACTTGGCTCGGCCCAACTCCCACAAAGGCGGGCTTACGCCATGGCAGATCGTCCACCAGCTCGACCCCCACCTCCCTCCCGAGATCTGCTTGCTTCCTCCAGTCTTCTTGGATTATCGTCTCGACTCAACAGGGGGATACGATCTACCTAGATTCCCTTACATTGACTCAAGTTTCCGGCGCACGGCGGCAAGCTTGCGTTCGTCGGGTTGTTTAACGGTGACGCAACTTTCTATGACCCCAACTCCCACCGCTGGGAATTGACCCTCGCGAGTAGTCGGAACGCTACGGGAGATGATTTTCGGCAAGTCATGGACGACATGAGACCGAGCCGCATTGATATCAAGCCGTGGGTCACACACCGTCTTACCGGTGCCTCGATGATTGAGACTCTCCCTGGGTTGGTCGGCGGCCGCGAGAACCTGATCCAAGCCATATCGAATGGTAAGATGGAAAAGGACCAAGGGAGCAGGTTGTGCTTTCGGCTTTTCACCTTCCACTTATAGGGCTGTGAATGTTTCATTTGGTCCGAGGGGGCGAGTAGCCGAATCTCCTGCAACGTCATCCCGTAGCCGCTGCCGGGCGGATCGTCGAGATAGTTTGTATGCAGATAGCCGTTAGTAAAGTTGGCGGCGTAACATAACCACGCGGAGCGTCCGTCATGGCCGATAAGTTTTGAGGGAATACCCAGGGGGCAACCCCAGAGATGCCTGCTCGCCAAAATTTCGCATGTAGACCGCCAGCTTCCAGGGGCCGGTGAGGTGGTCGGACTCTAGAATGTAAGTGTTGAATTTAGAAATCGTGTTGCCACCGTCCGTTATCACCATCAGGTATTTCCTTAAGGGTGCGTCGTAGGTCAAGGTAACGCAGCCCACGTTATTGTTCCAACCCACCAACGGCTTGGCCAGGGCGAGTTGATGCGTCCAGAGCGGTCGGCCAGAAGCATCGTGGCCAGCGAAGAACTTATACTTTGAGGCGTCGTTTATGTTCTGGATACTCGGGGTGACGCGCACCATGTAAATCTGGTCGCCGGTAATCCAACTGAGGTTGGCGTCTCGGGGCTTCGGGTCGGGGTCCACGGCTCCGTGACCCACCAGATACGCCTTCCCGTCGGGCGAGTATTGCATGTTTTTTCCAAAATTCACGAAATGTGGCGCGCTCATCTTCACTTCGCCGCCGGGCTTCGGAGGCTCATGGAAGAGCGGTTGGGAAGGCGTATGCGGGGTGTTGTGCCAGGTCGTGCCGAAATCAGTCGAGCAGTAGAACCCTACCGGTGGTCTAAGCACGTCCCAGTTGAGACCCTTCCCGGCAGTTTCCAAAAGGCAATACGTGCCGTAATACCACACCCCGTTGTAGACCAGACTTCGGCAGGGGTAGCGTCCGCCGTAAGGAGCGGGATTTCCGGGATAAACACCGACGTTGACGAATTTCAGATTCAGCGGATCGCCGCCCAGTATGGTCGCTTGGCCGGTGGTTGCTTTCGGGCCACCCCAACTTGACTTAACATCTCCTACCGAGCCGTCGGGCCAGGGCGAGTACATATTTCCGTCAGCAGCCCACGGCGGGTACCATATGTCGGCTTGGGCGTAGCGAATATGTCGGCCGGTAAAGGCAATGCCCACAATGGAACGAGAAACATGAAAGGGGCAATCTGAGGGCGGCTCAGAAGGCCAGATCCGGTACGTTGGCTCAGCCGCTGAAGCTACGCCTAGGCCTACCATAATGACAACCACTATTCTTCATCGCATGCGTGAGTCCTCACTTTAGGGGCGGGATTATAGCGCAATTTCAAACCGTTTATGCACGTCGTCTCCCCCGAGCTCAGAAGCGCCGTTCGACCGCTTGACGCTGCGGAATCATTCCGTGGACCAGCGGTGAGATTGTGTTGTTTATTGTGCGGCACGTCCTAGGAGTTCGCTTCGACGGCACACAAGTTGCCATCAGGCCCAAACTATACCCCGCCAGTCCTCCCTGTCTGCAGACTTGCGATTTCGGAGTGGCCGAATAAAGCTCGCGATCGAAGGTGGTGGGGCGATTAAAAAAGCTTATGTCAATGGGACAATGACAAGGCCCCGCTCGGATGGTTCGATTGTCTTGCTAGACAACTTCCGATCGGGAACTGTGGGGGTCCACACCGGCTCTGGAGCCAGCCGTTGATTCGTGTATGATCAAGAGAACTGAAAACCACTTCGACTTGGAATACCAGAGGATACGTTCGATGACCTAGGTGCACATGTCGCTGTGGACCTAAATCGTCCACGGGGCGGTGGCTAGTTATTCTGAAGAAAAGCACCCGATTTGCCTCACTCTTCACCAAACTGGCCCTTGCATGGGCTGAGTTGCCCTGTGCGCTGTGTTATAACATAAGTAATATCCGCAGAAGCAATCAGATAAGAATGTGCAATCTCTTGCGGTATAATGGCCATCTTCCTGGTGGCCGGCCAGAAAGCTGTCCGGGACCTCTCAGCAGGATCCACAGGGGATAACTTGAAGGGTCGGGAAAGGTTCTCGTCCCCCGGGGCAGGATGGAAAGGTTTTAGAGATTGCTGAAAGAGGTCGCTGGCTAGGGCTAATACTCACATCTGCCTTGCAGTTCATGAGTGCAGTCCACGAACGTGTTACCGGCAACTGTGCAACACAGATATTAGGCCGGACTGGCTCATCCGAAGTTGCTGCTTCTGACTATCGCCTTCTCGGCGATGATATTAAGTTAAATATGACTCGCTTGGCAAAAGGAGAATTGCTTGTGAGCCATGCGGTTTACCGGCAACCCATCACAGTGATATTCCCATTACCAGCATACAAACAACCTGACCGAGTTGACGGCGGCGAACTTGTGTGTTGAGCGACAAATCCAATGGAGCTTCATCCCATCGGGACGGACGAAACCAGTATCGAAATTGTGAAGAAAGCTCTCGTATGTTACTACCGGGTCTGGAGCTTTCCCTAATCGGAAAGACAGGGTTCACACGGGTGTGCACAAAAGGAGTGTGCCCCTTACTGGATTCCCCATAGGCAGCAAACCATGAACAATGCCTCAACAATATGCAAATGAATTGACAACCCACGCTAGTCTCTCACGCTTTCGATACAGACTCGGCAGCCGTCTACGATGACAAAGCCTTCGGAGTTTACGTTGCCGATGACTACTAATAAAGGGGTGACGTGTCGCGGTAGCCCGATGGTCAACGTCACTGGATTTTGATCCTACCTCAATCCAGGCCGCGAAGAGTTCCCTCGATGTCCCTCAGGGTTTCGAGCATCCGCTTAGCCTCCACATTCCGCGCTTTAACTTCTTCGGTGGAATCAGGGTCGGAAGGATACAGGAACTCAACGTGATCTCGTTCGTTTAAGTCCAGGATGAACTGACGGATGTTCTCGAGGCTCACCTGCGTCCGGCCATAGGGTTTTATGGGCGTCCCGGTTACCGATTTTAACCCAGATTTCCGTTTTGAACCGGGCTTGCGAGTCTCTCGGATGCTCGTCTGCATCAATATCCATAGGGGTTTGAACGTCGTGAAGGCCCCTCTGGAGGACGACACCCAATGGGTTCTATAAGGGGGGAAGTCAAGAGAGACACTTCCCCCCATGGCTGGACGCTCTCTTCCTTCCAGCCCCACGTGATTAAACAGGGTCGGTTCTGACCGACCGCGCCATCCCCGCGATGGCTGAACACTGCGGCCCAGCAGTTCCGGTTTTCTCTCCCAGCGATTTTCATCGGCTCTTCGCGACAAAGCAAGTCCGCTCTGAAACCAACAAGCAGAACGGTTGTCAGGTGGCAACCATGGTTCTATTAGGGACTCGTGGCCCATTGCTTTTTCGGGTTATCCGAGGGGGCCTAGAGTGAGATTGAGACTGGGTGCCCGAGGCACGCAGAGCCTACCTATTGGGTTGAGACTCACCCTCGAACCCAAGTGTCCCAAAACCGGACTCGCCACCGTCAGGAAAGATCCCCGGGGATGGAACGAATTCGGGTCAGAGACACTCAAGCTGTTTGTGGTTTCAGATATTTGGCATCAAACGCGACTCCTTTCCTCCAAACGGTCAACGTGATCGCGGCAATCTTTCGCGCCAGGGTGAGACGGGCCATTTCTGGCCTCATCCCTTTCGCCACCAGAGTCTTGTAGAACTCCCGGAATGGACCCTCCCGGGTGGAGGCCTGGATCGCCGCACCCTTGAACAAATCCTTGAGATGGTGATTGTGATTGGGGTCGAGCCCGCGGACCGATACCGGTTTCTTCGATCGTTCCAGCTGCCCCTCGACATACCGGTGATCGGCACTGGTGTGCGTCAGCACCCCAAACCCGCTGTATTTCCAGAGCGGCCGCTTGCTGCGGAACCGGTGGGGCGTCTGGACAATGCCCATCAGCAGGGCCACGCGAATCGGACCCAGAGCCGGAATCGAGCGGAGCAATTTCCAGGCACGGTACTTCCGGCTCTCAGCCAGGAGCTTCCGCCGCGCTTGCTGGCGCAAGAAAACCAGCGCATCGAGCTGCTGGTAGTAAAGCTCCGCCCGGCGGCGCACGCCAACTTCCGCGATCTTGCTCAGCCACTCGTCACGATGGCGCGGGTTGTAGACGCTCTTGCCGCCACAGGGAATGCCCCAGCTGCGAAAGATCGCCTTGACTCGGTTCATGACCCGCGTGAGATCTTTGCCGAACGTCAGATAGCCGCGGACCAGTTCTTTCACCGTACGCAGGCTCTTCTCTCCGTGATAGACCGAGCGGAGAAGATTCGCACGTAACAGCTCGGCCAGTTTCCGCGCATCGATGCGGTCGCTCTTATTGCCTTCTTTGAGCAGGGCGTTGCGGCGCGGATCGCACACCACGATCTTCGTGACGTAGAGCTTGAGCAGGTCATACAGCCAGGCCGCCCAGGTGCCTTCTTCGAACGTGACGTGCAGGTCCCCGCGCAATCCCTGGATCAACTGCAGAATCGTGCTGGCCTTGGTCTCGATGACCGATTCCATGATCAGCTTCCCCGCGACATCGAGCACGGCGACGGAAATCGTTGCCGTGTGAACATCCATGCCGATGTATTTGATACTACTCATCGAGGGCGCTCCTTTCTGGGTGAAGTGAGACAACGCTCAAACCTTACTCCAAAGGGGCGCCCCCTTATAATGCGTGAGAAACAAAACCAGCCGTTTCAGCTCTCCTTCAGCGCTTCTCTGAAGATCGACTTCCAGGGATCGCGTGTCACCTCCGACGGTGGCCTGATCCTGGTTCGTGAATTGGACGAACGGCTGGGCTTCGGTGATCTCATTGCCCAACACCTGACCGACTCACGGCGCGGCAAGAATACCCAGCTTCCGCTGGCGGACTTGCTGCGCCAGTCCGTCTACAGCCGGATCGCTGGCTACGAGGATGTCAACGATGCCGAACGGCTCTCGCAGGATCCGACCTTCCGGCTGATCGGGTCCGAGAAAATCTGGGAACGTGGGGCGGCTCTGACCTCTCGGTTGCAGTCGTTCGAGACTGAGGTGCTCGGGCATGAAGAGAACTTCGCCGGGTTGGTGGCGATCAACCGGGAGTTGATTGGCAAACCGGAGAGCCTCGGATCTGCCCAGCGCTTCGTGCTGGACATGGACTCGACCGAAATTCCGGTCTATGGCCAGCAAGAGAACAGCGCCTACAACGGCCACTTCGAATTGACCTGCTATCACCCCTTGCTGTTGTTCAACCGCGAGGGTGACTGCCTGGGGGCTAAGTTGCGGCCCGGCAACGTGCACAGCGCCGACGGTTGGGAAGAGATGCTGCTGCCGGAGATCGAACGGCAGCAGAAGCTCGGCAAAGAAGTGGTGTTCCGTGCTGACGCCGCCTTCGCTAAGCCGGAGATCCACAAGGCGCTGGAGCAGCGGGGCGTCATGTACGCCATCCGCATTCCATCCAACGATAGCATGGAGCGGGATATGGCAGAGCTGTTGACCCGGCCGGTGGGCAGACCGAGCTACAAGCCGGTGGTTTGGTACAAGAGCTTCCTCTACCAGGCGGCGAGTTGGAAGACAGCGCGCCGGGTGGTGGCTAAGGTCGAGTACCATTTCGGCGAACTGCTTCCGCGGGTGGGCTTCATTGTGACCAACCTGGAGACCGACAGCCGGGCGGTGGTGCGGTTCTATAACAAGCACGGGACGGCGGAGCAGTGGATCAAGGAGGCCAAGCAAGGGAGCAGCCGACAAGGCTGCGAGTCTGACGGGGTGAGAGTCCCCGTGCCGTCAATTACCTGTTTCGGACGGCTAGCATATCCGGGGCATGCGGAGGCAACGAAGCATGACGTGCTCGGACGTAAAAGTCACAAACCGCTCTGCAGGAAACTGCAGTGGTGGGAGCGACCAGGGTGGCAAGCAAACTGAGAGGCCTGAACATAACGAAATGGCTGCAACCTCGAAAATTCCTCCGCTGTGAAGTCGCTTGAGCGGGATCTCACGGTACGCCGACCCATGCTTGCTTTGGGGAAGGCCGATGTTGCAGGGGAAGGAACAGGTGCACGCACCCTCCAAACCGTCGTGGTAGGGGCCCAGGCATCTCAGGAAGGACTCGCAGAGATAACGTCGGGAAGAACCCGCTGGCAGCAGAGGCTGGGAGTAACCTGCGAAGATTCCCCACACGAGGCCAAGGCCGAAGGAGGGGAGAGCCGGACGGGTTTGGCGCATGAGTCCGTACGAGCGACGACGGAGGGGTAACGCCCTCCGAGGAGGCGGACCACGCCTCCCCAACGGAGGCAGCACCGACGTTGGGCAAAGGGACTCTGGACACTTGGCGGTTTCATTACCCGGGCGGTACCTGGACACAGAGCCAGGATGAGCCGACGCTGGGGATGGAACGAGGCAGTGAGTAAACCACGGAGGCAGGGGCGCACGCGAACCAGCGCTTAAACCTCGCTGAAGAGGGGAAGGCTCACGGCGGACATGCCGAGGTTTCAAACCGGACCCGAGAAATCCGGCCGTCCGGGATTATAGGGGGGCCTCGGGAAACGTGGCTTTGAGCTGGCGCGCCCGAGTTCTATCCCAACCGGTGAAGATGACGCGGTTGAGCTGCCATCGCTTCCGCTCGAATGAAGTCCGCCTGATGCTGAGCCTGATCGCCTACAACCTGGGGAACCTGTGGTGGCGGTTGGTGCTGCCGAACAAGATCGACCACTGGTCGCTGACGAGCCTGCAGCAGCGGTTGGTGAAGACCGGCGGCTGGCTGGTGAAGCACGCGCGCTACTACTGGTTGCTGCTGGCTGAGAGCCATCTGACGCGGCGGCTGTTCGGCAGTATGGTGCGAAGGATTGAGGCGCTGGCCGTACCGGCCGGGTAACAGCGGCGCTGACAGGCGAATATCTTGACGGGAAGGAGGTAGGGACGGGCAGGTGTCGAGAGAACTGTGGAAAACAGGCACGTTTCCGGTTTTCGTTTTCGTAGGAGAGCCCGAAGAAGCCATCCGCAGGCACTGGCCCGCGCTCGGAAGGGGCGATTCTGATCAACTCCAGCATCAGACTGAGGCGGTTGGTGTATACTGGATGGGTCTGGGAAACCCAAAATGAAATCCCGGGTACACACCCTGTTGTGGCTCAGCCTTCTCCTGTCCTTCGCCTGTGTATCAGCCATCGCCTCCCAAGACGGCAAATCGCCCTCGCAGCAGCCGCCTCCACTTACCCGTGCCGCTGAAGAATTCAAGGTTCTGACCCGCGATTGGGGCATGCGCCCGGATAGCTCGCTCACTGCGCATAAGCCTCGGGGACGGAAAATGCTTTGGCATGGCCGCATCTATGAAAACGTCCGAAATGACGTTCTCGACGCCATACCGCACGAAGTGAAGCAAAACGGCGAGAACAAATCCCCCCTGCGGCGCAATCAGTTCGGTTTCAACGTGGCCGGCCCTGTGCTCATTCCGCCCCTGCTCAGGAATTCCAAAAACACGTTCTTCGCGCTGTCCTATGAGGGTGTCCGCGAGCGTGTCTTCCATGCTTCGCTTCACACCATACCCACCGCCGCTCAGCGCGTCGGCGACTTCTCCCAAACCGTGGACGAAGCCGGCAACCTGCTGCCCATTTACGATCCGGCCACCACATCCCCCAATCCCGCTTACAATCCCAGCCTGCCGGTCTCCAGCAGCAATATTCAGTACCTGCGGTCAACATTTCCCGGAAACCGCATTCCTGCGAACCGCCTGGCTCCGAGCGTGCAACAGGCCCTTTCCCTTTATCCTTTGCCCAATACGGATATCGGCCCCTTTTTCCAGAACAACTACTTCGTCAACGCCCCGGCCACCGACAACGCCGACGGAATCATTGCCAAGCTCGAGCGCCAATTCGGCGGGAGACATCGGCTTACTTCCACGAGCACCATTTCCAGCGGGTTCCTTAGCTCCGCAAAGTATTTCCCGAACATCGCCAGCCCGAACGGGCCGGACCAGCATTTCTCCAACCGTCGCACGGAACTCGATTACGTTTTTACGGCCAACTCCAACACCGTCAACTCGGCCGCATTTACCGCGTTCTCCGACACATCGCAGGCCGGCGAGGCTTCTCAGTCGTCTTTTCCTTATTATCAGCTCCTTGCCAATTATCTCTCGATGGGCACGTCTTATCCTGACACACGCAACGCCCGCAACACGTTTGAGCTTCGGGATGGGCTCTCGACTCGAAAGGGCAAAAATTCTCTCGGGCTGACGCTACAGAGGGACCACTACCAGGTGAATTCGTTCAATCCAGCGTATCCCTCCGGCTATTTTCAGTTTGACGCGGGTCTCACCAGCCTGCCGGGGATTATCGATACGGGCGATCCATTCGCAAGCTTCCTTCTCGGTCTGCCGCTATACGCGCAACGCACCATCACCACCTCGCCGTCCTATTTCCGCGACTCCTATCAATCTCTTGCCGGGAGTGACAAGTACGAGCTCTGGAAAGACTTGACCTTCAGCCTCAGCCTCAACCTCAGCCGCCGCACACCCCGGGTGGAGAAATACAATCGCCAGAGTACAATCGATCCGTCCGTCATCGATCCCTCGAATGGCCTTCCAGGTGCACTCGTGTTTGCCGGTCTCAACGGGATCCCTCGCGGGCTACGCCCCGCCAATATCGATCTCGACCCAAGCGCGGGCGCAGCTTGGAACCCGCGCGGTGACCCCAAAACCGTAGTCCGCGCCTCGTTCAGCCGCACGCATGGTCGAATTCCGATCTACAACGGCCAATGGGGCACGCAGGGATTTAATGCCCAACAGACCTTCCTTTCGGCGAATACAGAATTGAGCCCTGCGCTCGACCTGCCCGCCGGCATACCGCCGTACAGCACACCGCTTCCCGACCTTGGCCCATCGGCGGCTGATAATACCGTAGCGGATTTCGTCGATATGAGCAGGCAGGAGCCCGTCTATCAATCGGCTTCGCTTTCCGTGGAGCGCGAGATACCCTTTTCCACGGTGCTTTCCTTGGGTACGAATTACAGCGTTGGCCGGGATATCCTGGTGGGCGACGGTACCGCCAATCCCAACGCCATCAACCCTGCCTTCTTAAGCTACGGTGATGCGCTCTACAACCTTGCCTTCCGGGATTCGCTGCAACCTTACCCGCAGTTCCAAGGCTTCGAGCTTTTCGGTCTCTATCCCTGGGGTCGATATCAGCGGAACTCCGGCTTCGTGCGGGTCGAAAAGCATACCTCCTTTGGCCTTGCCTTCACTGCCTATTACGAATTCTCCAAGCAGCTCGACGATTACTCCGGCCCTTTCGGAAACCAGGACTTCTTCAACTGGCGGGACGACTGGGCGCTCAGCTCCTATAATCCGCCGCAGTATTTGCAGCTCAGCTACATCTACGAGCTACCCTTCGGCTCCGGCGAGCCCCCGTTCCCCTTCTTGAACTGGGCGAGGCCGCTGGTCAGCGGCTGGTCGGTCAGCGGTACGGCCTACTGGAATGATGGGACGCCACTGGCGCTTCATCCTGAGTTCAACAATACCGGAGGCGTGCTTCCCACGCTCAACGTCAACGTCGTGCCCGGCGTGGACCCTCATGTGGCTCATCCAGGGCCCGCGCTCTGGTACAACCCGGCCGCCTTCGATCAGCCGGCAGACTTCACCCCCGGGGACGGGCCGCGGACCGAGCCGGACTTGCTGGGCCCAGGTTATAATTCCATGGACCTCAGCGTGACCAAGCGCATGCCCGTGGGAGGCGACCGCGCGCTCGAGTTCAGCGCGACCGCGATTAACATGCTCAATCACGCGAACTGGAACTATCCTGATCCGAACATCGGTCCGGTGACTGCGCCCAACGTGGATGCCGGCAAGATCATCGGCTCCCATGGCGGGCGTGTAATCCAGATTGGGTTGAAGTTCAGCTTCTGATGCCGCCAAAAATGACTCACCACAGAGGCCACAGAGTTTACGGAGAGAAACCAAAACATCCCCTCCGTGATCCCTGGGGCCTCTGTGGTGGATCTTTTGCTCCCCGTTGGCGGGACAAATCCTCGCGGCGGAGAAGCCTCTTTTCCTCGCGACCATCGACCCGTGTCGTACTGGGGACCATTTTTTTCGCTGCTTGCACGGTCGGCACCTTGCACGCGCAAACGGCCAGCATCTCCATTCCCGCCTGGATTGAGACGAACGACTGCGCCCTCCCTCCCAAGTTCGAAGCCACACTCAACGGCAGATCAGAGCCCGTTACCGCCCAGTTGGGCCCAGGCAGCGACCAGGTAATCCTGGTGGTGTTGGATCTCGCTGGAGATCTGTCACTCATCGATGCCGCCAAACAGGCCCTGATTGCCGAAATCTCCAAGCTACCCGCCAACGCCTGGGTGGGGCTTCTGCGCACCCAGGATGGCCTGCGCGCACTCGCCGACCCCAGCCCCAACCGCCAACCTCTGCTTGAGGCCATCCGTTCCCTGTCCAACAGCAGTGAACCGGGATTGCTCGAAACCGCACAATCGGCTCTCTCCTTGGCGGATGGCATCTTGCGCGCCTCCCCTGTGCGTGTCTCGGTCCTGTATATTACCGATGGCAGCATTTACGGTTACCGCGAGGACTACACAAATCCCATCATCAACGAGAGCGATCCACACGATCTCAGCCGGCGTTTTCCTGAGGCGCTGGTCAATGCCAAGATTTCCAAATTGGTGGATGACACCAGCTCGCTCGAAGCGCCTTTATTTGTGGTCCATCTCAATTACCGGCGTGACCGGCTCAACGTCGCGTACCAGAATGGCCTGGGGATCATCGCCGAGGCGACGGGTGGTAGGAGTGATATTTGCCGGTCGGTGGCCGAGGTCCCGGAAGCCGTCTCCGCTGTGTTTGCGCGAATTTCCAGCGCCTGGAGGCTTACGCTCGCGCTCCCCGCCAGAATTCATTACAACATCCAGATTCACTTGAGCGCTCCGTGCGGCGATGGCGACCTGCGGATGTCGTGGCGCACACACTTTCGGCCGAAGGAGGGATAAAAGGATGCGGCAGGGACGTTTACAACTCGCTCTCATCCTGGTTCTCGGCATTACCCTCATTGCCTCATTAGGCATAATTCTCCGCCTGTCCCGGCGACTCTCAGCTCTGCAGCGACAGCAGGCCGCATGCCTGCAATCTCTGCGCGATCTACAGGCGGCTGTCCGCCCACGCGAGCCTCAGAAGACGCCTGCTGAAGCTGAAACTCCCGCGCCGCCGGGCGATTATCAAGCTGCGCTCGCCAAGCGCAATGCGACCATCGAGCAGCTCAACCGCGAGCTGAGCCAAGCGCAGGCCAACATTATGGGGCTCCAGGCGCAGCTCCTGAATTGCAAGGAGGAAAGCGAAAAGGCGCTGGACAACGCCGAGCAGCGCCGTCAAAAAGAGGGAGAGGAGTGGCAGAGCCAGCTCAGCGCCTTGAAACAGGACCTCGAATCGACCCAGGCCGAGTTGCAAGGCTCCCGCCCACGCCTCACCGCTCTGCAGGCGGACAACGCCAAGTTGAAGGCTGACGCCAGTGCAGGTGCTGCCCACGCCGCCGAATTGGCGCGCACGGTGGCCGAACTGCAAGAACTGGACAACCGCCGTGATGCTCTCTTAACTTCCATCACGCGCCGCTACCGTGATATCACGAGCCAATTCCAAGCCATGAGCGGTATGCTGGGTTCGAGCCGTGATTCAAATTCCACCAGCCCCTTTACCGACGCAGCGCTCACCCGCATCCGTGACGCCGTTTCCTCCGCCAATGATGACCTTCGCCAGTTGAACGAACTGAATGCCCAGGCACGCCAACTGGAAAAGAGGTTGGCGAAGAAGTAGACAAGGCGAGCTACTCAGACGCGTGTGAAGTCGACCCGCAATAGAAGGTCCTGCTCCGCACATTGCATTTCAAGGTACATCGCATCTGCACTTACGCGCCGGAAGATTTGCGTGCAGTTGATGTCCCGCCATTCGAGAGCGAGGGTGTGTGCGTCCCGCAGGACGCCCGTGGCCTGGTGGAAGTTACCCGAATCTTCGAACCAGTAATAGCGATACTGCCCGGATTTCTTGTCCCAAGCGAAGATGGCATGCGCCTCGGCGATCATCTCCCCGCTCTCTTTCCCGAACACCTGGTAGTCGAAGGTGAGGTAGGTGGCGTTGAACAGATAGCGTAACGAACCAGTTCCCCGGATCGTTTTCGTCGTGCGGCCGTTTTGAGTCACAGTATAGTCCAAGCCCCACTCGCCGATCATGAAGCTCAGTGCGCGCATGGGTGCTGTTCCGCTAGTTATGTTTTTTCTCCTTTGCATAATGGAGTCATTTGGCCTCAGACCCGTTTCGAAAGAGGCAGAAACTTGTCAGAGGGAACATGCCGGCCGCGCGCTGAATTACGCCCAGGCTGCCTAAAGCATGAGCGAATAATCCTGCGTAGCTTCTCTCGCGGTCGACTTTCCTCGAGGGACCGAAGTCTTAGAAACTCGGTTTTCGACCCGCAAGGCGTGTGTGTCAATAGGGCGAACAGCAGGCATGAATAAGGAAATCCTCATTAAAGAAGGCAATCAGCCCGGACCCTGGGGATGCAGCCCTCCACTATCAGTTGGCCATGGCTTATCGCCAACTCGGCTTGATTCGAGAGGCGGACAACGAAATCGCAATCCATGAGCGCATGGCAAGGCAATCTCACTCGCCAAAGGAGGACCAAAGCCGGAATTCCCCGTTTAGGACCATGCTTGCGCAAGATAGCCTGGATATCGTTGTTGTCGCGACGTCAAACTACCTTCATTACCCAATGGCGATGGCCACCATAGACGCCGGATGTCATGTGCTTTGTGACAAGCCACTGGCGCTCGACGCGGGTCAGGCGAAAGAAATGGCTCGGCGCGCGGAAGAATTGGGACGCAAGCATTTCGTTGCGTTTACCTGGCGATTCTTGCCAGCCGCTGCCTACATGAAGGAGATTATTCCTGCGGGATTCCTGGGCCAACTCTATCATGTGAACGCGCAGTATTTTGTCCGCACGTGGTCCGACCCAGCCCAGCCGATGCGATGGCAACTGGACAAAGCCCATTCCGGAAGCGGCTCGTTGGGTAATCTCGGCTCGCACGCCGTCCAGTCGGTGCATTGGTAGCTCGGAAGCTTCCGCCGGGTCTGTGCGATGAGGACGGCGGTTGTGAAAGATCGGCTCTCAGATGCTGCGGGCGGCCGAGTGTTCGTCGAGGTGGATGACACCTGCGGGTTCCTGGGTGAATTACAAAGCGGAGCGGCAGCAGTGTTCAATACAAGTTCCGTTGCGTGGATTCGGCACGTCTATATGCAAATCAGCCTTTCCGGCAGCGAAGGCGCATTGATTTTCGAGGATGATTGGGGGCTCAGGAAGCCATGAATGGGCGCATCCTTAGCTAAACGAAAAAAAGATCCTGCCCCTAGCGTTGTCACTATCCGCTCACGGCTGACCGGGGAATCTCCTGCCATGCCCGACCTTTGCACTTCATTTCGAGCTTGCTTCAGTCGGATGTCGGCCCACAATCAACGCCAACATGCATTCGGCCAAGCTGGAAGGGTCGAAGCATTTGCACTTCAGGAAGCGCGAGAGCCACTTGTAGTGGCCCTTGAACGGGTAGTTCTCGGGCAAGGCGCGAGCCACCGACGTCAGGTGCAGGCCTCCCTAATCAAAGCGCACGCTGAGGGCCAGGTCGACGAAGGCGGTGGTGAGGCCGGCCAAGTTTTTGCGCACGGTGCGGCGCAGGAGGGGAAAGTAAGCCTCCACCAGCGAGCGGATGACCTCGTAGAGTGTTGGATTCCGTTTCATTATTGTTAATGAAAAAGCAGGTCGTCAAAAAAAAAGACATCGGCTCGGCTCTTAACAATTGGTGATTCAGCTCGCAAATCGCTTCCAGCTTGGCCCGCAGCTTCTGGTAATTTTGCACCCACCGCTCCACCTGCTGCCACTGTTCGGGCCGGATGCTGAACTGGCGAACCCGCCCGCCCGGATAGCCCACGGTGAGAACCAAAACCCGGTGGCCCTCTCCCGAACGGCACTTCAGACACCCCTGGCGGTGGAAGACCTTACGGTCCAGGAGCGAGCCCCGCCTGATGTCCGCTGGGTCGGGCAATTGTTGAGCGAGTAGCCAGCGCGCTTTTAAGATTTGGGATTCGCTTCATCACTGCTAATGAAACAACAGACAGCTCCGCCTGTCAAGGTCGCTTTTCGAAAAAACCTACCTGAAACTGGGGGAGGACAAGGTCAAAAATGCGCTTGACAAACCGCGATGTCCATTGATATAAGGAGTTTCGTAAAATGAGTGTCGATTTTGATATATGAAACCTCGGGCTGATCCTCGGTAGATCGCCTGGGTAGTGAGGGGCCGAGATTCTCATGAATCCGGCGTGGTACGCTATCTACACCAAGTCGCGATACGAGAAGCGGGTATCGGCAGCGCTTGCTGCGAAGAACTTTACGATTTTTCTTCCCCTTTGCTATAAACCGTGGCGAGTTTCCTTGACGAGGTGTCGCGATGTGTGGGTGCCACTCTTTACGGGGTACGTGTTCGTCGAGCTCGATTGCAATCCCGAGAATTACTACCGCGTGGCTTCAACGACTGGTTTTGTACGGTTTGTTGGATCGGGTGGCAAACCGACGTCGATCCCATCTTGTCAGATTGATTCTGTCCGACGCATCGTAAACAGCAACATTGCATGCCAGCCGAGTGTGGGCATGCGTGGGGGCGATGCGGTAACCGTCAGGCTCGGGCCGCTGGCCGGATTGCAGGGCAGGCTCGTGCGTCAGAAGGGCAGAAAGGTATTCGTCGTCAGCCTCGACCTTCTCAAAAAGGGAGTACTAGTCGAAATCGATGCGGCCTGGGTGGAGTCGACATCAATCAGCTAGTGGAGTATTGAAGGAAGTCTTGCGTAATCAGTAAGTTGGGCGTAATTGAAGAGTTCGTTGTGTATCCGCCAGCCGCCCGATGGATCCAGAAGTGATTATCAGTTTTGGGAAGCATAACAGGTTGAACCGACGCCCCAGGGACGCAGTTGCTCCACTTACTGCTGCAAGAGTCTATCTGACTTTACCCGGTCGGACCGTGGCCAAACCTGAGGAAGAGATGCTTCGTTGGAGAATCCAGATCCCCTGCAATGGGGAGAACGACGGATGCATTGACCGGATGAGTCTTATGAGGGGGGTAGAGCATTAATCCGGCCGGCACGTGGAAAGATGACCAGTGAGGCCGTGTCCTCGCCGCAAGGCGCGAATTCGTATACGAGCCCGAAACGCACGTGGTCAAGTACCGGGGCAGGGACGTGCGTATACCAGCAGAAGACGGGATCCTACAAGCGGTTGCATTAGATCAAAAACCGCGTATCCGCCTGGACTCTGTTAATTCCTTCCAACGGAATATGCCTCCTGGCCTCGACAACATCACCAAGGATGAGATGGGGCCAGCAAGGGCGGGCTCTTGTGCGCAGTTAAAGATGCGGCGGCCAATCGCACAACCACTGTCTGCCAGTCGGTATTCTTTCGAATATTACCAGAAGTATTCTTTGGTTCTGACTGGCGCGGTTCCACGCAACGAATCAAGCACCCAATGAACGGAAAAGCTATGGAAAGAATCGATGTGGGCATTATCGGATCGGGAAATATTGGAACTGACCTGCTTTGCAAGTTGCTGCGTTCACCTCTGCTGCGACCCTGGATCATGGTAGGCATCGACCCGAACTCCGAGGGGTTGCGCCTGGCTGGGGAAAAAGCCGTGAAATCCTCCGCGCGCGGCATTGAAGACTTGCTGAAGGAGGAGCGGGTGCGCCTGGTGTTTGATGCCACCGGCGCGCGCGCCCATATCCGGCATGCCTCCCTACTTCGTTCGGCGGGCAAGGTCGCAATCGATCTGACGCCAGCGGCCATCGGTCCCTACGTTGTGCCGTATGTTAATCTTGCCGAGCACTTGGATGAAATGAACGTCAACCTCATCACCTGTGGGGGACAGGCGACGATACCAATCGTCTGGGCGATCAATCAGGTGGCGCCCGTCACATATGCCGAAATCGTGTCGACGGTGGCGAGCAAGAGCGCCGGTCTGGGAACACGCCAAAACATCGACGAGTTCACCCAAACCACTGCCCGCGGCCTGGAACGGGTGGGGGGAGCATGTCGGGGCAAGGCGATTATCATTCTGAACCCCGCCAATCCTCCTATCATCATGATGAACACCGTTTACGCACTGGTAGACAGCGCCGACGCCTTTTCAATCGTGAGCTCGGTCGAAAACATGGTACACAACATTCAATCGTATGTTCCCGGATATCAGTTGAAACATCGACCGGACGTCCACGAGGGGAAGGTCACCGTTCAAGTCCAGGTGGAAGGTGCCGGAGACTATCTGCCACGCTACTCTGGGAACCTCGACATCATGACAGCGGCAGCTGTGGCCATCGGCGAACAGTTCGCGCGGACGTGGCTGCGCCAGAACTAGGAAGCAATTGCGAATGAACGCGAACACGCATTCCGTGAGGCATATTCGGGTCGTGGACACAACACTGCGGGATGGCAGCCATACCGTCAGTCATCAGTACACGATCGAGCAGATCACCGACGTGGTACGCGGCCTTGACGCGGCTGGGATAGAAATCATCGAGGTTTCCCACGGCGACGGCCTCGGCGGCTCGTCGATCCAGTATGGCTTCGCCCTTATACCGGATGAGGACAAGATTGAGGCGGCCATGTCGGTTGCCACCAGATCGCGCATCGCCGTGTTGCTGCTGCCCGGCATCGGCACGAAGGAGGACCTGAAGCGGGCGCGCGAGCGAGGTGCGACGGTAGCACGAATTGCCACGCACGTTACCGAGGCGAACATCTCGGAACAGCACATCGGTATCGCCAAGCAGATGGGAATGGAAGTGTTTTGCTTCCTCATGATGGCTCACATGGCCGAAGTGGAGACTGTCGTCGAGCAGGCCATGTTGATGGAGCAATATGGTGCGGATGCGGTCTACATAGTCGATTCCGCAGGCGCACTGCTGCCGGATGGCGTGCGGGAACGCGTCGGCGCTCTGGTAAACCGTCTGCAGGTGCAAGTCGGTTTCCATGCTCACAACAATCTCGGATTGGCCATCGGCAATACTCTCGCTGCCATCGACGAAGGCGCAACTGTCGTGGACGGATCGATGCGGGGGATGGGCGCAGGCGCCGGCAATGCGATGACGGAAGCACTCGTGGCGGTGCTGCATAAGTCGGGCTATGAAACCGGCGTTGACCTACACAAACTCATGGATGTGGGCGAGAACATCGTGAAGCCGATCATGCCCCGCCCCCAGGAAATCGACAATGCGTCGCTAATCATGGGGTACGCCGGCGTCTACTCATCCTTCCTTCTGCATGCGTACCGGGCTGCGGAGCGGTTTGGTTTGGAGCCCCGTGACATTCTTGTTGAACTTGGCAGAAGATCGACCGTCGGTGGGCAGGAGGATCTGATCGTTGACGTTGCGGCCGAGATGGCCGCGAAGCGCGGGCTTACTGTCGGAAAGACACAATAAAGGACATTCTGCGAAAAAGCGCTGCCACGTAGGAGAATCTGGATGTATTTCTACCTGTCGCACGTGCTCTCGCCCTCAGGTCCGGTCTATCCGGGCAATGCACCGTTGAAAGTTCGACGGCAGTATTCGTTCGAGCAAGGAGATCCATTCAACCAGTGCGAATTCGAGATGTGCAATCACATTGGGACGCATCTCGATTTGCCAGCACACTTCAATCCGAAGGGGAAAACGGCGGAGCAGATTGACCCGGCAGAGTGGGTTTTTCACTCGCCCGTGATGCTCGACATTCCTAAGAACGATAGAGAGTTCATTACTGCGGACGACCTGCAGGCGGCCGGCTCTCACATTGCCACCGCCGATCTGCTTTTGATTCGAACGGGCTTTGAGGCGCACCGCGTCGATTCAACCCGTTACGTCACATACAATCCGGCGCTGCATCCATCGTTTGGCGAGTATGTAATGAAGCACCTTCCGCGGCTGCGCGCCGTCGGCGTGGATGTTGTCTCGGCCGGAAACTGCAACCACATCAGTGAAGCGATTGCGGTGCACCGGATCCTGCTTGGCTATCCGGAAGCCTCGAACCGCTACGTGCTGATCATCGAGGACATGGCTCTTCAGAAAAGTCCATCGAGCCTCAAAGAGGTAGTCGTTCTGCCGCTCATTATCGAGGCCATGGACGGCGTCCCTTGTACCGTGCTTGCCAGTTCTGAGAATCAGTAGCTGGCGTTCCGCAACCGGTGCGAGGGGGTAGCTTCGTTCGGGAAAGAGGGAGCGAATGGTTCGCTGCTCGAGCCACAAAGGGGGACTGGCGCAAAATACCGGGCTTGACCTAGAAAGCCCCCGTATGCGGCGGGGGGACACAGGCTTCAGTTTGTGGTTCGATTTGAGCGACATCTTCAGCCACCTTGACCCAGGCAGCCCACGCGCCGCCATTTGTGTCGCTAGGGCCGCCTGTACGACCAACATCAAAGCAGAGGCTGAAGTAACCACACAGGAGGTGGGCAAATGGCAAACGTACTGCGTCGGCGCGAATTCTTCAAGGCGGGGACGGCCGCACTGGCCGCCACCGACGTTGTGGTGAATAGCCTGGCCAGCCAGCCGAAAGAGCCCCCCAAATCGAGGTATCAGGCTGACGTGCCTGATACCCTCGATTTGGCAGAGAGGGCCAGATTCGCTATAAATGCCCTCACCGGCGCTGCCTCGCCTGAGCACAATTACGAGCCGTATCATTGCGCGCATTTTTGGTGCCGACCAGCGTACATGACACTTTTTACAGCCGGGCCGTGTCGTCCGAAGGTGCTTCAGGCGCTGCCGATGATGCGGGCCATGAGCGGGAGCCAGCAGAACGCTGACGTCGACTTGAAGATGCTCGAAGGTGTGCTCCGCGACGTGGACGAGAACGGCTTGTGGTGGATGAAGGCACCGTGGTACGTCGCAAACTATAAAGAGGCTCAAGTTTGGTCAGTATCTCAAGGCAGACTGATCGGCGCCCTGCTCGATTGGTACAGATACGACGGAGATTCCCGCTGGCTAAAGACGGCCGAGCGCGTGACTCAGGGCACCGCGAAAATGGCTATGCAGGATGAGCAGTACGCCTGGTATGGCGAGTCCCGGGGCCGGTCCGGCTGGCCCGCGACGGTAGATCCTACCAACCCAGAGGTTGACCCCGCCGCGTGGGTCTTTGACAACGGCAATGCCCTTTACGGACTAGCTCGCTGGTATGCGGTTAGTGGAGACAAGCATACGCTAGAATTGGCGAGAAAAGCGGCAGCTTTCATGCAAAAACCCATGCTGTGGGGCGCCAGCGAGGGGCCCACGATGGTCCCGGGGCCGGAGCGAGGCTTCTGGGAAGGCCATTACCATAGCCATACCCGCGGCATGATGGGCCTGCTGGAGTACGCCAACACCGTTCACGACGAGGAGAGCCAGCGATTCGTGGCGGCGTTCTATGAATACGCGCGGAATTTCGGAATCGCCCGGATGGGGTTTTTCCCCGCTGAGATCTGGCCGCTCAACAAAATAGAGAAGAAGTTCGGGCAGTTCGGCGGAAAGGGCGTTATCGACGAAGGCTGCGCGGTCGCGGACATGGTCTGGCTGGCGTCGATGCTGAGCGAAGCCGGCGTGGGCGATTACTGGGACGACGTCGACCAGTACGTGCGGAACCACATCATCGAGCACCAGTTGCTCCGCCGCGACCTGCTGGAAGAGATCAGTGAGGCAGGGCCGGAGCACAAGCCGGACCCGCGCTGGGAAACGGTCGATCATGTGATTGAGCGGAACATCGGGGCATTCAGCAGCAGTACTGATCCAACCATGCTTTACCCCCGCTGGACGCTCTGCTGCAACGCGAACTGTCCAGGTGCCCTCTACAAAGCCTGGTCGTCGTCGCTTCGCTACGCGGACGGCGTGGCTCAGGTGAATCTGTTGTTGAACCGGGCCTCGGCTTGGATGGATGTCGACAGCTACCTTCCGTACGAAGGCAGGGTGGTATTGAAGAACAAGGAGGCTCGCAGGGCTCACATCCGGCTTTCCACATGGATTGAAAAAGAGAAGGTTCGCTGCCTTGTAAATCAGAAAGTAGTCCCGACCCGATGGCTGAGCAACTATCTATTGGTGGAAGGTCTGAGAGGGGGCGATGTGGTCGCGATTCTCTTCCCAGTGAAGGAAAAGACCGAACAGCTTACGGAAGCGGCTTACGGACAGACCTACACGTGCAACTTCAAGGGCAATACGCTGGTCGACATTGCACCGCGGGCGGAACGGCTTTCTTGGAGGAGGGAGCCGTCGGATGACGGGACAGTCAACCCGGTAAACAAGGGGTGCCCTCTCTATCTGCGGGACGAGTTCAAGAAGAACTCGGCTCCCATGAAAAAAGTCGAGCGTTACATCTCCGCAACCCTGGTGTAGCCTGCGGCACGCCAGCCCGGATTTCTCGCGAAGGGACTTCGCCATGGGTATAGCCCAGCCGCCTAGTCATTCTTTTTGTTAAGCCAAGAGGAAGGTGTTGGGCCCGGAGCTCCCTTGCCGACGGGTCGGGAGGGGGGCAAAACTCGTTGATAAAAGCAGCGGCCCAGCGCACGTTGGGGGACGACTTGCATCGAAAGGAAGGCAATAGCGCACATGGAAAAGCGGATTAGTCGGCGTGAGTTGTTGAAGGCGGCAGCCGTGGGCGCGGCTATTGCAGGGAAGGTTGTGCCGGGTAGGGCTTGGGCCACGGGCTCTCAGGCCGGGAGTGCCGAGCCCAAGAGAAGCTCGACAATCAAGTACATTAATCCTCAGGTTCCCAAAGTGAAATTACCTGTTTATGAGGGCACCCGATACGAGGCGCAGGTGCCCGATACGCTGGACCTGGCGGAGCGGGCCGCGCTGGCTGTCAACGGTCTGACCGGCCCCACGGACCCGGAGGCCGACTATGAGATTTACTGGCTGGCCGCCCTCGGCAACAACCCTCCCTACATGTTCCACGACTGGAACGATCACGTGCAAATCAAGTTTCAGGAGGCGCTGCCCTTGATGCGGCTGGCCAGTGGGAGCCATCTTAATGAGGAAGTGGACCAGCGGTGGATGGAGGTTACTCAGCAGATGCAAGGGCCGGACGGGCTGCTGTACTACCCGCTGGTGGGACGGCCGTGGGCCAGGGTCGGTGTCGCGGCGGAGCAGTTTGGTCCGCTGCCGGAGGGGGAGCACTACACTGAACCCTACGCCAATGGCCGACTACTGGGCGCTATCGCGCTCTATTACAAACTGACTGGGGACGAGCGTTGGAAAACCGTGGGGCAAAGAGTGGTAGATGGCCTCACCCGGCACGCCCTCCATCAGGATGATTATGCATATTTCTCGACAGGACAGTTCGGCGTAAACCAACTCTCAGACCCGAAGGTGACCAAAGAGAACATCAAACCCGACATGAACATGACCTTTGGATGGATTACGATTGGGTTGGTGCAATTCTACCGCGTCACCGGCTACGAGCCGGCGCTGACGCTTTCGGGGGAGCTGGCTCGCCAAACTCGCTATTATGGTAAGATGTTCGATCCGGGAGGGAAGTTCGTGGGTCTTGGCGGGCATTTCCACGGCCACACGCACCCGCTGCTGGGGATGTTGGAATATGGCATGGTTGCTGGTGATTGGGAAATGATCCAGTTCGCCCGGAAGGGTTACGAATTCGCTATCGCCCGGATGTGGCCGACGGTCGGCTATATATCAGAGTTCATTAACCCGCAAGGCTACCAAACTTCGGAGACCTGCGGGGTTGCCGACATGGTCCATATGGCTGTGAAACTGACCCTGGCTGGCGCCGGAGATTACTGGGATGACGTGGACCGGTGGACGCGCAATCAGTTTGCCGAGAATCAATTGACGGACACCGAGTGGGCTTATCGCATGGTGCGCGAGTTGTCTCCCAATCTCGAATTCTACTCGCTCCACCACATTAGGCCGGAGTATGCGACGTTGGAGAAAGTGGTGGAACGATCGGTTGGCGGTTTCGCCGGGTGGCCCTCGGCCAATGACTGGCAGGGGTGCGATCAGATGCACCCCGGCTCTTGCATGGGTAAGAACCTGAGCATTCCGCACTGCTGCACGGGGAATGGCACGCGGGCCATTTACTACGTGTGGAACAACATTCTCGATTATGATCAGGGGAGGCTCCGGGTCAATCTCCTGCTGAACCGGGCCTCGCTCTGGGCTGACGTGGACAGCCACCTTCCCTATGTGGGTCGTGTAGAGATCAAGGCCAAGAGGGGTTGCGAGCTTGCGGTGCGCATTCCGGAATGGGTGCGGGCGCAGGAGACGCGCTGCCAGGTGCAGGGGAAAGAGCGGACAGTGAGCTGGGATGGCCGCTACGCCCTGGTAGGCCGCGTCCAGCCGGGTGATGTTAGTACGCTGACATTCCCCATACGGGAACGGAAGGACAGGCTTCGCATCTTTGAAAACGACTACGTTTTCACCTGGAAGGGCAATGATGTAGTCCACATAGATCCTCCGGGCAGATATCGTCCCCTTTACCAGAGGCAGAAGTATCGGCAAAGTGAAACGCAGTGGAAGAAGGCGGAGCGGTTCGTCGCCCAAGCTCTTGTGGATTGGTAATGAGGAGCGCGCGACTAAGGCCCGAGAGAGGTTCCGACAGTACACAGACTTCAATGGAGGAATTAGTGATGGCTTTTCATTCTCATCTCGACAGACGTCAATTTCTGAAGCAAGGGGCACTTGGGCTGGCGATGGCCGCAGGCGCGGGCCGCTGCTTTGCCGGGCAAGGACAGCCGCGAGCGGCGAAAATCATTC
>Ga0326727_10007725_pt1 | contig 28044 bp, 29 predicted proteins | sample MB2enrmetagenome_FD_207643 | JGI IMG/M metagenome (GOLD analysis project Ga0326727, IMG submission 207643) | Lab enriched peat soil microbial communities from McLean, Ithaca, NY, United States - MB29MY | ecosystem: Environmental > Terrestrial > Soil > Wetlands > Peat | place: USA: New York...
AATTCGACACGCGCATCGCCTGTGTCCGGCAACAGTACGCGCAATACATCGTAGTGGACGATATCCACATCAACAGTAAGCTGACCAGTGGCGAAGATGTGGCCGACCTTGGCGGGGAGTTGCTCGCCTACATCGCGTGGAAGAACGCGACCAAGGGACAGGACCTGAAGCCCATCGACGGCTTCACTCCCGATCAGCGCTTCTTCATCGGGTTCGGGCAGTGGGCCTGCGAGAACGAGCGGCCAGAAAATCTGCGTGTGAACGCCATCACCAATCCACACTCACCCGGCAAGTACCGCGTCAACGGCATCGTTTCTGATCTGCCCCAGTTCCAGCGGGCGTTCGGCTGCAAGCCCGGCCAGCCGATGGTGCGGCCAAAGATGTGCCGCGTGTGGTAGTCGTCTGCCTCGTCCTTTCACCTTTGGGAGGGCTGCTACCATCCCCCGCGCGATTCCAGTCGCGCGGTTTCTTCGCGAATTCGTTCCCAGGCTCGTTCCACGTGACGAAACTCGGTGTAGGTCTGGCCCACGCAGAAGCGGATGATATAACGCCCGTTCAGCTTGGTGTGGGTCAAATAGAGATCGCCGCTTCGATTGAGGGAATCTAGCAACGCTTCGTTGAAGGCGTCTCCCGCGCGGTGGCGAAAGCACACCAGGTTTAATGGAGCGGGGGCGGCCAGCTCAAATCGCCCATCCCCTCGCACCCAGGAGGCAAACTCCTGGGCCAAGGCCACGTGGCGACGAACGTGGTGACGCAAACCCTCCACCCCGTAGTGTCGAATCACGAACCAGAGCTTCAAGGAGCGAAAGCGTCTGCCCAGGGGCACCTGCCAGTCTCGATAGTCGATGACCGCGCCCGACTCGGTGGCCTTGTTGCGGAGGTAATCCGGCAGAATGGATAAGGCATCGATCAGCGCCTTGCGGTTGGCCACGTAGAAGCAGTCGCAATCGAAATTCGTGAACATCCACTTGTGAGGGTTGAAGCAGTAGCTATCCGCCAGCTCCAGGCCCTCGTTGATGCACCGGAATTCAGGGCAAAGCGCGGCCGTTCCGGACATAGCAGAATCAACGTGGAGCCAAATGCCTTGCTGCTTCGCGATCTGCCCGATTTCCGGCAAAGGGTCGAGGGCGTTCGAGGAGGTGGTCCCCACGGTGGCGCAGACGATGCAGGGAATCTTCCCGGCTCGCCGGTCTTCGGCGATTTGCCGCGCCAGAGCATCCGGGCGCATGGCCAATCGAGCGTCAACCTCAATGAGGCGCAGGTTTTCGTCGCCGAGTCCGGCGATCCTCACGGCTTTTTCGATGGAAGAGTGAGCCTGGGGAGAGGTATAGGCGACCAGTTCGCCTTGACAACCTCGCTTATTGCTGGTGTAGCCTGTGGAGCGCTCGCGAGCTGCTAGAATCGCGCAGAGCGAGGCGCTGGAAGCGCTGTCCTGAATAACCCCTCCGCCTGTTGATGTGGAAAGGAATTTCTCCGGCAAGCCCAGCATCTGGACGAGCCAGTCGAGCACGTGTGTTTCGAGTTCGGTGCAGGCCGGACTGGTAGCCCACAGCATGCCCTGAATTCCAAGCCCGGACGACAGCAAGTCGCCGAGAATCGCGGGAGCTGAAGCGTTGCAGGGGAAAAAAGCAAAAAAATTGGGCGACTGCCAGTGCGTTATGCCCGGCAGGATCAACTTTTCAACATCTCCCAGCAGGGCTGCGAAAGACTCGCCGCTTGCTGGAGGTTCCGGCGGGAGCGAGGCACGGATTTCACCCGGCTGTAATTGAGCCAACACCGGGAATGACTCGATGCGGTCATAATAATCAGCAATCCAGTCAATGACCGCCCGGCCATTCCGGCGAAACTCCTCAGTGGTCATGTGGTAGTTTTTCTCGTTCGACATGCCCGTCTCCTCTTCGCGCGGGAAGAATGGTTGTCCCTCGTTTTCTGCTTACAGCCTTCTGCCTTCTGCTTTCCCTCACCCCATCTTGACAAAATACTGGCCCGTGATTTCGAAGACGGAGAGCAAGTGTGTTAATCCGAGCAGTTCTTTGACACGCTTGGACAAGTTGATCAACTGAAGGTCGCAACCCGCTTTCTTGGCGGTGATGTACACGCTCACCAACGCGCCTAGCCCCGAACTATCCATGTAAGCGACCTCGCTGAGATCCAGGACGAGCCGTTTGCTTTGCGGAATCAGGGCTTTCACTTTTTCCTTGAAAGTCGCAGCGTCGTCGCGTGTCAGGTTGCCGCTCAATCGCACTACCGTGGCGTCCTCCACAGTATGGACATCCAGCTTCAAGCGTGAAGCAGGAACCTTCGAGGGATTCGTTGCCATAGAAACTCCTGTTCAGATTCGGATCGCCACCTCTTAATTGTACCGCAGGTGGCGCGCCCACGCCGCTTTAGCATGTGACTAATTCCGGCTTGTCGCGGATTTGTCGGGACTTGTCCCCGCCCCGGGTCAAGGCTGCGTTAGCGGTCAAAAACTCAAAACGGAACTCCGGGTCATGCAGGCGCAGGCCGACGCTACGGGAGCAAGCGTAACGCAGACGTGTTTTCTTACACCTCCGGCTCTTTAGTGGGGATTCTTGAACGAACCGCGGAATTACAAATCAGGTCCGCTCTACCTTGCTCGATCAGCCCCCCATTCTGGGTCGATCGCAAAGAACTGAGTGTGACGCGACACTACTCTCCTTTTGCCGACGCCGCCGACGGGTACCATACGGGACCCACTTCGCGCAAAAAAATCCGAGCGGTTACTGGGCCAATGAACTTGAACTCCTGCAAGTTGGCGGAAAGTTCTGCGGGCGTTTTTGACTGGGCAAGAAGATCGGTGAGCGAGCCATAGCGCTCCGTGAGCTCCTTGCAGACGTGGAGGAGTTTGGTGGCGGTGGAGAAGTCATAGCGGACATAGTGCGCCTCATCCAAGAGCCGCACTAGTTCATCCCACCCGGCGCGGAGGATGGCGTCGGGACTCACTAATCCAGCCGCGACCAGCACATCAAAAGCTCGCTCGGCAACCTGCCGCTGAATCGGCTTGCCGAAAAGTAGACATACCAAAAACCATTCAAATAGCTCTTCCTCCTTTTTCGAGGACAAATGGATGCCTAGCTCTTCGGCAGAATATGTTCGCTTCATCTTCGTTTCTCGCATGAGAGAGCAGGTCGAAGCTTCTACTGCACATTTGCACGTCATTGCCGCGCAAGCGGGAATCCACGCCCCGGCAGATGGACCCCCGCTTTCGCCGCGGTGACAGGGCCGTTTGGCGCTGAGTATTAACCATGTGCCGTGGACCCCCGCTTTCGCGGGGGTGAAACGGCGGACTGGCTGATCTCGCTGTTCGCTTGCAGGCCAGCTACTCGATTGCCCCGGCGGCGAACAAGGCACTCACCCGCTGCAGGTCGGCCTCGGTGTCTACGCCGATCGTGTCATGCGGCGTCTCGGCCACCATGATGGGCACGCCATTCTGCAAAAAGCGCAATTGGTCCAGCTTCTCAGCTAACTCCAGCGAGGATTGCGGTAAGGAGTGAAACAGGGACAGCGCCGCCCGCGTGTAAGCGTAAATGCCCAGGTGTTTGTAGTACTGAATCCCACCTTGACCATCACGATCGTAAGGAATGGGGTAGCGAGAGAAGTAAAGCGCACGGCCTGAATTGTCGGTCAGGACTTTGACATTGTTCGGATCCAGCGCTGCCACCGGGTCCATGGCGACCTTGAGGGTTGTGACCTGGACGTCTCCCTGCAAGAACGGGGTGAGCAGCAGTTCGAAATGCGCCGGCCGCAGCATTGGCTCATCACCCTGGATGTTCGCATAGACCTCGGCATCCGTCCGCGTCATTACTTCATGCACACGGTCGGTTGGGGAGGGGTGGCGTCCGGTCAGGGTGACTGGAATGCCTTGCGATTCGCAGAACTGCTTCACCTCTTCGTTCTCCGTTGCCACCACCAGATCGGCAAGCAACGGCGAGCGTCGGGAATGGTGATAAACCCAGTAAAGCATCGGCTTGCCCGCAATTTCTCGAAGTACTTTTCCGGGCAGCCGAGTTGACGCCAGCCTTGCCGGGATGACTCCCATTATCTTCGGACGAGCGCTCATAATCTATCCTCAGTTCTCTTCACGAAAAAGTGTATCAGCACCTTTATTGCCCAGTGACGCTCGCATGTGCTTGCACCTGCTCAGTGCCCCAACACCGAGATGCGCATGGACCCGCACATCCTATTCCTCCTGGCGTATGTAGATGATCGTCCAAACTGCGAATCCGGTCAATCCGGAACGAAGTTGTCCCGCCGCGGCGGGTCCGTTGCCAGCCATCAGCGCTCGGTTGGAGTAAAGCTTGAGTTCTTCCAGGCTTAAACGGTAAGACCCGCAAAACCATCAACCTACGGGCCCTTTTCTTGACACCCCTCAAAGGGGCATGTTACATTTTTTGGTCTTTGACAGCAGCAAGTATTACTCTGTGTGAGGGTGCCCTTTAATCATGGGCGAGACTCTTTCCAAGCTCGCGCAACTCTTTATCCAGACGATTCCAACGGTTATTTTCGTATATGTCCTTTATGTTTTTCTCAGCAGGTTCTTTTTTGAGCCGCTGACCGCAGTGTTGAAGAAGCGTGAGGAAGAAACCCAGGGCGCGATGGCGCGTGCCCACGAACAAGCGGCTGCGGCAGAAGAGAAAGCGCGTCAATACGAAGCCGCTTTCCAGGATGCGCGGCAGGAAACATACCGCCACCGGGAGGCGGTTGGGCGTTCCATCGTTGAGGACCGGGAAGCAACCCTGAAGCGGGCGCGCCAGCAGTCGGAAGCCTTGCTCAGCGAAGCGCAGGCCAGCCTGGCAGCGGAGGTAGCTCAGCTCAAGAAGGAATTAGAGAGCACCTGCCAGTCTCTAGGCCAGGACATAGCCGAAACGCTCCTGGGCGGCGCCGCGAGGGATGGCGCAGGAGGGATTCAAACTTGAGGGTTTCCTTGCGCCGCGCGTTGATTCGATGGCTTTTCGCCGCCTGCCTGGTGGGCTTGGTTGGCTCGCTGGGTTTCGCTCGGACCTTTACCCAGGATCGCAGCCTTGCTTCCGCCCGCGCGGCAGAGGGTGAAGAGGCAGGCAAAAAGGCGGGACGCGAGCTACTTTACAAGTTCATTAACCTCGCGCTGCTGGTGGGAACCCTCGGATTCATCTTGCGGAAACCCCTGGCTGGTTTCTTTGCCGGACGCTCTTGGTCCATTCGAAAGGGCCTGGAGGAAGGACGAAGGGCCCTGGAAGTATCCCAAGCCCAACTCAAGGCCGTGGAGGAGAAGTTGCAGCATCTGGAGGAGGAGATTGCGGCCTTCAGGGCATCCGCGGGGCGGGAAATGGAGGCGGAACGCCAGCGTTTAAAACTGGCGGCGGCCGAAGAGGCGGAGAGAATTCTCCAGTCTGCACGCGCCCAGACCGAAGTCGCGGTTCGGGCAGCTAAACTGGAATTGAAGAGCTACGCGGCCGAGCAGGCGGTCGAGTTGGCCGAGGAGATAATTCGCCGGCGCCTGGACGAGGCGGGCCGGAAACAACTGGTGGAGGATTTTTTGGCCAGAGTGTAGCGCAAGGCTCGCTTTCCAGCCTTGCGGCTTTTCCACCGCGAAGAAACGCAGGGCCGAACAGCGGGCCCTGCGCTACAAGAATCTGAGGGTCAGCAGTCATGCCCATGGTTGTTGCAAATCGGTATGCACGCGCGCTCGCCGAGGTGGTGGCGTCGACCGGCGATTTCCGCAGGGTCCTCCAAGAGCTGCAGGAATTTGCGAGCGCTTACCGCGAGAGCCCCGAGCTGCAGGAAGTGTTCGCTTCGCCCGCCGTGGCGTTGCCGCAGAAGATGGACGTGCTGGTGGCGATCGGGCGAAAACTGGGCGAATCCCCGGTGACGCTGAATTTCCTGCGCGTGCTTCTGGCCAACTATCGGATGCCTTTGCTCGAAGAAGCGCTCCAGGCTTATCGGAAGATAGCGTACGACCATTTGGGAGTCGTGCAAGTTAATGTCTCTTCCGCTTCGCGCCTCTCGGAAACCGAGCGGGAAAGCGTGGCCGCGCGATTTAGGGAGTTGACCGGCAAGCAGGTAGAACTCGAGTTCAGAATCGACAGCGAATTGCTGGGTGGAATCCTGGCGCAGATTGGAAGCACGGTTTACGACGGGTCGGTGCGGGGCAACTTGGCGCGGATCCGGGAGCAGTTGACGGCGCGATAGGATCCGAACCTGTCATCCTGAGGAGTCCCGCTCTTGGGGACGACGAAGGATCTCTGCAGTTTGGATTTGCAAGAAACTGCAGGGATTTTTCGGCCCCCAAACAACAGGGGCCTCAGAATGACAGGGAGGGAGAGCTGAAAGGGCTTGAGCAGGTAGGGAGATGCAAGAGCATGCCACAGATTAGAGCAGACGAAATCACCAGGATCATTCGAGAGCAGATTGAACACTTCGACCGCGGTGTCTCGGTCAGCGAAGTGGGCACGGTCATTTCCGTGGGTGATGGTGTGGCGCGTATCCATGGCTTGGACAACGTCATGGCGGGTGAACTGGTCGAACTGCCCCACGATGTCGCCGGCTTGGCGTTGAACCTGGAAGAAGACCAAGTGAGCGCTGTACTCTTCGGCGATTACGTTAAGATTCAGGAAGGCGACACCGTCAAGCGCACCAAGCGCATCATGTCCGTGCCGGTAGGCGAGGCCATGGTGGGGCGGGTGGTGGATGCGCTGGGGCGGCCGACCGACGACAAAGGTCCCATTCTGACTGACAAGTACATTCCCATCGAGAGACAGGCTCCTGGCGTGATTGACCGCCAAAAGGTGCGTGAGCCATTACAGACCGGAATCAAGGCCATTGATGCCATGATCCCCATTGGTCGCGGCCAACGCGAATTGATCATCGGTGACCGCCAAACCGGCAAGACCGCCATCATGCTCGATACCATTTTGAACCAGCGCGGCGGGGACGTGATATGCATCTACGTGGCCATCGGCCAGAAGCGTTCGACCATCGCGCAGGTCATCAAGACCCTGGAAGAACATGAGGCGATGAGCTACAGCATCGTCGTGGAGGCGAGTTCTTCGGACCCGGCCCCCATGCAGTACATCGCCCCTTATGCGGGATGCGCCATGGGGGAGTACTTTCGCGACAACGGCAGGCACGCCCTGTGTCTTTACGATGATCTTTCCAAGCACGCGGTGGCTTATCGCGAAATCTCGTTGCTGCTGCGCCGGCCTCCCGGGCGAGAGGCTTACCCAGGTGACGTTTTTTATTTGCATTCGAGGTTGCTGGAGCGCGCCGCCAAGCTGAGCGATGCCCTGGGCGGCGGATCGCTCACGGCGCTCCCCGTCATCGAAACGCAGGCGGGCGACATTTCCGCCTATATTCCCACCAATGTAATTTCCATAACCGACGGCCAGATCTACTTGCTGACCGACTTGTTCAACAGCGGCATCCGACCCGCCGTGGATGCGGGCCTTTCGGTCTCACGGGTGGGCGGCAACGCGCAGATTAAAGCCATGAAGCAAGTGGCCGGCACGCTGCGCCTGGACCTGGCCCAATACCGTGATGTGGCTGCCTTTGCCCAGTTCGGGAGCGACCTGGACAAAGCCACCCAGGCACAGCTCAACCGCGGTCGCCGCTTGACGGAAATCCTCAAGCAGGGGCAGTACAGCCCGCTTCCGGTTGAAAAGCAAATCCTCATCATCTACGCGGGCACCAACGGCTACCTCGACGACCTGGAGATCGAAGATTGCCAGCCCTTCGAGCAGGGGCTCTACCAATTCATGGATACTGCCTACCCGTCGGTGGGGAGCCAGCTCATGCAGAAGAAACAGATCGACGAACCCTTGCGGGCGGACATTTGCAAGCTGCTGGATGAGTACAAAGCCAAATTCCTGGCGGAGCGGAAAGCCAGGGCAGCGTGAAATTAGCCCGCGAAGCGGGCGCGGTCATTTAGCCCACGGCGAAGCTGTGGGGGAAGGAGCATCCAGCATAAGTTTTCGAGCCGCGCCAGGGGCGACATCCGGCCCCGTTGGAACGAGATTTCCCATGGCCCACACCTACACGAACATCTTGATTCATGCGCTTTTCAGCACGAAGGACCGCCAGCCCTGGCTCACCCCCGAAATCCGTGAAGAGGTCTTTTGCTACTTGGGGGGCACACTCAATGAGTTGCGCGGTCAGTCGTTGTTGGTGAATGGCCCATCTGATCATGTCCACATGCTGTTTGATCAGCCCCGAACGCTCTCCATCGCCACCGTCATGGAAAAGGTTAAAGCCAATTCTTCGGGCTGGGTGAAGGAGCGCTGGCCGGAACGGCGCTATTTCGGCTGGCAGACCGGCTATGCAGCGTTTAGCGTCAGCAAATCGCACTTGGAGCAGGTGAAGCGCTACATCTCGAATCAGGAAGAGCATCACCGCAAAGTGAGCTTTCAAGAGGAATTGCTTGCTTTCCTGAAGAAACACGGAGGCGAGTACGACCCTCGGCATGTTTTTGTTTGAAGAGATTCCCGATGCCGCCCCTTACGGGGCTGGGGACGTTCCAGGGGGTCTACTCCGTTCCCACGCCTTGCGCCGTGGGCTAAAAGACGTCGCCGCTAATGCGGCTTGATGTGGTTCAATAGTCAGATTTACTGCTTGAAACACGAGAATGGCCACACTTCTTGATTTTCGGCGCCGCATTCGCTCGGTCAAGAACACGCAGCAGATCACACGTGCGATGAAGATGGTTGCAACGGCCCGGCTGCGGCGCGCCCAAGACAGCATCTTTAATGCGCGGCCTTACGCCAACCAGATGCTAACGTTGCTCGCCAGTCTTGCCGCACGCACAGAAGAGCGCGCCCATCCGCTGCTCGCCGAGCGGCCTATCGAGAAGGTCCTGCTGGTGCTCATCACGGCGGACCGAGGCCTTTGCGGGGCGTTCAACGCTAATCTGATCCGGGCCGCACACCATTACCTACAGGAACATCGCGGCCAGGAAGTCTCGATTATTGCCGTCGGCCGCAAGGGTCGAGATGCCTTCCGCAACCAGCCCTTCAAAATGGTTTCTGAGCACCTTAACCTGTTTGGGCATCTGCACTTTTCGCACGCCCAGCAGGTTGCCAAGGAGATCATCGACCTCTACACGGAGCAAAAGGTGGACGCGGTTGACTTCCTCTATAACGAGTTCAAGTCCATTCTGATGCAGCGCGTGACGGTGGAGCGGTACTTGCCTGTCAAGCCGGAGCTGCCAGCGACAGGTGAGGCGCTGATCGACTACATCTACGAGCAGCCCGCGCAGGAAATAGCCAACGCCTTGCTACCGCGCTACGTGGAGATCGAGGTTTACCGCGCCCTGCTCGAATCGCAAGCCGCGGAACTGGCCGCCAAAATGACGGCGATGGATGCAGCCACCAACAACGCCGCCGAATTGATCGACTCGCTCACGCTCCATTTGAATCGCGTCCGGCAGGCGGCCATCACGCGCGAGATCATTGAAGTCGTAAGCGGAGGGGTGGCGACGTAAGGGATCGGCAGATCGGTTGATCGGGTGATCGGGTGAACAGAAGATCGGTAGATCGGATGATCGGGTGAACAATGAGCTATTCTACCGATCATCCCATGGCCCGATTTACTGATCCGTTCTGTTATATCTGGCGACCGGGAAAGGTGGAGCCGTTCACCCGATCTCCCGATCACCCGATCCCAGAAGGAATTCTCATGACTACAGAGCAGCACATTGGCAAAGTGGTGGAAATCACGGGCCCGGTGGTGGTGGCGGCGTTTGAGGAGGGGCAGCTTCCGGCCATCTACAACGCCCTGCGGATTACTTCCGAGGGCTTTGATGTTCCGCAACCTATTGAGGTCATCGCGGAGGTCGAACAGCACATGGGCGAAGGGCGCGTGAAATGCGTGGCTATGGAGCCTACGGAAGGCATGGTGCGGGGCATGAAAGCCATCGACCTGGGGGAACCCATTACCGTACCCGTGGGCAAGGCGACACTCGGTCGCGTGATGAACGTCATCGGCGAACCCGTGGACAACCTCGGGGAGATTAAGGCGGAAACGAAATGGCCTATCCACCGCGATGCCCCGGACCTCGAAGAGCAGAATACCAACCTGGAAATGTTCGAGACGGGGCTCAAGGTGGTGGATCTGCTCGAGCCTTATTTGAAAGGCGGCAAGACGGGATTGTTCGGCGGCGCCGGGGTGGGCAAGACCGTCATCATCATGGAGTTGATCAATAACGTCGCGATGAAGCACGGCGGCGTTTCGGTGTTCGCCGGTGTGGGGGAGCGCACCCGCGAGGGTAACGACCTGTGGCTGGAAATGCAGGAGTCCGGTGTCATTGTGCCCGGCGACTCGAACAAATCCAAGGCAGCCTTGATCTATGGGCAGATGACCGAGCCTCCGGGAGCCCGACTGCGCGTGGGCTTGACCGGACTCACGGTGGCTGAATACTTCCGCGACGTGGCGGGCCAGGACGTGCTCCTGTTTATCGACAATATCTTCCGTTTCACCCAGGCGGGCTCGGAAGTTTCGGCCCTGCTGGGGCGCATGCCTTCCGCCGTCGGCTACCAGCCGAATCTCTCTACGGAAATGGGCGAGCTGGAGGAGCGCATCACATCCACCAAGAAGGGCTCCATCACCTCCGTGCAGGCTATTTATGTGCCCGCAGATGACCTGACGGACCCCGCTCCCGCCACGACTTTCTCGCACCTCGACGCCACCACGGTGCTCTCGCGGCAACTGGTCGAAATCGGAATCTATCCGGCCGTGGACCCGTTGGCCTCTACGTCGACCATTCTGGATCCCCGCATCGTGGGCCAGGAGCATTACCGCGTGGCCCGGGCCGTGAAGGCAATCCTCCAGAAATACAAGGACCTTCAGGACATCATCGCCATCCTCGGCATCGATGAGCTCTCGGAGGAAGATAAACTGACGGTGGCGCGGGCACGCAAAATCCAGCGCTTCCTTTCCCAGCCCTTCCACGTGGCGCAACAGTTCACGGGCCTCGAGGGGCGTTACGTGAAACTCGAAGATACAATCCGCGGCTTCAAAGAGCTGGTCGAAGGCAAGTACGATGATGTTCCCGAGCAGGCCTTTTACATGATGGGTACCATCGAGGAGGCGCTTGAGAGGGCTGAAAAACTTAAGGCGGCAGCGTGAGACAAATTGAGTCATTGAGTCATCGAGCCATTAAATCAATGGCCGAATGACTCAATGACTCAATGACTCAATTCCATGAGTGATCTTCTTCCCACCGAACTGCAACTGAACATCGTGAGCCCGGACCGTCTGCTGGTACGCGACTCCGTAAGCGCGGTGACAGTGCCCGGTAAGAACGGATACATCGGGGTGTTGCCCGGCCACGCTCCCCTGCTCACCGAGCTCGTGCCCGGCGGGCTCACCTACACACGCCAGGGTGTGAAGCACTATCTTTACGTAGATTGGGGCTTCGCCGAGGTGCTCCCCGATCGCGTCATCGTCTTGGTCCAGAGCGCCGAGCGCGCCGAAGAAATTGACGTGGAGCGCGCGCAAGAAGCCAAGCAACGAGCCGAGGAGCGCCTGAAAAGGTTCTTAGACCCCGAGATTGACATGGAACGCGCCCGAAAATCCCTGAGCCGGGCAATGGCAAGGCTCGAGGCGGCACACCGCATTCAGACGTGAACATCCGTATCTACACTACACGCTGGTGCCCGGACTGCCGCCAAGCCAACCGGTTTCTGGAGGGACACCACTTGCCCTACGAGGAGATTAATATCGAGACGGACCTGTGGGCTGCCAAGTTCGTTAAACACGCCAACGACGGCAAGGAGAAAGTTCCGACCTTCGACGTTGACGGTCGCGTGTTCCCTTGTTCACCTTTTAGCGCTCAAGAGCTGAAGCAAAAGCTGGGGCTGTAGTTCGTGGGGGCTCGTTTCCCGATGCGGGTCAGGCGAGTTCAGGCCGTTGAATGCAAGGGATTTGCTCGGCTTAGGCTGCCTGCCGTCAGCTTACAGGGAATAGGGAACAGAACGAAACCGGTTCCCCGCTCCCTGTTGCCAGTCCACCGTGACCTGTTCCGTGCTCCCTATTCCCTGTTCCTTGTTCCCTGTCCCCTATTCCCTGTTCCCTGTTCCCTATAGCCTGGCACCTGACACCTGAGACCCGACACCTACCCTTCCGCCTCCTCGGTGCGAGTCTTTGCGCAAGCTTCGCCACCCGGACGACGGGACGATCGAGGTCGTTACCTATCAGGTGTGTATGACTTTACTTGGTCATCGGGGTGGGGTCATAAGTCCGTGGTAGAGCCAGAACCCGAATATCACGAACACCATTATCACCGACAGTGTCCCCAGAATGCGGATGGGAAGGTCGAGCTTATGGCTCTTCGCCTCGCTAACCTTCTGTGTCTCAATGGCTTGCTCTTCCCTCGCGTCATCACTCAGGGGGATCCAGTCCGATTCTTTCTGGGTAATCCGGGAACGATAGAAAAGCAAAGCGAAGAAAAGGATCGCGAACACACCCCACACTATCAAGAGTACAACCATAGTGTCCATTTTTTTACCCTCGCGGGAGTCAGGCATCCTGTCGCTGCGCAAAAGCCTGACTCTCTTAGGCGCAGAGCAACCAGAGTTCCAACGTTGAGGCATCAGTCCGTTGAATTGCTGATTCGATGAGAGCGGTCAGCCGTCCTTGACCGGTAGCGGCAGGCTCCCTATACTCACCCGTGGAGGCGAACGGCGGGGGTCATGTGCCTACCCGTCGCGATTACCTCGGGAGGAACATGAAGGAGTTCGCGAAAACCCGCGGACCCGCCATTAAGATTGGCGGGTCCGTGTTACCTGCCTTTGTGAAGCCTCGCCTTGTCCCGCCGCTTCATGAGCGATTTTCTCCAGCGGTGCTCGCCAATCACGCTTATCTGAAGGCGGTTCGGGATTGCTCTCATGGGGTTCCACTGACCATCGCCTTGGAACGTCATGAGGGCTCCGTTTCTGTTTACAAGACAGCGTGCTTCGACGACAGCCACGAGGCCTCGCGATTCAACCTCCCCTATGCGGAGCGACTGGTGAAAATGCTTCTCTGGAAGCACGGCGGATGGAGGATCGTGGTGGGCGGACCGCGGAAGGTCGGTGAGCATATCCGTCAGACCTATTCTCCGCGAGGCGCACGCGCTTTCGACGCTGAGTTCATGGGCAGAGTGTACGAACGGCCGTTCACGGTCGAGATTACCAGCCCCGAAAAGACCCCTGTGCCATCGGAGGGTACCATGGCCCTGGGGAGGCATCTCGACGGCTGCCGCATTGGATTCGACCTGGGCGCCACAGACCGAAAAGTGGCAGCAGTGATCGACGGAGAGCCTGTTTTCACGGAAGAATTGGTCTGGGATCCCCGCCACGCCGCCGACCCCAGCTATCATTACAACGAGATCATGGCTGGGCTGAAAGCGGCCGCAAAGCGTCTTCCGCGCGTCGACGCCATTGGCGGCAGCTCGGCTGGAATTTACGTCCACAATCGCCCGCGGGTGGCTTCCCTTTTTCGGGCGGTGCCTCGAGAGCTTTTTGTGACCAGAGTTGTGAATCTCTTCCTTGACATGAAGCGTGCCTGGGGGGGAATTCCCTTTGAGGTCGTCAACGACGGGGAAGTAACAGCGCTCGCTGGCTCAATGTCACTCCAGGATAACGCCGTGCTGGGGATAGCTCTGGGCTCGAGTGAGGCCGGAGGTTACGTCACCGCAAGCGGTGAGCTTACCACTTGGTTGAACGAACTGGCCTTCTGCCCTGTGGATTATGACCCTGAAGCCCCCGTTGATGAATGGTCGGGTGACCGGGGATGCGGGGCGCAGTATTTCTCACAGCAGGCGGTCTTTCGGCTGGCTGGCGAGGCTGGGATCAATTTGGACGCACGCCTCGGCCCCGCGCAGAAACTCAAATCGGTTCAGGAAATGGCCCATAACGGGGAGGCGCGGGCAAAGCAGATCTTCGAGACCATCGGCTGTTATGTGGGATATGGAATCGCACACTATGCCGACTTCTATGAGCTCCGCAATGTATTGATTCTCGGCCGCGTGACGTCGGGCGAGGGTGGAAACATTATTTTGAGCCGCGCCCAGGAAGTGCTCGAGAACGAGTTCCCGGAACTGGCGCAAGGAATCAGGCTCCGGCTCCCTGATGAAGCGACCCGGCGTGTCGGCCAAGCGGTGGCTGCGGCTAGCCTGCCGGCACTATCAGCTAGGGAACAGGGAATAGGGAACAGGAATTAGGGACTAGGGATCGGGGATTACGGACTAGGGATTAGGCTTTTGCCGGTTCCCTGTTCCCTATTCCCTATTGCCTAGAAATACGGAGGAATAGGATGGATTTACACAATTCTGGAGCGGAAGTCTATGTCCCTGATGGTTCTCCTGCTGATGCGGCACTCTCCCGAACCACGCACCTCTGTGTGTCGGCCCATCAAGATGACATCGAGATTATGGCCTATCACGGCATCCTCGAGTGCTTCGGCAGGTCGGACAAGGGTTTCACTGGGGTGACGGTCACCAACGGCAGCGGCAGTCCTCGCGATGTTCTTTATAGAAGTTACACGGATGAGGAAATGCAAGTTGTCCGGCGCAAAGAACAGAAGAAAGCCGCTTTCATCGGCGAGTACTCGGCCCACGTCTTCCTTGATTACCCCAGCAGCGCAGTCAAGGATCCTACTGATACTCAGGTGGTGGACGACCTTGAGAGAATCCTCGTGGCGTCCAAGCCACAAGTAATTTATACCCACAACCTCGCCGACAAGCACGACACGCACGTTGCCACCGCCCTGCGAGCCATCCGCGCCCTACGCGAGTTGCCACGCGATTCAAGACCCCAGCATCTTTACGGTTGTGAAGTCTGGCGTAGTCTCGATTGGCTAAATGACAATGATAAGGTCGTCTTCAACGTGGAGGCTCACGAGAACCTTGCCACGGCGCTGATGGGGGTGTTCGATTCACAGGTATGCGGTGGGAAACGATATGATCTTGCCACCATGGGCCGGAGGCGTGCCAACGCCACGTACCTTGCTTCGCATGGCGTAGATGAGTCCACGTCGCTGATTTTTGGCATCGACTTGACTCCGCTGCTTGAGGACGAACGACTGGACGTGGGGGAATACGTCGATGGTTTCATCTATCGCTTTGCTAAGGAAGTCTCGAGCAGGATCGCAAAGCTGTCCTGAGCTTCTGGCAAGGTGATGAAAAAGTGCCCACTATGTCATGCTGAGCGAAGCGAAGCATCTCGGCAGTGTGCAGGTCGCTACCGGGCAGAAAGAAGAACTACAGAGATTCTTCGCCCCGACAAGTCGGGGCTCAGAATGACAGCGGTTGCTAGAACACTCGTTCCGAGTCGAGCAACAGCGTAACAGGCCCGTCGTTGACGAGTTCCACCTCCATCATGGCCTGAAACTGTCCCGTCTCGACCGTGATTCCGCTGGCCCGCATCGACTCCACGAAGGCTTCATAGAGCCGGAGCGCCATCTCCGGCGGAGCGGCCCGGTCGTAACTAGGGCGGCGGCCCTTGCGGCAGTCGCCGTAAAGCGTAAACTGGGAAACGCAAAGCAGGTCTCCCCTTGATTCCGATAAGGACCGGTTCATGCGACCCGTCTCGTCGTCGAAGATCCGCAGGTTGACGATCTTATCCGCCAGTGATTCCGCTGCTTCCCTTGTATCCTCTTTGCCGATGCCCAGCAGTACAAGCATCCCCATGCCAACGGTCCCCACTGCCTGGCCGTTGACTCGTACTTCCGCCCGCTTTACTCTTTGGATGACAGCCCGCATGAGAATATTCTCCTTCTCGTGTCCTCGTCTCTGCGGCAGACTTCCCATCTCCATGCCCAGCGAAGCCTGACCTGCGAAGCGGCTCTATTCGACAGAACACCAAGCTTTGCCTAGGATACCGCCTAGACCAAACGGCGTCGCCCCCTTTTTTCCTGGCCCAGCGGCGGTGGCAATTGAGCTCCCTTCATCAGCCTGTCCGATGCACCGAGGGTTTCGAACGCCACGTCCAAACATGCAGGTTTTCCGATGTGTGTGTCAAAACGCGCCATTTGCTGAGGTGCATTTCACAATGTGATAGACGCGCCTGCCGCTATCACCTTCTGGCTTAGGCAAATCGAGAAATTCTTTCACACTCTCTCCACCCTTTCCCACTGTTCCATTTTCACGTGCTAGGCTACATTCATGGATCGGCCAATACCAAGCGGGGCGCAGCAGGACGCAACGAGCACGCCGATAGTCTTTTCCAACACTGGGTCGCGTGCGGAAGCGCTCGTTCCTGTTTCCACAACCGGCGTTTCGCCGGCGGGTGGCCTCCATTCCGGCGCCGCCGCTCGCACTGGGGCTGAGTACAGGTTGGTTCGGAGAGTATTTGCGCGTTGCGACGGGTTCATTCAGGAGGCCTGCGGCTCGTCATCAGTCCGTCCCGAGTTCCTGGGCGCGTTGACCGCCGGCGAGTCCGGCGGAAACCCCGCGGCTGTCCGTTTTGAGCCTTCTGTGTATCGCCACTTGAAAGCGGTAGCGGCCGGGGAGTCTCCCCGTTACGTTCGGATTCGTGCCCAGGCGCTTTGCGAGGAACTCGCGGAGGTACTCCATCCCAAGACTGGCGAGTTCCACGAAAAGTTTCTCAACTCGCTCTTCACGGCCGGCCAAGCCAGCGAACTTTCCCGCCTGGCGGACGAGGCCCTGCGGGAGCTGGCTTCTTCGTGGGGCTACGTGCAGATCATGGGTTTCCACGTGATCGGACGGCACGGCGCTGTGCGTGACCTCCTCGAGCCGCGATTTCATTATCACTTAGCGAACCAACTGCTTGCTGAATTCGCCGCGAGCTACCAGCTCGACCTCGCCCGCGAATTTGAGGAGTTATTCCGCTGCTGGAACACTGGCCGGCCCGATGGCCGGACGGCAGATCCCGCCTACGTTGAAAACGGCCTGATGCGGATGGAGATCTATCGTGCGTTGATGGTTGGGCAGCCAGCGGCGCGCTTCGGAGACAAGGCCAAGGGGGGGGGCGTGATTCTCCCCTCGGGACGGAATTCACGCAGACGATCATTTTCAGATCCGCAGATTACGCCGATGAAAGACCAGCAAAGCAAGAAGTTAAGAAAGGAAGGTCACAGAAACAGGTCATGTTGAAATTCCTCCAACAACTCTTTTCCGAATCGGGCGAGGCGAGCTTCAGTCGCTTCGGAGCGTTTGTGGCGCTGGGTTTTGCCTGTGGTTGGATTACCTACCTCGTATTCCACAACCACGTCCTTCCCAGCCTGGAGGGCCTCACGTTCTTTATTGGGGCGCTTTATGGGTTGGGCAAGGCCAACGAAACGCTGCAACGCATTTTGGAGAAGAAGTAATGGCAAGCAAGCAACCGCTGTCTTTGACAACGTGCTTGGGCAACATTGCGGCGGCAGGCCGGAAACTCGCGAGCCTCAGCCTGGTGCAGGGGCTTTTGCGGGTCATTCCAGGCTTGCCTGCCGCCGCTCTGGCTGGTGTTGTCATCATGTTCTTTGCCTGGTCCTGCGAGCGTCAAGCCCGGCGGCGTGACACAGTGCAGGCCCAGCAGGTGAAGAAGCAGGCAGCGCAGGAGATCTCCCGGCTCCAACAGCAAGCGGCCGGCGCCCTGCGGGATGCCAAGCAGAGCGCCCAAGCCGTAAATGAGCTTGAAGCCCAGCGGCAAAAACTCGCGCGCCAAGCCGAAGGACTGCGTCAAAGTCTTGCGTCACTCCGCCAACAGGAGCTCGCGCGCGCCGACGAGGTGGCCACCCTTCCCACATCGGAAGTGGTGAGCCGGGTGGCCTCTCGTCTCCAAGAGCAGGTGTCAGGTGTCAGGGACCAGGGGTCAGGGCAACAGCCGCTCAACCCCCTCACCCGTCCCGCGCCGGCTGGAGAAAGCGCCGGCGCAGGCCACCCTCTCCCCCAAGGGGGAGAGGGACAGAACATTGCAGGGGGAGAGGGAAAGAACATTGCGGGGGGAGAGGGGCAGAACAATCCAGGGGGAGCAGGCCAGAAATGTCCAGGGGCGGGCATTGGCGAGAAACAGCCAGCCCCTGACACCCAACATCTTGTGCCCAACCCCTCCAGCCCCGCGCTCGCACTCTCTGATCAAGGCGTGCGGAAAGTTGAGGCTGCATTTATTGAGCTCGATTCCTGCCGCCAGCAGACCCAAGTTCTGGGGCAGCAGGTCTCCAACTGCGAGCACCAGTCGAAGCTCAACTCCACCATCAGCAACCAACAATCCGTCGCGATCGCCAAGCTCAACGCGGTGCTGGCGGACAAGGACCAGATCCTGGCCCAGAGCGAGGTGGCGCATCGCGCGGAACTCCAAGCCGCCCGCGGCACTTGGCGATCGCACTTTCTACGAGCCGTCGAATACTTTGCCGGCGGATTCATCGCGGGGGTGCTGGTGCGATGAACCCTCTGGACATCCAACGCGTGGCGCTCTGGTGGGGCCCCGGCATTCTGGTCCTCATCATTTTCGGCTACGGTTTTCTCCGTCTGGCGCACTACTGGATTGAGAAGTCCATGGAAGTGAAGCGCCAGCAGATGGACGGCGCCTACGCCCTGGTGCGGCATTACATCGAGCAGTTCCTGGGCGCTCAGAGCGGGCAGGCCGACGCGCTATCGCGTCTCGCCAATTCGGTCGAGCATCGCGAGTCGCAGGAGAGCTTCGAGCATCAGGAAATCCTTATCGCCCTGAAGGCCCTGCATCGCGATATGAACAGCCTGCGCTGCCGCAGCGGTGAGGATTTCTGCGCGCTTCGCGCCTCGTCGGGATTCCCGGGGCGATGCGACTCCTCCTCCGACTTAAGGCACCTGCTGGAATCCCGCGCCCCGGGGCTCAGCTCATCGTGCCGGCCACCGGAGGCGGTGCCCGACGCGGCAGGAGTGGAATCAGAAAGAGAGCTCTTTCCAGACCAGAGCGCGGCGACTTCCCAAAGCTCCGCCACCCACAAAACGCCCAGGCCTGATTCCAGTCTAGATAATATGTTTTGAGGAGTTAATCAATTATGGCCGCAACTGTTCGTCATAAGGAAGTCATCCGCGGCAAGATCCTCTACTACCTGGGTCTCATCTACCCCCAAGCGGCCACCTTGCCGCTGCTTCAGGGTGAACTGGACATCTTTGGCTACCCCGTGCCCTTGGAGGAATTGAATTTCCACATCGCCTACCTGGCCGAGAAAGGCCTGGTGGCCGTGGAGCGCGTTCGCGGACCCCGCTCCCGGCGTGAGATTCCACTGGTGAAGATCACGGCCCAGGGTATCGACTATTTCGACGGCCGACTGCCGGCCGATGAAGGCATCTACGTGGAGCCCCGGTAATGAAAAAGCGCCTGTCTAAGGAAAACGCTCCGAGTGATGGGGCGGCGGCGCAAAGCCCCCCGAAGTCGGACGCCGTCCCCTCCCCCGCAACGCAGCAGCCTGCAGAAGGGTCCGCCGGTACGGAAAAGACCGTGGCGGCAGGCGGGACGGAAGTTGTGAACGACGTCCTCCAGCTCAGTGACAAGGAGAAGGAGCTGGTTAACAAGCTGCTCAAAGAGGGCTCGACCTTCGAGGACGTGGTCGAGGCGGTCAATGCGCGGGGCGGGCAACGCATCACACTCAACGCCGTCAAGACCTATTTTCAGGGCAACGGGAACCTACAAACGCAACGCGCGCTCCGTCAGGTCGAAGACGCTGAAGCACTCCTAGCATCCTTGGACAAGGACCCCAAATCCGCCGAGGCCCGGCTCGCCCGGGCCACGTTCCTGACCGGCTACTCGAGAGTTAATCGGAATGCCTCGGTGGTGACTCCGAGGGAAGCCGCGCGCTACCGCATGGAGTGCGAGAACCTGAACCTCAAGCACCAGATACTCACGATGCAGAGGAAAAAGGCGAAGCAGGATTTGGAGTACTCCCGCGCCCGCACACGCTTGATCGAGATCACGCAAGGAAAGATGCAGGGAGACCTTCTGAGGCTGGAGCGCGAGCTCACGGCGCACCAAATCGGCGATCCCCTCGCGCCGGATATATTGCAAAGAATCCAACAGCTTTACGGACTTGCTTGTCAACCGCTGCTTTATGAGGAAAGTGCCGATGCCTCGGCGAAGACGTAACAACCCGGACCCTGAGCTGTCGAAATTGGAGACTCACTCGAGTGCTCAGAGCGGCTCTGCCGCCCCGCTTTGCGTGGGTCTTCAGGACGCGGCCCCCACGGAAAGGAAGAATCTTCTCGCCGAAACTTCGCCGGATTCCAGCTCGCGAAGCGAGCGAAAGAATTTAGCCCACGGCGTAAGCCGTGGGTCAGCCAGTGTTCCCTCACCCCCGACCCCTCTCCCGCTCGGGCGGGAGAGGGGTGCCGAAGGCGGGGTGAGGGCTTTCGATCCCAGGGCTGACGCCCTGGGCTACAATCTTCCGCCCCTGACGGGGCTGCAAGAAAATTGCCCGGCAGAGCCGCAAGTTATCGCCGACGGGATCGCGGGCAACTCGGGCAAGCCTGCTCCAAAACCTTTCCTTGAAACGCTGGGTCCTGCTTTGCAATTACTTCCCTACCAGCGCCGGTGGGTTGAGGACCATTCGGCGCTCAAGATCGTGGTGAAAGCTCGCCAGATCGGCTATTCCTTTGCCGCTTCCATCCGCGCCCTCCTGGAATGCCTGAAAAGAAGGACCACCTGGATTTTCCTTTCCAAGGGCGAGCGGCAGTCGCGTCTGCTGATGGAAAAGGTCCAGGAACACGTTCAGTCCTGCGGGATTCTGGCTCAGGCCTGCGAGTCCAGTTTCTTCGAAGGCACGCTGATCAAGCAATTGGAAGTTCGGTTCGCCAACGGGTCCGTCATCTACGGACTTCCCGCCAATCCCGACACTGCCCGCGGCTACTCCGGAAACGTCACACTCGACGAATTCGCTTTCCACTCCGACGCCGACAAAATCTACTCGGCGCTCTTTCCCAGCATCACGCGCGGGTTTTGCCTCGAGGTCATCTCTACGCCCAACGGACAGCAGGGAAAGTTCTATGAGATTGCGAAGGCGGCGGGGCTGGTGGGAGAACAGGATTCAGGATTCAGGATTCAGGATTCAGGAAGAGCCGCAGACCTAGAAGGCAGGTCTGCGTTACCCGGCTCTTCACTCGTCACTCGTCACTCGTCACTGCTCTGGAGTGGCCATCGCGTGGATATCTACGAGGCCATCCGCCAGGGTCTCAACATCGACCTCCAAATCCTCCGCGCCGGCTGTGACGACGAAAGTACCTGGCAACAGGAGTATTGCTGCCAGTTCATTTCCATCGCGGAGAACTTCATCCCGCCCGCACTCGTCGCCCAGTGCACAAGCGCCGAGGCCGCAAAGGACTGCCCTCCCCAGTTCCTGGCCTCGGCGCCCCGCCTTGGTTTAGAGCCCGCAGGGGCGGTTCGCGAACCGCCCCTACCTGATGGGGAGTTTTACTTGGGCATCGATATCGGCCGCCACCACGACCGCACGGTGTTTTGGCTGGACCAGGTTACCGGCGCCGTGGCTGAACCGCAGGTTGCGGATGGCGGTAGGGGCGAGGCGACGCCTCGCCCCTACGGGGGCCGAGCGCCGCTCGGCCCTACGACACATTGCGTCGCCGTGGCGCGCCTGGTTCACACCTTCTCCAATACCCCCTTCGCCGAGCAACTCGACTTCGCCCGCCAATTGCTTTCTTTGCCCGGCCCTGACGGGCGTCCTCTGGTCCGCCGCGCCTGCATTGACTCGACGGGCATGGGGGCCCCGTTGGCCGAATCGTTGGAGCATGAGTTCGGAGCGCGCGTGGAGCCTGTGACTTTTACCGCGGCCGTCAAAGAAGACATGGCTTACCGCGTCAAGAGACGAATGGAACAGCGGTTGGATCTTATTCCCGAGGCCCCGGAAATCGCCCGCGCCTTTGGAGCTGTCAAGAAGCTCGTGACCGTAGCGGGCAATACCCGCTTCGATGCTGAGCGCACCGACCTCGGCCACGCGGACGAGTTCTGGGCGAAAGCCCTCGCCGACCTTGCCGCCGAGCAGCAGCCCATCTCACACCTGAGTGACGGAGTGATCGTGGGCACGCCCAGAGCGGCGGTGTGGATGCCGGCCCCGTTGCCGGCGGAATTCTGAATAGTGAATGGTGAATAGTGAATAGTGAATTAAGAACAGGGAAACCACCGAGGGCTTGCAATTCACTATTCACTATTTACTATTTGTGAGTTAGATATGCCCCTATTAGAGACAGTTCGAAACGTGCTTACACCGTCGATCAGCTACCCGATGGTGACGTTGTTCCCGGGTGGTCCCATTGGGAATGACGTGGGGCTGAATCCCGCAGCGGTGCCCGGCGGCGGCGCGGTACCCGAGCCGCAAGTGCAGGTGCCAGGTGCCAGGGGCCAGGTGTCAGGGAAAACCGCTGGCACTTCTGCCCCTGACACCCGAAACCTGACACCTGACACCTTTCTGCGTGGCGCGGTGGGCACCGCGAACTTTGCCGGATTCATCCGCGATCTAGGCGAATACAACCCCATCCTTGAAGGCCGCAGCAGTTTCCTGATTTACGAAAAGATGCGGCGCTCGGATGCGGATGTGCGCGCAGCGTTGCTCGCCTGTAAGCTGCCCATCCGGGCGGCTGACTATCAAATCGTGCCCGGCCTCAAGGAAAACGAACCGGGGTTTGACCTGGCAAAACAGATTGCGGACGAGGTCCGAGAAAACCTCTTTGGCGGTCTCGAATCGCCCACCAGTACGGGCTGCTGGGTAACACAGAACTTCGAGACGGTGAAGGAGAATGCGCTGCTCTGCCTGGATTTTGGCTGCGCCGCGCACGAGGATTTGTGGCATATCGACGGCGACAAAGTCCGGCTGCGCAAGCTCGCGCCGCGCCTACCCTACACCTTCTACCGCTACCACGTTGATGAGGACGGCGAGTCGCTGCTCTACCTCGAGCAGTACGGATACCGAGGCAACAATTTCGTTAACGTGCTGGTGCCGGCAGAGAAGCTCGCCTATTTCGTGAACGACATGGAAGGCGCGTACTTCTATGGGCGCTCCGTGTTGCGGGCGGCTTATCAGCACTGGTACATGAAGAGCCAGATTTACCGCATCGACGCCATCAGCATCGAGCGCAATGGCCTGGGCGTGCCCACCATCAAGCAAGGCCCCAGCGTTTCCGCCGAAGACCGCAAGGCGGCGCAGCAATGGGTACAGATGCTCGCCGCGCACGAGAGTACAGGCCTTTCGCTTCCCAGTGGCTGGGAGTTCGTGCTGACCGGGCTCTCCGGGCGGGTCCGCGACCCGCAGGCTTCCATCCAGCACCACAGTGAAATGATCTTGCGCTCGGTGCTGGCAAACTTCCTCTCGCTCGGCACTACGCAAACCGGCTCGCGCGCCTTGGGCGGCTCGATGCGCGATTTCTTCTATCTCTCGCTCGAAGCGGTCTCGCGAAAGATCGACGAGACGATCACAAACACCTCGATTCGCCGCCTGGTGAATTACAACTACGGCGTAGGGGCACGCCATGGCGTGCCCCTGCCCTACCCGCGCCTCGTAACCTCGAACATCATCGTGATTAATCCCCTTGAGCTACTCGAAGTGGCAAAGGACGTGGGCAAATTCGACGTGGACCTCCTCCAGCCGGACGATGACACGGAGAATTGGATCCGCAAAAAGTGCGGCCTGCCGCTCAAGTCGAAAACGTCGCGCCCGCGCTGGGCGCCCATCCAGACGCGAGTGGAGGAGCAGGAGGAGGGAGAGGTACCGGTCGAGCCGGGGACGAAGCCCACTGCGGAGGGAACAGGAAACAGGGAACAGGGAACAGAAAAACAGGCGACGTGGAACGTAGGGCCGAGCGGCGCTCGGCATGGCGATGACGGTAGGGGCGGTTCGCGAACCACCCCTACGAACGGGGGTGCAGGATGATCACCCCAAAGATGAGTGCGGGATAGTGAGTGGTGAATAGGGAATTTTGAATTAAGGAGCTGTGAAATGAGAGCGGGATTGGGAAGCCAGGAATCGGGACTCAAGTGGTGGCTGGTGCTTTTGCTTGCGGCGCTCGGTGCGCTTTTTCTTAATCCAGGCGGCTGGCCGCTGGTTCATGCGGCAGGCCCCGCAGCGTACGGTGCAGGGGCAGGGACGAACGTGCAGCCGCGGCCCACTGGCGCGGTGACGGATACGCCAGCGATCACGATTGCGGGGGCGACGGCGGACACAACGAGCACGCCCACAACCACAGCGCACGAGGCGCAAATTCAGTGGGCGTTTGGTACCGTGACGGGAACTTACACGACTTGCACGGCGCAGGCCAAGACCAGCTACGATGGCTCGACTTGGCTCACCTTGGGCAGTGCTGTGTCGCTCACGGTGACTACGGGCGCTGTCAATGCCTGGACGATTTTGGAGCAGACACCGACAACGTCGGTTACCACGTCGGCGGTGAGCTCGACGGCGGCGCTGGGGTTTGGCCAGGCCACTAAATTTATCTTCGCGTGCTCGGGTGGTTATGGAACGAGCGCGCCCGTGACGGTTTCAGTGATCTATCGTTGAAATGGTGAATGGTGAAAAGTGAATGGTGAATAGTCAATTAAGAGCAAAACCCGAAGATGAGCCATTTACCATTTACTATTCACCATTCTGAGGAGGAACGATGAAAACAGTTCTGAGCAAGAGATTTGAAGTGGTGCTTTCCATCGCTGTTGTCGTGGTTTTCGCGGCCGTAGCGATGCTTCTGAATGGCGGACGGCTGGCGTATTTCGGCCGTCACACCCTGAATAACTTGACCAATGTGCAGACCATCCCGGCCACGTCCACGGTCTACGTGGAGAACGTGTGGCAGGGGAAGCATGTCTGGAAGCCGGTGGATTGGGGTGTCGATGGAACCCTGTCGTTGAGAGATTTCGTTCAGCAGATGTACGAGAAGACGTTTGTAGGGGCGCTTCGCGAAGCGCCCCTACGCGAGGGCAGATCCGATCTGCCGCACTGGGTCCACGTCGTGGCGCGCCACCCGGACGGCACGGTTTTCCTGGACGTGACGGGGCACAATCTGCGCACGAACGCAGGGATCAACTGGCAGGAAGGCCAGATGGCCGGGACGACCGCGGCCGTCTGCAACTATATCGCGCTGACCAACACCGCGATCACTCCAAACGCAACCGACACCAGTTTGTCCGGGGAGATCACGGCGAATGGGCTATCGCGCGCCTTGGGCACGGTCACGCATACCTCAAACGCGACCAGCTACACCCTGGCGAACACGTTCACAGCCACCGGGACGCAGGCGGCCCAGGCTGCGGCCATCCTCAATGCTTCGAGTTCCGGCACCATGTGCTTTGAGAATACGTTCACGCAGGCATCGCTGGCGTCGGGAGATACGCTCACCGTGACCTGGACTATCACGTTCTGATGGACGATGGACGATTGCCGATTGATGATTGAAAAAATCGGCAATCGACAATCGACAATGGCAAAACGGCTCATCCTCGCTCTGGTGCTCGCGCTCGCGGCGGCGCCTGCCTCAGCCACCATCACGCGCGTAAACGCGGGCTCCTCTGATTGCAACACGCTCGCGTCAACCTGCGGGGTGAGCTATTCCCCAACCTCGGGGAACCTGGTTCGGGTCTGGATCGTCGAGGCATACTTCAAAAACTCGGCGACCATCAGCAGCGTCACGGACAATGCCACGGGCGGCTCGACCACCTATTCTTCGGCGTTCAATGCCACTGATGGAAGCGGCAATTATAAGGTGGCTGAATACTACACCTGCAGCGTGAAAAGCGGCGTTTCCACCATCACCGCGAACTTTTCCACTACCACCTACTCTGCTGTGATCGTGGAAGAGTGGTCGGGGCAGAAGACGTCGGGTTGCCTGGACAAGGTCCCAGCGGCGGCAAGCGGCTCGTCGAGTCCGGCCACCTCCACCGCCAGCGGCACGCTCTCCCAAGCAAATGAGGCCGTTGTCGGGGATTTCTTCACCAACGCCGGCGAGTACACATTCACGGGCAGCAACGGATTTGGGAACTCCTCGAACATCCCGATCGGCGCTCCGGTTGGGAGTGAGATAGGAACGGCGAGCAAGGTCGTCTCCGCAACCACATCTATTCAGGCCACGGCCACGATGTCAACCAGCTCGGCTTGGGAAGCGCTCCTGGTGAGCTACGAGGCGGGCGGCAACAGCTACACCGGGAATATGAGCGAAAGCAATGTGGCCTCAGACAGTTTGGGCCGGGTGGCTGCATTCAACAGAGCCGACAGCGAGAGCAACACCGCGTCAGATACGTCGCTCACGCGGCGAGTCTCCTTTGGCCGCGGCCCCACGGAGAGCAACACAGCTTCCGATTCGATCTCACGCCTGGGGGTTTTCGGCCGCGCCGACAGCGAGAGCAACATCGCTTCCGATACCTCGCTCAGACGCTCGGGGGTTTTCGGGCGCAGCGAGAGCGAGACCAATACTGCTTCCGACACGTCGCTCACGCGCCTGGCTGCCTTTAGCCGCAGTAACAGCGAGACCAATGTCGCTTCCGATACTTCACTCACGCGCTCCGGGGTTTTCGGGCGGAGCGACAGTGAAACCAACACGGCCTCGGATACCGTTGCGCGTTTGGCGAGTTTCGGGCGCGGGGACAGCGAGACCAACGTCGCTTCAGACATCTCACTCACGCGCTCGGGGGTTTTCGGGCGCAGCGACACTGAAACCAGTACCGTCGCGGATTCGATTGCGCGCTCGCAGGGTCTGAGCCGGGGCGACGGTGAGAGCAACCCAGCCTCAGATGCAATCGCGCGCTCGGCGGTCTACGGTCGGGGCGATAGCGAGACCAACACAGCCTCTGATTCGTTGGGGCGCGCGGCGGTCTATGGCAGATCGGACAGCGAGAGCAACACCGCCTCGGATGCGATTGCGCGCTCGGCGGTCTACGGTCGGGGCGATAGCGAGACCAACACAGCCTCTGATTCGTTGGGGCGCGCGGCGGTCTATGGCAGATCGGACAGCGAGAGCAACACCGCCTCGGATGCGATTGCGCGCTCGGCGGTCTACGGTCGGGGCGACAGCGAGACCAACACAGCCTCCGACTCGCTGGCGCGGCTGGCCGCCTTCGGCCGTACTCCCAGCGAAACCAACATAGCCTCCGATACCGTCGCCAGCCTTGAGACCATCCCTGGCCGCTACAGTACAGCCCTGTATGAGACGAATATAAGCTCGGACGCGATTGCAGTCGCGCAGATCCTGAAGCGGAGCGAGAGTGAGAGCAACACGGCCTCGGATGCGATTGGGCGCTCGCAAGGCTGGAATCGCACCGGCAGAGAGAGCAATACGGCCTCGGATTCGTTGGCGCGTGTGGGAAGCTTTGGCCGGGGGGACAGCGAGAGCAACATCGCGAACGACACCGTTGCACGTCAGGCGAGTCTTGGGCGGCGAAACAGTGAGGCGCTGACCCTTTCCGACAGCCTGGGGCGGGTTTTTGGCGCGGTCCGGGTCGAGACCGAGGCGCTCGCCACTTCCGACAGTCTCGGCCGCGTCCTCGCTGCGCTTCGCAGTGATGCTGAAATGCTGGTCTTCAGCGATGCAATCGTTGGTTTGCGGAACTACAGTCTGACCGTCCTGCCGAGCCATGAGTTTGCCGTGCCGGGGCAGGCCAAAAACGGAGCCGCGCCGGGGCAGGCCAAAAACGGAGCGGTGCCAGGCCAAACGAAAACAGGCGCAGAAGCAGGGCGCACCAAAACTGGTACCGCACCCGTGCATTGATTGAAAGGAATGGTGAATAGTGAATGGTGAATGGCGGGCCCACGGTTTTTGCTCTTAATTTACTATTCACTATTCACTATTAAGAGTTTGCAAAATGACGGTTCACAAGACACCTTTTGACCAGTTCGCGGTTTCGGTCGATTTTGCCGCTGATATTGGCGCGGGAAACAGCATCGCCAGCATCACGGCAGTGACGGCTACGAGCGATCTGACCAGGCTGGATTCGACCGCAGAAGTCATCGCTTCGAATCCAGCGCCGGCCATTTCGGGTACAGGCGTGGTTTTCACGGTGAGGGGCGGCGTGGTGGGAGAGAGACACACCATCGCCGTGCAGATCGTTTCCAGCATCGGCGAACAGTACCAGGGCGATATGACCCTGGAGATTGTTGCGTAATGGTGAATAG
>Ga0326727_10007726_pt1 | contig 28038 bp, 32 predicted proteins | sample MB2enrmetagenome_FD_207643 | JGI IMG/M metagenome (GOLD analysis project Ga0326727, IMG submission 207643) | Lab enriched peat soil microbial communities from McLean, Ithaca, NY, United States - MB29MY | ecosystem: Environmental > Terrestrial > Soil > Wetlands > Peat | place: USA: New York...
CTCGCCGCGCCGCGCCAGACCGCGTTCTGGTACGCCTCGTCGAAGCGCCCGGCGAGAAAGCCGACGATCGGCCTGGCCTTGGCCTTCATGCACTGCTCGGATTCCATCGGCGCTTAGAATAGCGCCTTGAGGCGGGCTCCGCCTATTCCTTCACCGCGCCGGCGATAGTGCCCTTGATGATCCACCTGTGGCCGATTATGTAGAGAATGACCGTGGGTGCGGCGGAGATGATCGCGGCCGACGCATATTTCGGCATACGCTCCGCGCCGTAAGCGCTCAAGAACGACGCTACTCTAAGCTGCATCGTGAATTTCTCCTGGCTCGATAATAGGACGAGGGATAGGAGATAGTCGCTCCACGCTCCGATGAACACCAAGAGGAGGGCGAGCACCGTGGCGGGATTGGCGAGGGGGAGCATGATGCGGAAGAAGGTCATCGAATGTCCCGCGCCGTCGATGCGCGCGGCTTCGGCGAGCTCGTTAGGAAGTCCCTTGAAAAAGGACCGGTAGATGAGCGTCCAGAAAGGAATGCCGAAGGCGGCCATCGGCAGGAAGAGGCCGTAGAGCGTGTCGTTGAACTTTATCGCGACTTCCATCTTGTAGAGGGGGATAAGAACCATCTGAGCAGGCACGAAGTAGCCGACCATGATAACGTAAAATGCCAGCTCTGTGAACTTGCTCCGATAGCGCGCGGTGATGTAGCCCGCGAGGGCCGAAGGCGGAATTGTCGCGACGATCGCGCCGACACTCACGATCAGGGTGTTGAAGAGCCCCTGGTCGATGCGTACAGCCTTCCAGGCCTCGATGAAGTTGTTCCAATTGACTTGCTTCGGAAGTGCCCAAGGGTGATAGGAGAATTCGAGCTGTGTCTTGAACACGAAGAGGAAGGGCAGGACCAGCGGCACGATGACGACGGCCGCGAGCAGCACGAGTAAGCAGGTCGTGACGATCTCCGACGTTCCATGCCTCACCCTGATCGCCGTTCTGCCGCGCTTGACGGCTGCCTTATTCTCGGTCTGGCTCATAAGCTTTCACCACCCTTCTCCCGCCCGAGAGAGAATTGCGCGATCGTGAAGCCCAGCGAGAGGAGGGAAATCACCACCCCGATCGCCGCAGCCAAGCCGTAGTTCCAGTTTATGAAACCATGACGGTACAGGGTGATACCGAGGGTCACGGTCGCGTTCCCCGGCCCTCCTGTGGTCAGAATATACGGTAAATCGAATAGCTTGAGGCTGCCGACCGTGCAGAGCACGGCCAATATCTGGAAGGGATACTTAAGGTCGGGAATGACGATCCTACTGGCATAGTGCCAGCCCGTCGCTCCGTCGAGCTCGGCGGCCTCGCGTATCTCGTTTGGGATTTGTTCGATTCTTGCCATAAGATAGATGATCGGGAAGCCCGTGTATGCCCAAGTAGCTAGGGCGAAGACCGACCAGAAGGCGAGGTTAGGATCGCCCAGCCAGTCGATGGCGCCCAGCCATTTCCACCCCAGGGTATTCGCGAGGCTCGAGATGACGCCCGACTTGGGCGCGTATATAAACCTACCTATCATTGCCGTGATGGCCGAAGGCAGGACATTAGACAGGTAGTAGATGGATCGCAGAGGCCCCGTCAGCTTGTTCCTATAATAGGTCAGAGCGAACGCGATCAGAAAAGCGAGGGGAAGCTGGATGATTACGCTCCAGAAAGCCCATTGGAAAACATGCAAAAGACCAGTGAGGAATTCTTCGTTGCTGAAAAGTTTAACGTAGTTGTCGAAGCCGACATATGTCTCCGGCCCCATGCCCGTGGACTTGGTCATAGCGATGCGGAAAGTTTCTTCGATCGGGTAATAGAGGAAGATGGCCAGAAACAGGAACGCGGGCAGGAGACAGAGAAAGACAAAAGGACCTCTCCTCCTGTCTCGGATGCGTTTCCTTCCCTTCGAATCGCTCACGTACCTACCTCCCCGGAAAAGTATAATGTGGCCCGCTCCTTTCTCAAGGCAGCGGGCCATCGACAGACCTGCCTTATTTCTTGATTCCGCCCATGTTTTCCACGCAGAGCGCTTCAAACTTCGAGAGCTCCTTCTTCACATCCGTGTCGGGGAGGAAGAAGGTTTGGATCGTGTCGTTGAGGGGCGAGGTGACGGAGGGCGGAAGGTCCTGGTCCCACCAGAAGGTGACGGTCTTGGCGCCGCCGAAGACGGCGGAAGCCTGAGCGGTGATGGAGTTTTTCGCCTTGACGCCGGGAACCGAGCAGATGCGGCCGGGATCGGCGGCACAAGCCTCGGGGCTCATCGCGTACTTGAGGAATTTGACGACCGCGTCCTTTTTATCTGCACCGGTCTTGCTGGCTGCATAGCCGATGTCGGTCATACCCATAAGGTCCGTAGCCTTGCCGACGCCTCCCTTGGCGAGAGCGGGGAAGGCATAGAACCCGATCTTCTGGTCCGTCATATCGGCGCTGGCGAAGTTGGCGCACATCCACGAGCCAGTGACCATCATCGCGGCCTTGCCCGTAAACATGAGCTGCTGGGCATCGCCATAGCCTTCGCCGAGCGGAGTTGCGCCGAAGTACCCGGCCTTGACCCATTTCTGATAGAGCTGAGCTGCCTTCACGAAGGCGACGGAATCGTAAGCGAGCTTCCGGGCGGAGGCCTTCGCTGAAGAGTCCCCACCGTAGCGGTTAGTCATATACATGTAGAGGGCGAGAGCCGGCCACTTGTCTTTCGCTCCACAGGCGAAGGGCTGGATGCCCTTGGCCTTGAGCGTATCGCAGACCTTCTCGAAGCCTTCGACCGTCGCGGGGACCTTGAGGCCATTGGCCTGGAAAATTCCCTCATTGACAAAGAGGCCGGCGACGGCGAAGAAGGGCGCTACGCCGTAGATCTTGCCCTTCCACGTGACCGCGCTGGCTGCTGCAGCGGATCCCGGAACGTCCTTGAGCTCTTTGGTGAGGTCGAGGAGCATGCCCGCATCGGCGTAACCGCCCATCACCGAGCCGCCCCAGGTCTGGAACACATCGGGAAGGCCGGATCCGGAAGCCATCGTGACTTTGAGCTTATCCTTGAATCCATCGTTTCCGAGACCGACATAGTCGAGCTGGATATCGGGATACTTGGCCTGGAAGCCGGCGACAAGGGCCTTGGCGTAGGCGTGATCCGGGCTGTCGTCGGGGATGTCCCCGGCCCAGACGGTGAGCTTGACCTTGTCGGCGAACAGGGACGAGGCCGAAAAGAGGCCGAGAGCGAGAATCGACAACACAAATAGGCTGCGTTTCTTCATGCAATCCTCCTTTGGTGATTGGCGCGCCGCGATTTTGCGGGCGCCTTCAATGGACTCTAGGATACCCCTGCTCTGCGAGTCGCCCAATAGGATAAACGCCACATTCCGAGCTAGGACCTTTTACCTATGGATGATGGTCCAGAATGCTTGCTTGGGCGCGAGCTCTTGATCGAACAAAAGCGGCGCGTTCGTCCGCCCCGCGACGGGGAAATTATTGAGCCAGCTCTGGTCGTCGGACAGGCCCCAGAGCATCACCATGTCGAGGTTCCCTTTTGCAGCTTCCTCCTTGAAGAGCGAGAAAAGTTCGCCGTAACGGTCGGCCTGTTTCCGCAGCAGCGCGTCGTCGATCGGCTTCGCGGCCTCCGACCCACTGTACAGCGACACATCGAGTTCGGTCACCTGCACCTTTACGCCGAGGGACGCGAATCGTTCGATGGCTTGGCGTACAGACTCCACGCTCGGCGAATAGAGCGAGACATGCATCTGCAAGCCGATGGCGCCGACCGGAACGCCTCGCGAGAGCATGCCATGCACGAGGTCGTACATCGCCTCTCTCTTCACGGGGGAGCTCTCGAGGTTGTAGTCGTTGATGACGAGCAGGGCTTCGGGATCCGCCTCGTGCGCGTACTCGAAGGCCCGATCTATATACTCTGGCCCCAGTATCTCGTACCATTTGGAATGCTCCGTTCCCGTCCTGAGCCCCGAACTGTCCGAAAGCGCTTCGTTGACCACATCCCAGGCGCGTACCTTGCCTCGGAAATGGGCGACGACAGTCTGGATATGGACCTTCATGCGCTCCAAGAGGAGGTCGCGCGACGCATCCTTCGACGGTTGATCGGGGTCCGAAAAGAACCAGAGCGGCGTCTGCTGGTGCCATACGAGGGTGTGGCCGCGCAGCGCCATGCCGTTCTTCCGAGCGAAGAGGGCGAGCTTGTCCGCATCCTTGAACCTGAATGTTCCCTCGCTCGGCTGCAGCGCCTCGGGCTTCATGCAGTTCTCGGCGACCAAAGCGCTGAACTGCGACGCGATCAAGGTCGAGCGCGGATTGATAGCGTCCAGGAAGCTTGGCTGGACCGCGACTCCTATCGCGAAGAAAGGGGCGAACGCTTTCTTGAGGCTCGGCAGGGCCTCCTGCGCTCCGAGAGCATAGACGGCCGCGGCCAGCATCGCGGCGGCGAGGACGGTGACTTTCATCCCTTATCGTTCCTTTCGCAGCGGCTTCTGCAGTGCCGGCCGCACAAATAGTAAACGACAGGAAAGACGCGGCCGCCATCGGCCGAACTACCTTAGTAAAAGGTCGTGTCAAATTTTCACCAGAGTTAAGTATATTGAAGATCGGAGGTCAGAATGAGCATCGTTCCGCAAATAGAAAGAAGGAGGGCCTTCCGGGCCCTGGACTCGCGCGCGATACCCGAGGCGGCTCTGCTCCGGCTCGCACAGGCCGCCCATCTAGCCCCATCCTGCGCAAACAGCCAGAACTGGCGCATAGTGACCGTCGTCGAGCCGGCTAGGCTCGAGGCGCTGAAGGCCACGCTCACGAGCGGCAACTATTGGGCCAAGAAAGCGCCGGCCATAGCCGCCTTCGTCACGAGTCTCGACTGGGACGCGCGCCTCGAAGGAGGCAGGGATTACGCTCTCTTCGATCTCGGCATGGCCGCGATGAACTACCAGCTCCAGGCCGTCGAGGAGGGCCTCCTCGCCCATCCGATCGCGGGCTTCGATTCCGCGGCGGCGAAACTCGCTCTCGGAATCCCCGAGTCCGCCGTGCTCGCGACCCTCGTTATTCTCGGTTTCCCTGGCGACAAGGAGGGACTCTCCGAGAAACACCTCTCCGCCGAGGGCGCTCCTCGCGACCGTAAAAGCCTCGACGAGGTCTCGGCCTTCGATACATGGAACGAAAAGCTCGCGCCGAAGCCGAAGGGCTAATTGAGTGGGGGAGAGCGAGGGCCCCTCGCCCTCCCTCTGATTGGCGCAATCGCATTAGAGGCCTATACTAAAGTCAAATATGGCACCCAGTAATGGCAACCGCGTCAAATACCTTATCAAGCCAAATCTCCTTGGAACAAACGGCTGGCTCGCCCTTCGCGAGGATCTTCTGCTTCAAGGAGAGGGGCCGACGGAAGCGGCGCGGGGCCTCGCGCGGCGATTCTCGGCCATAGAGGTATGGTTCTCGGACCTCGACGACTTCGACTCGCGCTCGCCGGCCAAGCGCGTCGCCATGAAGGCCTTAGGTACCCGTCACCTCGATCCCGCCTACCTCAAGTGGGCTTTCGGCACCATCGTCTCTTTTCTGCGCGATGGCAGGTGGCGCACCGAGATCAGCGGCTGGAAACGTTATTACGAGACTTTCCTCAAGCAGGATCGTACGACCGACTGGCTCAAACAAGAGGCATTCGAGCCCCTTGAGGCCTTCTTCACACCGCAGAGAATCGTCTTACTCCTCTATCCGGGCGTGCGGGAATTCTATGCGAGCTTCGGCGCCCGGAAGTACCTGGTCACCCGGAATATCGAGCGTATCGCCTACCGTTACTCCAAGGTTTTGCCCTACACTGAATACTACTACGAAGTCTGCGACAAGGCCGCCGTAGTCGAGGCTTTCATGGCGCTGTACCCGGAGGTTAGGTTCTATGGCTCGGGCGGCGACTCGCCCGAAGATGCCGCAGTGGCCGAATTACTGGACTACTACTGGCGAAAGGGCAGGATCGAAAAACCTCTCTGTCTCTTCAGGGCGCATTCGCCGCGCGCCCTCGATCCCTCATTCAATATCTACGTAGGCAAGAACCGGACAGGGCTCGTCGAGATTCTTAAATCCCCTCGAGCAGTTCGAGGTACTCTTCCAATTCTTCCTTTATCTGTGCCTTCAGCGCCCTAAGCTCCTTGTCGTTCCACACTCCCGAAAAATAGCGGTACCAGCCTGAGACGAGCTGACCGATAGTCTCGTAGGAGTAGTAGGCCTTATCGAGCTCCTCTCGGGACAGGCTCCCGCGATTGTCTCGCAGAGACTGCGTTTTCTGGCCCAAGAAGGCGATCTGCCCTTTTAGGAGTGATTTGAAGACGACGCGATAGCCTCGCCTTTGGCCCATGTTGAAGCAGGAGGCTCCGAAAAGGAGGAGGACAAGGGCTAGGCTTATGTAGAATACATTCATCATGCGGCTCCGATCCTCACTTCCAGTTGTCCGGCAGGTCCGTCTCCTCGATCGAGGAGAGCATCTCTGCGGTTAGGTTTGCGTTGGGCGCAAGCCTGTCGGCCTGCCGCTCGAGGGCCTTCTCGAAGAGGTTGCGCGCGAAGCGGCCATTGCCGAAGCTGTCGTCGCGGCCATCGTAGGCAGCCTTGAGAAAGACGCGGAGTTTGCCCAGGGCGCCGTCGGTAAGCTTCATGCCCGTGTCCTCGACGAACTTGAGGAATATGGACTCGAGTTCCGAAGGCGAGAAGTCGTCGAAGACGAAGCGCCTGCCGAAGCGGCTCGCGAGGCCGGGGTTCGATTCCAGAAAGCGCTCCATCTCGGCGGGATAGCCCGCGACTATGACGACGAGCCTATCGCGGTAGTCCTCCATGCGCTTCAAAAGCGTGTCGACAGCCTCAGCGCCGAAGTCGTTGCCGCCACCCTCGGGCGCGAGAGTGTAGGCCTCGTCGATGAATAGAAGGCCGTCGAGCGCCCTCGCGACCACTTCGTCCACCTTGCTCGCCGTCTGGCCGACGAAGCCCGCGACGAGGCCCGCTCGGTCGGTCTCGACGAGATGGCCCTTCGCGAGGAAGCCCTGGGCCGCGAAGATCTCGCCCATGAGGCGCGCGACCGTGGTCTTGCCCGTGCCGGGCCTTCCCGTGAACACCGAGTGCAGCGCAATGCGCGGCACCTTCATCCCGAGCTCCTCGCGTTTTTGGTACACTCGCATGAGGTTCGACAGGCTCTTCACCTGTTCCTTTATAGGCGCCATTCCCGTGAGGGCATCGAGCTTGGCGATGGCGGCCGCGAGCCTTTCTGCCGCGTCGGGCTTCTCTTCGGCCGACTGGGCAGTGGCGCCCGGTCCCGCGTTAGGCGTAGGCGTCGCGATCGGGCTTCGCGGTTCAGGGTTCAATATCTGGTGCGATATGGACTTGAGGAAATAGGGGTCGCCCCAATCAAGGCCGCCCGCGGTGACGTAGAGGTTCGCCCACTGGACGAAGGCCTCGGCTGCGCGGTGAAAGCGGCCCGTACCTTGGGCCTCGTCTCGGACTTTCAGCGCCGCGAGCCCTGAGCCCCATGACGCCGCGCGCTTGCCGGCTACTGCTTTCTCGATTTCGGGAGCCCACTGGAGGAGCTTCTTACGCTCCTGGGCGCCGATCGTGTCGTCGCGGAAAAACTCTTTCATGCCATCGGGGCCCGGGCCTTCCTTGGGGAGAAAGGCGAGGAGGCTCAGAGAGGCGAAGACGCGCTGCTCGTCGCGAGCCATGCCCACGCGGTCGTAGCAAGCGGCGGCGAGGCCCCAAGCATCGGGCAGGAGGAGGTCGAGGTCGGCGATGACTGCCTCCATGAAGCGGCGTGCGCAGGGCACGAGAGGCATCACCTCGGGGGCGCCCTTCGCGCCGTCGACCATGTCGCTCGCGGGGCCGGCAGCTTGCGGCTTGGGTTCGGGCTGTGGCGCGCATATTTTCCAAGCCTCGCCGCGAGACGACCAGGTCGAGCCGACCGCAAGAGGAACCTTAGGCCCGCCGGAGTCGAGGCCGCGCAGGGACCAGACGCGGAGAGGAGAGGGCCGAGGAGGCACGAAGGCGAGGATCTCGTCCGTAAGCACGAGGAGGCCGTTATTCCCGCCGCCCAAGCTTCCCCAGACAAGGTCGAGAAGACTTGCGCTGTCGTCGACCGCCAATTCCTCGAGCCTCGAGAGAGCCTTAGCAGCGCTCGCTCCCAAATCCCTCGGGCCGAGCTCGCTTATCTTCCTTCTCCAATTAGCCAGCGTCATGGCCTTGATACTATCTATGCTCGGGGCGATGGGCAAGACTGAGCCTGGCTAGAGCTCCGAAGACTAGGAATTTTTTGCAGGCGAAGTTAAAGAAGAAGACCAGGATCGCCGCTATCACCCTCGAGATAAGGTAGTGGATCCGGAGAAGGCCAGTAAAGAGTATCATGCCCAGGGCGTTGAGGGCGAGCCCGGTGAAGGAGATTATAAGGAAGGCGATGAACTCGATTTTGCGTTTCGATCTATCCTCTTCGAAGATCCAGAGGACTGATAGGACATAGTTGAGGATCGAACCCGCGGTGAAGCTCATTACTGTCGCGAGGAGGTAGTCGATCTTGGCGAAGCTGACGAAGGCGAGGCAGAGGACGAAATCCAGGGCGAAGGCGACATTGCTTACCGCGACCGAGCGAACAAGTTGGATCGCGGAGGAATCGGTCTTGCCGTGGAGGAGTTTCTTTAGTGTCATAAAATCCCGCTGTTCCCAGCCAAGGTATCGACGTAAAGCGCGGCTATCATTACAGATTTGGGAATTCGAGCTCGGCCGCCTTTAAAATACTCATTTTTGAAATTGGCTCAGTTTATAAGTACTCGCCAAATGAAAACCCGCACCGTGTTGTTTCAGGTGCGGATTTCGATTATTCAAATTAATTCGGCTGAACAGGCGTCGATACCACGCTCAATGGTCCAATATTGCCGCTGCCATCAACTCCTGCTACGACAAATTCGTAATAATTCGTTAAAATACCGCAATCCCAATATTCAGTTGTACCGCTCGGATTATTACCAGTATCAGTAGTGTTATAGGTGGGCGCGCTCAATCCCGTTATCGAACTGGCACTTGACTTGTAAACCATGTATGACTGCGGCGCAGGCGTACCTGCAACTGCGGTCCACGTTATCTTGAGAGTCTTCGTCTTCGAGGTAGCGTTATTTATTGAGACCTGTACATTTGCAGGAACAAGAGCGGTGCCGCTCGCAATGCCGCTCACTGCACCCTCGCCCGCGGCGTTCGTCGCGCTGACGACTACTTGTATCTGATCGCCATTCTGGTATGTATCAGGGATAAATACATAGGGTGGCGCCGAAATAGAGTCGAAGTAGCCACTGTTGGCATTCGCCGTCGGCGTTGTTCCATCGTCTGTATAATAAACGGTATAGCTTGTAGCGCCTGATACCGGAGTCCAATTCACCGATAGCTTCGTACAAGACGTGCCCGTCAAAGTCACTCCGCCCGGGGCCGCCGGTGCCGACGGATTAGAAGTAGTAGACGAATTCCCTGGGCCTCCGCCGAGCGAGCAGGACATGCAGAATACGAAGAATAGCGAACTGATAAAAACTGTAATGAATCCGTGTAGGTTGAGTGATGTACTTTTCATATGTTCCTCCTTGGTGTAAACACAGAGAACGCAATTTTAACAAACAACTCTTCTATAAAATTATACTTTGCCAAATGGCGCACTGCAATGCGTAATAAGTACGTATTTTCTTCTCCGGGAGGAAGCAGCAGCGTCCGCTCTTGACGGCTTGCGATCTGGATATAATAATTACTATTACTTTATATTTACATGGAGAAACAATGGGGGAAAACGGAGCCCTGCCCTGGCCGCAGGTTAACGATTATTTGCTTCTAATCGGTTCATGTCGGACGATTCGCGAATTGATGTTCACTGCAGTTTCCGAGATCGATAGACTGATTCCCGCGGATGCCGTGGGTATCTTTAGGAACAAAGACGGAGTCTGCCTCGAATTGTCCGGCGCCTCCGAAGCGGTGCAGGCTTCCTACAATGATTATTATAGGACCACCCAGCCCGTCTTTCTCGCGGGAGGCGGAACCCGCTGCGAGCTCAATTTTTTCCTGGCCAATCCGATAATGCAATGGGACAGATACAGAGACTTGGAGTACGCGGTCGACTTCATGCTTCCCAACGGATGCTACAAGACTCTCGCGCAAGGCTTCGCCCATGAGCCTATTTCCCTGTCCATCCAAAGGCACAGGATGTCCCAGGATTTCAGCGACACGGAGGTACAGCTCCTGCGCATCCTGAATCAGCACCTCAACAATTTTTATTGTTGCCTGGATAAAAAAGACGATTCCTACGATGCCATCCGGGCGGTTGAACAAATTGCGGAGCGCTTCAGACTCCTCTCCCACCGCGAGGCCGAGATATGCTACTTCGTTGCTCGGCGGCTGAGCAACGCCGAAATCGGGAGCAGCCTCTTCATCAGCCGCAGAACGGTCGAGAAGCATCTGGAAAGCATCTTCGACAAGCTCGACCTGAACTCGCGCGATGAGCTGCGGAAAAGACTGGGCCAGTCCGTCCATTCTCTCTGAGCCCCGTTATGGTTAAATAGTTCGGGGGCCGTTCATTGGACGAACTCCGAGGTACAATCCGCCGCAAAAGTGCAATTACGCGAGCATTTTTCCATGCGCGCAATCGGAAGCAGCTTTTTCATCGCGAGGGTTGTCCCTAATTGTACTGTGCAGATTTTTCACGATCACTGTGCATTTTTTACATGAAGCCAAGATGTCGATTGCACACATACTGCTCGAGCGAAAATTAGAGATTTAACGATGTTCCGTATTGTGTTCTGATTAAATCCTTTTATGACTTTGAATACTCCTCATCCCAACCTCAACAAGGGCTAGATGCCGTTATATTGGCACGATTATTGCTTAATAGCTTGAGTAAGCTAGGCTGCCGTGGAGTGGCTCGATTTCTAATGAGGAGGATCCTATGAAAAAGTTCCTATTCGCAACGCTCGTGCTCCTGGTTCCGTTCGCGCTATCCGCGCAAACCGCATCGGTTACGGAGGGCTCGCAAAAGAAAGGTGACATACTGAAAGTCCTCAAGCTCACTGATGATCAGATCGCACAGGTGAAGGAAGTCCAGAAATCATTTGTGAGCGAGTTGAATAGCGACCGCGCCCATGTGCAGCTCCTGAATGCCCAGATCAAGGTCGCACTGCTACCCTCAAGCACAGGCCCCGACCAGACCGCCGTGGATAAGCTCATCGATCAGAAAGCCCAGCTGAGGGCGAGCATGCAGAAGGCCTTCATTTCGACCAGGCTGAAGCTGATCGGTATCATAGGACAAGACAAATTCGATACTCTTCTCCGCCTCCGGCATGAGAGGTTCGCTAAGAAAGCATTCTCTAGGAACGGCGCGTGGGAGCGTCATGCGCGTTTCGCAGGGGAACTCTCGTTCGAGTGATGCGTTAAGTCGGCACGGGGGATGGGATGGATGGCGGAGCGCCAGCGCATCCCATCCCATCCCAAGTTCAGACCAGGCGGCAAGTTGTTCCGCCATTTTTATGCGAGGCTTGGCTTGTGAACAGTAAGCTTCTTTTGATTGTGACTCTTTTATCCCTTGCCGTCTGTGTACCAGCTCAGGAGACAGCCAGAACAGACGGTTTGAGCCCTCAAGCCCAGGACATCGCTAAAATGGCTCAGGCTGGTGTAGACGAATCCGTCCTCCTAAGCTACGTCAGGGCGGACAGGATGCCTTTCGCCCTGACGGGCGCCGACATCGAGACGCTCAAAGGGTTAGGCGTTTCGCCGAATGTCATAACGGAGATACTTCGCAGAGATACTGAGCTGAAAGCCTCGGCAGTATCTGCGACGCGGAGGGTGTCCGAAGACCAGCTCTTCCGCATGCGTGGGAACTTCGTCGAGTACGAAGGTAGATTCTATCCGATTCAGTGGGGCCTCAATCCGTCGATTCGTAGCGTCCTGGATGCGGATCCCGTCGCAAATAAAGACATTCTCGCGTTCGAGCACAGCGAGAGTGCTTCGCGGGCTACGTTCTGGGGAGGGCTCGCCCTTGTGATCGGAGGCCCTCTCTACGGAACGATAGCGTCGAACAATGGAGTGCTGAATCCCGCTGTCAACAGCGGCGTAGTCATGGGGTCCATCACGTGCGGCCTCATCTCGTGGATCATCAGCGGGGTCACGAACCATGCCGCGTATTTCAGCCTCTACAATGGCCTGGACCAGTACAACAGGGACCTGGTCGCGCAGAGCAACGGGAGGTGAATTGTTATGAAGAAAAGTTTTGCAGTTGTTATGGCCGTTTGGCTCTTGCTCGGCGCATCAGTATGCGCCATGGCACAACAGGCCGCCAAACAGCAAAGCAAGGCCACAACCGATATCATCAAGATGGCGTCGGCCGGCGTTGGCGACGACGTGCTCTTATCGTACGTCAAAAGCTCCCCAACGCCTTTTAATCTGAGCGCCGATGATATAATTGCGCTCAAAGAGGCGAAAGTCGGAGCCGCCGTGGTCCAGGCCATGCTCGCTCATGACGCGACCGCGGCTCCAACCGGAGCCGCCAGCGCTTCCACGAATAATAATACTGCGCCTGCCGTCAATCCAGATCCTGGTGCTGCCCCGGCGCCCTTGGCCGAAGCTGTACCAGTCGCGCCGGGCTCGGACTACCAATGGGTCCCCGGATACTGGACGTGGGACGGGGGTACATGGGTTTGGGTCTATGGTGTGTGGCAACCTCGGGTGTACTTCGGATGGCACCGGCGGCTCTGGTGGTAATCATCTCGGGCATTGTGCGCTCTCGCCTGGGCAGTCTGCTTTTCTTAATTGCCTTCTTTCCTCTGGTCGCACTGGCCGATCCTGGTTCAAGCTCCGATCAGTCCGCTGCATCGGTCCCCGATACGGGGTTCGGCCCGGGAACCTCTCCTCGCTATGGACTCGCCGTGGCCGAGCTCCTCGGAAGCCAAGTCGCAGTAAATGTTTTCGACCGCTACGTCTCCGACGAGTACTGGGCCGATGTAAACCTGCAGGCCTGGGAAAGCAATATCGAGGGCCCTTGGGTCTATGATCGCGACCCCTGGCCGGTGAACGAGCTGGGCCATCCGCTCCAAGGCGCGATCTATTTCTCGGCCGCGAGATCGAACGGCATGAACTTCTGGGAGTCCTCCTTGGCCTCGGGGGTCGGCGGCGCTCTTTGGGAGCTCTTTGGGGAAACTCACACGCCTGACACCAACGACTTCATCACGACGGCTCTCGGCGGCTCGGTTGTCGGGGAAATATTCCATAGATTGTATGCAGTCGCGGCGGCCTCTGATTCGTCCTGGCGTTTCTTCGTGCCCTCTCTCGATGCCGTGAATGACGAGCTATACGATTGCAACCCCGCTTTCGACGCGGACGAGGGACGGCTGCCCCTCCATTGCAGCGTTGCAACGGGCTTTTCCTATGTCGATGCATCCCTATCTTCCGCCAGGAATATACCGAGCGATGCAGGAACAGGAGGTCCTTCCTGCTTCGCGACCGAGAGCCTCGTCTATGGTCGGCCCTTCGGTACCATACACGCCCCTTTCGACTACTTCACGCAGAGTTTCACCGTGGTCACTGCCCCCCCCGACTATGGACTGGTCTGGTTTTCCTCCGGAGACCTCGCGTCGTGGCCTCTAGTAGATGAGACAAAAGCGAAGCTTGTCGCGGTGACGAATCTCGACTACGACTTCATCTACGGCGACCTCTTTGAATTCTCGACCAACTCATTCGGAACGGGCCTGCGGGGCGAACTGGAAGAACCCGGCGGCTGGAGGCTCTCCGGGGAGTTGCATCTCAACTTTCTCGCCCTCGCAACGACCGAGAGCGTTTATCTCCGCGAGGACCCTGCGATTACTGAAGGCTCCCCCAACGCGGGTAGGGACTACGACTTCGGGTATGGTGCAGGTACCAAAATCAGGCTTGCGGTCTCGCAGCGAAGGGCAGGACGCCTGTCCGTCGACTATGCGCTCTATGACATCCAGGAAGTCCCCTGCGCGGTCCTGTCCGAGGCGGCTTTCGACTACGCCTTCCTCGGTGTCCTAAACGTCTCGTACGAGCACAGGATATTCAGGCACATGACCCTAGGACTGGACTACACTCTGTACCATAAGTATGCGGTCTACGAGGATCTGGCGAGCGTCTACGAGTATGTAGAGGCCTTCAGCCTCGTAGTGAAAATGCAATCATGAATCGCCGTTCCTTTCGCATATCAGCCTGTGCCGCTCTCCTCGCAGTGGTCTTGCTCTCGGGCTGCAGCACGCTCTTTCCGTCGAGCCTCTCGACCATAGACGGCTGCATCTCGTCCTTCATGGACTACATCAACACCCAGCCGAACCTGATTCAGAACGAGCTCTCGCCGAGCGCGAAGGACTACGCGGCCGCGGCCGACTCGAACTTCTGGAACGCCTCTGGTTTCCCTTTGGGCGAGACCTTCGCGCTGCTCAACCAAAGCATCTCGGGGAACACGGTTACGGCGACCCTCATCTCGACACAAACCTACAGGAACGGCGTACCAATCGTTTTCGAACTGACGCAGCTTCCTGATGGAAACTACTCGATCGTTTCCATCACTTTAAATGGCGTCTGCACCTTCGATTAAGCGCAGGAGTGGGAAGAAGGCCGGGCGGGGCGCGATCGTGTCGCGGCTTTATCATGCCGCGACTATTTATTTTTCAACAACTGGGCGATTTCCTTGCGCATGTTCTCAAAGGCGAAGTCGTATGCGGTCGCCCTGCTTTTTGAGACTAGCTTGGTGTTGGCATTCGCGGCGAGGAGAAGCTTGACTATTGGCATATTTCCCCGTCCCGCGGCAAGCATAAGCGCGGTCTGCCCGTATTTATCTATTTCGTCGACTTTAGCTCCGGCTTCCAAGAGTAGCCCGACGATCGGGGCGTTGTCGCTATCGACCGCTATCATGAGGGGCGTCATGCCGCTGCGATCCTTGTAATCGATGCTTTCTTTAGATTTTACAATAGATTTTGTGAGCTCCATATCCCTTTTCTTTATGGCGGTTATAAGGTCCATGGCTCCCCTCCGTATGTCGCACTATATACGAAAGCCTCCATAAAATCTGTGAGAATTCGGTCGTTGACCGGTTCGAGAATTCCATGGCATTACTTTGGGGGGAGGTACCATTAAATGCGAGAAAAGAAAATGATACGGAAAACACTTTTGCTGGGAGTCCTCATAGCACTCCTATCCGGGCTGGCAGGGGCGCAAACGGCTACCGATCTGGCGGCGCTAAAGGGACTTGCGCCGGTGACCGTGCTGGCCAAGTCCGCCGGCGGGAATCAGGCGTTGGCGTCCAACTACGTGGTGACCGGCGGCCTGCAAAACGGCACGATACGGCAAGCCACCCTGCTGCCCTTCGCCGATCAGCAGCAACAGGCGTTGCGCGATGTATTTATCACGGGCGGTAACTTGGCCGAACTGGCCGATGGCCTGGGGACCACGCTCGGCGGTGCCTATCTGGCCCGCGCCCACTATATCGATCCAAACCATTTTACAAGCCTTTCGCCCGCCGTCGCTTCGGTGATAACCCTTGCCGTCGGAACCTCAGGAGCGAATTCCGGTTCCGCCAAGTGCTTCTTTGCCAACGCCACGACCGATGGCAAAAAAACGGTCTCCGCCGAAGCGATGAAAATCCTGAGTGAGACGGGTGGGGAGACCGACATCTTTGGCAAGAGCTATGGTTTGCCGGCAGGATCGCCGGGTGCCGACTCCTACGGCAACTCGCGTCCTTTCCAGACTGAACCGAGCATTGCGCCGATCCTCGGTCCGGACTATTTCAACGTTCCCGCCAATAATTTGGTCTACAGTCGCGGGCCGCTCATGAACCTGGTCGATAGCCCGTCATTCCCCAGCGGCCATACCACCTACGGATACACGGGCGCCCTTCTGCTGGCCATTTTAGTGCCCGAGCGGTATCAGCAGATGATCGTGCGAGGCGCAGAATACGGCAATGACCGTATCTTGGTCGGCGCGCACTACGCGATGGATGTGATCGGCGGCCGGACCTTGGCGCTGTATGACATGGCTCACCTGCTCGCTGGCGATCCGGCGTACGGGAACCAGGACTTTCAAGCAGCCATCCGCACCGCCCGGGCCGATATGGTCGCGGTTCTGGCGGCGTCTTGCGGCAAATCCGTGGCCGAGAGTGCCTGCGAGGACACCGGCAGGTTCAGCAACGCAGCGGCCAACGAGGCCTTCTATGATTCCACCCAGACATATGGGATGGCGATTGTCTATCCCGAAAATGCCAACAAGATCGAGGATGTAGGTACGCTGGCTTCCGAGGCCGGATACCTGCTAACAGCGGCCTTTCCGTCGCTGACTTTGGAACAAGCCGACCGGATTCTGACCGAGACAGAAGGCCCCGGCGGCGGCTTCCTCGACAATGGTTCGGCCTTCGGCGTCTATTCCCGTCTCAACCTTTATGCGGCGGCAGGGCGGGCTGCGGCACTCGGTAAGTGATTCGGAAGAGGGCCCGCTCAATGCGTCCGCGTCCTATTTTTCGATTACAGGGTTCGAGAGAGCGCCGATGCCCTCGATCTCGACCTCGACTACGTCTCCCGAGACCAGAGCGCCCACGCCGCTGGGCGTGCCGGTCGCGATGATGTCGCCCGGCTCCAGGGTGAAGTTATGAGAAATGAACGAGACGAGGTCGGCGACGCCGAAGATCATCTCGGAGGTATTCGATTCTTGCACGATGTGGCCGTTCAGGCGGCATCGAATCGCGAGGCGTTGCGGATCGGGAATAGAGGAGGCCGGCGCTATGACCGGACCTATGGGACCGAAGCCGTCGAAGCTCTTGCCTCGGTACCAGCCCGAGCGATCGCCGTTCTGGATGTCGCGCTGGCTCACGTCGTTGAAGCAACTGTAGCCGAAGACGTACGCGAGGGCCGCCTCTACGGGAACGTCCTTGCACCTGCGGCCGATGATCACCGCGAGTTCCGCCTCGTAATCCGTCCTGGGGCAGGGGAAGGCATAGCGCAAGAGAAAGGAAGAGGGGATGGGGATGGCCGCCCCGGGCCCTATGAGGACATTGGGTGTTTTAGGGAAGAGCACTGGTTCGCTGGGGGCTTCGCGGCTCGCCGCGGCTACAGCTCCGCCCGCGGCCCTCGTTTTTCGCTCCACGGCCAGGATCGAGGGGCTTTCGGCGATGTGTGCTCGGTAGTTGAGGCCTACGGCGACTATCTTTTGAGGATTAAGCACGTAGCTCGAATCGCTGCCTGCTATCGGAAGCTCGACCATGGCGACAGGCTCCTCGCCCGTAAATATAAAGGCCCGAGGCCGCGAGGGCAAGCTCGATTGCCCAAGAGTCGGCTGGGTGCTAAAATGAAACGATACTTGCAGTTCCTAAGGAGCATCCTATGGTCATTCTCACCCTGAATTGCGGATCCAGTTCCGTCAAATACCAAGTCTACGATTGGGAAAACAAGGACATCCTCGCCTCGGGCATCGTCGAGCGCGTCACGATCGGCGGCAGCTCGATCTCGCACAAGGCCAAGGGCAAGGCCGATTACGAAGAGAGCCACGAGTGCCCCAACCACAAGGTCGCGGTCGAGCTCATCATCAAGACCATCACCGACCCCGAGGTCGGCGTTATCAAGGACATGAAGGGCATCGCGGCCGTCGGCCACCGCGTCCTCCACGGCGGGGATAAGTTCACGAAGTCCGTCCTTGTCACCCCCGAGGTGATCGAGGGCTTCCGCGCCGTGCAGGACCTTGGCCCCCTCCACAACCCCGCGAATATCATGGGCATCGAGGCCGCCCAGGCGGTGCTCCCCAACGTCCCCCATGCGGCCATCATGGACACCGCCTGGCACCAGACCATGCCGCCCGAGAGCTTCCTCTACGCCACGCCCTACGAGTGGTATGAGAAGTACGCAGTGCGCCGCTATGGTTTCCACGGCACCTCCTTCCTCTATACGGCCAAGCGCGCCGCCGTTCTCCTCGGGAAGGATCCCTTCAAGACCAACCTCATCATCGCTCACATCGGCAACGGCTCCTCGATCAACGCCGTCAAGGACGGCTGTTCCTTCGACACCTCGATGGGCCTCACCCCGCTCGAGGGCCTCGTGATGGGCACCCGCTCGGGCGACCTCGACCCGGCCGTTCCTTTCTATATTATGCGCAAGACCGGCATGTCCGCCGCCGACGCCGAGAAGGCGCTCAACAAGAGCTCAGGTGTCCTCGGCATCACCGAGAAGTGGGCCGACCGCCGCGATATCGAGCAAGCCGCCGAGAAGGGTGACAAGCGCGCCAAGCTAGCCCAGGATCTCGAGTCCTATAGGGTTAAGAAGTATATCGGCGCTTATTACGCGGCCCTCGGACATGTCGACGCCCTCGTCTTCACGGCCGGCGTCGGAGAGATGGCTCCGACGATCCGCGCCAAGACCGTGGCCGGCCTCGAAGAGCTCGGGATCATCATCGATCCCGACAAGAACGCAAAATCCAAGACCCGCAATGTCGAGACCGACATCACCGGCTCAGGCTCCAAGATCAAGATCTTCGTCATCCCGACCGACGAGGAGCTCGTCATGACCGAGGATGCCTACGCCCTCATGAACGGGACCTACGACGTCCATACGAAGTACCACTACAGCTTCCAGGACAAAGGCTACGTCAACAAGGCGCGCGCCGAGGGCCTCGCGCGGGACCTCGTGAAGAAACCCTACCTCAAGGACCTCGCTGCCAAGATCGGCTAAAATGAGAAGGGATATGCGATCCTTCCTCGTCAAGCGTTTCGAGTTCGCGGTCCCCGGCCGGATAATCTTCGGCCCGGGCACTATCGCCGAGGCGGGGCCGGCCGTCCTCGCGCTCGCTTCCGAGCGCGGGAAGGGAGCCGGCCTCGGCCATAAGCCGCGCCTTCTTCTCGTCTCGGGCGGGAACGAGGATCGTCTCGCGCCCCTTGTCGCCTCGTTGGATGCCGCGGGCATCGAGCGCACAAGCTTCCAGATCCGCCGCGAGCCGCGCTTCGAGGACGCGCGAGCCGCCCTTGAGCTCGCTCGCGGCTCTGGCTGCGATATCGTGCTCGGCTTCGGCGGCGGTTCGGCCCTCGATCTCGCTAAAGCAGTGGCCGCCCTTCTTGCCAACCCGGGGGATCCCCTCGATTACGCTGAAGTGATAGGCGGGGGCAAGCCCCTCGCCCATCCTTCCTTCCCCTGCATCGCCGTGCCCACTACCGCAGGCACCGGCTCGGAGGCTACGCGGAACGCGGTCCTCGCCTCGAGCGAGAAAGGCGTCAAGGTCAGTCTCCGCTCGAGCTCGATGTTGCCTCGTCTTGCCCTGATCGACCCCGAACTCACCTACGGCCTTCCTCCCCGCGTCACTGCGGAGACCGGAATGGACGCTCTTACTCAGCTCATCGAGCCCCTGGTCTGTTCGAGCCCCAATCCCCTCGTCGACGCACTCTGTCGCGAAGCCTTGCCTCTCGTAGCTTCCGCCCTCCTGCGCGCCTACCGGGACGGCGCCGACGCCGAGGCGCGTTCGGACATGGCCTACGCGAGCCTCTCGGGCGGCATGGCGCTGGCAAACGCCAAGCTCGGTGCGGTCCACGGCATTGCCGGTCCTCTGGGTGGAGCCTTCCCCATCCCCCACGGCGCTGCCTGCGCTGCCCTCCTCGCCCCTACCTGTGAGGCGAATGTGGCCGCTTTACGTTCCCGTTCTCCGGAGAGTCCTGTCCTCGCGCGCTATGCCGAGCTAGCGGCTCTGATCGGCGGTAGCCCCTCCATGCGCGCGGAGGATCTGGCTCCTGCCCTTAGAGAGCTCTCTTCTCGCCTAGAGATTCGGCCCTTGCGCAGCTTCGGCATCTCCGAAAGCGCTTTCCGCGGCCTTGCGGCCAAGGCTGCAGCCTCGAGCTCGATGAGGGGCAATCCCATAGCCCTCCTGCCTCTGGAAATCGAAGCGATCTTGGAAAAGGCTACATGAAAATTGTGTAAATAAAACACGCCCAATTCTTAAAAACAGTTAAAAAACGTCAACAACCGCGGGAAACCGTATGAGGCCTGTTGTTATTTCTCGATGACTGTCATATATTTTGTTCACGTAGATATCGAGAGGGAAGTGGAAGACCCTAGGCTTCTCTTCCCTCAGGATAGCGTCAGGGCCTTCCGAGTTAGCCTCCTTACTTCGGAAGGCCTTTTTATTTATACTTAATTTCAATGGATATTAAGGCATTCGATAAATGGTGCCGCTCTTTTCTCGAGATCGAGAGCCTTGCGAGGCTCGACGATTCCCTCAATGGTATTCAGGTCGGCCGTTCCGGAAGCCCGATCGAGACGGTCGCCTTCGCCGTGGACGCCTGCGCCGAGAGCATTCGCAGGGCCCATGCCACCGGGGCTCAGGTACTTTTCGTACACCATGGCCTCTTCTGGGGACGCGCTTCGCGGATAGAAGGGAACCTCCTCGAGAGGATGCGCCTCCTTTTTAACTCCGACCTCGCCCTCTATGCCTGCCACCTTCCCCTCGATAAACATCCCGAAGTCGGTAATAACGCCTGTTTAGCCCGCGCGATGGGCTTGGTGAAAACCCGACCTTTCGGCGAGTACCACGGCGTCGATATCGGCATCCAAGGCGAGTTCGAGACGCCCCTCTCCGTGGATGAGCTCGTCGCTCGAGTGCTCCCCGATGGCTCTCGTCCGCTCTGCCTCATCCCCGGCGCCAAGGCCCTTCTCCGGAGCGCGGCGGTCGTCTCCGGCGGCGCTGCCATGGAAGCCCTGCAGGCAATCGATGCCGGCCTCGACTTTTACGTGACAGGCGAGAGTTCCCATTCGGTCTACCATTCCCTCGTCGAGACCGGCATGGGCTTCCTGGCCGCCGGCCACTATGCCACCGAAGTCTGGGGCGTGAAGGCCGTGGCCGAACGCCTCGCCCGAGAGACGGGCCTCAAGACCCTCTTCATAGACCTGCCCACCGGCCTGTAGACTGCCAACGAAAGGATTCACTATGCAACATCGTGCTCCCCTTGCGCCCTTCGCCTTGAGCGCGGCCATCCTCGTCCTCGATCAGGCATCGAAAGCCCTCGTTGCGGCTTTCGTCGCGCCGAACACGGTGGCCTTCAGCGCCTTCGGCGACTTCCTCTGGATAGTCCGCCAGCAGAATCTCGGCATGGCCTTCAGCCTCCTCGACAGGCTTCCACCCACGCCTCGCGGCGCGGTACTCATCGCCCTGCCCCTTCTCCTCGTCGCCCTCGTCGTCGTCTTCTACTTCAAGAGCGCCGAGCCGACCGCGCTCCAGAGGTGGGCGCTCTGCGGCATAGTGGGCGGAGGCCTCGGGAACGTCATCGACAGGACCTTCAGGCCCGAGGGCGTCATCGACTTCATCAGCTGCAAGTTCTACGGCCTCTTCGGCTTCGAGCGCTGGCCCACCTTCAATATCGCCGACGCAAGCGTCGTAGTCTGCGCTATAATGCTCGTCGTCTCCACTATCGTGACCGACTCAAGGAGAGCTAAATGACCAAGAACGGCAGGAGAGTCCTTTTCCTCATCGTGGCTACCCTCGCGAACATGCTCCTCACGTTCATCATCATCATCGCCTTGATCGTGCTCTGGTCCCTGATAGCGCAGAAGCTCGGCATCACGGCCAATACCATGGCTCCGGCCATCATCGTCGCTTTCCTCGCCGCGGTGATCCTCTCCGGCCTCATCTATAGCAAAGTGCTGAAGGCCTTGCAGAAACGCCCAGACCTCGAAGAGCGTTTCGGCCTGCTTAAAAAATAAGGGGCTCAACGCATGGACTTCCGGGATCGTTTGGCGGCCTTAGGAGTTCGCGTCCCCGACATTCTCCTCCCCGCCAAGAGTATAGACTGGTCGAAGTGGGCGGTCGTCGCCTGCGACCAGTACTCCTCCGAGCCGGGCTATTGGAAGCGCGTTGAGGCCGCTGTATCTGGCGCGCCCTCTAGCCTGAACCTCGTCTTTCCCGAGACTTATCTCGAAGATCCCGACGCCGAGGAGCGCATCGCGTGCATCCAAGACCGCATGCGCGACTATCTCGAGCGAGGTATTCTGTCTTCGGCCGGAGAAGGCCTCGTCCTCGTCGAGCGCTTCACGCCCTACGAGAAGAAACCTCGCGTGGGTCTCGTGCTCGCCGTCGATCTCGAGGCCTACCGCTATGACCGAGGCTCATCTTCAACCATCCGTCCCACCGAGGGCACTATAGCCTCGCGCCTGCCTGCGCGCATGCGTATCCGCCGAGGAGCCGACCTCGAGCTGCCCCACATCATGCTTCTCGTGGACGATCCCGAGCGCCGTGTCATCGAGCCGATCTACGAGAGTCGAGAGCGGCTGCATAAGCTCTACGATTTCGACCTCATGCTCGGCTCAGGTCGCGTCCGGGGCTGGAAGGTCGACGATAGCACGGCGCTCGGGCGCCTCACCGACTACCTCGAGGCCATCCGCGACTGCGGAGACGGACTGCTTTTTGCCGTTGGCGACGGCAATCACTCCCTCGCGACCGCCAAGGCGATCTGGGAGGAGACTAAGGCGGCCAATCCAAGCGATCCGGGCATCATGGACCATCCGGCCCGTTACGCCCTCGCCGAGCTTGTCAACATCTACGACGAAGGCCTGCCCTTCCATCCGATCCACCGGCTCCTCTCAGGCGTGGACGAGGATGAACTCCTTTCCGCCCTCAAAGGCCGCCGTGATGTCGAAGTGAAGCGCTGTCCCTCGGTTGAGGTGGCTGTCGCGGCAGTCGACGCGACCATAGCTCCCAATGACGCCGCTGGTTCCGAGCAACGGATTGCCCTCATTTCGCGCAACGCTTCCTCTCTCGTCTCGTTTAAAAATCCCGCGGCCCATCTCGCCGCCGGCAGCCTCCAAGACTTCCTCGACCCCTTCCTCTCGGCGCACAAGGGCGCAGGCATTGACTACATCCACGGTGACGAGAGCCTCGTCGCCCTCGCCAATATCGAAGGGAACCTCGGCCTCTATCTCCCCCCGATCGACAAGTCGAGCTTCTTCGCCACAGTGATCCGCGACGGCGTTATGCCGCGAAAAACTTTCTCTATGGGAGAAGCTCCGGAAAAACGGTTTTACATCGAGGCACGGAGAATTACACGATAGTCCAGGAGGCGAACATGCATCGCATCGTCTATTGCACTTTTTCTCTTTTATTGGGCGTGAGCTTACTGATTATCCCCTTCTATAATTATAAGAAATACCGAGCCGAGCTCATCAGCAGTGGGCTTGAAGAACACCAGAAAAAATATAGAATCCTCTCGATAATCGCGGGTTGCATTTTTATAGCGCTCTCGATACTTGGACTAATGAGAATTCGTCTATACTAATCTGTTTGCCGAAAATGTGCATATCATGCCGATATATGGCGGATAGAGGCAACAATGAAATCCGGAAGATCCAGTGAGCCGGTGACCACGTCGAAGGTTCCATGACTAAAATGGGGTCCCTCACCATTACTGATTTGCCCATGAATCGAGAGACCCTCTCTCTGACTGGCCTCTGCGCGAAGGAGCGCGGGATCGTGGCCGCCCTTCCCTCCACGGTGGTCCCTGGCTTCAGGTGGGACCGCTTTCTGGATGCCGCGAGTCGCCACAAGGTCACCGGACTTGTCCATCAGGCCTTCTCGAGCGGTCACGCACCTGCGCCTACGCGCGATGTTCTTGTGCAGCTCAAGCGAGAGGCGGCCTCGAAGGTGGCAGTCAAGGCTTTGCTCCTCGCTGAATGGAAGCGAGTCGACGAGGCCCTGCAAGCGGCCTCGATCCGTGTCCTGATGGTCAAGGGTCCGGCCTTGGCACTCCAGCTGTATGGGGCCCCGTGCGCCCGGGAATTTCGCGATATAGATCTTATGGTGGATGCAGGGGCCGTGGAACGGGTGATCGAGGTCTTTACCTCGCTTGGATACGAGACTCTCTACCTCGACTCTGCCGTGGGCACGACCAAGCGGAAGTTCCTGATCGCGACATTGCGTCATATCGTATTCAAGAAAAAAGGATTCCCCGCATTTTTCGAGGTTCATGGAATGAAGGGCGCGGATATCGGCCTCGCGCCGATCGGAATCGAAGAAGCCTTCGTGCGGAGCGAGCGACTCTACTTCGAGGGCATGTCCTTCCCGACCCTCGGGCGCGATGATCATGCCCTGCTCGTGCTCCTCCATGGCGCCTATCACTCGTGGTGCACGCTCCAGTGGGTTCTTGATGCCTCGGTCCTTCTGGAAAACGTATCTCTTCAGCTTTTGCCTGAACCGAACAAAACCTGGTTCGGCCTGGACCCGCAGTATGTTCTGGATTCCTTCGCGCTCCTGGCACGTCGCTTATTTAGCTTGCCTGCGCTCGATTCTCTCTATCCGCCAGAGGGACCGAGGATGAGGAAGGCTACCGCCTTCTCGGAATACGCGCTCGCGCAACTTGCCGGAGACGGAGCAGATCCGACAAACTATATGGCCATCATCGAGAGCAAGATCGCACAAAGCCGGTTGTACCGGGGCTTCATTCCGAAGCTACGCTCATGGTCGTGGATCGTGACGCCGAACTGTAACGATATTGAAGCTTTTCGCGGCGCCGATCCTCCCCTCATCGTGTATTATCTCGCACGACCTTTACTCGTCTTGGCCAGGATCGCGGGGCGTCTAGCCGATCGAAAGAGAGTTCGGAAAACATGAGAGACGTGCACCACTATAGCTGCTACGGTCTCGGCATCGAATCCGAGATAGTCCTGCCCCTGCCTCCTCTGCAAGCGGCCTCTTCGCTTCCCCTTGTCGAGGTGCTAGTCGGAGGACCTGAGGCGCCGGCGGAGCCGGCGCTTCCCTATGACGTGGGGGGCGTCGCCTTTGGTCCTTGCTCCGGAGGCGTTGTTGTTCATATGCCGGGCCTTCCGGCTTTTTTTGTGAGCGAATCCTGTATCCGGATCTGGGATCTCGAGGCCGCAGAGGAAGTCGGGGATATCGTCGTACGGATGATTTTTCTGTTTGTCTTCCAGCTGAGGTCGATGCTGACCTTCCATGGATCTGCGGCGAGCCGTAACGGTAGGGCAATTGCGTTATTCGGTAATTGCGGCGCGGGCAAGTCCACTACGGCGATGGGGCTCGCCAAGCGCGGTTGGGGCTTTCTCTGCGACGATATCGTCCTCGTCGATACGGAGGGAACCATTCCGCAGGGGGCGACGCGCGCGCGGCTCAATTCCGATTCCTTCGATCGCCTCGTGCACTGTCCGCTCTCCTCCGCGCCACGGGACCGGGATGGTAAGTACATCGTGGAGCACGGCGTCGTCGGCAGCTCTGCCAGGCTCGGATGCGTAGTCGTCCTCGAGGCGGCCGCGGTCGATGCCGTAGAGGGGCACGAGATTCATGGGTACACGAAACTGCGCATGGCCCTACCGCATATGCATTCTTTTCCGGGCATAGGCGATCCAGGATCTCGACTGCGCAAGGTCGCCGAAATCTTGGCTTGTGTTCCGCTTTTCGTGATACAGCGCCCGAGAGGCCGCTTTGCAATCGACGAGCTTCTCGATACGATCGAAACACTTTCGCTCCGGGAGGACTCATGATCAAGTTCCCACAATCGCTTGCAGTTAGCCAGCTCGATGACGAACTGGTATTGCTCGACGAAAAGACAGGGAAGTATTTCGGACTAAATCCCGTTGGTTCGCGGATATTCCAGCTTCTAAAGGAAAGCGGCGACGAGGCTCAGGTCGTTGCTGCTCTCAGCGCCGAATACGATGCTCCGAAAGGGCAGCTCACGGCAGACGTAGCCGCGTTTATCAGCACCTTAGCAGAACGAGGGCTCATTGTGGACGATGCATCCTAAGCTCAGGGCTATCCGGCGTTACAACCCCGCCGTTCTCATTGAGCTGTGCAGGCTCTGGCTCATTCTTTTCTACGTCGACGTGCGTCTCGAACTCTTGCCGCCACGCTGGAACCGCGAGTTTCTCTTCCGAAAGGAGCGCGATGGAGCTGCGACTCCAGGCCCGAGGACCCTCGCGAAACTATCGAAGATCGTCATACTCCTTCGCACCGCCGCCCGTTTTCGACTGCGATCCGGCTCTCCCTGCCTCTGCCTTTCGCTTGCCTTGCGGGAACGCCTTGCGCCACTCGGGCTTCGCGCCTCGATCGTCTATGGAGCCCGCAAGCGATCCGACAGATCCAAAGGCATCGATGCCCACGCGTGGCTGGTACTCGGGGAGGCGACACTCGACCCAGGTGGAGACGCGATATCGTTTACTGCGTTTTCCAAAGGCCTCACCGTGCTGTTTCTCTGTCGTTCCCTGGTGCACCTTTACAGATAAAAAAGTAGGCGGTATGCTGGGAAAGAAGTTCATTAATTTCAATACTCTAAAGAGGAGCCGCCAGTATGAAATCTCTTCTACTACCTTCTGATGCACATCCCCAGGGGGCGAGGAAAGTCTACAGAAAGCCTGAGCTCATCGAGCTGGGCAATGTATCTGAGTTGACGAACATGCAGACTTCTGTCTCGACCACTAGCCCCACAGAAGGGAATTGAAGAACATTTACTAAGCATAGTATCCGCCTCTTCTAGCGGGGTAGTCGCCCTCGCGGAAGGGGTGCCTAGGGGCAGACGTTTTCTTTCTCGGCTACGGTAGCCCTATTGTAATAATAGAATCCAGCAAACCCAATGAGCTACGACTGCAACCGTTCGTGGCTTTGCCTGATCAGGTCGTTGGCTTGGTTGTCGGTTGAGCCTGAATCCGTTTAAAGCACGAACATTCGTCCTTTTTTTCTCGACTTGACACTGCCCTCATATTCTGTAGAATGACTTTCACGTTGAACTATTCCGCGCGATATACACATCAGTGCGGATAGAGGAGGAAACCATGGTCATACTTTTGGCGGATGCTTTCGCGCCGGACCTACCCGCGCGCTTAGGCACCTTCGGCGAAGTTGTAACAGACGTAGGTCGCCTGTCCGAGGCTGAGGTAATCATCGTCAGATCCAAGACAAAAGTGGACAAGGCGATGATCGACAAGGCTCCCAAGCTCAAGTATGTGATCCGCGGCGGCGTCGGCGTCGATACGATCGACGTCGAGTACGCTAAGTCCAAGCTCATCGTCGTGGACAACACGCCCGAGGCCTCGAGCCTGGCGGTCGCGGAGCTCGCATTTGCCCTCATGCTCGCCCTGCCGAACCATATCGCCGAGGCGGACGCCTCGATGAAGCAAGGCAAGTGGCTCAAGAAGGAGCTCGAGCGCACCGAATTGGGCGGCAAGACCCTAGGCCTCATAGGCATCGGGCGTATAGCGCGCGAGGTCGCTTCCCGAGCGAAGGCCTTCGGCATGAAGGTCATCGCCTACGACAAGTACGTGCAGAGTTCGGACGCCGCCACGATGGTGAGCCTCGACGAGCTCTATGCGGCTTCGGACTACATCTCCGTCCATACGCCGCTCACCGACGAGACCCGCGGCATGATCGACGCCAAGGCGATTGCCAAGATGAAGAAGACCGCCTACCTCATCAATACCTGCCGCGGGCCGGTCGTCAAGACCGACGATGTGGCCGCCGCCCTTAAAGCGGGCACGCTCGGTGGCTTCGCGACCGACGTGTACGACAAGGAGCCGCCCGAGAATCTCAGCCTCGCCAGCGCGCCCCACGTCGTGCTTACCCCCCACCTCGGCGCATCCACCGAGGAGAACCTCGTTCGCTTAGGCGACTGCATTGTCGATCGCATGCGGAAATACGGCAAGAAATAAGGAAGGTTATAATGAAGCGAGTCATTAACTTTAACGCCGGCCCCGCGGCGATCCCCCAGGAAGTCCTCGAGAAGGCCCAGGCCGAGATGCTCGACTGGAAAGGCACGGGCATGTCCGTCATGGAAGTCTCCCACCGCTCCAAGGAGTACGAGGAGATGCACAACCACGCCCAGGCCTCCTTCAAGGAGATCGCGGGCATGGGCGACGAGTGGAAGATCCTCTTCGTCCAGGGGGGGGCGAGCACGCAGTTCGCCTTCATTCCCATGAACTTCATCCCCGAGGGCGGCTCGGCCGACTACCTCGTCACCGGCCACTGGTCCAAGGCTGCAGTCAAGGAAGCCAAGCGCTACGGCCGGATCAATACGCTCTCGACCGAGAAGGACGGT
>Ga0326727_10007727_pt1 | contig 28035 bp, 25 predicted proteins | sample MB2enrmetagenome_FD_207643 | JGI IMG/M metagenome (GOLD analysis project Ga0326727, IMG submission 207643) | Lab enriched peat soil microbial communities from McLean, Ithaca, NY, United States - MB29MY | ecosystem: Environmental > Terrestrial > Soil > Wetlands > Peat | place: USA: New York...
TCAACCACGCGGCCCGAAGGAGTTCGAAACGGCGGACCTGGACGAGATACAGGAAGAACCAGAACACAAACACGTACCCCACGTAGCCTTGCAGACTATAGCTCGCCGTCAGGAACCAGAAGCTGCGTAGGCGCAGCGGTGATTTGCCGGCCGCCGCCGCACCCTTGGATGGCGTCCGAGCGGCACTCGCCGCTTGCACCCGCGGGGCTGACCGCCACCAGAGCACCGCCACCAGGGCGGCGAGCAGCGCCACCAGCTCGAGCGCCGCGCGCCATCCCCAATGCAGGGCGACGAAGCCGAGCAGGGGCGGCGCCACCGCCGAGCCGATCCCGATGCTCCCCAGCACCATGCCGTTGGCGCTACCGTGCCGCTCAGCAGGCAGAGCCAGCGAAATGGCCCGCCCGGCGGCCGGGTAGGTGGGCGAAGCCACGATGCCGAGCACAAAGCGCAAGCCCAGTAGCGCCGGCAGTGCGCCGATCGAAAGGCCAAACCAGGTCTTGCCCACAACGCCGTGCGCGCAGGTGATCGCCGCCCAGCCGAGCGCCAAGGCTCCAAACAGGCGGCGCGTGGACGCCCGGCCGGCCAGCCAGCCGGACGGCACCTGGAACAGTGTGTAGCCCAGCAGGAAAGCGCTGAAGACCTTGCCCATTTCGAGTTGAGAAAGGTTCAGCTCCGCCATCAGGCGTGGGGCCACCACGGTGACGTCTACCCGACACATATAGCCTACCGAGGCGGCCAGGGCGAGCAGGAACACCAGCCGGCCCCCCGCCGCATTTGCGGAAGCCTGTCCCGGGCCGGGGGCGGCTGGGGAGCGATTCACGGAAGCCTTTTGCATAGCAGGATTTCGGAGTGGCCCTCGACGACGTAGTCCGGCATCTCGCCCACGCGCCAGTAGCCGAGGCGGCGGTAAAGCTCCTGAGCGCGCCGGTTAAACGAAGAAACGCAAAGAAAAATAAAGCGCCGCCCCGTCATTTGCCGTTCCGCAAAGGCGACCAGTTGAGTTCCAATGCCTCGCCCCCGCGCGCCCTCCGGCACCGCGACGCTGGCGATATAAGGAGAGCCCGCGCAGCCGTAAGGGTGAATCAAGATGAACCCGGCGGGGCCGCCCTCGCGGGCCACAAACAGTTCGCTGCCGGGGCGGCGCAACGCCGCGTGACAGCCGTCGAGACCCCGGCGCAAGGTGATCCAGGGCTCGCTCCCCGCCATCAGGCGCGCGCACCAGTCGTAATCACTCTCTTCCGCGCGCTCAATCGTCAGGCCTTCTGGCGTGTGCATGGCGGATTTTTCCGAAACGGCAGAGCGATTTTAGCACAGCGCGGCAAAGCCGCAACCAAATGCAGATGCTGGCCTTAAGACCAACGCTATGCCGAAACTAGTACACTAGCCTCTGGCGGGGGAATTCGTAAGGGTGACCGGGAAAGGACTCACCACAGAGGTCACAGAGTTCACGGAGTCAAGGCGACCTGGCATCTCTGTGAGCTCTGTGCACTCTGTGGTGAATCTTCTTTTCGCCCAGGTGAACCAACAGACCAGAAGAATCATGCTGGTCGAGAATTTCCGCTGGTAGATCCGCACAAGCAGACCGGATGGCAGCATTGCGCGCCGCATACGGTCCCGGCCTTTCCTCGCGAATCACCGTGACGCCGGGCGCGCAACCAATCAGTTCGCTCGTTCCGTCGGTCGAGGGGTTGTCCACGAACAACACTTCGTAGCGATCGCGTCCGATGGATTGCCCCTGCAGCGCCTCGCAGCAAGCCCCGATGTACGAAGCTTCATTCCGATTCGGCACAATCACGGAAAAAAAGGGTGATAAGTTCCGGGTGTCGCCGGTCTTCCGAGCACGGAGAAAAGGGTTATAATGCGGCGGCAGAAGGCGGATTCAACATGGCTCGAAAGTCATGGGTCAGACCTTATCGATGGGTGGCGCAGCATTACGACTTGATGTTTGGATCTTCTCGATCCCCGATCGATGTGGCCCGCGAGCGTGTGCTCTCGAGGATTCTGCCCCGGGTAGCAGCCGCTTGCGACTTGGCGTGCGGCACGGGGACAACCGCCCTGCAACTGGCCCGCAAGGGAATCAAGATGTACGCTGTGGACCTATCCCCTCACATGTGCCGGTTGGCCCGTGCAAAAGCTGCGCGCGCTCACCTTCCCGTACGCGTGCTGAGGGCGGACATGCGAAGCTTCCGGCTGCCGGAAACGGTGGATCTGATCACCTGTGAATACGACGCCCTCAATCACGTTCCTCAACAGGCGGACCTCCGCCGGGTCGCCAAGGCCGTGGAGCGAGCCCTGCGGCCGGGCGGCCACTTCTTCTTCGATGTCAACAACTCTCCGGGATTCAAGCGATACTGGCCAGGCAACGTCTGGTTTGAGAGGCCGGGCGTGGTGATGGTAATGCGCGGCGGCCATACCCCCCCGGCCGACCGGGCGTGGATTGATATCGAATGGTTTATCCGGGACGGAGCCTGCTGGAGAAGGCATCGTGAACGGGTCGAAGAGGTCTCGTGGAGTTCCGCGGAGATCCGGCGCACCTTGCGCGAGGCGGGCTTCGATCAGGTGCGAGGGTGGGATGCTGCTCCCTTCTTCAAGAATAACCCGCTGATTCGCTTGGGATGCCGCACCGTCTATCTGGCCCGCAAGGCCCGAAACTGAACCACTTCGGATTATTCGCCAACTATCCTCCTGCGCCGGCCAATTGCGCAGACGGCTGACCACCCCGGCGCCCGGACAACAGCAGACCCAGCCAGCAACTCACCGGCCAGGTGAGCAGCCAGGACAGCCAGTACCAATGCGGCCAGCCCTTGCTCCAGTTGGGAACTGTCGTGGCGATTCCCATCACTTCCCCAATAACAAAAAACCAGAGCACGTGCAGGCCGGCGCGGCCGGGAGCGAAGCGGGCGCAGACCCACGCGCATAGGATTGAGATGATCACGAAGAGCCCGGTGCTCGCGAAGAGAGCCGCGTTCGAGGGAATACGGCCCCTGACGAAATCCCCCGGGAAAAGGCGGGAAAGCAGCGGGTCCGTCGCCAAGACAAGGATGATCGACAGCAGGTAGCTGCCCACGACGACAGCTATCGATTTAACCATTGAGTTACGCCTCCCTTGCCGCAAGAAGTCATTTCGCAAACTATACACGACTTTCCAGGCCGAGTCTCTATTCGCATAACAGGGGACTTCCTTCCTCGTCTCGGAACGTCGATTCGTAAGGTCTAATCGGAAGTTCAACTCGGGTGTGGTGCTTGTCTTGTCGGCGTTCGAGTTGGTAGAGGAGCAAGAGGGCAGGCGCTTCCACTGCCGTCGCTACGCACAACATAAAGTCAAACCAAATCGGGGGACTCGAGGCGGGTAGCTTCCCAGGCGCCAACCTGCGAAGAGTTTATCAAATCGAGGGGTATGAACAACTGTTTCAGGCGGTTACGACAAGCTGCTCGACGCGTTGCTGAAGACGTTTTTTACAACCGACCCCAGACCATGAATCACAGTGATGGCAACCAATGCAATGAACATCAGGAGCAGACCGTATTCCGTCAGGTCCTGGCCCTCGCCGTCGTTCAACACTCGGCGCAGCAGGATTCTCATAGCTTTTCCTCGTCAAACAACGATGGTGAAGAGTCGCTCGTTCTTTGCTCTAGGGCTGCGTCCGGGACAGCCACCCGGGGCGGGGGTCGTACGTAGAACGGCCATGGGCCCCGAAGAGAAGAGGCACCACCCTTGCAGATGGCTGCCTTCTTCCGTGAGCACGATCCGAGCGGCAAGTATACCAATTCCGCCTTGAGCCGCAAAGGTACTTTGGTACCTCCGCGCTGGGCTTTCTCGGAGTTGCCTGCTTAAGGGAGTGTGTGACGATGTGGTGTGGTATAGGGAACCCTTACTCTCGGAGAGGACGTTACGCGTTCGAGTGATCCGGGTACGTCGCCCCGTCGACTTCCCAGAACCCTGTTTGATCGAAGCTGCTGGGCGGCGGACGCTCGCCTCCAGAAGATGGAACTACGTACGACTTGAGGATCTCATGAAGCCAATATCAGATCAAGCGGACGGCTCGGCGCCTTCCGGCATTTCAATCGAGAGCGGCTCCGTGGACCGGGGCTGATACTTGAATCTTAACGCCTCCCAAATAACCTGAACGATGGAAGCACGGTTTTCAAAGAGTACCCGCACCCATTCTCTCTTCCTCATCTGCGGGAAATAAATTCCGCGGAACGCCAGGCGGCCCAGCAAATGAATGATTCGGTCCGTGAGATCTCCCGGTTCCAACCGGTTGATTGCAGCGCTGTTCGTTGCCGCCATATAGGATGCACCCCATGCCTGCCTGATTTCTTCCTCCGCTTGTACCGGAGAAATCCCCAGGGGCGAGAAATCCATCGTAAAGGGCTGGAACTCTAACCAGTGCTTGGGTCTGGTCAGCCGGCCCGCTGCCAGGAGTCTGTCGTAGAGGGGCGTCGACGGGTAAGGCGTCAGCAGTCCAAAAACCGGGAGCCCCGGCGGCCAGGTGCGGATGACATCGAGAGTGCGCTGCGCTACTCCTGGGGAGTCGCTGTCCATGCCAAAGATGAAGGAAGTGATTGCGTAAAGACCGTAACGCTCGAGGCTTTCCAAAATCCCCTTGTACTCTTCCGGCTTGTTGAATCCCTTGCGCACGCTCTTCAGGTTCTCGGGGTCAATGGACTCGAGCCCCATGAAGATCCATTTGCCGCCACTTTCGGCGATGAGCGAAACAAGCTCCTCGTCCCGCAAAAGGTTCATACTGATTTGAGCCACCCAGGGCACCTGGGCATCACGCGCGATGATGTCACGCAGCAGCGACTTGGTGCGCCGGGGATTGATGGCGAAGTTGTCGTCGATGAAGAAGACGGCGATTTTCCCCTTCTGGCGCTTTTCCAGTTGCTTCAATTTCAGAAGCTCGTCCACCACGCTGGCGTTCGAACGAAAGCGGATGGAATCTCCAAAGAAACCCGTCACCGTGCAGAATTCACAACCGTACGGGCAGCCACGGCCGGACTCGATCGGCACCATGTGGAAGCTCTGCCACGTCATGCCCGCCAGTGAAAGTAACCGGCGCGCCCATTTGGGAAAATGCCCCACCAGGTTAAACTGGTCCAAATCCATCTGATCCCATGGAATCTCCGGATAGTCCGAGAGAGAAGGCTTCACCTCCTTGCCCGCTGCATCGACCGGGGCATAAATCTCCTTCAACTCCCCACGTTCCGCATCGGCCACAATTCGCGGCCAGGTGTGGTCGGCTTCGCCGAGAGCCACCGCGTCAGCATGGCGCGGCCCCCCGTCGCGCCCCAGCGGCTCGTCCGGGACCTCGGTCACATGCGGTCCTCCCATGACGACCGGCACTCCTACCGCACGCACCGCATCAGCCATCACGTAGGCTTTGCGAATCATGCGCGTCATGGCGCCGATTCCGACCAGCCCGATGCGTTTCTCGATGACATAGTCGGCCAACTCGCTGGCGCTCAAGCGTTGCGCGTTGCCGTCCACCAGGAAGACTTGATGGCCCGGAGGAGTCAGCGATCGCAGCAGAAACATCCAAAGGTGCGGCATGAAATTGTTGGTGATTTCATTGTCCGGATTGTAAAGCAGTATGTTCATCGAGGTTACTCCCGCCGATCAAGCCGGGGGTGGCAAAAATGCTCCCCTCGGACGCGTGCCGCATCCAACATAATCATGCAATCGACACGACCAAGAATTTGGTGCCTGCCCTGAAACCGAGTGTTCAACCCACCGTCCACAGAGGAACAGGCTGCCACCAGCCGTGACGGAAAGCTGTGCACTTTTGCTCACTTTTGAAATTCTCTTAGAAGCGCGCCTCTGGCGCAGGGCCGGGGGTATCGGGACGCGGCGACCGCCAGTCGTGAAGGACCATGCCCTGCAAGGAACCATGGACCCGTAGTCCGCCGTTGTAGGAAATGTAGCCGAGCTTGCGGAACTTGTTCATGAAGTGGCTGACTCGTGATCTGGTGGTTCCAACCATTTGCGCCAGGGTATCCTGGCTGACCGCAGAAACTGCCGGCTCAGGTTTGCGGCCTTCGCCGAAGTGAGCCAACCTCAAGAGCACGCGCGCCAGGCGCTGCTCACTCGAACTGAAGTGTTGGTCGAGCAAGTCTTCGGCAATCCTGCCCGCCCGTGAAGCCAAGTAGGAGATGAAAAGCCGGGCGAAGTCAGGCTCCTGATGGATCATGCGGACAAGGACTCTTCTTTCTACCCGGGCGATCGAAGCTTGAGTGAGCGCCGCCGCTCCCGTCATTCGCAGAGATCGCTTGGCCAAGCATCCCGTTCCAAAGAAGTCACCACGCCCCAAAACGGCGATGACCGCTTTCTTGCCGCTCTGCGATGTCACGGTGAGCTTGACGTTGCCGCCCTGGATGTAGAACGCCGCATCGGCCAGATCCTCTTGCGAATAGATGGTTTGCCGGCCTAGGTACTCCCGGCTTTTTTCTTGAGGGCCGATCTCTTCGAGGAATTGCTGGAAGCTCGAAGCGCGACTTCGTCTCTTCATCATGCATAACTCCACTGCCGGCGCGTATGGACGATTCTGAACTACACAACGTCACCCATGAGGACGACCCGATTCTCAGCTCGCGGGCGCGCGCGGGTCTGTGCAATATTGCTCAGCATCTGCTAGCCTATGTTCAGGTTTCAAACTCAGCCGGCGCTGCCTCGATGCTAAATTCGGTCGTTTCTTTTTCAATCCCCAGTCTGTTGAGCTCACCTTCAAGTTGTGCCGCCAGGGTGCTTGCATAGCGTATGAAATGGTGTCCCGAGAGCAGCATTGCAAACCCCAGGCTGAGCTTCGCCGGCTCGAAGAGCCAGTGGGCATGAATTCGCAGCAGAAACTTCCAGTAGGCTTTCCGATAGGAGGAGAGGAAACCTTGGCGGAGTATCGAGCGAACCAGGATCCCCAGCTTGGGCCAGAGTGGAATATCCGGTGGTTGTTGCGGCCGGCGGGTCTTCCAGTGCAGAAGCGAACGATAACAGCGATCGTAGAATGCCGGGGCATCGTAGAGGGATAGCAGTAACCCTCGGAACCCCTTCAGCAGAACCGGCAACGGGATCAGCGTCCGAAAGTTGGGTGGATCAAAGTTGCTGGTGGCGGTGCTTTCCATGCGTAATCGGTCTTCTTTCAGCATCCGCTCAAAGAGCGGCGTCGTGGGTGGCGCCTGCAAAAACCCCACCATCGCCCAAGGGATGGCGGCGCGCTCGATGAAGTCCCTCTGCTGTTCAAAGACCTCCTCGGTGTCCGAATCGAAACCAATGATGAAACCCGCAGTCACCCAAAGACCTTGGTTCTGGATAAAGCGGATGCTCTCCAGAGGATCCCGCCGGAGGTTTTGAAATTTCTTGGCTTCCGCCAGGGATTTGGGGGAAGGGCTCTCGATCCCGATAAAAACGTAGAAAAAGTTCGCCTTCACCATGGCCTCGATCAATTTCGGCCTTTGCGCGAGATCGATTGAGGCCTCGGTGTAAAACAAAAGCGGATAGCCATGAGATTGCTGCCACTCCTCGAGCGCCTGGGACAGCTCGAGCGCCAGTTTGTGGTTGCCGATGAAGTTGTCGTCGACAATGAAGACTTGCTCGCGCCATCCGAGCTTGAATAATGCCTCGAGCTCCGCCAGCAACTGGCTTGGGTGCTTGGTTCGCGGCTTCCTTCCGTAAATAGTGATGATGTCGCAGAATTCGCACTGGAACGGACAGCCCCGGGAGAACTGCACCGCCATGGAGGCATATTTTTCGAGTTTGAGCAGGTCAAAGCGTGGGAGGGGCGTCTTGCTGACATCGGGCTTGTCTTCGATCACGTAGAGCCGTTTGGCAGTGCCGCGCTCAAGATCGGCTGCAATCTCAGGAAAAGCCTCATCAGGCTCGCCCACCACGACGTGGTCGGCGAGCTGAAGAAGGAGCTCGGGTTCACTGCTCGCCAAGGGGCCGCCGACTATTGTCCGCCGGCCCAGCGCGCGGGCCCTGGAGAGGGTCTCGCGAATGTCATCCTTCTGGACGCGCATTCCGCTGACCATGACGAGATCGGCCCAGAGGATGTCGGTATCCAGCAACTCCTCGAAGCTTCGGTCGATCAGCCTTAGGGTCCAGGTCTTCGGACAGAGCGCCGCTACCGTGAGTAAGCCCAGCGGCGGCTGGTCGGTCTTGATGGGAACGAGATCGAGGATCCCGTCGAAGCTCCAGAAAGAGGACGGGAACCGCGGCCAAACCAGGAGAACGTTCAGTACCGAGCCGAGAGGGGCGAAGTGCGGCCGCCCGCTTGCGCCCTCTGTGGCCGCGGGATTAGCGGGCTCTTGAGACTCGTTCAATTGAGACACGCCTTTGCCTCCGGTAAACTCAGCCCGGCGCTCGCCATAAACCTGACTCCGGGTATACTGGGGTGGCCGCCCTCCAGTATACTCTACGGAGTTCTATGACGGCGCTTTCGAATCGCAGCGAAGCCAGCCTTGAGCGGGACACGGTATCCTACCCTCAGCCGTGGGGTCAAGGTGTTCAATTTTGCTCACTTTTTGAGTTTTGTCGGAGTTGGGCCGCCTCGAGTCGATGTAGCGCCGACCTTTAGGTCGGCAGGTGCTGACCTAAAGGTCAGCGCTACAGGTAAACGCAATTTCCGAACGCAGCACTAGTCGTGCAGGATAACGCTCAGCAGGCCGCTGTTGACGTTAAGCCCACCGTTGTAGTCGATGAAGCCAAGCTTCTTGAACTTGTTCATGAAATGACTGACGCGCGACCGGGTGGTGCCGACCATCTGCGCCAGACTCTCCTGGTTGATTTTGGGGAGAACTGTTTCGGCGCGGCTTTCTTTACCAAAATGCGAAAGCAGCAGGAGAATTCGAGCCAGCCGCTTCTCGCTGGAGTTGAAAAGCTGGTCAACAAGATCCTCTTCATAGCGGATGTTACGGGAGAGCAGATGGGTGACGAATAACTCTGAGATGTGGTGCTTTTCGTGAAGCATGCGTGCCATGGCGGCCTTTTCTAGCCTGACCAGCGTACAATCCGTGATCGCGGTAGCAGTCGCCATGCGCAAAGGCTGACCTGCGAGACAACCCTCACCGAAGAAATCACCAGGGTCCAGAATAGCCACAATGGCTTCCTTACCTTGTTTGGACGTAACCGCCAGCTTCACCTTGCCGCGGCTGAGGAAAAACACGGCATCGGCAGGATCTCCCTGCCTAAAGATGTGTCGTTTTCTTTCGGTTTCTGTAACGGTCTTTCCGTAGGACACCTCAGTGAGCAGGGACTCCCAATCAGCCGGCTGGCTTTTCTTCCGCGCCACGACAGCCCTCCTTCCACCCGTCATAGCAGTCACCTCGTATCAAGAATGAGTGGTTTTTGGTAACGACCAGGCACTGCCTGGCGGACTGTGTTCGCCAACAGCACTCTTACAAACGCCTTATGCTAGATCAATCCCCGGCTAAAGTCACCACAATTCTGGGTACAGCCCCGCGTCTGGGGTATCTACCTTCTGGAACCATTCAACGCCGGGCCTGGGCGGTCACGCCGGGAGTAATGCGCGGACGGGTCGCAGGATCGAGCAGGTTTCACACCTCCACCCCACGCTCGTCGCCACTCTGCCAATCGCCAGAGGGCAAGTCGCGTAGAATCAAGCCATGCGGAGCTGGAGGAGTGTTAAGGTTGCGCTCCCGCAGAGAGCTGGCGGGTCATTATGAAGAACACGAGTTCAATCTTGTTGCGAAGGCCGACTTTGACCGGTATCCGAACAATGCGACGATGGATCGTGCTTCGGCGTAGTGAAAAGTGATGCGCCATGTCTTTGTTTGAATATCCCGCCACAATCAAGGCCATGATTCCACGCTCTTCCTGGGAAAGACAGAAGCTCTCGCCGTCTGCCGGACGGCGAGAATCGGCCTGGCGAGGCCCCCTCGCCAAATCTGCCACTGCCGCTCGCCCGAAAGAAGCCCGGCCTTGGACTCTCCCTAAGCTCGTCGGGATGGCTCGTTCGCGCGCCCAGCGCCCTCGAAGCTTGGAATGCCGGCGGAAGTACTTTCCTTATTCAATGATTACTCCTCAACTTTCAGGCGTTTCTCACCGTGCAGGCCCGGACGGGTCCACCCGGCACTACCCGCCGGAGGGATTTCCGCCCTGCAGGGTCCGCCACAAAGAGCAATCGATAGTTCTTCAGAAGCCCGCCGACTCGTCGTGTCGGAGGGTTCCCGGCCTTAATAATCTCGCCGGCGGCCGCCGAAGCCACCACGACCGCCACCCCCCCCGCCGCGGGGGCGCGAGAAGTCCGTGCGCGGCGGCCGAGCTTCATTGACGGTCAAGGGACGGCCCTCGAGGGACTTTCCATTCAGCCCTGCGATTGCCTTCTGAATGTCTTCGCCCTCGCCGAGTTCGACAAAGCCGAAGCCTCGTGGCGTCCCTGTCATCTTGTCGCGAACCACCACCGCCGAGGCCACTTGAAAGCCTGCGCCGGTTACAAACTCGCCGAGCGTCGCATCGGTAGCGCTATGGGGTAAATTACCTACGAAAAGTTTAGTTGCCATGTTTCTCTCTGTTCCTCCAAGGTGGAACGGCCTTTGGGGCCTGCTCCGTTAGGTTGTACTTCAGGTTGTAGTTCCCCGGGACGATGCCCGAGGCGCTCCGGGGATGAAGCTCCCGAAGCCTGTTGTGCGACGATGGCAGCCATAGGCGGGTCACACAGAACGTCAAATGGGTTCATCTCCGCCCCCACTAATCTTCCGGCCTGCCGGCCAGCGGCACGACACGGCCCTCCTTCTTCTTTGCCTGAGGCTTTTTCGGATTGTGCTCCTTCAAGTAATCCTTGATGTCCCGTTCCCCGATGCTCAGGCAGTCCCCAGCGCGCGATTCAGAGGTTTGCCCTCGTAATTCCTTGACCAGGCGCGCATAAGAGATGCCCGGACCATCTTGAGGGGCTAGACAATCCGGCCGAAACGCCTCGGCTTCGACTTTGACAGTGAAATCGCGTACCTCATGGGGCGCATCAATCACATGAAAGGTATAAATGCGAGAACCGATAGCAGTATCGAAGCCCACATATTGAATGTACACGCCAGAATCCTTCAGCTTGACTCGGTTCGCGTCCTGTGATTGGTTATCAAGAGTCTAACCATCATTGAAACCCTCGTTCCCTCTTGCTGAAGGTCGTTTCGTATTCACCAAACTCAAACGAGGGCAACTCGGCGGTGTTGATCGAACCGAGCTGCAGCATGAGATAACCAGACTTAGTTCGGGAGATTAAGGGCGTGGCTAAGAGAGGCTCCTCTCGTTAACCATCATGGGTGAATTTACTTTACTTGTCAAGATAATTATGCGAATCTTTTAGAGTCGAATCGTAATGAACTTCTCTAAGTTAACCGGGGGGGGGGGATAGTTTCCATGGATCTGCCTTTCATCATTCGACAGCGGCTTGAGCAACTAGGACACGAGCAGAGGGATTTGGCGGTTGCTGCCCATGTCACGGAGTCTTATATTTCGCAGTTGCTTACGAGGAAAAAAGCCCCTCCCGCCCCTGAGCGGACAGATATCTACGGCAAGATCGAAGAATTCTTGAAGTTCCGGCACGGAGAGCTCACGAAGCTGGTTGAGTTGCAGCGCCAGGAAGAGTTGAAGCGGAAACTGGCCGATCCACCCGCACCTTTGTTCAAAGAAGTTCGCGAATTGGTCCTTCGTAAGTGCAAACTTGACAAACAGAAGCAAGTCAGGATGATTTTCGAACAACAACCTTTCGGTGAACTTGAACTTCTGGTCACCCAAAAACTTGTGGATGTTGTCAAGGGAGTTACCAAGCAAGAACTGGAGAGCGAGAGCTGGCTCCGCTTGGTCGTAAGGGTTAGTGATCGAAGTTACGAGGAGATGCGGGTGGCGATTCTCGAATTCCTGGATACGGACGTATTCAATGTGTCGAGTGAGCATTGCACCTCTTTCCTGGATCCCCTGATCGAATCTTGGGATATTGACCTTGCGAATTTTAGCCTTGAAATTGTATTGAACCGCAGGATGGCCCCTCGGCACATCAGGAGGTTTGCATTCGTTGAACAACCCGAAATTGCCGGCGAGGAGGAGCGGGGGCTGAAGGACTTCCTACACGATACTTCCCTCAGTGGTGGGGCCACCGAAGCAGAAACCGAGTTCTTGAGGGCTCTAAGATTTAGGGGGAGACACCCCACTCCGCTCTACTACTACCGTGAATTGCAAAATCTTCGCGATCCCTTGCATTTTCGAGGTCCGGTTTTGCAAGTACCGGGCGCGCCGGAGTCCGCAGACCTTCCGCAAAATGCTGACCGTTCCAAGACTCAGCTGGCATCGTAACAGGCTGCTGAACAGGGTGTGGCGGCGCCGTTCAGGTTGGCAGACATTATGCGTGGCGTGGAGTCTCCGCCTTTGAGGCTCTTGTTCGTTTAGGGGAGGAAACTTTGTCGCCTGCACTTCAGGAACAGGAAGACCGGCTTCGCGGGCTCATCAACATGGGCAAGGAACGGGGCTATGTCCTGTTTGACGAGGTGAACGAAGTTGTGCCCGGCGAGACGCACACCGCCGCGGAGGTTGGCAGGCTGTTCTCCGCCTTCGAGGGCCACGACCTCCGCATCTACGAAGACGCTCCTGTAGCGGTGCCTGCAAGCGGTTTGCCGGGGGTTGCTGAACACGTGGAAAGCGAGACGGGAGAGGATTCCGTTCACGTTGAAGAGCCTGAACTCGACGACACCGCATCCTTTCCGGACAAGACCAGCGATCCAGTCCTGCTCTATCTTCGCGAGATGGGAAGTGTGCGACTGCTTAAGCGGGAGGAGGAGGTGGCGCTCGCCCAGCGCATGGAGCGCGGCCGTGCGCTGGTGCTCAAGACCGTTTCTCGTTCTCCGCTTGTCCTCGAAGAGCTGATCGAAATGGGCAGGGAGTTGCGCAACGGTACACGTTCGATTAGAGAGGTCGTCCATTTCGATGAGGAACATGTGACGGCAGAAGAAATCGCCAAGAAGACCCGCCAGACGCTCTGGATTATCGACAAGATTAAGCGACTCTACGGTGCAGGACTTCAACAGGCCGCTCGGCTAAGCAACCTTGCGGGTTCAAAGCAACGCGCTCGTCTCCGGGCGCGGCGCCAATTGTCGCGGACGCGGGTTGAGATGTCGCGACTGGCTCGCTCGATGGGGTTGCACCCGCTCGAAAAGAAGCGCCTGGTTGAGAAGTTGCGGCGCCAGGTCGAGCGGATTCATTCCTTGGAGAGTGGGACGGTCCGGTTTGTGCCGTGCGCGGGCGCCGCGCCCGGCCAGTTCGCCACTTCGCGCAAGGATCGGCGTTCGCGTCGCTCCCAGCTAAAGGAAATAGAGGAATCGAGCCGGATCGGGCTCACGGCCGCGAAGCGTTCGCTGGCTCTGATCCTGCGCGGCGAGGCCGAAGCCGAACGAGCCAAGAAGCAGTTGACCGAGGCCAACCTTCGCCTGGTGGTGTCCATCGCCAAGAGGTACGCCTACCGCGGTCTGGAGATTCTTGACTTGATCCAAGAGGGCAACATTGGCCTGATGAGGGGGGCCGACAAATTCGAGTGGCGGCGCGGCTACAAGTTTTCCACCTATGCCACCTGGTGGATTCGTCAGGCGGTCTCACGCGCCATCGCCGATAAGGGACGCACGATTCGAGTGCCGGTGCACATGTCCGCCGCCATCATCAAGCAGAGTCGCACCATCCAACGACTCGTCCAGGAACTAGGCCGCGAGCCCACTACTGAGGAGATCGCCCGGAGCCTGGAGGTCAGCGTCGAGAAAGTGCACAGCACCAAGAGGGTTGCTCAGCGGACCATGTCTTTGGAGACGCCCATTGGAAAGGACGGCGAGTCGGACCTGGGCGACTTGATCGAGGACAAAGCTCTGGTTTCGCCGTCCGACGCGGCCATCAAACTCAACCTGAAGGAGCGGATGGCTGCCATGTTGAAGACGCTCACCACCCGCGAGGAAGCCATAATCCGCATGCGGTTTGGCCTGGACGATGGAACCGAACGCACTCTTGAGGAAGTCGGCCGGATCTTTGCCGTTACTCGCGAGCGGATCCGCCAGATCGAAGCCAAGGCGCTGCGGAAACTCCGCCATCCGTTGCGGTCGAGGCATTTTCGGGTCTTCCTCCAAGACTCCTGCTAAGATAGCAGGGGGGCCGCACCGGCCCTCAAAACCCGGCGACTCCGGGAATGTAGATTAGGCCAAGGAGAGAAATGAAAAGCCTTTTTGTTGGTAATTTGAGCTTCCAGACGACGGAAAGCGATTTGACCACGCTGTTCAAAGGGTTCGGGGAAGTTAAACGGGTCCAAATTGCGAAGGACCGGGAAACTGGCCGGGCCCGCGGGTTTGCTTTCGTCGAAATGCCCAACGATGAAGAAGCGGCCAAGGCGATTGCCGGCCTTGAAGGAAAGTTGTTTGGCGGCCGCAACCTTAAAGTGAACGAAGCGCGTCCCAGGGCGGAGCGACCCCCCACCCGCAACAGTAGCGGTGCAGGGCCAAAGCAGGGTAGATTCTCAAATGAGGACTACAGCGAATCCGCACGCCAGCCGCGTGAACCCCGCTGGTAGTCCCAACCGATGCGTTGGGAATATTGTCAGCGTACATTCGTATTTCCAAGGAGACTTGATGGCCACTACCCCCGAGAAGCGTCGGAAGGAAATGAAACGATTGGAAAAGCAGCGCGAGAAGGCCGAACGCCGCACCCAGAGAAAGCTCGCCAGCCGCCGGCAGAAAGAGCTTCTCGCCGATGGCACCAACCCCGCGGGCGGCGAAGCCTTGACAGCAAGCGCGGCCGAACCCTCCGAGTCGGCGCCTCAAGATTGATCCCCCCAGGCCGGGCGCACTCTCTTGTCCCAATAGGGCGCCGCCCCACCTCGCTCACTTCCCAATGACGGCTATCGTGAAAGGAGAAATCTGGTTTGAGAGCTTCTTGCGACGCGCGGGACGGGGTTTGGGCGGAGGAGCTTCGTCGGTAAGTTCGACAGTCATGAGCCGGGTGACAAATTTCTTGATTCCGTGGAGGTGGAAGTCGATGGAGGTGCGCTCCGCGTCCGATTGTGTCACCGCGCCGAGACCGTACTGAGCATGCCTGACGAACTGGCCTTCCGCGAGTACCTGCATAAAAGCCTCCTCGAACACGATTGCTAGATTCTACAACCCCCGCCTTCCGTTACTCCGGAGGGCGCCGAGGGGTTCTTGTGCCATCCGCGATGGCCGGCTGGGCTATGCGGCCACCGCCATGGCCTGCGTTCGTCGCAAATTCAAAACGCTCTCCATGGCACACGCCAGGACGTGAGCGAGTTCATCGCTCGACATGGGAGGCACAATGAAGTCAAATGCCCCGCCCACCATCGTGTCCGCATAGAGCTTGAGATCGGCGAGGCGAGACACCACGATGACCTTCACGGGCTTCAAGGCCCCAAGCGCCAGCTTGACGACGTCCGCCCAGTTGCCGTCAGGAAGCAGCGCTTCCGTGAAAACCAGATGCGGTGGATCGGCCTCGCGGAGAAGCGGCAACGCCTCTCCGCAGGTTTTCAGCCAATTGACTTTGACCGACCGCCCTTCCAGAGACTGTTTCAGCAGGCGCTGCGATTCCGTGGACTGGTGCAACAGGAGCGCTGAGATTTTTTCCTTCATGGGACCTCCTTTCGGGTCCGTCGGCCGGCAACAGGTTTTTCCTCCGCCGGCAGTGCCGATCCTTCCAGCCGTGGCTGGAGGCGAAGGGCGGAAGTTGAGCTTGTTTGCTTGCCGGGCTCTTTCCAGCGATTTGAGCGATTGCAAGGTGTGCTCCGCCTATCGAACCTCAACCTTCCCGACGTCCTCACCCTATTGGCTTGAGTGACCGCGAAGATGTGCTGTCATGCTCGGACGCGACAATGGCTGCAGTCGTTGTTTTACTGGCCATGGCATCGCGTATTTCTCGGAGGCGCTTCCGCAGCAGAATCCTGTGCTTTCGTAACCGGCCGAATCTGGCTTTGTCGCCGTTTCGTACCGACATAATGCCCTCCTTTGCGAACTCTCCGCTTCACTATCCGACGGCCTCGACTCTAGGGCAATCCCGTTCAGTGGTACCTATGAACTCCTCCCCAGGATGGGGTCGTAGACGCAAGTAAACACTGCGAGCCTGCATGAGTACCTGAATGAATCTCGTCTGGGAGGCCCGCCTGCAGATTGCCTGATTTGATTCAGGCAGCCTGGAAGGTGAGAGTGGATGGGCTCATCTTCCCAACCAGGATAGGGCACTTAACCGTTTTTGTCAAGGTAAATCGGCTAGTTTAGGAATATTTAATAAATACAGTTAAACTCCGCCGCAGCGTTATTGATTTAGCCTTTGTCTTCGGGCGACCCCTCTAACAGTCCGCTGAGGTTCGTCAATATTTTGGCTGACTGCAAAATCGATCTTGCTGCGTGCCATCCAGGTAAGCGTGGAAGCGCTCGACCCCAAAGCGCGTGCGTTATCTGGCGCGCGCAGTTCTTCCGGAGGACATGCCGATCCATCCCGCCATCCAACGAACGCTGTGGGAAGTAGACGAAGGGGCGGCGCTCGAAACGGCCGAACACTTTGTAAGCTTGTCGTTAGTTCAGCGGGACAGGCCTCAGCGGGACGGAGACAGACCCAGCAGGGTGGCAGGGGTGTATAAGAGCGAAGCCAACTCCGCTAGGAGCGTATTCTAGGAAGCAAAAATCCCCGGTGGACACGCACACAGATTCCGCGACACGTTGGCAGTCGGCCTGCTTCACGCAAAAGTGCCGATGGACCGAGTTTCGGTGTTGCTTGGACACAGCAGCATCAAGGTGACGGAGAAGCACTATTCACCCTGGGTTCGAGCGAGACAGGAGCAGTCGGAAGCGGATGTCAGGCGGACTTGGGAAAGCGTGTCGCTGGAAGGCGCGACAGGACCGATCATGTGACATCCCCGATGCCCTCAGGCTGTAGGCAGTTCGGAACCAAAGAACACCCACCATTGCCACTGACTGTCGCCCGAACTCTGCATACCCCCACGGTGAACCTTCAGCTTGAACTCCTTATCCATCATCGTGATTTGTTCCTCCCGCGGGCCGGGCTTTTGGCATATTAGCACACCGATGTAGCCGGGAATTTTGCAGACGTCACGAAGCGTCTTAAGCTTCTTCGCATCGTCTTGAATACTGTCAAAGGTGCGGCCCTCTCCACCAAGAATCTTCAGCTCAATAATTGCGCATGGCTTTGCGTCTTCGAAAAGCGTGATGTCGGCCTTCTGGCCGCCAATCACTGGGTTCAATTCACCGCGAACCCCGAGCGACCACGCAACGTCGGTATATAGAGTTTCGAGTTGGACGCAGGAGCCGAGCGATTCGTGGAGTTTCATAGCGATGAACGATCGAAGAAAGTACTCTTGAACGGTCTCAGCGGCTTTTTCGGACATCTTCTGGTAGCGATCAACAGCAGCGTTGCCAAACTCTACAACGGATTCTATGATTTGCCTCGATTCCATGGACCCCCCTAGCATTCTAGGCTGGCATTGCGACCGCCCTTGATGCTTTGCAATTAGTTCCCGGACGGCGGGCGCCAGGTGATGAGGAACTCGCATCACGGTCTCGTTCTGGTTCTCAAAGGCGGCCTCATCCTCGGCCAGAGCTTCTTCCGGGGTTTGCTGGTCATAGTGCTCGAGCACTCTTCGAACTCGCTCTTCGTCCCATCCCAAGGGAAAATTACTGTCGCTCATACCTGTCTCCTGCGCCTGCGTCTGCGGTAGGCCATCAGCGGCTTCCCTTTCAGCTCATAGGCCGTAATCACGAACACGCTCTGCGGTTCCGGGTCGGGAACATAGACAACCCGCAGATACCGTCCTGAGCCGGCCTGACCAATCGCGATCCTGGCGCCCTCGCGCCCAGGCCGATCTTCGCCTGGAGCTTGCAGGACATCTTCAACCTCGACCTCCTCAACGCTGTGTTTGTAGATGTGAGGCTGACCGGTCGTAGGGTCCACGTAAAAGCGAACGTTCATCGCCAGCCAACAGCCGCCGCAACTAAAAGTGGCGGAGAGGGTGGGATTCGAACCCACGTTGGAGTTTCCCCCAAACACGCTTTCCAAGCGTGCTCCTTCAGCCACTCGGACACCTCTCCGTGGCCATCAAGGGCAGTATAGCATAGCGGAGCAGGCAGGAAGGCGTTGGCAGACAGCAGGCGGAAATCGCAAATCAGAAATCACCAATCACAAATTCCGGCCCTGGCCCCTGTCACTTGAATCGCCGGCGGAATCTCAGTTCCACTCCCACGATGCCGTTGGGGTCGCGGACGCCGAGGATCGAGAGGTTTTCACCGAAGGCATACTCAAACTGGATAATCTGATATTGTGAAGAGGCAGTATTGGTAATGTAGGTGAGGGTCAAGTCCTTAGTCACCTGCTGCTCCACGGTGATGCGCTCTCCGTTGTTGAACCCGGGCAATCCCACATTGGGATCGATGTGGATCCGGCTGACTCCAAAGAGCCGCTGAATGCGGCCGCCGACCTGCGTGGAGAGGGCTTGAGAAAGCAGGGCGCTTTCTCCCACGGATTGGGTTGGGTTGCCGGCGGCGAAGGAGCTGACTATTCCCGATGTGGACCCTTGCTGTTGCTGGGGCGCATATCCCAGCGCCAGCAGCGAGAAGACTTCTTCCGTGGGGAGCGGCGGATCAGAACGGTAGGTGATCTTCAATCGTCCCGGCGGGCCCGCCACATTGACCGTGAGGTCATACTGCTGGACGCGCGTCTGAGCTACCAAATCGAGTGTAGTCTGGGTTCGCAGGGGATTGTTCATACTGAGGTCACCCCGCGTGAGGGTGAAGCGATTGCCCCGCACAATGGCTTCGCCATTCAGGAAGTGCACGGCGCCCAGATCCACGGGGTTCGCCAAGCTCCCTTGCAAGCGTACCTCGACGTCGGCGGTGAGGCGGAGATCCTGTATTTGTAATCGCACCGGCGTGGGCGTGGCGACGCGAAGATTCAGTTGAATGGAGTTGGCCAGGGAAGAAGTCGCGGCCGAAGCTGGGGCCTCGAAAGGGCTCGCGGTCTGCATAAACTGGTTGAGCCAGGGCTTGCTCCCGGTCGCGAGCACCTGGCTGAGAGCCAAGTCGCCGCTGAGTCGCGACCGTTCCGACGTTCCCTCCAAACGCAAAGTCCCGCCGAGAATGGAAGTGAAGTCAGCTGGGTAGCGCACCCTGACTTGGTCGAGTTGCACGCGCAAATCGAAGCGGGGCGGCAAGGCCAGGGTCACAAAGCCATCCAAAGTGACAGGGCCGCCGCCGCTGACGCCGCGCAAAGACTTCACGGTCGCCCGCTCTCCTTCCAGTTGGACTTCGCCGTTCAGACCGCTCAAGCGAAAGGGAAGGCCGGGGTATGCGAGGCCCACGTCGCGAATCTCGACCGTCCCGTTCATCTGAGGTCTGCCGGGCGAACCCGAGACGCTCAACTTGATTCGCGACTGCCCGGAGGCCTCCAGGCCGGGCTCCACCAGGCTCAGGATTGTGGCATCGGCAACCCCTTGAACGTTTAAGGAAAGCGAGGGCGGGGCCGCCAGGAGAAGAGAGCCATCAACGACCAGGCTCGTCGAGGGGCCCTGCATGCGAAAGGGCTGAGCGGAGAGTCGCTTGTCAGCGTAGCGAACTTCCACGGGATGCTCGTTCGACCACTTCAGAGCGGGAAAACTCACCTCCAAGATCTGGATCTTGCTATGCACATCGAACTTCGAAGCATCACGAAGAGAGCCGGTCCCCTGGAAAGAGCCGCTGGCGGTGACCTGAGCGTCGAACTTGTTATTCGCGAACAGGCGGGCCCATGGATCCAGGCGAAGAGACGAGTATTGGCCTTGCAATTGAAGCGGCCAGTCTCCCGCGGCCTGGGCATCGCCCTCCAGGCTGAACAGGCCCGCGGGTCCGGAAGCCACACCTCGAAAATGAACATCCCGGCCTTCGCCGCTCACTTGAAGGCGGAGGTCGCCGACTTGAACGCCGCCAATACGGATGTCCTTGACGAGGCCCGTGGAGTGAAAATGAAGATGGTCAGGGGCGCCGCTGCCTTCCAGGTCAAAGCTCGCCTGGCCATCCAGTGGGTTTGACGGGTGGGACTCCTGGCCACCCTGGGCAGGCACAAGGCCTGGCCCTAGGAGCGGTTCCAGGCGCTTGAAGCCGGCAAGAGAAAAACCCGTTCCGTGAAGTTGGCACGACACGGCGCGAGTGGAAATATCGGCCTGCGCTTTTCCCGTAATCCTGCCGCGGCCTTTCACCGCCTCGATCGAGCTGAGGTCCACGGAGGACCTGTGGATTCGAATGTTGGCCGAAACGGAATCGAAGTTCTCGCCCGCGATGTCGGCGTTTTCCAGCTTGAAATCGCCGTCACCCAGGAGATTCGAGGCTGTCCCCGCAAAGTTAACCTTCCCGCTCACCTCACCGGAGACGGGGTAGTCAACGCCCAATGCAGCGTTAAGGCCTTCGAGCGGCGTGCGCTGTGCCTGGGCGGATAAACGCACTTGAGAAGATTCGGAAATCCCCCAGTCCTCCAGCCGGGCGGAGGCCTCGAGGTTAAGCAAGCTGCGTCCGCGTGAAAGCTGTCCGGAAGATACTTGCAGGGAGTCCGGCGAAACGGCGATGTTTGCCTTCAGGCCATCCCAGGCTCCCCCGCGATACTCGAACCTGCCGACACGCACCGAGCCGCGCACTTCGGGACTCCGCATCGAGCCCAAGACTTCTCCATCAACGGCTGCGCGCGATCCGAGTGTGGGTAGAAGGCGAAAGTCGGACACAAATTGCGCTCCCAGCAAGGAACGCCATTCCTGAAGTTGCGTCGTCTCGAATTGGATTTGCAGGCGACCCGGCGATTCGCCGGATCCCACGGACTCGACCAGCGTTCCCTTGGCTTTGAGGAGCGAATGAGGAGTCTCGAAACTCGAACTCTCCAGGCTTACTGAGAAGCCGCGGTTGATTTCCAATGATCCCTGCATGCCGCCGCTGACGGGAAGGGCGCCCGAAGGAGGGGCGGCGAGAGGCAATAAATGGAGATCGAATCTCGACTTGAGGTTGTCGAATTTGCCGGCCGAGGTCAGCTCCACGATCCCCTCGACGCGCGCGGCAGGGCGGAGTTGTGCGATCAGCCGAGGTTGCCTTTGGGAACTCTGAAGCAACGCCCCCAGATTCATATCATGCAGGCGAGCGCGCAAGGTGACCTGAGGCACGGCGCCGGTGAGACGGACTTGGCCATCGCCCTGCGCGCCGCCGCCCCAGCCGGCCACTTTCAAATTGGAAACCGTCACTCGCGACTGGTCCAGGGAGTAGTCAGCCGAGGCCTCGATCGGCCCGGAATCGAACTGTGCGTCCCGGTAGAGGACTTGATGCGATTGGAGCCTGCCTCGCGCCGAGAGTTGCCCTTCGCGGTAGATCCCTTGACCTTCGAGGCGCACGATCCCCGTCTGCAAACCGGGAAGACGCAGCAGCGGCTTGAGCGCCGCCACGTCAAGACTGGTTTGAAAGGAGAAGTAGGCTTGAGGCGCCGGAAGCGGGTGAAACGTGAACGACCCTTGTCCCGCCATGCCGTGAAATTGCCATGCCAAGGACTGCACCGCAAACTCCTTTTGCGACAATCCGAAGCGAGCTGAAAATGCCAGGGTCGGCAGCGCGCGTCCCGGCATCCGCACATTCACGGCCGAGGCCGCCAGACTACCCTCGTAGCGAGGCCCGCTTCGCAGGTGGAGGAGCAGCGCCACGTCTCGGGCGCTCAGATCCATTTCGAGCGCCCGGTTGTCCCAAAAGAATGTGGAGTGGGCCAGCGTCACCCTGCCAATGCGGAGATCGAACAATTGCCCCATGACCTGGCCGGAATCTAAGCGGGTCAGCGGACCGGGGATGTTCGTCGAGCCATCCGGGTTCGTGGTGAGGTGTAATTCGGCTCCATCCCAATCCAGCGTCATGATGCGGATTTCGCGATGCAGCAAATTGGCGGGGCTGAGACGAATCACGATGGTGCGGGCCGAAAAGAGAGGAGGCGCTTGGGACGGCTCGCTGCCATGGAGTACCAGCCCCTGAAAGACCGCTTGCAAGACGAGGGGGTGAAAGTGGAAGCTCTGAACTTCCGCCCTCCCCCCGGTCGCGTCCTCGAGCGCCACAATCAGGCGGCGCTCCAGGGCTTGGCGAAACCATGGAGTGCTCATGACAGCAATCGCCACCGACACCAGCGCGACCACTATCAAGATCAAAGCGAGCGTGATCCGAAAAGGCTTCGACATACAATTACCACAGTGACGAGTGACGAGTGACAAGTGACGAGCAAAAGCGCTAGTGCGCAACGCTCGCTGCCAGGATTGGGGCCCGGTTCGTCACTCCTCACTTGTCACTCGTCACTGGCCCGTAAAACCGCACCCGGCGGCTGGGTCTTAATTCCGCCAGCCACTCGGCGAGGAGTTGGTCGATCTTCTTCTGCACCAGGATTTCCTGGATCTGCCCTTGCACGTCCGTCAAGGGTGGTACGGGCTGCCCGCGCGTGCTCTGATATTCAGGGACAAACACGTCGCGGTAGTAGGATTCAACTTCGGGAGTAGCCGGCGCCGCCTCCGAGCGCAGCCGATCTTCAATAACTCGCAAAATTCTCTGCTGCTCGACAAGCGTTTGAAGAACCTGTTTCTCGTCCATGCGCAGAGAGCTGAGAGCAGCCTGATAGTCCTTCTCAGACGCGAAGCGCCGGCGAACTCCGGCCAGTTCCTCGGCGGCCGTCTTTTCCAGCGCCGGATCATGGGAGAGGTCCTGATCTTCTTCCTCGAGCAGAAGTTTTTGATAGGTCAACCGCTCACGAGCCATGTCCAGCGCCTTAGCGTCGGGGACTGGAGGCGGCCATTGCCCGTCGAGGAGCCGCTCCAGGCGGTATTCACGCTCGACGTCGCTCCGGGTGATGGCGACCTCGCCGATCGAGGCCACCACGCGATCCAGCACTTCGGCGTGGGAAATCGAGAGGCACGGTACCATCAGCAGGAGCGCCAGTGATCCGCCGAAGAGCCACGGTGTGCCACCAGTGTCATTCCGAGCGCAGCGAGGAATCCCGCTCTGACTCTTTTTTCTGCCCACACCTTGCCCCGACTGCCTTGTGCACGCATCCCGGCGAGCGCAGAGCGAGATTCCTCGCTGCGCTCGGAATGACATCCGCACAGGAACGGCTAAAAGCTTTGCCCGACGCTTAAGAAGAACTGAAAGCGAGCTAATTGTTGCACCTCTGTTACCCCGTTGGTCGTTACGTTGTACCGCGGGGGATTAAGATTGTAGCCCACATCAAAGCTCAGAGGCCCTACCGGGGTTTTATATCGGAGGCCCACTCCGACCGCGTCCGAATCATAGTCGAGATCGGTGGGACTGTTCTGGTTGAATTTCAGTACACGCATATGCCGGATGGTGGTGAAGACATTTCCTGTATCGTTGAAAAGAACCAGGCCCAGCCCTTGCTGCGCCATCCGGATACGAAGCTCGACCGAATTGAAGAACAAGGCGTTGCCGCCGATCGGATAACCCGTCGTCGGGTCTCGCGGCCCCGCTTGATTGATGGAAAAACCGCGATCTGAGTTACTCCCGCCCATGAAGAGCCGTTCCGGCAGAGGCAGGCTATCGGTATAGATGTATTGGTTCGGGCCGACGGAGATCCTTTCCAGGCTGCCATAGGGAGATTCCATGCCGACTCGAGTGTTGCGCGCAAAAACCAAGTGCGAGTTCAATCGATAGTAGGTCGCATTCTGGACCATCAGGCTAACGAAATTGGCCTGCGAGCCGAAGCCCTTATACATGATTCCGGCGTCGGCCAGTGAATACGAGCCGCGAGTGGCGTCCAAGGGATCGTCGCGATGGTCGCGGATAAAACTGCCGCCGAAGCCTCCCACGCGCGCCGGCTGGCTGAGCAATTGAGCCTCGGCCGGCGAGATGCGGCCCGAAAGGTCGAGAGCCTGAACGTAAGAGAAGTTATAGCGCGCCGAGATGGCCGTAGAAGCGCTGTAGCGTTTTTCGACCGTGAGGGTGGCGCCTTCCTGTTTATCCGTGAAGGTGAGCACGTCGCGACTGACGTCGGCGATTCCATTGATGCGCAAGCTTAGGTCGCGTCGATTAAGCAGGTTAGGAATCACGTAACTCGTTCCCACGCCGGTGTCGAGGTACGATAGCCGGCCCCACAGAGTATAGGTTTGATCGCGTCCGCCGACATCGATGCGGCGAAGGTCCAGCGAGAGCCGGGGGCTGGCTTTGAAAGTACCCTGCGGGTTATTGCTGCCCAACCTTTGGACTTCGAGCCCTCCTCCATACCCCAACGTCCACCGCCGCGCCTCGTCGACGGCCACCAGAACGGTCTTCTCCGTCTCCGAGCCGGGCAAGTCCTGAGGCGCAATCTGCACCTGGTTGAACATCCCCAGCTCATATAGATGGCTTTGCGACTCGGCGACGTTGTCCTGGCTCAAGGATTGACCCGTGCGGATCACGAGCTCGCGGCGAATGACTCCCGCACGGGTGTGTTGGTTTCCAAGCACCACGATGCGCCGGATTCGCTCTTGTCTCCCCAGTTCCACTCTGAAGTCCACATCAACCTGGTGTTGTTGGCTCAGCGGCGAGGCGCGCCAGTTCACCTCCGCCTGAACATACCCGAGGTGGGCAAGGTAATCCGAGATGAAGTCGCGGTCCGACGCGGCCCGGCCGGGCGAAAACGGCTGGTTTGGCTTGGTCTGCAACGAAGGCCAGAGGGCTTTTTGCATGTCCGCAGAGATTCCTTCCAGATCGAGTTGGCGAACGGTTGTTTGGAGTCCCTCTTCAATCCGGAACGTGACAAACCAATGACCGGACTGATCGCGGTAATGATCGTTGATGAGTGGAGAAACCCTCACGTCCAGAAAGCCTCTGGATTGATAGAGCGCGGTCAGAGCGTTGACCTTGTTCTCAACAAGGGTGCGATTGTACAGCGGCGTGCGCGTGAGGAGTCCCTGCGCGGGGCGTGAAACCGCGGCCATGAGCTGCGCAGTCGGAATGGCCTTGTTGCCTTCGAAGCCATATCCATCAAACTCTCCCTGCCGGCCGCGATTCACTTGAAAGGTGAGGTCCAGCGTCTGAGGCTCGGCATGAAACTCCTGCTTCGCCGTCACGGCAGCGGAAAAGTACCCTTCCTGCTCGAAATGGTCTTCCAGAATCCTATTGCTGCGGTCGAGAGACGGCCCATCCACCACTCCGTCGTGATAGACGGGCAGGAGGGTCTTGAGTTGGGAGCGTGAAATTCTGGCGCCCTGAATGTGCACCTGCACCCAGGGCCCGGTCTCAACTTTCACCAGCAGCTTTTCGGTGTTGAGACTGGAATCGTATTGGCGCCTGAGGACGCTTACGGTTGCCTGAAGGCGATTGCGCGAGACGTAGTACTGGCGGAGCTTAAACACTCCCCTCTCGACGCGCGCGGAAGTGAGCTGGACTCCGTGCTTCCAGCCGGCCACCTTGGCAAGCTTGGAAGTTGGGAATCCGGGCTGGCCCTGGAATTCCACTCCACTGATTCGGGCGGGCTTGCCCGGAAATATCAGGTAGATCACGCCCGCCACCAGGGTTGCCGGGTCGGGACGAAGCCGGTATCGGACGGTCGCCCGATAATACCCGTTGGAGGCAAGCGCCTCCGAGATGTGCCGCTGGGCCGCGACAAGAATCTCCTCCGATACGGGCTCTCCCAACCGCAGGCGGGTGGTAGTGAGCAGGATTCGAGGCTCCATGGTGCCGGGAGTTCCTTCCACTTGCACTACCCCCACAAAATACTGCGCCCGCGCGACGAAAACTAAGTGAACACCTCCCTGACCAGGTTCACCCTCCGCCCGCAGTTCGGTAAAGCGGCCGGTTGCGTAAAGCCGCTTCAGACTGTCGTTCACTTTCGAAGGGTCGAGAGGCTGGCCGGTCTCCTGGGTAACAACGCCTGGGAAGTCAGCCATCGAGAGGCTCGCGTCACAACGCAGCCGGATGTCCAACACCGGCTGGCTCCAGAGTTTGACTTCAGATTCGGAGGTCTGCGCCGTGATGCAGGCGGGAAAGGCAAGCCAAAGCGCAATGGGGAGGGTGACCCAAAGTGCGAGGCAGAAAACTGCACCCTCGACTGTTATCTCCCTCCGGTAACGCCAAGGGTTTGCAGGCAAAGTGACAGGGTCGGCTGACAATCTCAGATTCTCGTGCGCTGGATTTGCTTGGCCTGGGCTTCTCACCAGGGAATTCATCTCTGACCAGGATATTATACTTCTCTTCTCCTGATAATCGAGTCACCCAGCAGCGCGCCCAGCTTGTCGTCCGATGGGAACCCCTGCCCAAGATGCTGGCGAAATCCCTCCGCCCACTCGAAACCGGCGAGCGCTCCCGTCCGGGCGGCCATTTTTCGCATGTTGTCGACGGGACCCGTCATCCCTTGTTGTGACTTCAACCAGGCCTGTTGGCTCTCATGGCAGGCCAACATCCGCTCCTTACGCTCCAGGGACGAGCCGATGTTGACGCAGAAGCTGGGCATGACCTCTTTCCCAAGTATGTCGGTGCCTCCGGCAGGCTGGGTGTAATAAAGATGCGGAATCGCCCGCAGCGGCTTTGCCGGCTTGCTTGCACCGGTACGGAAATTGGGCGCCATGGCGCCGAAACAAGCCGTCTGGCACAAGCGGCTCACGATTTCGTGATCGAGCATGTAGTCCGACGGCGAGTGAGTGAACACCAGGGTAGGGTCCACGCGGCGGACCAATTCCATCACTTTGCGCAATGTCGGCCGATCGTAAAAGACCAGCAGGTCTTTCTCCTTCAGAGAAGTGAATTGTGCGCCCAGCAGGGCGGCGGCCCGCTGGCCTTCCTTCAGACGAATTCGCGAAATCTCGGCGGAGGGCAGAATAGTGCTTCCGCAGTCGCCCGCTGTCAGTGTGGCGACGTGAACGGCCGCGCCGCGATCAGCCAGGAGAAACAACGTGCCGGCGCACAGAAATTCTGTGTCGTCAGGGTGGGCGAAGAGCGCCAGCACACGAAGTGGTTCAGACATGTCGGGCTCCGGTGAATTTAGAAGTCGAGAGTAAAGAGTCAAGAACCGAGAGTCAAGAGCCGCGGAGGGTTGAAAACGACAGGCACTTTCTGCGCCGCAGCGACTCTGCGGTGAGGACTCTCTCGCCGATTCCTTGAGCTGAACGGTGTGAATGGGCGGCTGCGAGATAACGCCTACGCAGGCTTGAACGAGGCCGTAAGCCGCATTTTCCCCCAGGCGATCTCGAGGACACCCGACCCGCCTTGGTCGGTGAGTTTCAAGGTTACCATTTCGTCGGAGTCGTTAGCTTCCTCGAACGTCAACGGAACTTCCGCTATTTTTGCGCTTGCCTCGAACTGAAAGACCGACTTGCTTGAAAACACCAGGGTCCATTTTCCCGGCTCGACCAACTTCGCCAGCAAAATATGTTTGCCCTTCGGAACGACGGTCCCGCCGAAATCCAGATCTTTGTCCGATTCAAGGGTGGTCGGCGAATCCGCGCCGATTCGCCAGACCTGGCCCGGCTTGAGTTGCGCAAGCATGTCGCGGCCCCGAAGCACTGGGCGGCCATAGTCGATGGTAATGTGTGCGCCGTTGATGGTGGCCTTCACGCTGCCCCGTTCCGCCCCGTGAGCAACGCCTGCATTGGTGGTTAAGAACACAAGTGCGGCCGTAGCGATTGCGATCAGAAATGGGCGAGTCTTCGTCATATCCTTGTCTCCTTTAGTGAGCCGTCAAGCTGGCTTTCTCGGCCTGCGTGAATACCTTGGATTCGAACTCGAGAGAGAAGTGCATGTACTCATGGAGGTAGTCCCAGCCGTGACCTCCGGCGCGGAGGGCAAAGGTGTGCGGGAAGTTCTTCTGGGAAAGGACGTGGTCCAGCAGTTCGGCCCCTTCGTTGAAGCCATACCGGTCGTGGTCGCCGCAATCGAAGTAAAGCGCCAGGTGGGAGAAGCGCTCGGGATGCTCGGCTAAGGTAAGAGGATTGTTGGCATCGAAATAGCTCTCATTGAGCGGCGAGCCGAAAGGCCCCTGCAGCACGCGCGCGTAAAAGCCCCAGCGGCCCTCGGTGGGAAGCG